>Ga0209506_1000148_pt1 | contig 102566 bp, 83 predicted proteins | sample AD_JPNHG2_MetaG_FD_184409 | JGI IMG/M metagenome (GOLD analysis project Ga0209506, IMG submission 184409) | Active sludge microbial communities of municipal wastewater-treating anaerobic digesters from Japan - AD_JPNHG2_MetaG (SPAdes) (version 2) | ecosystem: Engineered > Bioreactor > Anaerobic...
TCCTGGTCACCTCCTTCCTGAGAAGTGCCTGTCAGAGCGCGCGGCGACGGCGCAGGACAACCAGCCGTATAGTGGATGTGCTTCGGCGTGAAGTAACATTCCCGGCCATATCCGCTCCTCGGCAGACTCAAAACCTTGCGTTTCTAAGGCCAAGTGTGAATGCCAACCACGAGATTCTTCGCCTTCCTTTATACCAGATCGGCAGGCCGCAATTCAACAACAATCCGGCCGCAATCGATGGGCGCAGGGTCCGGCCCGGAGGACGGAGGAAAGGCGGACCGGGCAGGCCCCCACTACCCTTCGTCGAACATCTTCTTGTCACGCAGGATGTGGTGGTAGTGCTGGGCGAAGCGGTGGGCCTCGTCGCGAACGTACTGGAGCAGCTTGCGGACCGGCGAATGCGCCGGCAGCTTCAGCGGCTGCGACTGGCCCTGGATGTAGATATCCTCTTCGCGCTTGGCAATCGAGGCCATCTTCGTATGGGGCGGCTCGACATCCGCGTGCCCTTCCGCCCGGCACTGGGCGAGCATCGCGTGGAAGGCCGCCTCCGCGGCGTGCAGGTGCCCCAGCCCCCCGTCGATCAGAATCAGATCGGGCCACAATTCTTCGCCTCGCAGGGCGTACTTGTACCGACGCCGGACCACCTCCGCGATCATCGCGTAGTCGTCGACACCGGTGATGGTCTTGATCTTGAACCGCCGGTAACCACTCTTGAACGGCCGGCCATCAATGAACTTCACCAGCGAGCCGACCGCCTCCTGGCCACCCAAGTTGGCGATGTCGATCCCTTCGATGATCCGGACCTGATCCGGACTCCGGAGGATATCCCGCAGTTTGACCAGAGCTTCGGTCGGATCGACGGCGAACACCTCCGGCTGCACGTGCTCATCGGGCGTTCCCCGGTCGTCCAGGGCCTCGATCAGGCGGATGCGATCGCGGAACAGCGCTGCTTTCTCGTACTCCAGCTTGCTCGAGGCCTCCTCCATCTGCTCGCGCAGCCATCGCAGGACGGTGGACCGCTTCGACCGCAGGAAGCGGATGAAATCCTGGATCACCTTTCGGTAGTCGGCCTTGTCAATCCGGGCCGCGCACGGTGCGGTGCACTGCTTGATGCTGTAGAGCAGACACGGACGAAAGAACCGCCGCTTCGGATCGTCCTGACGGATTTCCAGGCCGCATGTGCGGAATCGGAAGATCTTTTGCAGTTCCACGAGCACGGCGCGCAGGTCCTTGACATTGGCGAATGGGCCGAACAGCCGCGTTCCCTTTGCCTGCGGCTTTCGAGTGATGTAAACGCCGGGGAAGTCTTCCCGCGTGGTAATTTCCAGATAGGGAAACGTTTTGTCATCGGTCAGGTCGGTGTTGTACGGCGGGCGGACGTCCTTTATCAGCCGAGCCTCCTTTAGCATGGCGTCGACTTCATTCTCGGTTTCGAGGAAATCCACGGCACAGACCTTGCCGGCCATTTCGACGATCTTGGGGCCGCGGGAAGCCGCCAGGTCGCTGCCCGGCTGGAAGTAACTGGCGACGCGAGACCGAAGGCTCTTGGCCTTGCCGATATAGAGGACCACGTCGTCGGCGCCTTTCAGGAAATACACGCCGGGCGAGGTGGGCAATTCCCTGATCCGCGCGCGAATCCGTTCGAGCCTTTCGTTTTCAGCGTTGCCCATCGTCTGTTGCTCTTCCCTGCACAATCCGTCCTCCACCTGCACGCAACCGCATCATTGTAACGCTACGGGCGACAGGAAAGAAGGGTTTGCCGGACACGGACCGGTGCGATGGATTGGCCTGGCACACTGCAAAGGCACATCTTTATCGGTCCATATGGTGCCGTCGCAGAAGCCCGCCGGCAGCACGCCGTGCCATCACCCAAAGGACAGTCGTCTGCCGCACGAAGAAGCGCCTGCCGGTCGCAGATCAGGCGGCGGCAAGTAACACCCAATTCGTTAATTCTCAATGTCGCTCGGGAGACCGCATTTGCAGTGCAGAAAAAGGGACCTCCGCGACGTACTCGCTGAGAACTCAGACGTTCCGGGAACAGCAATTTGAGAAAGGGTTTGCGTGTGTATGAATCCTGTTCTCGTCGCCCAGAGCCACCCCTCTTGCAGCCGATGTTACTGTCCGAAAAATTTGCGGTCGGACAGCATGCCATAGATTACGCAATCGCAAGGGTTAAGAGCAAACTCTGTCGCGCGGACGCAAAAAAATCCGCGCTTTGCCCTTTACACCCAATGCGATTCTCATTAAGTTGCCGATATCTGGTTCATGGCTGTTCCAACAATACCTTGTTAAGATCCCGTCCACGCACGCTATATGTTGTGGTCGTTGTTTTTTCGCATGGAGGCGCTGAATGTCCTACAGATTTGACCCGGAAAACCCTTTCAAAGACGCGCGCAAGCAGGCCCGGAAGGGCTCTTCGCCTCAGGATGCGAAAGGTTTAAGGATAGAGACGCATTTCTCCACCCCCGAGGTGCACCCGTTCGAGGAGATCACCTGGGAGACCCGCTCGGCCAAGATATCCAGCGACAGCGGCCAAGCAATCTTCGAGCAGGACGACATCGAGGTGCCCGCTTCGTGGAGCCAGTTGGCGACCAAAGTGGTATCGAGCAAGTACTTCTACGGGGACGCAGAAGCGGGCCAGCGAGAGAACTCCGTCAAGCAACTGGTTCACCGCGTCTGCCGTACCATCGCCGATCGCGGCTTGAAGGACGGCTATTTCGCCACCGAACACCAGGCGGACACGTTCTACCACGAGTTGACCTGGCTATGCGTCAATCAGTACGGGGCTTTCAACTCGCCCGTCTGGTTCAACGTCGGCCTCTACGACGTCTACGGTATCGCCGGGAGCAAACACAATTACCACTGGGACCCCGGCAAACAGACCGCGGTGCCCTGCGAGAACAGCTACGAATACCCTCAGGCCTCGGCCTGTTTCATCCAGTCCGTCAAGGACTCGATGGAAGACATCATGCGTCTGGCCACCAGTGAGGCGATGCTGTTCAAGCACGGATCGGGGACTGGAACCGACTTATCAACACTGAGAAGCAGCAAGGAGAAGCTGTCCGGCGGGGGCCGCCCCTCAGGTCCCTTGAGCTTCATGCGGGTGTATGACCAGATCGCGGCGGTGATCAAGTCCGGCGGAAAGACCCGCCGCGCCGCCAAGATGCAGTCGCTCAAGGTTGACCACCCCGACATCAAGGAGTTCATCACCTGCAAGACCATCGAGGAACAGAAGGCTTGGGCGCTCATCGAAGCCGGCTACAGCGGCGAGTACAACAGCGAAGCCTATGACAGCGTCATGTTCCAGAACTCCAACCTGTCCGTGCGAGTCACCGACGAGTTCCTGCAAGCCGTCGAGAGGGACGACATCTGGGTTACCCATGCCGTCACCACGGGCGAGAAGCTCGGTGAACATTCGGCCCGCGAGCTGATGCAGTTGATCGCCGAGGGTACACGCATCTGCGGCGACCCGGGCGTCCAGTACCACAGCACGATCAACCGCTGGCACACCTGTCCGAATTCCGGGGCCATCAACGCATCAAACCCGTGCAGCGAGTACATGTTCGTTGACGACTCCGCCTGCAACCTGGCCTCGCTGAACCTGATGAAATTCCGCAAGGACGACGGAACGTTTGACGTCGCCGGGTTCAAGAAGGCGGTGCGCCTGTTCATCATCGCTCAGGAAATCCTGGTTGACAACGGCAGCTATCCGGACAAGGCGATTACGATCAACAGCCATCGATTCCGGCCGCTGGGCTTGGGCTTCGCCAATCTCGGCTCACTCATCATGAGTCTGGCGCTGCCCTATGATTCGGACCAGGCCCGCTCGCTGGCCTCGGCGATCAGCGCCATCATGACGGGCACCGCCTACGCCGTCAGCGCGGAGATCGCCGAGCTGAAGGGGCCCTTCGCCGAGTTCGACAAGAACAAGGACCCCATGCTGAAGGTCATCAACATGCACCGCCAGCATGCGTACGACATCCCGGAGACGCATTGCCCCGACTATCTGCGAAACGCCGCCAAGGACGCCTGGGACCAGGCGCTCGACGCCGGCAGCAAAGTCGGTTTCCGCAACGCCCAGACGACGGTCCTGGCACCGACCGGAACGATCGGCTTCTTGATGGACTGCGACACAACGGGGATCGAGCCGGACATCGCGCTGGTCAAATACAAACTCCTCGCCGGCGGCGGCATGCTCAAGTTGGTTAACCGCACCGTTCCCATGGCCCTCGAACGGCTGGGCTACAGCCCGGACGACATCAAGACCATCTGCGACTACATCGATGAGCACGAGACCATCGAAAACGCACCGAAGCTCATCGAGGACCATCTGCCCGTCTTCGACTGTGCCTTTAAGCCGAGAAACGGCAAACGCTTCATCAAGTACCAGGCCCATCTGAAGATGATGGCCGCGGTGCAGCCGTTCATCTCCGGGGCGATCAGCAAGACCATCAACATGCCCAAGGAGAGTACGACCGAGGAGATCATGGCCGCGTACATGGAGGGCTGGAAGCTCGGTCTCAAGGCGGTGGCGATCTATCGCGACGGGTCGAAGCGGCTCCAGCCGGTGTCGACCGACAAACACAAGGAAGAGAAGGCCAAAGTTGTGGCTGAAGCCGCTCCGGCCCGCCCGTTCCGCAGGCGGCTGCCGGATACGCGCCAGAGCATCACACACAAATTCTCCGTTGCCGGACACGAAGGCTACCTGACGGTGGGGCTATACGAGGACGGTCAGCCTGGTGAGATGTTCATCACTATGGCCAAGGAGGGCAGCACCGTCGGTGGCCTTATGGACGTGATCGGCACGTGCACGTCGATGGCATTGCAGTACGGGGTGCCTCTGATCACCCTGGTGGACAAGTTCCGCCACGCCCGGTTCGAGCCGTCGGGAATGACGTCCAACCGGGATATCCCGTTCGCCAAGAGCCTGATCGACTACATCTTCTGCTGGCTGGGCTGCCAGTTCATCCCGGGCTACGCGGACAAGAACCTGCCTAACCGCTCGGGCGCGGTGGGCACCGAGAGCAAGACGACCACGACCGCCCGCGAGCTGGTGGAAAAGACCAAAGACCTGGCGCACAAGATCGCCGAGGCCAAGGCCGCCGGAAACGGCGCCAAGAAGAAGACCGGGCGCGACAACGGCTCCAAACCCGTGCCTGCCGGACGAGACGCCAAAGCCGGGCCCGTCATCCACACCGACCGCCTGACCGAGCCGGCCGCCGGGAGGATCAGCGCCCTCGTCGGCTCGACGTTGCCCCAGCCGGAAGGCCCCATAGAATCCGAAGCCGTTGTCATGCAACAGTTTAGCGCCCAGTTCGCCCACTTCGGCGACGATGCCCCCGCCTGCGACATCTGCGGCGCGATCACCGTACGCAACGGAACCTGCTATAAGTGCTTCAACTGCGGCAACTCCATGGGCTGCTCGTAAGTCGATAATTGACAATTGACTGTTGCTGATTGACCAGTCGGGCGGATGACCGTATGTCACCCGCCCGATTGCTTTACTGCAACTGGCTGGAATGGGCGAGTGGCTTGTCAGGGCCTTCAGACTGCGATGAGATCAGGGGTATCGCCAACGTGGAAGACACTGTCGCAGGCGAACGGGCACGGTGGTATCGGCTCACTCCTCTGCGGCGATGGCACCTCAGCGGCCAGCCGTGGGAGCACTACCTGCAAATCGGAGGTTCGCCCAGCCCCGAGCCGGATACGGACAGTCCTTTCTACGATGGGTGGCCCCGGTACCCCGACGCGGTTGAAGGGCGAAGAAGAACGTCTGTGTTACAGGGTGCGCAGCGACAGCAAGACAACCGGCGAGGCCCAATAGCCCGCCAGAAGAACCTCGGAACCCCCTGACGCAACTTCAGGGCACATGGCCCGACGCACCACGAGACAGGGCCGGGCCAGTCCGGGGCCAGGATCCGGCCAAAATCCGGAAAATTCGGTGCAAAATGGTTTGACAGGGGGTCGCTGTCTGCTAAAATGCACGGTTTCTAATCCGGAAACAGCATAGAGAGTCCGACTATGAAAAGCTTCATGGCCAAAAACAAAGAAGTCCAGCAGAAATGGCTCCTGGTGGACGCCGAGGGCGCGGTTCTGGGGCGGATGGCCGCCAAGATCGCGCCGATTCTGATGGGCAAGACCAAGCCAACGTATACGCCGCACGTGGACGTGGGAGATTACGTCGTCGTCGTCAACGCTGACAAGGTGAGAGTCACCGGCAGAAAAGCCGAACAACTCCAGTACGACTGGTATACCTACTACCCCGGCGGTCGCAAGGTAGTCAGCTTCGCCGAGATGATGAACAAGAAGCCCGAAAGAGTAGTCGAGCTGGCGGTCCGAAGAATGCTGCCGAAAAGCGCGTTGGGCCGGAAGATGCTCAAGAAGCTGAAGATCTATCGCGGTCCCGAGCACCAGCACCAGGCCCAACAACCCGAGAAGATCGAACTGTTCTAAGCGGAACTGCGAACCATGACCGAGAATCGCCCAGAAACCGTAAACGTTGAAGCCAAACCCGAAGTCAAACCACCGGCGGCCAAACCCGTCCTGGGTTCCGGCAACAAGAGCAAAGAGAAGTACGGCTACTGGTGGGGTACCGGCCGGAGAAAGACCTCGGTCGCCCGAGTCCGAATCCGGCCCGGCAGCGGAAAGCTCATCATCAACAAGAGAGAGCTGGACAGCTTCTTCACGCGGGAGCAGGACCGCAAGGCGGTGGTGGCGCCGCTGAAGAGTGTGAACGCCGAGAAGGCGTTCGACATCTTCATTAACGTCAAGGGTGGCGGCACAACCGGCCAGGCCGGGGCGGCCCTGCTGGGCATTGCCCGGGCGCTGAAAAACTATGATGAGAACTACGTCCAGGCCCTGCGTGACGGCGGGCACCTGACGCGTGATCCGCGAATGGTCGAAAGGAAGAAGCCCGGCCAGGCGGGTGCACGGCGGAGGTTCCAGTTCTCCAAGCGTTAGAAGCCACCATCGATTCCTCGCTTACGACAGCCGCCGAGAGATGCTCTTGGCGGCTTTTTTTGTAGGACGGGCCATCCTCGCCCGTCACCAGGACTGTTGTGCAAGAAGCACGAATTGCAGGAGAACACATATGATTCGAGTCGCCATCATCGGCGCCAGCGGATACACCGGCGCCGAGAGCATCCGCATCCTGTTTCGGCACAGCCAGGCCGAGTTGACCTACCTGACCGCCCTTCCCGAGGAGTGCGGGCCGGTGGAAGAGGTCTTTCCGGAGTTTCGCGGCCGCTGCGGGCTGGCCATCGAGCCGCTGGACCTGGACAAGCTGTCGCAGTCGGCGGATGTGGCGCTGTGTTGCCTGCCGCACAAGGTCTCGATGGGGTTCGTGCCCAAGCTGCTCGACGCCGGCGTCAAGGTGATCGATTTCAGCGCCGATTACCGTATCAAGGACGTGAAGGTCTATGAGAAGTTCTATCAGAAACACACCGACACGGCCAATCTCGCCAAGGTGGTCTACGGTCTGCCCGAGCTGTTCCGCAAGCAGATCAAGGGCACGAACCTGGTCGCCAACCCCGGCTGCTTCCCCACGGGCGCGATTCTGGCGATGGCCCCCCTGCTGAAAGAAGGGCTCATCGAGACCGATTCGGTGATCGTCAGCTCGGTCACCGGCGCCTCCGGAGCGGGCAAGAACCCGTCGAGCAAGTTCCACTTCCCGAACATGAACGAGAACCTCTTCCCGTATGGGGTCGGGACGCATCGGCACATGCCGGAGATGGAGCAGATCGCCGGCGAGGTGGCCGGGACCGGCGTGCAGATCCTGTTCCAGCCGCACGTGGGACCGTTCGATCGCGGCATCCTGTCGAGTGTTTACGCCCGTCCGGCCAGGGGCCTCAAGAATGAGCAGTTGCTGCCGCTCTACCAGGACTTCTACAAGGCCGAGCCGTTTGTCCGCGTCTGCAAGACCCCGCCGGCCGTCAAGGACGTCGCCGGCACGAACTACTGCCATGTGTTTCCCGTCCTGGTCAAGGGTCAGCTCGCGATGTTCTCGGCGATCGACAACCTCGTCAAGGGCGCTTCGGGCCAGGCGATCCAGAACATGAACATCCTGTTCGGTTTCGATGAGGTCATGGGACTGAAGTAGTAACGGTGTGAAGGGTGCGAAGCGCGTGAAGGGTGGAACGCTTACAATCGCGACGTGCCAGTTTGCGGTGGGCCCATCGATCGAGGAGAACGCTGAGAACATCTGCGGCTTTCTGCACCAGGCGAATGCGGCTCGGGCCGAGATCGTCCACTTCTCCGAGTGCGCGCTGAGCGGCTACGCCGGCACGGACTTCGAGACGCTGGACGGTTACGACTGGTCTCTGTTGCGCCAGGAGACACGAAAGATCATGCTCCTGGCAGGACGCCTGGGACTCTGGGTCGTGCTGGGCAGCATGCATCCGCTGACCGAGCCGCACAAGCCCCACAACTGCCTGTACCTGATCGACGCCGCAGGCCAAATCGCCGACCGCTACGACAAGCGATTCGGCACGCCGGGCGACCTGACGCATTTCACGCCGGGCGATCGGTTTGTCACGTTCACGCTCAACGGCGTCAAGTGCGCGCTGCTGATCTGCTTCGACCTGCGTTTTCCCGAGCTGTATCGCGAGCTGTACAAGCTCGGCGCGCAGTGCGTCTTCCAGTCGTTCTACAACGCCCGCCAGGAAGGCCCGAGCGTACACACCCACATCATGCGACAGACGATGCAGTGCCACGCCGCGACGAACTTCTTCTGGGTGAGCATGGCCAATTCCAGCGCCTATTACAGTCCATATCCATCCTGTTTCATTCAGCCGGACGGCGTAATCGCCGGCCAACTGACCGGCAACGAGCCGGGAATGCTCGTCAGCACCGTGGACCTGAGCCGCGAATTCTACGACCCGATGAAAGACTTCCGTGACCTGGCCATCGCCGGCCGACTGACCAACGGCCCCGGCCCTCTCGACGACCCCCGATCCAGGAACACAACCGACCTGTAGTGTGCCAAGGCGCCCAGACGGGGCCTTTCATCGCAAGGTCGCGCCTGTTAGAATAAGTGGAACGCGATGTGCAGTGACTATCCCGGAAGAGAATGATGATCGTGAACACGCCCGAATTCGAGGACTTCTGTAGAAGACAGATGGCGGACGACACACTCTCCTACGAGCAGGCGCGACGAATCTATGAGTCGCTGCACCAGGAGGCTCTGGCCCTGTGAGCAATCAGTTCGGCCAATATCTGGGACGATTTCGAAGCAGATTTGCGCGTGGCCAAGGCAGTGCGAGGATGTCATTATCCACAAGATGGTGGCCAGCAGGCCCATCGATCTGGAAGACGTGCGACACATGATAGCCAGGAACAGGGATAAACTCGACCTGTCCTATCTCAGACACTGGCTCGCCGCGTTCGGAAGCTTGCCCGAACAGACCACCGTCCTGGCCGATTTTGAGAAGCTGCTGGAGCAGTGACACGGTTGAGTCGGGGGCTTTTCCACCGATTCTTGATTTCACAGTCGCATTGATGAGGTCAGCATGAACAACAATAGTGTTACAGCGCCGAAGGGGTTTGTGGCGGCGGGGGTCAAGTGCGGGATCAAGGTTTCGGGCAAGCCGGACCTGGCGCTGCTGGTCTGCCCGACGGGAGCGGCGGCCGCGGCGGTGTTTACGACGAACAAGATCACCTCGGCAGCGGTCGAGGTCTCCCGCGAGCACGCCCGCAGCGCGAGGATCTACGCGGTCGTGGTCAACTCCGGCTGCGCCAACGCGTGCACCGGCAAGCTCGGCCTGGCCAACGCCCGCAGGATGTGCGAGCTGACCGCCGCGCATCTGGAGATCCGGCCGGATCAGGTGCTCGTCGCCTCGACGGGCGTGATCGGCCACCAGTTGCCCATGGAGAAGGTGACGAACGGGATCAGCCGCGCCGCTGCGGCCCTGTCGGACGCGCCAAGAGCGGGTCTGGCCTTTGCCCACGCGATCATGACCACGGACACGAGATGCAAACAGGCGTTCCGCCAGATCATGCTGTCAAGCAAGCAGGTGCGAATCGCCGGAACGGTCAAAGGCGCGGGGATGATCGGGCCCAACATGGCGACCACCCTGCTGTTTGTCACAACCGACGTCGCCATCAGCAAGCCGCTGCTGAACAGGGCCTTCACGGAAGCCGTCGGCAGTTCACTGAACCGGCTCACCGTGGACGGCCATCAGAGCACCAACGACACCGGGGTCCTTCTCGCCTCGGGCCGGGCGGGCAACCCGCGAATCGCGAATCGCTCGCGCGACTACGAACGATTCTCTGCCGCCCTGACCGATCTGTGCACCGACCTGGTCCGCCAGATGGCCCTCGACGCAGAGGGGGCCACGCGGATGTTCAAGGTGGTCATCAAGGGCGCTGCGACACAGGCGGACGCGGTGAAGGCCGCCCGTGCGATCGCCGATTACCCCCTCTTCAAGTGCGCCGTCCACGGCGGAGACCCGAACTGGGGACGCATCATCTGCGCCGTCGGCTCCTCGGGCGTCGCGCTCAACCCCCAGCGGCTCTCCTGCAAGCTGAACGATCTCTATGTGTTCCGCAATGGGACCCCGACCGACTTCGACGTCAGGAAGGCGGCTCGGATCATCTCGCAGCGAGAGCACACGATCACCGTGGACCTCGGTGTCGGACGGGCCGGCGACTTCTACTACGGCTGCGACCTCAGCGCCGAATACGTGCACATCAACGCCGACTACCACACGTAGGTGTGAAGCGGCGCAAAGGCACGGGCCTTCGGCGATGGACACTTGGAGAAAAGGCGACCTCATCGGGAGCCAATCTGCGCCGGCAGGCTCCGAACGGCGCGATTTCTGCCGTCCCCGGCCTAAAAAGAGTTGAAATGCAGTTGCCTTTCTGTACACTGTCTGGGATTTTGTGCCGGTCGTATGCGCCAAACCAAGTCTAATCGAAAGGAGCTTAGAAGTGAGTGCGCTGAAGAGAATTGTGGGGTTGTCGGTGCCGGTCCTGGCCCTCAGTGCGGCGGCCAGCGCCGCGGAGAGCGCCGGGGGGCCCATCAATGCCGAGACGGCATCAGGTACAACGCTGTTCTGGTGGGTTGCTCCCATCTCCGCGCTGTGCGCTCTGGGGTTTGCCCTCTACTTCTACAAGAAGATGATGGGGGCTCCCGCAGGCACGGAAAAGATGATCGAGATCGCCCAGTACGTGCGTGAGGGCGCCTACGCCTACCTCCGCCGTCAGTACGGCGTGGTCGCTATTGTCTTCGTCGTGCTTGTGGCGCTCTTCGCCTTCCTGGCGTACAAGGGGATCCAGAACCCGTTCGTCCCCGTGGCCTTCCTCACCGGCGGCTTCTTCAGCGGCCTCTGCGGATTCCTGGGGATGAAGACGGCCACGGCCGCTTCCTCGCGTACCGCCCAGGGCGCCAGCAAGAGCCTCAACAGCGGTTTGCAGGTGGCCTTCCGGTCCGGTGCCGTCATGGGCCTGGTCGTGGTGGGCTTCGGTCTGCTCGACATCTCGCTGTGGTATCTGATCCTCGACAAGCTCGTCTACACGCCCGAACATATGAAGAACGGCCTGACACTGTTCGGGCTGACCCTCGTTCACCCGGGCATGGACCCGCAGCGGATGCTCGTCGAAATTACGACGACAATGATCACCTTCGGTATGGGCGCCTCAACGCAAGCCCTCTTCGCCCGCGTCGGCGGTGGCATCTACACCAAGTCCGCGGACGTCGGCGCTGATCTGGTCGGCAAGGTCGAAGCCGGCATCCCGGAAGATGATCCGCGCAACCCGGCCACCATCGCCGACAACGTCGGTGATAACGTCGGTGACGTCGCCGGCATGGGCGCTGACCTGTATGAGAGCTACTGTGGCTCGATCCTGGCAACCGCCGCCCTCGGCGCCGCCCTGCCCCTGTCGGCGGTTCAGGCCAGTGGCATGGACCCGCTGAAAGCCGTCCTGGCCCCCATGATCGTCGCAGGCATCGGCATTCTGCTGTCGATCGTCGGCGTGTTCATGGTCCGCTGCAAGGAGGACGCCAGCCAGAAGAATCTGCTCCGCGCCCTGCTGCTCGGAACGCTCGGCAGCTCGGTCCTGATTCTGATCGTGCTGGCCGGTCTGGCGATGACGGACTGGATCAGTTGGGGTATCTTCGGCTCCGTGGTCTCGGGTCTGATCGCCGGCGTGCTGATCGGGCAGTTCACCGAGTACTACACGTCCGACGAGTACAAGCCCACCAAGGGTATCGCTGACCAGGCCCGGATGGGCCCGGCGACCACCATCATCGACGGCTTCGCCAACGGCATGTACTCGGCGGGTCTGCCGGTCGTGACGATCGTGATCGGCATCCTCTGTGCCTACGGCTTCGCCGGCGGCTTCTCGAACGTGGCGATGGGCCTGTACGGCATCGGCTTCGCCGCCGTCGGCATGCTCTCGACACTCGGTATCACTCTGGCCACGGACGCTTACGGACCGATCGCCGACAACGCCGGAGGCAACGCGGAAATGGCCGGCCTCGATCCGGAAGTCCGCAAACGGACCGACGCGCTGGACGCACTGGGCAATACCACCGCGGCGACCGGAAAGGGTTTCGCCATCGGCTCGGCCGCTCTGACCGCCATGGCCCTGCTGGCCGCCTACCTCGAAGAGGTCCGCATCTGGATCGGCCGCCTCGCCCAGGAGGGCGCCGACGGCATCTACCGTGTCGGCTCCATGGCCTTTGCGGCCACGGACGGTGTGGCCGGGGCCATCAACGCCAAGACCGCGACAATGGCCGACTTCGTCAATGCCTACGATCTGACGATCATGAATCCCAAGCTGATCGGCGGCCTGTTTATCGGTGGCATGATGGCCTTCGTGTTCTGCGCGATGACCATGAAGGCCGTCGGACGTGCCGCCGGTGCCATGGTCGAGGAAGTCCGCCGGCAGTTCAAGGAGATCCCGGGTATCATGGAAGGCAAGGGCAAGCCGGACTACGCCCGCTGCGTCTCGATCTCCACCAAAGGCGCCCAGCGGGAGATGATTCTGCCCTCGTTGCTGGCGATCGTTGTGCCGGTGGTAACCGGTCTGCTCATGGGCGTCTCGGGCGTCATGGGCCTGCTGGCCGGTGGCCTGACGACCGGGTTCGTGCTGGCCATCACGCTCAACAACGCCGGCGGTGCATGGGACAACGCCAAGAAGTACATTGAGAAGGGCGCTCATGGCGGCAAGAGACTTCCCGACGGGACGAAGAACCCGGTGCACGGCGCCGCAGTCATCGGCGACACGGTAGGCGATCCGTTCAAGGACACCTCCGGGCCGAGTCTGAACATCCTGATCAAACTGATGACCATGGTCAGCGTGGTGTTCTCCGGCGTGATCGTCAAGTTCGCACCGGCAGTCAGTCAATGGCTGCACCTGGGCAGTCAGTAAGCTATCGCCCCTCGCGCCGGGCCACACGATGGACGCGACGTGGTTGACGCCGCGAGGGATTCAAAGTAAGCTGCAAGGGTGGCCGAAACGGCCACCCTTTTTGTTTTATGACCGGGAGTTGTGAGGATTGAAGAAACGAAAAGACAGTGACGCCAGGGACTTTGCACTGGCGGTGGCCCGACTGGCCGACGCCAACCATTGCACCGATATCACGGTCCTGGACCTGCGGGGCATTTCTCCGGCGACGGACTACTTCGTGATCGCCACCGGGACCAGCGACCGGCAGATGCGCACGGTGGCCGACGAGATCTCCGACGCCGGACGCGACCTGGGTTTTACGCGCTTCGGCCGGGCCGGATACGAACAGGGCCGCTGGATCCTGCTCGATTTCATCAACGTCGTCGTCCACCTGTTCGACAACGAGTACCGGGATTACTACGACCTCGAACTGCTCTGGGGCGACGCTGAAAGAATTGATTATTGACGATTGAAGACTAACAGTCCATGAAGACGGTCGTTGAGTTGCTCGAAGAACGCATCGGTGCGGCGATGGCCGCCGCGGCCGGAACCGACGACTGCGCCGCGATCGTACGCCCTACCGCCGACGCGAGGTTTGGAGACTACCAGGCCAATGGAATCATGGCACTGGCCAAGCGACTCAAGACCAATCCGCGAAAACTGGCCGAGCAGGTGGTCGAGCGGCTCGACGTCTCCGACCTCTGCGAACCGCCCGAGATCGCCGGACCGGGCTTCATCAACCTGAGATTGAAGCCCGATTGCGTCGCGCAGCAACTGCTCCGCATCAATGCCGACGACTCCGACCGCCTCGGCATTGAGCCGACCACCAAGCCACAGAAGACCGTCGTCGACTTCTCCAGTCCCAACATCGCCAAGGAGATGCACGTCGGACACCTGCGCAGCACGATCCTCGGAGACGCCGTCTGCCGCATCCTCGAATTCCTCGGCCACCCCGTCATCCGCCAGAACCACATCGGCGACTGGGGCACCCAGTTCGGCCGCGTCATCCTCGGCCTGTGGCACATGTGCATGGCCGAGAAGCACGGCGAGCCGCTTTACTATCGAACCGAACTCGACGAACTCCGACGCCTCCAGGAATCAGGCAAGGATTTGAAGGAGTTCTGCACGCAGATACGGGACCGCCACGAAGGCGACTGGAGCGACGACCCTACCGGCGAGCAACGTTTCGCACCGTTTCTGGCGCGGCTCGGTGAGCGCGATGTCGAAGGGTTGTGGGAGCAGTTCCTGTGCGTTTACCAGTACGTCAACGCACTCGAGGATGCTCTTGCGGGGATGGGCTTGACCATCCGCACGATCAATCGGGGGCAGGAAGAGGCGATCCCCTATGAGTCCTTGTCCCGGCGGATCACCGTCATGCTGCAGCGTCAGGACCGCCAGGAGCTTGACGCCTGGCAGTTCATTCGCAAGCTCACGTTGGAGCACTGCGGCGGTATCTACGAGAAGCTGGGCGTCCAACTGACCGACGCCGACGTTCGCGGCGAGAGTTTCTACAATGACAAGCTGCCGGCGGTGGTGAGTGATCTGCAAGCGTCCGGCCTGGCGGTTGAATCGGACGGTGCGGCGTGTGTCTTCCCGCCGGGGTTCAAGAACAAGGAGGGCCAGCCCCTGCCCTTCATCATCCGCAAGTCCGACGGCGCCTTCCTCTATGCGACGACGGACCTGGCGGCGCTGCGATACCGAGTCAACGAGTTGAAGGCCGACCGGATCGTGTATGTGACCGATGCCCGACAGATTCAGCACTTTCAGATGCTCTTTGCCGTGGCCGGGATGGCCGGCTGGGACCGGCGGGACGGCAAGAAGGTCGAACTGGTGCACGTCACGTTCGGCAGCGTCCTGGGCGAGGACGGCCGGCCGCTCAAGACACGTTCCGGCGAGAACGTGAAACTCAAGGAACTGCTCGACGAGGCCGTCGAGCGGGCCAAAGCGGTCGTCGAGGAGAAGAACCCCGATCTGCCGCCCGAGAAAAAGGCCCAAGTGGCCACGGCCGTCGGGATCGGCGCCGTCAAGTACGCCGACTACGCAAATAATCGCACGAGCGACTACGTTTTCAGCTTTGACAAGATGCTGGCGATGGACGGCAACACCGCACCGTACATGCAGTATGCCTACGCCCGCATCAAGTCTATCGAGCGCAAGGCCGAGAGCAAGGGTGTCGACATCCAGCAAGAACGGCACGGGATTCGCTCGCTCGACTTGAGCGAGCCGAGCGAACTGGACCTGGGCAAGCACTTGGCTCGCTACGGGGAAGCGATCGCATCAGCCGCAGCCGACTATCGACCCAACTACCTGACCGCCTATTTGTACGAGTTGGCACAAAAATTCAGTGCCTTCTACACAACCTGCCCGGTGCTCGATGCAGTGCCTGAGAAGCGACCGACCAGACTGCTGCTGTGCGATCTGACCGCCCGGACGATTCGTCATGGTCTCTGCGACCTGCTGGGCATCGCGGTCGTCGACCAGATGTGAGGGAGCACCATGAAAGTGGTACAGAGGGACTTCTGCGTCAGCACTCACCGCCGCAACGAAATGATCGACATTACCGCACAGGTCCAGTCGATTGTCCGCGACTCGGAGATTGCCAACGGCCAAGTCGTGGTCTTCTGCCCGCATACGACTGCTGCGATTACGATCAACGAGAACGCCGATCCGGCCGTACCACACGATATCCTCCTGACACTCAAGGAGTTGCTGCCGCACGATCGGGCCGGCTATCGCCACAGCGAAGGCAACTCAGACGCCCATTGCGCCAGTTCCCTCGTCGGGGCCAGTGAGCTGTTGCTCCTGTACGACGGACGTTTGACGCTCGGAAGCTGGCAGGGAATCTTCTTCTGCGAATTCGACGGCCCGCGCAACAGAAAGGTCGTCGTGCAGGTCTGCGGGGAATGATCCTCACGCCAGTGATGGAGGCGACACCCGGTAATCCTCTGGCCGCCAAGCCGTGGAACGCGCATAAAAATGGCGAGGTGGTGGTTCCGGCTGGGGGGGAGACCGGTGGACCACGCTGCCTCGCCGAGGTTTATTAGCCTTGGCATATCGCCCAATTCTACCGCGTCAAAGAGCGAGTATAACGCTTCCAACCGACCTGTCAAACGATATCCGTGAAAAACCGAGCACGTACCAGGGTGATATAGCCACCCCATTTCACTCCATTGAACAAACTGATTATACCTCGTTTAACACCGCGATGCAAGACAAAAAAGCCTGATTTTCGCATTTTCCTCCGCGGGCACCGGCGTTTCGGGGTCACGTTAAACCCCGCTGGAGCAATACGTTGCGAACCGCACCCTGTGAACGCCGGCCCCGGATGTGCGTCCATCACGCCGGGCTGGGAATCGAAACGACGTCGAAGCGGCCGGAACTCGACGGCCGAATGCCGTCCGACGGTCCGGTCCGGGGTTTCCCCGATGGGGGACCCGTTCAACCCTCCACCAATATATACATAAACAATATCCAGTATTACTTTAATAGGCCCGCCGCCGCCTCGCCGGGCCGCGGGAGTACGGCGGACACCGGATCGGGCACCGCAAAACCTACCCCCATTTTTCCGCGAATGGCTTGTCGAATACGCCCGAACTCCATAAACTAACAAGCCCAGTGGACAATGTGTTCTGAACGAAGATGATGATTCCTCCTTTCATCCGTACCTTCTACAGATGACCAAACTCGCAGAACGAATTGAGCGCGTGAAAGAGACGATCTTGGCGGCGTGTGCACGGTCGCGCCGGGAGCCGCAGGAGGTCCGGCTGGTGATCGTGACCAAATCGGTCGGGATCGAGGAGATCGAAGAAGTTGTCCGGCTCGGATACCATCATCTGGGCGAAAACCGCGTGCTGCAACTGAAGAAAGTGGCGGGCCAGATGGCCGAGTTCCTCCAACAGCATGCCGACGACGAGACCCTTCCGAAGACCATTCACTGGCACATGATCGGACACCTCCAGCGCAACAAGGTTCGACAGGTGCTGCCCACTACCTCCCTGATCCACTCGGTGGACACGCTGCGCCTGGCCGAAGAGATCAACGCTGCTGCGGCCCGGCTGGGCCTGCGTCCGCGGGTGCTTCTCCAGGTCAACACCTCCAACGAGCCGCAGAAGTACGGCGTGCCCGTCGGAGCCGCAACGCACCTGGCCGAGCAGATCGAGACCCTGCCCAACCTTCAGCTCATCGGCCTGATGACCATGGCCCCGCTGACCCGCGACCGGGACGTGATCCGAACGTGCTTCGCGCGAGCCCATGAACTGTTCTGTGAGATGCGCGGAGAAAAGATCGTCGGCCCGCAATTCACAGAGCTGAGCATGGGAATGAGCTCCGACTACGAGATCGCCGTCGAAGAGGGCGCGACGATCTTACGCATCGGCTCGGCGATCTTCGCCGGTTCCTGATGTGCCCGTGCGAGGGATACGGGAAGGTAATCCATCGAGGGCCGATCCCCACGAGCGGCCGGCCTTCCCACGGATCAAAAAAAACGGGGAAATCCCCAAAGTCGCCCCCTGATCGTGACGACACTACGGTAGCGAATACAACCCGCATGGACGGGGTGTCGCGCGTTTCGCTGCACGACAGAAGGCGACCACTATGGGCAAAACACAAGCAGGAAGCGGTGTGGAAGCACCCCGCAGCTTCACGGACGTCATTTTTCTGTCCGATAAACCCGATTTGCCCGTCGAAGTCAGGCGGCTGTTCCGGCAGAAGAAGCTGTCGTACCGCCTGCTGCCCCTGGAGGGCTACCGGCAGGTCCACCGTCGTCCCGATCTCGTCGGCACCGTCATCATCGACGCCGAGGGCATCGACGCCTTGCAGGATCAGCGACTGGCGCGAATCCTCGAGTCGCTGGAGCGGGACAACCTCGGCATCATCCTGCTGACCCAGCGCGTCCAGCGCCCGGTCCGCAGCTTCTCGCTGATGCCGTCGGACAACAGCTTCTCCATAACCGGCAAGGTCCCGTCCATTTCGCTCGACGCCCTATGGGCGCGGATCAGCGTCAACCTGGCCGATCGAACAAAGCAGGAATCAGGAATCGCGGTCAAGCCGGCGCCGGCCCTCAGCGCCTCCCAGCGGTTCGCGACGAGCAAACCCGACGGGGCCTCGGGTGAATCGGAGCCTCACACGGACAATCTCACCGAGCAGTTGCGGCTGGCCGGAATGGTCCAGCGCGATTTCCTGCCGGCCCACCTGCCCAACAGCGACGCGGTGCAATGGGCGGTCACGTTCATCCCCGCCGAGTGGGTCTCCGGCGACATCTACGATGTGACGCGCATCGATGAGCAGCACATCGGCTTCTATATCGCCGACGCTGTCGGACACGCGATGCCCGCCGCCCTGCTGACGATCTTTATCAAGCAGGCGATGGTGATGCGCCAGACCACCGACAAGAGCTACCGCATCTTCTCGCCGACGGAGGTCATCACCAGTCTCAATCTCAAAATGGTCGGCCAGAAGCTGTCGGGCTACCAGTTCGCGACGTGCTGCTACTGCCTGCTCAACGTCAAGACGCGCCAATTGAGCTTCGCACGAGCGGGCCATCCCTATCCGATCCTGTTTCGCAAAGGCCATGAGCCGCAGCAACTGGAGACGCGCGGCGCCCTGCTCGGCGTGTTCGAGAATGCCGAATTCACGCAGACCTCCGTCCAGCTCCAGTCCGGAGACCGCCTGCTGCTCTATTCCGACGGCGCCGAAGCCCTGGTCGGCCAACTCGTCGACAACGCCGGCTTCCAGTTCACCGAAGAGTTGCTCGCACTGCGGGATGCACCGATCCATCAGATCGTCGACACGCTGACGGAACTGCAGAGCCAGCGCCAGATCACACCGCAGGAAGTCGACGACTTCACCCTCGTTGGCCTCGAAATCCCCTGACTCCGCTGACGCGACCGGCAAACGACACAGGGCCAATCCGCACCCCCTCCACCGGTTCACGGCATCCCACTGAGACCCCACGGAAGGCAACACCTCCTGGCATCGCTACGAATTTCCCCGCGACACAAAATACGTAGTCCCCACAATCGAATTGGCAGGGCCCGGATGGTACGATGAAGGTGTGGTCTGCGGCGACGAGTGGGGTCCGGCTGCTGCGAAGATCGCCACAGGCTGGTTTCATGCCGAGCCGCTGTTCATGCCAGGCTCGCTTGTCGGGAGGGCAGAAGAATGCACGCCGCACGCACGTTCCAAAGCATCGGTGCCCTCTCTGACCATCATTTCGGCGGCCACGGCCCAATGCAACGCCGCCAGCGCACAGGATTCGTAAGGAAGGGTGTGCTCCCTTTGTGAAAGCCGCTCGTCGAATCCGGTTCTTGACAAGGAGACGACAGATGGAAAGGCAACAACCAACCGGCACATAACGTTCCGGCAGACCCGGAGTCTGCGCGGCCGGCCGGAACCACCAAGCCAGCATCGACAACTTGAACCACGCAAAACAGGAGGTAAGAACCATGAACGCCAGAAGAACCGTTGTGGTCTTTGTATGCGGCCTTACTGCTATTGGTATCACGTCCGATGTGAAGGCCGATTTCACGTTTGGCGAGCCGGTGAACCTGAGGACGGTCATCCCGGCCATTGACCCTGTGCATGAGAGTATCAGTTGCCTTTCATCCGACGGGCACGAGATTTACCTCATGTCAGACCGTCCCGGCGGACAAGGTGGTTTTGACCTCTGGGTGTTGAAGCGTAACTCGATAGAAGAGGACTGGGGCCCTCCCGTGAATCTTGGCCCGAATGTCAATAGCTCCAAGATTGAATCAGGCGGGAGCATCTCATCTGACGGCCTCACGCTCTATTTCTACTCCAATAGGCCTGGAGGGTATGGTAGTACTGACCTGTATATGACGACACGCCCGACAAGAAGCGACTTATGGAGCCAGGCTGTCAATCTTGGTGCGACCGTGAACAGTCCTGCCACTGACGGGGACCCCGTGATCTCTCGCGACGGTCTGGAACTCTACTTCACCTCGTGGCGGCCCAATGGGTACGGTCTGGGCGACACCTACGTGACAAGACGCGCAACAACCAATGATCCTTGGGGTGAGCCAGAGAATCTTGGCCACGTAGTGAACAGTCCGTACCAGGATTGTGCCTTTTCGGTCTCACCGGATGGGCGGCTTCTCCTCTTCGCCGATAACGTTCCGGAGACGGGCACGCCCCCCAGGCCGGGTGGGCGTGGGGGTTCCGACATGTGGATGACGCGGCGTGCAAGCCTTTCAGACCCCTGGCAGGTTCCCGTGAACCTTGGGCCTGAGGTGAACACTTCCACGCACGAGATCTGTCCGCTTATCTCGCCGGATGGTTCCACACTATACTTCAGCACCGCGCAGAGCGAGGATTATGCGACTTGGGAGAACTGGCAGGCGCCGATCCTTCCCGTCGTCGATTTCAACGCTGACGAAGTCGTTGACTTCGCGGACCTGGTGCTCCTGATCGACAACTGGGGCACCGACAACACGCTCTATGACATTGGACCATATGCCTGGGGTGACGGCGTGGTGGACATCGAGGACCTGAAGGTCTTCATCACCTACTGGGAGAAGGAAGACGCGTCGCAGTCATCAAATGAGCAGTGATTCAGATGCGTACTCGGAGCAGTGCATGAATGGGAGGTAGGAAACCATGAACGCGACAAGAAACATCCTGAGTCTTGCGTGGGTTGTTGCGGCGACGGCCGCATTCTACATCTTCTGCACACCTGTGTCGGCGAAGGCGTACCGGCTGACGGTGGCGGGCGAGGGGATGGAGTTTGTGGCACAGCCGGAGAGGGGGTATGTCGTCAAGGTGGCGGAGCGGTCCGGCGGTTTCTATTCGCTGGCGGGGACTTTGGGCCTGGACACCGAGAACGCCAGGCGAGTTGGCGGGCGGGATCGACGCGGGGTCTGGACGGTGGAGAACGAGGGACCCGCAGGACGCAACGAAGAGATGATCCGCGCGCTGCGGGCGGGCGGCCATGCGACGTACGCCACGCCGCTGTTTTCCTGCGGCGGCGAAACCGTGGCGGTCATTCCGGAGATCGTTATTCGCGTCAGACCCGAGGTCGATCTACGACAAGTCCACTTCCTCTGTCAGTCTCTGGCCCTGGCGGTCATCAAGCCGATGGAGTTCACGACACAGGAATACCTGCTGGAAGTCCTCGGGCCGGACGCCGAGGCGGTCTTCGCGGCGGTCGAGCAACTGAACGAAGTGGACGTAATCGAATGGGCCTGCCCGAACACGGCCATGCGGCCGAAGCTGGTCGGCCAGACGGCGTCGAATCAGATCGCTTGGGCGGGTCAATCGCGTTCCATGACGGCCGGGGAAGAGACCGAGAGGACCGGCGTGTTCCCGAACGACGAGTACTTCCCCATGCAGTGGCACCTGTACAACACCGGCCAGTCCGGCGGCACACCGGGCGCAGATATTCGCGCGCCGGAAGCATGGGAAATCACCACCGGGGATCCGAATATCGTGGTCGCTGTACTTGGCACCGGTGTGGACTGTCATCACCCCGACTTGGTCGAGAATCTTGTGCCTGGCTATGACTTCTACGACGATGACGACGACCCGGACCCCGCGGACAGAGATCGGCTGGATGCGCATGACACTTTGTGCGCCGGGCTTGTCGCTGCACGGGGCAATAATGGCATCGGGATCACAGGGGTCGCCTGGGACTGCAAGATTATGCCAATCCGACTGGGTGACGCACAGAGCTGGGCCACAGCCGAGGAATGTGCCACGGCCATTCGGTGGGCGGCGGTGCATGGAGCGGATGTCCTGAGCAACAGTTGGAGCTGGGGGACAACAAGCCCCACGCCCATCCTCCACTCCGCAATCGTGGAAACCACCCAGGCGGGCAGTATCGGTCGCGGCGGAAAAGGGTGTGTCATGGTATTCGCGGCGGGGAACAGTTCGGGGCCTAAGATGGTCTATCCCAACAAGTATCCCGAAGTCATCGCCGTTGGTGCGACGGACCGCGAAGATGTCCTTTGGCCCTATAGCACTTACGGAGTTGAATTGGCCTTAACGGCGCCGAGTGGCTGCGACGGCTCGTGGTGCGGAGAGATGGCATCTTTCTGGTCGACGGACCAGACCGGGTCAGGGGGATACAGCATTCTCAACTCGGATCCCAACCTGCTGGATTATTCCGAGTACGGCGGCGGAACCTCGCTCAGTTGCCCCATTGTCGCAGGCGTGGCGGCTCTGGTTCTGTCAATTGAGCCCGAATTATCTAATGAAGAAGTCAGACATTTTATGACTCGCTCTGCGAAGGACCTGGGCGGTCCCGGCTGGGATGAGTATTACGGCTGGGGTCGTGTCGATGCGTGTGCGGCGCTGGATATGGTCTTGGCCAAACGCTGCGACCTGAATAACGACTGGAAGGTGGACGAGGAGGACGAGGCTATTTTGCTTGAGGCTGTAGATGCCAACGACCTGTCGGCCGATATCGCCCCAGCAGCGAAACGCGATGGCGTCGTCGATGAACAAGATCTGGATCTTCTGATGCACTATTCCGGTACCGAAATCCCGGAGTTCAGCCTGATTGCCCACTGGAAGCTGGATGAGACCGAGGGCGTGGTCGCTCACGACAGCGTGGGCAAGAACGATGCGACGGTCATAGGCGTTCCGGTGTGGCAGCCGGAAGGCGGGATGGTTGGCGGTGCCCTGCAACTTGATGGCGTGGATGACTACCTCGAAACGCCACACATAGTCAATCCCGCGGACGGTCCCTTCAGCGTCTTTGCCTGGATCAGGGAAGGCGCGCCGGGTCAAGTGGTCGTTTCGCAAGCCGGCGGCGCGTACTCGAAGCGGCCCGGCGCGAACTGGCTTCTCGCTGATCCGTCAACAGGAGCGCTTAGGACCGATCTTGAAGGGGAGGGGCGGGACAGCCGCGCCTTGTGTTCGCAGACGATGATTTCCGATGGGAGTTGGCACCGGGTAGGTCTGGTGTGGGACGGGGACAGTCGGACTCTCTACGTCGACGAGATCGTGGCAGCTCAAGATACGCAGGTCGGTGGTCCGGCGGGCTGCTACGCCGATCTGAACATCGGCTGCGATAAGGACATGACTGCCGGCACTTTCTGGTCGGGCCTGATCGATGACGTGCGAATCTATGACCGGGCGGTAAGGCCGTAGGCGACATCACAAACGGAAGCAGGTCACAGACGCGACCGAAAAACGGAGGCATGCGACCATGAACACCACAAGGAGCATCCTGAGTCTTGCGTGGGTTATTGCGGCGACGGCCGCATTCTACATCTTCTGCACACCTGTGTCGGCGAAGGCGTACCGGCTGACGGTGGCGGGCGAGGGGATGGAGTTCGTGCCACAGCCGGAGAGGGGGTATGTCGTGAAGGTGCCGGAGCGGGCTGGCGGTTTCTATTCACTGGCGGGCCTGCCTGCCCTGGATACCGAGAACGTCAGACCGGTTGGCGGGCGGGATCGACGCGGGGTCTGGACGGTGGAGAACGAGGGACCCGCAGGACGCAACGAAGAGATGATCCGCGCGCTGCGGGCGGGCGGCCATGCGACGTACGCCGCGCCGCTGTTCTCCTGCGGCGGCGACATGGTGGCGGTCATCCCGGAGATCGTCATTCGCGTCAGACCCGAGGTCGATGCGCGGCAGGTCCACTTCCTCTGCCAGTCCCTGGCCCTGGCGGTCATCAAGCCGATGGAGTTCACGACACAGGAGTACCTGCTGGAAGTGCTCGGGCCGGACGCCGAGGCGGTCTTCGCGGCGGTCGAGCAACTGAACGACGTGGACGTGATTGAGTGGGCCTGTCCGAACACGGCCATGCCGCCGAAGCTGGCCGGCCAGACGACGCCGAATCAGATTGCCTGGTCGGGCCAAGCGCGTTCCATGACGGCCGGCGAAGAGCCCGAGAGGACCGGCGTCTTCCCGAACGACGAGTACTTCCCCATGCAGTGGCACCTGTACAACACCGGCCAGTCCGGCGGCACCCCCGGCGCCGACATCCGCGCACCAGAAGCCTGGGAAATCACCACCGGCGATCCGAACATTGTGGTCGCCGTGATTGGGGGAGGGGTGGACATGCACCACCCGGACCTGGTCAACAATCTTGTACCCGGATACGATTTCTTCGAAGACGACAGTACACCGGAGCCGGGGAACAGCGGGGGCTGGGAAGACGCACATGAAACGATGTGTGCGGGGGTGATCGCCGCACAGGGTGACAATGCCATCGGCCTAGCCGGCGTTGCCTACAACTGCAGGGTCATGCCTATTCGAGTGGGAAGCGCCACGGTCTGGATCACCGGAAGTCAAATAGCCACATCGCTTCGGTGGGCTGCCACGCATGGGGCCGATGTGCTGAGCAATAGTTGGAGCTGGAGCACGAGCACCACAGCCAACCTCTACTCGGCCATCGTGGACATTACCCAACCGGGCGGCCTCGGTCGCGGCGGCAAAGGGTGCGTAGTGGTATTCGCAGCGGGGAACAGCCCCGGGCTTCCCATGGACTATCCGAACAGGTATCCCGAGGTCATCGCTGTTGGTGCGACGGACCACAGCGACGTTCTCTGGCACTACAGCACCTATGGACCCGATTTGGACTTAATGGCGCCGAGCGGCTGTGACGGTTCATGGTGCGGAGAGATGGCATCGTTCTGGTCGACGGACCAGATGGGACCAGGCGGATACAGCGATCGCAACTCAGACATGACTCTGCTGGACTATGGGGAGTACTGGGGAGGTACCTCGGCGAGCTGTCCCATTGTCGCAGGCGTGGCGGCTCTGATTCTCTCTGTCAATCCCACCCTGACGAATGAAGACGTCCGTTTCATTCTATACCGGTCGGCAAAGGACCTGGGCGATCCCGGCTGGGATGAGTATTACGGCTGGGGTCGCGTCGATGCGTGTGCGGCGGTGGAGATGGCTCTGGCCAACAGCCTTCCGGCGATCTATGTCGATGACGATGCGCCGAACGATCCGGGGCCCGGCGATCCCAGCGTCAGCGATCCGCGTGAGAACGGATTGGCGGAACATCCCTTCGATGCAATCCAGGAAGCAATTGACTGTGCCCTCCCCGGCAGGACTATTGTCCTTCTCGATGGCCGCTACAGTGGGCAAGGCAACGTGAACATCGACTTTGGCGGCAGGCTCATTACAATCCGCAGCGAGAACGACCCGCAGAACTGCATCATCGACTGTCAGGGGCAGGGACGGGGCTTCGATTTCCAGACCGGCGAAGGTCCGGAGACTGTCCTGCAAGGGATCACCATCACAGGAGGAAAGGGAACAAATGGTGCCGGCGTTCAGATCAAGGGCAGCAGTCCGACCATTCGAAATTGCGTGCTCACAGGCAACTCGGCCTCAATGTCTGGCGGCGGCCTTTCCATCAGCGGCGACAGTCGTCCGGTGATTGCGAACTGCCTCTTTGCAGGCAATTCCGCCCTTGTAGGCGGTGCGGTGAACGCACAGACGACAGTGGGTATCACGCTGACGAATTGCACGATGGTCCACAATGCGGCGGTCATGGCTGGCGGGGCTGTTTCCGTCTCGGGCACGATGCCTCTCGAATTGACGAACTGCATCCTCTGGAACAACGCACCGGGACAGATTTTCGGCGGCGCGACCGCGACCTACTGCGACGTCCAGGGGGGCTGGCCGGGCGAGGGCAATATCGACCTTGATCCTCTGTTCGCCGATCCCTCAAATGGTGACTACCATCTGAAGTCCCAGACAGGACGGTGGGACCCGGCGAGCGGGAGTTGGGTGCAGGACGATGTGAGCAGTCCCTGCATCGATGCGGGCGATCCAGCCGCATCGGTCGGCGATGAACCAAAGCCCAATGGCGGCCGCATCAACATGGGCGCCTACGGCGGCACGCCCCAAGCCAGCAAATCACCGTAGCCCCGATCAACAACTCGCGAGTCTGCGGCCGGGCGGTGAGGCCGTAGGTATCTGGTGGATCGACGGAGGCTTGGACGATACGCGTTTGTAATGGGGACTCGACAATCGATGACTGACGACGTATAGTAGTGGCTGGGGTTGCAGGCGTCATCTGGTTCGGCAGGCTCAGGGCAAGCTCTGAGCGGAGCCGAAGGACGGACGCCGATGATGGAGGATATGGAATGAGAGCGCTGCTGCTGTCGATGCTAACGTGCGCCGTTCTGTGCCTTATCGTTGCCTCTCCGGCCAGCGGCGTGGACGGGGACTACAAGGAGGCCATGCGGGTCCGCAGCCTTCTGCATGCTGAGGAACTGTCCCTGGGCGCGATGCCGCGTACGCGGCCGGAGGATCCGCCCGTCGCGGAGACGGTCCTGCTTCCGGTCAGCCGGGGGTTCAACCAGCGGAGCACGGGTCTGTGCTGGGCGTACGCCACGCTCAGCGCCCTGGAGACGATTCACCTGGTCCGCCATCCGGACGGACCGGACCTCGAGCTTTCCCGCCGGGCCATGCAATACTACACGATGGAGGATCGCTACCGCCGCTCCATCAAGCAGGTCAATACGTACATCCGCGAAGGCGGGATCGTGCTGGATGCGCTGCGGCTGATTCAGTCCAACGGCATCGTGTCCTTCGACGATTACGCCGACGTCGCCGACACCTACGGTTACGCGAACATCGCTGGCATGATCGCCGACGCGCAGACATTCACCGACAAGATCATCGCCCTGTACGAGGGACTGGACATCGTCTATGCGGCGCCGCCCACGCAGACCCACGTTCCCGTCCTGGGCGCCGCTGAACCGAATGCCACCGACGCACCCGCCGACGTCGGCGAACTCGCGCGGTTCGTACTGGGACGCGATGTGTGGCAGAGCTACACACCCTCATCGACCCTGAGCGGTTTCCACGCGCACCCGGACCCGGATGCCCGGTGGGAGAATGTGTCGTGGCACATGCCGCACGGCGAATTCCCCGGCCGGATCAGGCAGGCTTTGCTGGCAGGGTTTCCCGTCGTGATCTCCATCCGCAATCACGCGCTCTTAGTCTATGGGGCGGACTACGACGCCGACGGTTCGCCGATCACCTACTACATCAAAGACAGCTACCCGTCCTATTACTACGTCACGGCCGCCGATTACCTCCATGCGAACTTCTGGGAGATGACGACGGTCAAGCTGTAGCAGCACCCCAACGCCGATCCTTATCTCTCGTCGGGGACGATGTCGGCAAAGCAGGCGGGGGCATGTTCGGCCAGGATACTCAGCATCGCCAGGCAGGCGTCGCGAATCTCCCACTGGGCCTTGGCGCTGGTGCGCAGCTTGAAGATGTGACGCCACTCGCGGAAGTTCGCCGAGACGACGATCTCGCTCGTGCAGGCGTTGGGCAGCACGAAGCGTGCATCTTCCTTGCGCAGGCCGCGGTCGCGCCATTTGCGGTACATCTGTTGGATCGTCTTCATGTCGCGGTGGAAGTCGTCGGCGAACTCCGGCGGCATGCTCACGGGCACGACGTAGGTAAACTCCTCCTCGTCCACATAGCGCTGCGACTGCTGCGAGACCGCCATGAGCCGATGCCGGACGAGTTGGTGCGTCATGGCGCGCGAGCAGTTGCGGATGCGAAACGTCGCGTAGGCGTGCTCCAGGGGCGATTCGTGACCCATCTTGATGAGCCGTCGGATGAAACCCTCGTGCGAATCGTCCTCGACGCGATCGAAGCTCAGATAGCACGTCCGTCCGGCCTGCTCGATGACCCGCTGCGGATCGGGCGTGATGGCGACCAGCTCCACTTCCAGGCGACCCGCCGCCCGCGGGCAAATCGGTTGATCCATGTTCACTCCTTGCCCAACACCGCCAAGGCCGTTTGCACGTTGCCGAACGGCGCGCTGACGGCAAAGCCGGCCACCCGGCCGCGAATCTTCGCCACCAGCTCGCGCGCGATCTCGACCCCCAAGGCCACACCCTGCTCCTTCGTGGTCGCCGCGCTCATCCGATCCAGCAGCGCCCGGGGGACGACCACGCCGGGCACCTCGTTCGCCATGAATTCGGCATTCTTGAAACTCGTGAACGGCCAGATGCCCGCCACGATCGGAATCCGGAAGCCGTCGATCGCATCGAGGAACCGAAACAGCGAATCTGCGTCGAATACCGGCTGCGTGATCGCGTATTCGGCGCCTGCCTCGACCTTGCGCCGGAACCGTTCGACCTCCCGATCCCAGTCGGCGGCCACCGGATTGGCACCCACACCGATCGTCAGCGCTGTTGGCGGCTCGATGCGATTGCCCCCGATGTCCAGACCCTGGTTGAGGTTCCGCACGACGTTGGTCAGCGCAACCGAATCCATATCGAAGACCGCCGTGGCGTTGGGATAGTCACCCAGCTTGGGCGGGTCCCCCGTGATGATCAACAGGTTCCGCAGCCCGATCGCAGAGGCCCCAAGGATGTCGGACTGCATCCCGATCAGGTTTCGGTCGCGACAGCAGAAGTGCAGAATCGTCTCCATCCCCGCCTCCTGCTGAATCCTCACGGCGGTCACCATGGGCGAAAGGCGCGAGCTGGCGCGGGGGCCATCGGGTATGTTGATCGCATCGACGCCCGCGGCGACACACTGCCTGGCCTTCTCGATGATCTTCGTCATGTCCACACCACGGGGCGGAGTCACTTCGACCGTCGTGACCTCCTCTCCGGCGGCGAGTTTCGCGCCGAACCGCGACTTTCGTTCGAGTGGTGCGGCCGGCGCCGGGGCCGCTTCCTGCGCCCGAGCGGGACCGACCGCCACGGACACCATGGCCCGACCGACGGCCTTGTCGACCGAACGCACCGCCCGCGCAATCTCCCGGATGTGGTCGGGCGTCGTGCCGCAGCAGCCGCCGATGATGCGCGCCCCTTTTTCGTAGAACCGCTTGGCGTACTCGGCCATGTACTCCGGCGTGCACATGTAGAGCTGGCGGCCTTCGACCGAACGGGGCATCCCCGCGTTCGGCTGCACGGAAATCGGCTTGTCTGTGATCGTCCGAATCAGCTCGAGACTGCTGAGCATCCCCGACGGGCCAACCGCGCAGTTCAGCCCGACTGCGCTGACCGCCGCGTGCTGTGCGATCCGACGCATCGCCTGATCGACCCGCTCCCCGTACACGGTCTCATTGCGTTCGTTGATCGTCATCTGGGCCACGATGGCGATGTCCGCCAGCGTTCCAACCGCGTCGAGAGCGACCAGCAGTTCGTCCGTATTGGAGAAGGTCTCGAGAATCAGGAAATCCGCGCCGGCTTCGACGAGGGCCGCACCCTGCTGGCGGAAGATATGACCGGCCTGCCGGTGAGTCATCGGGCCGTACTCGGTCAGTTCGCACCCCAGCGGGCCCATCGCTCCGGCCACCAGCACCGTTTGTCCCGCCGCTGCTCGGGCCACCTCGACCCCGGCACGATTGATCTTCTCCACTTGGTCGGCCAGCCCGTATGAAGAGAGCTTCACCCGATTGGCGCCGAAAGTGTTGGTTTCGATAAAGTCGGCTCCCGCCTCGACATAGCCGGTATGAATCCCCTGAACGATCCGTGGGTCGGCCACGTTCAGCTCGTCGAAGCACCGGTTGAGGAACACACCATGCTGGTAAAGCATGGTCCCCATAGCCCCATCGCCCAGCAGAACTCGCTCCGAGACCCGCTTAAGAAATGCGCTGCGATCCAATTCTTGCCCCATCGTGTTCTGTCTGCACAAGCCACCGTTGGGATCCGATGCATCGCCGGCCAAAGCAGCAGACATCGGTCGCCAACACACTCCCAGACCGCCGAAGCTCTCCCCCCAGCAGGTTTTCGCTCAGCCATGCGGCAATACTGCGCAAAATAACGGCACGATTCCGCTAACGCAAGCCTTTTCGCACGCCTCCTCCCCGGGCATGCCGGTTCTGAACCGAGTGTCGGACGCTACAACCTTGGGACTCTTTAGACGGCTGAGATGGCTGGTTTTATAGGACACCGGCTCAGTCGGCGACCCTATCACCGTCAGACCCCTATGCTGAGCCCCGTCGGTCCGAGAACACGCCGGTCTCCGCAATCAACGCAAGGAAGCATTACCCATATTAACTCCATATATCCATTGACTTTAACTTGCACAAAATGGTATAATGCGGCAATAATTCACGATCCGTGCTCAATGTTCAGTGGGGCTTTCTATCTTATACTATAGTTGGAAGAGTTCCGTATCAGCAGTTAGTGGCGCCTCTTGTCGCTACCGGGCGAGGTCGCGAAGCGATGGCAGAGGGCTATTTTCTGCACGGGGGAAGGAGTAGCGGCCTGTCCGGCGTCAGGCCGGCGCCATCGGCCGCTCCGCAGCGCCAACCTCCTCCACCGACCACGGGCTTTCCACCGAGATTCTTATCCGGGCGGTTCCGGTCGCTACCGGCAAGCTTGAGGGTTTGAAAGGAGCGGTGTGATGAAGAAGGTATTGACGATATCGTTTCTTACCTGTGCTGTGCTCTTGTCCGGCTGCGAGGTGTCGGACAGCAGCCAGGGCAGCGGTCAGACCCGACCCGCCGTGTCCCGATCGGGCCGCAGCTACTTCTGGGACAAGGACCTCAGACCCACGCTGACTGTGCCCACCAGAAGAGAGGCCCGGCCGACGGAGACCCAGGACGTTGAAGCTGAACTTGCCTCGGAACAGGAGGTTCCAGCCGGCCTCTACATCGAGCCCGAAGCCCCGGCACAAACACCGGAGCCCCAAGCCAAGGTGGTCACTGCTACCGTCGAAGACCTCAAGCCGGTGAAAACGCCGGTCACCACCCCGGCACCGTCCTACAGCCCGAAAGTCGCGATCGGACCGGACCTCGTGGCCGTCGATGAAAGCGGCGCCAACGCGCTGTCGATGACCTATCCACGCGCCGACTACGGCATCCTCCAGGTCGACAAGACCATGCCGCAAGAGGTACGCCTGAACGCGCCGTTCGCCTACGTCATCAAAGTCACGAACCTCACGGATATGATGCTGACCGACGTGTCCATCACCGAGACGCTCTCCAACGAATTCGAATTCAAGGGCTCCGAACCCACCGCTCAGAATGAGAACAACAAGCTGGTCTGGGAGATCGATTCGCTCGGTCCCAAAGCCAGCAAGAGCATCCGCATCACCGGCGTGGCCACCGGGTCGAACCCGCTGGAGCACTGCACCGCCATCACCCATACGGTTCGCGACTGCGCCATGGTCAAGGTGGTGGAGCCGACACTGGAACTCGGGCGAGTCGCTCCCGCCGAGGCGGTTCTGTGCGAACCGATTCCGGTCGACTACGTCGTGACCAACACGGGAACGGGGGCCGCGCAGAACGTTCAGATCGTCGACACGCTGCCCGTCGGGCTGCAAACCACCGACGGCAAAGGAAAGGTGATCCTGGACGCCGGAACGCTGATCGCCGGCGAATCGCGACGGTTCTCAATCAAGCTGCGCGCCACCAAGACAGGTGCATACGTCAGCAAGGCCATCGCCACATCCGCTTCCGGCCTGAGGGCCGAGTCGGAATCGACGCTGACCAACGTTCGCCAGCCGATCCTGAGCATCACCAAGTCCGGGCCGCAGCGCCAGTACCTCGGCCGCGCCGTGACCTACGAGATCACGGTCCTGAACAAGGGTGACGGGCCGGCTCGTGACACGATGGTGGAAGACCTGATCCCGCCGGGAGTCAGCTCCATTGAGGCAACCGCCGGCGCGCAGACCGCCGGCTCCAAGCTGGTCTGGGAACTCGGCACACTCGAGCCCAATGCATCCAAGACGGTCCGCGTCTCGTACACTCCGATGAAGGAGGGCGAGGTAATGGCGACCGCCACCGCGACCGCGTACTGTGCGGATACGGTCAGTGATTCGGCCAAGACGACGATCACCGGCATCCCCGCCTCGCGTCTGCAGGTCATCGATCTGGAAGACCCGGTCGAGGTCTCGCAGACCACGACGTACCTGATCACGGTCGTCAATGAAGGCTCGGCCGCCGACTCGAACGTCCGCATCGTCTGCACGCTCGACGACAAGGTCCAGTATGTCTCCTCGGCCGGTGCAACCGCCGGATCGATCATGGGCAAGACGGTCAACTTCGCGCCGCTGCGAACCCTCGAACCCAAGGCCAAGGCCACCTGGCGCGTCGTCGTCCGGGGTGCCCGGGCCGGCGATGTGCGGTTCAAGGTGAGCATGCACACGGATCAGTTGGCCCTGCCGATCGAGCACACGGAGGCGACACACGTCTACGAGCAGTAGGCCCGATCAGGACCCCTCATCCAGGTGATTGAGCCGCGGTGCCCCAGGCACCGCGGCTTCTTTTTGGAGGCGTCGTGGTCCGATTCCATCCCTTCCGAGGCTCTCCGTATCCCCACCGGCCGGCAGGCGCAAACGCGGCAGGGTGGACTGTCCCGATCACTTCCACCGGCAGGCGACCGGGAATTTGTATTGCATGGACCTGACAAACCGCTATACTGGCACAAAACTCGAAGTGCTATCCAGATCCCCGCCAGGGGACTTTTTGTAGGGGCCTTCCGGGGAATCGCTGCTGGTTTCCAGAGAGGACAAAGCTATGGCCGAGAAAGACGCCGATGTGCAGAAGATACGAGATCTGATCAAGATAATGAAAGAGAACGATCTTGTGAAGATCGATATCCAGCACGGCGACGATCGCATCTCGTTGCGGCGAGCCGAACCGTCGCATCCGGCTGCGGTGGCCAGTCCCATCATCGCCTCGCTGCCCGGCATCATGGCCCCCGTCGGCATGCCGGATGCAGCACCCGCTGCGACCACGGTCCAAGACGACTTGCTCGAAATCAAGTCGCCCATCGTCGGCACGTTCTACGAGGCCCCCAGTCCGGATTCCGATCCGTATGTCGAGATCGGCTCTCATGTTGACCCCCAGACCGTGGTCTGTATCGTCGAAGCGATGAAGGTGATGAACGAGATCAAGGCCGAGGTCAGCGGCACGGTCGTGGAGAAGCGAGTGGCCAATGGACAGGCCGTGGAGTATGGGCAGGTCCTCTTCAAAGTCAAGCCGGAATAACACGTGAACCGTCCCCCGTGGCATCCCGACGGGACGCCGCGAGGACGCCGTTCGGGAAGAGAGTTGCCGCGAATGTTATCACGAGTCCTTATCGCCAACCGAGGTGAAATCGCCCTTCGTGTCATCCGGGCCTGCCACGAGATGGGCATCGAGACCGTCGCCGTGTATTCTGAAGCCGACCGAAACGCCTCGTACCTGCGGCTGGCGAACGAAGCGGTGTGTATCGGACCGCCCGACTGCAACCAGAGCTATCTGAACATCCCACGCATCATCAGCGCCGCCGAGATCACCAACGTGGATGCAATTCATCCCGGCTACGGTTTCCTGGCCGAGAACGCCAACTTCGCCCAGATCTGCAGCGACTGCGGGATCACCTTCATCGGACCTCCCGTCGAGGCGATGCGGTTGCTGGGCGACAAGGTGGAAGCCCGCAAGCTGGCTCGTCAGGCGAAGGTCCCCGTGGTTCCCGGCTCGGAGGGCGTGATCGAGGACGAAAAAGAGGCGCTGCGTCTGGCCAACGAGATCGGCTATCCGATCATCATCAAGGCCGTGGCCGGCGGCGGCGGCCGTGGCATGCGCGTCGTGCACAACGACATCAGTCTGCGTGCATCGATGGCTTCCGCGAAAGCCGAAGCGGAGGCCGCCTTCGGCGAAGGCAGCGTGTACATGGAGAAGTTCATCGTCGAACCACGACATGTTGAGGTCCAGGTCATGGCCGACCAGCAGGGCAACGTGGTTCACTTCTTCGAGCGGGACTGCTCCATCCAGCGGCGCCATCAGAAGATGATCGAGGAATCGCCCTGCCCGGTGCTCGAAGAGCGGGACCGCGAGCGTCTGGCGGAAGCCGCGATCCGCCTGATCAAGGAAGCCCGCTACGTCAACGCCGCCACCGTCGAGTTCCTGCTGGACAAAGAGGGCAATTTCTACTTTATCGAGGTCAACACCCGCATCCAGGTCGAACACCCCGTCACCGAGATGGTCACCGGCCAGGACCTGATCAAATGGCAGCTCCGCATCGCCGGAGGCGAGCCGATTACCCTGCGTCAGAAGGATATCAAGCACCACGGCGTGGCCATCGAATGCCGGATCAACGCCGAAGACCCGGCCAACAACTTCTCGCCTTCGCCGGGGACAATCTCCAAATACATCGCTCCCGGCGGGCTGGGGGTCCGCATCGACACGCACGTCCACCAGGGCTGGACAATCACGCCGAACTACGACTCACTCATCGCCAAGATCATCGTCCATCAGGAAACGCGAGCCGAGGCGATCGCGACAATGCGACGCGCCTTGCAGGAATTCGCCATCGAGCCCGTCAAGACCACGATTCCCGCCTGCCTGGCGATCCTGTCGCACAACCTGTTCGTCAAAGGCAAGACCGACACGGGATTCGTCGAGCGTACCTTCTGATCACCCCGAAGCAGCCCCTCCGGCGTCTCCGCCTCATCGTTCAAGGGCAACCAGGTCTTCGTAGCTCTCCCGCTTGCGGATTACTTGGAAGGTTCTTGCGTCGACCAGGACCTCGGCGGCGCGACACCGCGCGTTGTAATTGCTGCTCATGGTAAACCCGTAGGCGCCGGCGGTGAACACCGCCATCAGGTCGCCGCGTTCGACGTGCGGGATCGGCCGGTCCTTCGCCAGGAAGTCCGCGCCTTCGCAGATGGGTCCGACGACGTCCACCGTTTCGCTGCCTTCGATATCCAGCTCCCTGCTTCGGACCGCCGGCTCGAAGCGGGGCTCGACGCGAACCGGCCAGATGAAATGAAAGGCATCGTACAGAGACGGGCGAATAAGATCGTTCATCGCCGCATCGACGATGACGAACCGCTTGCTTCCGCCCTGCTTGGTGTAGAGCACGCGCGTGACCAGAATCCCCGCGTTGGCACAGATGCTCTTGCCCGGTTCGAGGATCAGTTTGAGGTCCCGGCCCTGGATCAGCGGTACGATTCCCGCGGCGTATTCCGCCGCCGAGGGCACCGTGTCCGTCTCGTAGTCGGCGCCATAGCCTCCGCCGAGGTCCAGCGCCTCGATGCGGTACCCTTTCTCGCGAAGTCGATCGACCAGAACGAGAGCCTTTTCGACCGCTTCCACGTAGGGATCGATGGTCTTGCCGCCGGTACCCAGATGGACGTGCAACGCGCACAGATCGACGGAGGGATTGTCCGCGTACGCGTCGAAGACGGCGACCGCCCGCTCGATGTCGACCCCGAATTTCGTCTCCTTCTTGCCCGTCGTCAGGAAGACGTGGGTCTTGTAGTCAACGTCGGGGTTCACGCGCAGGGCCGCTTTGGGTTTGGCGCGTTCGGCCGCCACCGGCGCCTTGGCCAGGCGAATCAGGTTCGTCAGCTCCTCTTCCGACTCGATATTGAAATATCCAATCCCGGCGTCGAGGGCTTCGACGATCTCGCGATCCGTCTTGCCCACTCCCGCATAGACCACCTTCGAAGGATCGGCTCCCGCCTGGAGCACACGATACAGCTCGCCGCCGCTGACGATATCGAAGCCGCTGCCCTCCGCGGCCATCAGCCTCAGAATACTCACGTTGCTGCACGCCTTGACGGAAAAGCACACCGTGGTCTCTACCGCCTGGTACGCCGCGCGGACCTTGCGCAGATGGTCCAGCAACGTGGCCTTGCTGTACACATAGACGGGCGTGCCCACCTCCGACGCGATGCGCTCGACCTCCACCTCTTCGGCGAGCAACCGGCCCGCTCGGTAATTGAAAAAGTCCATCGACCGGGTTTCTCCTCAAGCAGTTTCCATATCCGGCGGCACCCGCGCGGATAGCCGTGCCGCGACGACAGTATAGGAGAAACGGACCGGTTTGCAAGAAGGCAGAAGGCGTCCCCGGCGCCACCGCAGTCCCCTCCGCCCGCCGCCCTCCGCATGCGGACACCCCCCAAAAGAATGGAAGACTCCCCTGATCCAGGAGAGTCTTCCATTTTCCGGAAGCCTGCTTGGTTCCACACGAATCTTGTTGGCATCACCCTTTCAGACGCCACCCGGATGGAACCGCCCGAGACCGTACCGCCGTCGGGTTCGCAGGCTCCAGGCCAAAGACGGGTGTTACTTTTTCTTCTTGGCCACTTTCTTCTTGGTGGCTTTCTTCTTCGTCGCCTTCTTCGCGGCCTTCTTGGTCTTCTTGGCGACTTTCTTCTTTGCTGCTTTCTTCTTGGCCATTACTCTTCTCCTTCAAGCTGACCACAATCAATGCTTTGTGTATTCACTTTACTCGATAACACGATGCTCGCATCATCACGAGAAGCGATCATAGCATCTGTTACGCCTTGTATCGTCCATTTATTCCGAAATACTTCATAAAAATTTCCCCGCATGCGATGCCGTCCAGCGCGCGACACGCGTCGAACGGATCAGGCGAATCCGTTCCCGGCGCCGCGCAACACTTGCGAACAACGTCACGATGTGCAAGGAATCGGCGCGTGACGCGCGGGGCGCCAATCGCTGATTTGCACGGGCACAATCGCATCCGTTCCGGTTCCACACCGGTCACGGACTCGGGCCCGAGACGCGGTCACACCGCAACGTCACACACGGACAAACCCCTTGACTTTCCTGCCTGCAACGTGTCTTCTACGTGGATGTCGGGATCAAATTTTCTTGCGCGTCCCCGTCTGATTCGACGGAAAGAATCGCACAGCTTCGTTGTTAATTGTTCATGACGAAACGGAAGATCGCACTGTTTGGTGGCACGTTCGACCCGATTCACCTCGGTCACACACAGGTGGCGGCGGCGGCGGCGAAGCAGATCGAAGCGGAGCAAGTCATCTTCATTCCCGCCAAGTGTTCGCCGCTGAAAGGATTCCTTCCTCACGCCTCTGACGACGATCGACTGCGCATGATCGAGCTGGCCATTCAGGGCTGTGAAGGATTCTCGGCGAGCGATTGCGAACTGCGCCGGCCGGCGCCGAGCTATACGCTCGACACCGTCAGACGGTTTCAGCGGGAATACGGCGAAGAAACGTCGATCTACTGGCTGCTCGGCGCCGACAGCGTGGATGACCTGGTCTTGTGGCATCGCATCCATGAGTTGGTCGATACCTGCCATCTGGCGGTCATGGTTCGAGCAGGATACGAGACGCCGTCATTCGACCGACACCTGGCAGCGCTGGGAGCCGATCGAGTAGAGAAGCTCCGCCGCAACGTGATCCGGACGCCGTCGATTGCCATCAGCAGCACGAAGGTCCGCGAGCATCTGGCGGCCGGCAAAGACGTCCGCGACATGCTCTGCCCCCAGGTGTGGGATTACATCCAACGACGCGGGCTCTACAAACGCGACTGACGTACCTGTGCGCCGAGCCAGTCGTACCAGTCGCCCATACCTTCGCCGGTCCTAGCGGAGAGGGGGAAGATTGCGATGTCCGGGTTGAGCCGCCGCGCATCGGCCCTCACCCGGTCGAGGTCGAAATCGACGAGCCCGCCGCGCAGCAGATCGATCTTGTTGACCAGCAGCGCCTTGCTCTTGGCGAAGATGCCGGGATACTTCACGGGTTTGTCGTCGCCTTCCGCCACCGAGAGCACGACAATCTTCCCAGTTTCACCCAATTCGAGCGCCGAAGGGCATACCAAATTGCCGACGTTCTCAATGACGATTGCATCGAGAGCGTCGAGAGGCAGCTTGCCCAGGGCCTCATACACCTGCCGGGCCGAAAGGTGACAGGCGCCTTGCGTGTTGACCTGGATCGCCGGCGCTTGCGTCGCGCGAACGCGCTGCGCGTCGATGTCGGTTTGAATGTCGCCTTCGATCACGCCGATCCGGAGCTGTCCCTTCAAATCGCTGATGGTGCGCACGAGGATCGTCGTCTTGCCCGAGCCTGGAGACGAGATCATGTTCAGGCACAACTGCTTGCGCTGCGCCAGGAGTTCGATGTTCTTCATCGCGTATTGCTCATTGGCGCCGAGGATGCGCGCGCCGACGTTGACCTTTTCCATTGCTTAATCCTTCTCAAACTCGATCTCGTCCAACACCAGAGGGGCGTCGGGAAGCAGTTCAAAATCGGTGGCGGCGCAGCGCGGACACCGCGCGTCCGACAGCGACACGGTGAACGAGCTGTCGCACGTCCGGCATCTTGCCTGCAAAGGCTTGTGCTCAATCTCCAGGGTCATCCCTTCACAGACCGTGCCCTCCGCGACGGCCTCAAACGCGAAGCGAACGACCTCATCGTTGACCGCATTGAGCATGCCGCAGCTCATCTTCGCGCGAATCGGCCTGCCGCCTTGCTTTCCCGCTTCGCCGAGGATCACCTCGATCAGCCCCTGAGCTACTACCGTCTCGTGCATCAGCAGATCCTCGGCAACTCACGCCCGTAGGGCATCTGCACGACTCGCCGGCCGCCGATCCGGGTGCGCAGCTCGACGAGCGGCGCGCCCTGTGAGGCGACCACCTCGCCGATCACGGCGGCGTCGCGGCCCAGGGGATGGTTTCGACACAGCTCCAGGCACACCTCTGCTGCCTCCGGCGATACGATCGCGATGAATTTGCCTTCGTTGGCGATGTTCAGAACGTCGAAGCCGAGCATGTCGGCGGCTGCCTGCACCGACGGCTTGACGGGGATATCCGCGTCGCGAATCTCAATGCCCAGGTGCGCACCTTCAGCGACCTCATTCAGCACCGCCGCCAGTCCGCCGCGCGTCGCGTCCCGCATGAACTTGACACCGTCGGTCCTCTGGAACAGCGTGCACGTCAGGTCTGCCAGCGCGGCGCAGTCACTGACAAGTTGCGACTCGAATTCGATCCCCTCTCTCTGTGAGATGATGGTCATGCCGTGATCGCCGATCGTGCCGCTGAGGAGAATCTTGTCGCCGACCTCGATGCGCTCCAGGCCGGGATTGACGCCGGGTAATCGGATACCGATCCCGGCGGTATTGAGGAACAGCGCATCGGCTGCACCACGCTCCACAGTCTTGGTGTCGCCGGTGACGACCGAGACATGGTTCTCTCGGGCGGTCTGCCCGATGCTCTCGAGGATCCTCTCCAGCAGCCCCATCTCGAACCCGTCTTCGATGATCAGCGACAGCGTCAGCGCCAACGGTCTCGAACCGGCCACCGCCAGATCGTTGATCGTGCCGCAGACCGCCAGCTTGCCGATGTCGCCCCCGCGGAAAAACAGCGGTTTGACCACGTAGCTGTCGGTCGTCAGGCAGATCGAAGTCGATTCCAGCTCCAGACGAGCCGAATCGCCGAGTTCGGATAGCGGGTCGTTCTTCAGATGGGGCACAATGAGCGTGCGAATGAGTTGATTGGTCAGTTGCCCCCCGCCACCGTGGGCGAGCAGGACTCTCTCCGGTTCACTTCGTGCCATCGCTCGCCCTAACTCCTTCGTCCGTACTTGTACCACGCGGCGCAGGTGCCTTCGGAACTGACCATGCACGGTCCGATCGGCTTGGCCGGCGTGCAGCGCGTGCCGAACAACGGGCATTGCATCGGCTCGATGAGTCCGCAGAGGACTTCGCCGCATCGACATCCGCTGAAGTCCTCGCCGGGCTCATCGCTCAGGCCGAATCGTGCGAACGCGTCGAATCGCCTGTACTGCTCTTTCAGCACGAGCGTGCTTTTCTCTATTCTTCCAAGGCCGCGCCAGTAACCATCGGCCGCATCGAAGCATTCCGCGATGATTTGCTGCGCGGCAAGATTGCCCCGCTCGGTGACCACGGCGTTGTAGATCGACTTAAGCTCCGCCTTGCCATTGGAGAGCTGACGGCAAATCTCCGCCAGGGCCTCGATGATCTGCAGCGGCTCGAAACCCGCGACGACGCACGGCCGGCCGAAATCGTTGACGATCTCCGCAAACGCGCCGGATCCGATGATGACGCTGACGTGCCCCGGACAGAGAAATGCGTCGACACGGTCGTTCATCCCGCTCAGCAGCGCACGCATCGCCGGCAGGATCAGCTTGTGACCGCTGAGGACGCAGAAGTTCTCGATCCCTTCCCGGGCCGCCTCCTGGACGACCACCGCGGAAGCGGGCGCGGTCGTCTCGAACCCGACCGCGATGAACACCACGGTCTTGCCGGCGTTGTCGCGGGCCAGTTGCAGCGCATCCTCGCTGCTGAGCACGACCCGCACGGCGGCCTTCGCGGCGCAGGTTTCCAGCGACCCATCCTTGCCCGGCACGCGAATCATGTCGCCATAGGTGGCGATGATGCAGTCGTCGCGCCGGGCCAGCTTCAGGACTGCGTCGATGTAGCCCTGGTCGGTCACGCAGACCGGGCAGCCGGGCCCCGACAGAAGCTTGAGCCCCTTGGGCAGCGTGGACCGGATGCCGCTGCGGAAGATGGCAACCGTATGGGTCCCGCAGACTTCCATGACAGTGATCGGCCGGCCCAGCGTCCGGCACGCTTCGTCGATCTGCTGTTGCGCTTTGGCGATCCTGTCGAGCATACGGCTTTATCCCGAGACCCGGTTCTGCGTCTTCTCGAAGTCCTCGATCTCGGCGAACAGTTCCCACGTCTTGCGGGCCTCTTCTTCATCGACCCGCGCGATGGCAAAGCCCGCGTGAACGAGCACCACGTCGCCCAGCTTCACGTCGGGCAGCAGCGTCGTCTTGGCCTTGAAGCGATTGCCCATCGCATCGACCATCGCGCGATCGTCCTGCAACTCCACAATTCTCGCCGGTATGGCTAAGCACATAGTGAACTGTACCCTATCACGAATCCCTATCAAGGAGACAGGCGGCGATGGCGGCCTGGCCGAGGGCGATGCCGCCGTCGTTGGCGGGGACATCCCGGTTGCATAATACCGTAAAACCGGCCTCTTTGAAACGCGCAATCAGACGGTTCGCCAGATAGCGGTTGCAGAAGACGCCACCGCTGAATGCGACGACGTTCAAGTCCGTCTTCCGTCGGGCGGCCTGAGCCACAGCCAGAAGGGCTTCGGCGACGGTGTTGTGGAACTTCGCAGAGACGCGGCCCGCATCGCCGCTGTGCCGGGTCTCATCCACGATCTGCCGGATCATCGCACGCAGATCGACCTTCACCGGTTCGCCTTCGCGCTCGACCAGGTCGAACGGATAGCAGGCATCGACGCGAGGATCGACAATCGATTCGAGCGCCATCGGGAGTTGCGCATCGAAGTGATTGTATTCGCCAAGCGAGAGGATCGCCGCAACGGCGTCGAAGACCCGTCCCAGACTCGACGTGCTGACGGTGTTGACACCCTTGTCGATCTGTTCGAGGAGTGTGGCGAGCCTCGCGCGGTCCGGCTCGATGCGCTCCAGCAGCCCGGCGAAGTCACTGGGGCGAAAGTCGTCGCCATATGCCTGCCGCAGCAGACTCAAGAGAGGCCGAATCGCCTCCTTGCTCGCACGATCCGCGCCGGCCAGCGGGTAGTAATCGAGATGTCCGAACCGCTCGAACTGCGTCAGCGAAGCGATCATGCACTCGCAACCCCAGATGGCGCCGTCGGCGCCGTAGCCGGTTCCGTCACACACGATGCCGATGACCGCTCCGGCGTGTCCATGCTCGACGAGCACCGATGCGACATGCGCCCAGTGATGCTGGACGGGGATGACCCTCACGCCCGAGAGCGATCGGGCATATCGAGTCGAGAGATATCCAGGATGCAGATCGCAGGCGACCACCTCGGGTTCCACCTCGAACAGCCTGCGCAGATGCTCGATGGAGCCGACGTAATGCCGATAGACATCGGCATCCTCCAGGTCGCCGATGTGCTCGCTGAGGATAAGCTGGTTCTGCTTGACCAGACAGAACGTGTTCTTCAGATCGGCCCCGGCGGCGAAGATATCAGGCCCCGCGCTTCGCTCGATCAAGATCGGCGTCGGCACATATCCCCTCGCGCGGCGCAGCGGTACCGGCTCGCCGTCGATCACGTGGATGATCGAGTCGTCCACCTGCCGGTAGATCTGGCGGTCGTGCATGACGAACGCATCGGCCACCTCGCCCAGCCGTCGCAGTGCGATGTCGTTCTTGCAGATCAGCGGCTCGTCTGAGAGGTTGGCACTGGTCATCACAAGCACGTCGAGCCCTTCCGCGAAGAGCAGCACGTGCAGCGGCGCATAGCAGAGCATGAACCCGAACGTGTTGACTCCCTCGGCCACCGACGGCGCGATCGGCGTCCCCTGCTTCTTGGGCAGCAACACGATCGGAGCCAGCGGGCTCGCGAGGATCTGCCCGGCGAGATCGTCGACGACCGCGTACCTGCGAATCGCGTCGACCGAACCGGCCATCATCGCGAAGGGTTTGTGGTCGCGACGCTTGCGCTGCCGGAGCCTGCGCACCGCCTGTTCGTTCAAGGCATCGACCGCCAGATGGAAGCCGCCGACGCCTTTGATCGCCAGGATACTGCCTTCGCGCAGCAGACGAGCGGCCTCGGAGAGAACCAGATCGGTGCCGGTTTGCAGGACCGCGCCGGCCGGGTCCACCAGTTGGATGCTCGGTCCACACGCCGGACACGCCACCGGCTGGGCGTGGAACCGTCTGTCGGCCACATCCGCGTACTGGCTCGCGCAGCGCTGGCACATCGGGAAGGCCGCCATCGTCGTGTTGGGCCGGTCGTACGGGATGGATCTGACGATGGAATACCGCGGTCCGCAGTTGGTGCAGTTGATGAAAGGGTAGCGATAGCGGAAGTCGCTCGGGTCCGCCAGTTCGGCCAGACAATCCCGGCAGGTGGCGATATCGGCGGTCACCTGGGACAGGGCGGTCCCGGCCGACTCGCTCCGGCCGATGGTGAAAACCCTCTGCCCTTTGACCGGCTCTGTATCTATTCTTACACACGACCGGATTCGGGCCAGCGGCGGCTTGTCCGCTCCGGCCTGCAAGCGGCGTACGAACTCGTCAATCCGGGCCTTGGGTCCCTGAAGCTCGACCGTGACCCCCTTCGTATCGTTGTAGACCGTGCCCGCCAGGCCAAGTTCGCAGGCCAGCCTGTACACGGCCGGCCGAAAACCCACTCCCTGGACCTGACCGGTTATCTCTATACGCTCTCGTTTGACCAAAACGAGCTATCCTTTCCCAATTCGTCGAGGGGCCGCCACGCGAAGGTCCGAAAATCCCCATGTCCGCGGCGGACTATGGCCCCCCAGAGTCTATTGGCGCCTCCCCCGGCTGCAAGAGCAAAATACCCGCGAAAAATTTGCTTGCCACCCCACCGGGGGTGTGCTAACATACGGGTCCACGGGGCCATAGCTCAGTTGGGAGAGCGCTTGCATGGCATGCAAGAGGTCGTGGGTTCGACTCCCATTGGCTCCATTACCCCTTTTGTGTCTACGTTTTCGAGCAATCCAAGGTTGACGATTCCGAGCCGGACCGCTACCGTCGAATCCCAGAAAACCGCCATTGGCTTGGCCATATGGGCCGCAACTCTGGAGGTGCTGCATGGGATACATCCGCAGACGGTCGTCTCGCTTCGTTCACCTGTCGGGTCTTTTCCTGTCGAGCCTGCTGGCGCCGGCGGCGGCACCGGCCCAGCCCGTCGCGCCCAAGCTGACCCCTCTAGTGAGGACGGTCGACCTGAACGTCGGTCAGTCCCAGACCGTGCAACTCCACGACGGCTCCCAGGCGACGGTCAGGCTGGTCGCTCTGGAGGAGATCCGCGACAGCGTGTGCAAGGCTGTTCGCCGGGCGACGGTGGACGTCGAGATCAACGGCCAGCCGATATCGCTGGTCTCCTCGACGTATCATCTGCCGATAACGTCAGCCGGAGTGCGAATCGACTGCCCCGTAACCCGAGGCTACACCCAGGACAACAGCAAGGACAATCCCTGGGGGCTGGTCAAGGACGCGAGAATCCGCCTCTGGCCTGCGGATTCGCCTCTGATCCGGCCGGAGACATTCGTCTACCCGGTCAGGCAGCGGTGGTTCGCCTCCGACACACAGATGGCCAACGTCCCGGTGTTCGTGGACGGCGGCGAGATCCCCTTGAGGAAGAACATCTACTATCACTACGGCCTGGATTTCGGGGGCGCCGAAGGCCTGGTCGAGGTGGTCGCCGCCACCGACGCCCTGGTGGTCTCGGCGGGCACCGAGACGCTGAGCGGCTATGAAGACACTCCTGTAAGCCCCCGATACGACGTGATTTACACGGTGGACGACCGCGGCTGGTTCTACCGGTACAGCCACCTGTATCAGATAGACGGTTCGGTGAAGCCCGGCCAGCGCGTCCGGATGGGCCAGAAAATCGGGCTGCTGGGCAAGGAGGGCGCCAGCGGCGGCTGGTCCCATCTGCACTTCGACATCACCTGCCGCCAGCCTTCGGGCCAGTGGGGCATCCAGGACGCCTACGCATTCGCCTGGGAGGCCTACCAGCGCCAATACCAACCCGAGATCATCGCGGTGGCTCGACCGCACTGCGTAGCCTGGACAGGCGAGCCGGTGGAGTTGGACGCCGGCCGGTCCTGGAGCCGCTGCGGGACGATTGAGAGGTTTGAGTGGACGTTCTGCGACGGTGGATCGGCGCTCGGCGCGAAGGTGCGGCGCACCTACGACAAGCCGGGCGAGTACAACGAGATTCTGAGGATCACCGACTCTCGCGGCAACGTCGATTACGACTTCGCGGTCGTCCAGATCTTCGACAAAGCCCATCCCGATCTGTTGCCGCCTACCATCCATGCGGCGTATTACCCAACGTCCGACATCAAGGCGGGTGACGAGCTGACCTTCAAGGTCCGCACGTTCCGCACGACGCATGGTCACGAAGTCTGGGACTTCGGAGACGGCAGTCCCGAGGTGACCGTGCAGTCCGACGGAAACGTAGACGCTCACAAACCCGACGGCTACGCGGTGACGAAACACGCCTATTCCAGGCCGGGTCATTACATCGCCACCGTCCGGCGAAGCAACGAACACGGCTACGAAGCAATTACTCACCTGTTTATCCGCGTCGGCAATGGAGCATAAGGCGTGCCCTCGATGCCGCCGGAAGACAGACCACAGTCAACAACCCAAGGAGTGAAACCATGATGAACAACACGATGTCCTTATTGTCCCCTGTCAACCGCCAACCGAGTCTGTCGGCGATTGTATGTTTCGCACTCGTGGGCATGATGTGCTCGGCCGGATGTGCGTCGCAGTCGAGCGGATCGAACGAGCCCCGATGGATCAGCCTTTTCAACGGAAAAGACCTCAAGGGCTGGCACCCTAAGATCACCGGCTACGATCTGGACGACAATTTCGGGAACACATTCCGCGTCGAGGACGGCGTCCTGAAGGTCTGCTACGACCAGTATGAGGAATTCGACGGCAGATTCGGGCACCTGTTCTATGAGACGCCCTTCTCACATTATCGCATGCGCGTGGAGTACCGCTTCGTAGGCGAGCAGACCCCCGGCGGTCCCGGCTGGGCCTTCCGCAACAGCGGCATCATGTTTCACTGCCAGCCGCCCAAGACCATGCGCAAAGACCAGGACTTCCCCGTCTCCATCGAAGCGCAGATGCTCGGCGGCAACGGCACGGACGAGCGCTCGACCGCTAACGTCTGCACGCCCGGAACGCACATCGTGATGAACGATAAGCTGATTACCCAGCACTGCACCAACTCCAAATCGCAGACGTACCACGGCGACCAGTGGGTGACGATGGAGATCGAAGTCCACGGCAACGGAAAGGTCAGGCATTTCGTCAACGGCCAGCTCGTGCTGGAATACGAGCAGCCCCAGCTCGACGACAGTGACGCGGACGCCAAGAAGCTGATCCAGGACGGGAACACCATGCTCCGCGAAGGCTATGTCGCCCTCCAGGCCGAGAGCCATCCGCTGGAGTTCCGCAAGGTGGAATTGATGCCGCTGGAGCAGTGAGGTCCAATCCGAATCCGCCGGTCGGACCGGCGGGATGCGCCCCGCGTGGCCGCGTCCCGCACCGGCTATGGGTCGGGGTCCCCCATGGACCGGAAGGCATCGACGATGCGCAGTTCGGCCAGCGCGCCCTGGTCCTGCTTGCCAAAGGAGTAGGTAAACGGCCACATCTCGCCGGGCACGATGTTGTTGCCGGCCGCCGGACAGAAGTGCCCGACCGACAGCAGGCGCCCGTCGGCGTCGCGCAGGGCCGCCTGTAGTTCGACGCCGCGCGCCGCGGCTCCCACGTTCTCGACCTCGCCGAGGACATGAACCCTGCCATACTCATCGCGGATCGCACGCAAATCCCGGACGGCAAACCCGCAACGTACCAGCGACGCGTGCGAGCCGGTGAACTCTCCTGCCTGCCGGACGGAAGCGGCTGTTGACGCTCCGTCACCAGCCGCGACAGGGGCGGCGGTCATGGACCCCTGCGGCGCAACGGAGCACCCCACGATCAGACTCGCCAACCCGACGAGAAGCAGTCGTATCCCAATCCCCTTCATCACCCTGTCCTTTCCTCGGTCAGCGCCTCAGGCAGCGTCCGCCGGCTCAGCCAGGGGCCCGACAACGGAGCCACTTTTACCCTCCGGCACCGGCCCCTGCCCCGACCGTCACCCGCCGTGCTATGTACTTGACAACTATAGAATTATCTCATTTATAGGACCTTATGTCAAAAGATTCCGTCGCAAACAGACACCGTGCGGCGAAGACCTCGAATCCCGACTTGGCCGATAGACTTTCAACGTCTCGCAAGAGGAAAAAGGGGGAGCACCGCCGATGAAGGCCGCGAAGTGGTAGGCGCCCCTTCGGAGCCGAGTGGGATTCAGGCGGTGCTCCAAGTGACTCGGTCCACCTCGCGCCGTTCCACGTGTACAGGCGTGCACGTGGCGTGGATGTGGATGCGTATTTCTTCGCTTGCGCTCTTTTTTTTTGAAGCCGCGGCGTACCGTCTCAATGACGCGGCGCCGGTCAAACCAGGAACACGCAGGCAAACTGGTCAAGGCTCTCGTTCGCCCCAAGCTGGCATTCTGCGCAGCTCGCGACAGGAAGGAAAGCCTCACGGGAATCTACCCTTGTCTCCGTGTTTCGCTGTCCCTGACACGGTCAGATTCTTCTCGAAAATGGGCTCAAGAAAACTCGTGCGTCTGGCCGATGCCAAAGAAGGAAAAAGTTCAGAACGGTGGCTCGAAGCTGAAGACCAGCAAGGTCCTCTTAGCCAGAACCGGCATCGTCGATCTACTCTTGCATGCCTGTTGCATCCAACGCCGGACGAAGCACGGGGCGGTTAGGAACAAAAGGAGAGAGCCACGAATAACTTAGTCGGGCCCCTGTGAGAGCAGCAGGCGGGTATTTCGTGTAACGTGACACACGCACTGGCAAATACCTTCGTGTCCTGCTGCGACAGGGGCCTTCTTCTTGCGCCTCTCGGACCCCTCGGGCCATCACACCACAGACTTCTACAACGCCCGCTTTGCCAATACCCGATCGTAGAATGCGGTCGTTTGCGCCGCGATCCTGGTGTGCGAAAGCTCCCGCACGGCCCAGCTTCGCGCGGCGTCGCCAAGCCGACGTCGTGTGTCCGGGTGTTCGATGAGATCGCCAAGGATCGCGGCCAGCACGCGGGGGTCAGCCGTCGGGGTGACAATGCCCGTTTCGCCGTCGCGAAGGTGGATCGATTCGCCCGGCTTGGTGAAGCCGGCGGAGACGACGCACAGACCGCAACTCATGGCCTCATACATGACCGATCCGCCCGACAGACTCACCAGCACATCGAGTGAGTTCAGCACATCGGGCATATCATCCCTGCGGCCGAGGAGGACGAGTTGGCCGTTCAAATCACCGGTCTGTGCCAGACGATTCACTTCGGCACCGTAGGCGCGGTCGCGGACCTCCCCGACGAGCACGAAGCGCACCTGCCGGCCCCAACGGCGTCTCACTTCCAGCGCCGTCCGGATGAACTCCAGTTGCCGCTTGGCCGGCTCAATGCGACCGACCAGACCGATACAAAGCACAGGACCGTCTCCGGGGCAGCCGGACAATTCCGCCAGGCGGTTCTTCGAGGGCCTGAACGAATCGACGTCCACGGCACCCTCAATCTGAACGATCCGGTCCGCACGGATGTACGCACTCCGCAGGACGCGCGTGATCTTCGGCGAAATGGAAATCAGACCGGTCGCGGCGTACAACCGGTGTTTCCATATCCCCCGCCACGTCACGGGTCCGCGTACATGGACGATCGAAGGAACCGGCAAGCGCCACCGCAGCCAGTTCACGTAATTGCCCAGCCACATGTCGGATGCGTGGAGGCAGGCAGGTGCTATCGATCGGGCAAACGCCACAAGCCTTTCGGCGTCCCGATACCGGTGAACGACGTGACGAGGTTTCCGCCAGGGACGCAGCGACAGCACCTCGGTACGAATGCCGGCCGAGCGCAACTGGTCCACGATCTGGCCTTCCGTCGTGCAGACCACGGTCGGCTCATAGGAGGCATCGAGGCCTTTCAGAAGCAGCAAGAGCTGGCGATGACTGCCGCCGATATTGCCGCCTTTGGACAGATACAGGATTCTTCTGGCAACGATAGCAGTTCCCTTCTGTGGCCCACGAATCCATGAAAGACAGGCCGGCATTCTACCGCAGTCTGGACCGGATTGCCATCACCTGCCGCAGCATCTGCAAATCCACGGCCGAAGGAGCCCCCGGGAGCCTGCCGATGACGCAGGTTCGACTCGATGGAAGCGCATGGACGCCTGTGATATACGCCACTATACTGTGTCCGACAGAACAGTACGGACCGCCACGGTGCGGCGCCATGACTTGTGGTTTCTATGCGTAGAAAACTGCGAGAGGAAGTACGGGAAATCGTCCGTCTTGCGAAGCACGCATGCCGCGCTTCGTCGGCATATCACGCCGGTACGATCACGCTGTTCGCACGTGCCGTCTCTCTCTGTCGCAAGCACCAGTTCACGGGAGAGGAAGCGTTTCGACTGGGGCTTTTTGACCCGGACCTTCGACCGGACGATTGCAACCGCTACTGTAGCAGGAAGCGCATGACGAAGATCCAGAGGTCCCTCAACCCTCCTTCGTTGGAGCCGTTGCTGCGCAACAAGGCCATCTTCTACCGGTTCTGCCTGGCCCAGAACATTCCTGTGCCGGCGCTGTACGCGATCGGCTTCGGACAGGCAAGTAACTGGACGCACCTCGGGTGGATTCCCGGCGGAACCGAACAGTGGCTGGCCTTCGTGGAGCGCGAGCTGCCCGTCGAGTTCGTTGTCAAACCAGTGGAAGGCGCGTTCGGCCAGGGCGTTCGCCTGTTCCGTCGACAGAACGGCCGATTTACAGACGCGGCCGGCGCCGAGTACTCTGCCGCTGCGATCTGGGAGTTCCTGCGCAACAGCTATCGTAAAGGCTTTCTGATCCAGGAGCGCCTCCGCAATCACCCACGACTGCTGGAGCTGACCGGCGTGGAGTACCTTCAGACGGTGCGCCTGACCACTCTGGTGGGGGCAGATCAGCAGGCTCACGTGATCCATGCCCACCTGAAACTGATCACCGGATCGAATGTCACCGACAATTTCGACGGCGGACTGACCGGCAATCTCCAGGCCCGTGTCGATCTTCAGAATGGTCGGCTGATTCGTCCGGTCACAGCCTCAGCGAATACACCCGGGTACATCCTGCTGCAGCGACACCCCAATACCGGACAGGACCTCGAAGGTTTTCCCGTGCCGCTCTGGGCCCAGGCGACGGACCTGGTGCGCCGGGCCGCTCTGCGATTCCTGCCCGTGCGAACCATCGGGTGGGACGTCGCGCTGACCCCCGCCGGGGCGGTGATCGTCGAAGGGAACATCTGGTGGGACCCCTCCAACCAGCATCAGAACCTGCACACCGTCTTGCAGACTATCCGCGACCTCTGCCCGTCTGCAATGCAACCGGTGCCGGAGCCCAGCGCCGGACGGCGCGCATGAAAAAGATCCGACCGGCCTTTGCAGGCTGCCGCGACAGTTGGTACAATCTCGTTCAGACCCAAAGTGGTCCCATCTTGTTCCCCACGGACGAAAACACGGTTCCAAGGGAGGCCTGTCATGAACGGCAAACGCATCAATCGACGGACATTTCTCAAGACCACGGCCACCGGCGCGCTGGCCTTCCCGATGCTCGTACGGTCTTCCGCCCTGGGCAAAGCCGGAACCGTCGCGCCCAGCGAACGCGTGACGATGGGGTTTATCGGCGTCGGCGGCATGGGCACCAACAACATGCGGGCCTTCCTCGCCCAACCTGATGTGCAGGTGCTGGCGGTCTGCGATCCCGTCCGGGCCAGTGACGAATACGGACACTGGTACAAGAAGGGCTGGAACGGAGCCTGGTTCGGCCGCGAGCCGGCGGCCAAGATCGTCGAGGACGACTACAGCCACAAGGCCGGCTCGGGCCAGTACAAAGGGTGTGCCGCGTACGTGGATTTCCGCGACCTGATCGCGCGGGACGACATCGACGCGGTGTGTATCGCCACGCCCGACCACTGGCACGCCATCTGCGCGATCCAGGCGGCCGCGGCGGGCAAAGACATCTACTGCGAGAAGCCCATGACTCTGACCATCGCCGAGGGCCGGGCGGTGGCCGAGGCGGTTCGACAATACAACGTCGTCTTCCAGACCGGCACCCAACGCCGGTCGAGCCAGTTGTACCGTTTCGTCTGCGAGGTGGTCCGCAATGGGCGGATCGGCAAGCTCCAGAGGGCTCTGGTTGCGATCGGGCCGAACAACAAGCAGGCGCCGCCGAGCGACTGGCAGCCAATGCCCGTGCCCGAGTGGCTGGATTATGAGATGTGGCTCGGGCCGGCGCCATGGGCCCCCTATCACAAGGACCGCTGCCTTTACACGTTCCGCTTCGGCGCCGACTATTCCGGCGGGCAGACCACTAACCTCGGCGCGCACGGGATCGACATCGTCCAGTGGGCCAACGGCACCGACGACACGGGGCCGGTCGAAATCGAGGATCTGGGCGGCGAATTTCCTACCGACGGCCTGTTCACCACCGCCACCAAGGTCCACTTCCGCGCCCGCTATGCCAACGGCGCCGAGCTGGTCTGCAAAACGCAGGAGGACGAGATCTACCGCTTCGAAGGAACGGAGGGCTGGATCCAGGTCCCGACCTATTCCGACGAGATCACCTGCCAGCCCGAATCGCTGAAGACCACCGTGATCGGCCCGGACGAGATTCACCTCTACGAGAGCAACGATCACCACCGCAACTTTGTGGACTGCATCAAGACGCGCGGCCAGACCGCCGCTCCGGTCGAGGTCGGCCATCGCTCGGTGACGATCTGCCACCTGGGCAACATCGCCATGCAGCTCAAGAGCAGGCTCCACTGGGACCCGGTGAACGAACGTTTTGCCGACAGCCACGAGGCGAACACGTTGCTCTCGAGAGCGATGCGAAGCCCCTGGCACCTGTAGCAAGAACGAAGTTGGGAGGAAAGCTATGGATCGCAAGGGTGTCCACATGTGTTCGGCCCTCTTGCTGGGCATCTTCCTGACCTGCAATGGCTTGGCGGCTCAAGACGATGATCCGATCACGCTGGATACGGACCCCAATCTTGCGGCATGGTGGAAGTTCGACGAGACCGCCGGCAAGATAGCGGCCGATGCGTCGAAGCATGAGAGAGTCGCCGCATTCACAGCGGAGCTGTCGTTCGACAAGAATTCCGCCGCCGGCCGAATCGGCCAGGCGGTCCGCCTCGACGGAGGGGAAGGCTATCTCACTGTGACCAAGTACAAGGGCATCGGCGGAACACGGCCTCGGACGCTCGCAGCCTGGATCAAGACGGCAACGGCTTCGGGAGAGATCGTCTCCTGGGGCGCCGTCGACTTCGGCAAGATGTGGACGTTGGGCTTCATCCGCGGCCGCGTGGGCGTCACGCCTCACGGCGGGTACCTGTACATGAACGCCGAGACCCATGACGACCGATGGCATCACGTCGCGGTTGTGGTCCGGCAGGCGGAAACGCCCAACCTGTACGACGATGTGACGCTCTATCTGGACGGCCAGGTCGCCGTCATCCACGACATAGGGCTTCTGGACCTCTGGCCCATCGATACGGGCGATGAGCTCGACGTCCGGATCGGGCGGAACTTCAAGGGGCTGATCGACGATCTGCGGATCTACAGCCGCGTTCTATCGGAAGACGAGATTCACGCTCTTTTCACGCTGGACACCAGCCGTCCATTGACCCGGTCTCGATAGCAAAGGGGACAGACATGGAAAACGCACGACAGACACGACGCCAGTTCATGCGCGATACGGCCGCCGCCATAGCGGGCCTCGCGGTCGGCCTCGGCGCCGCCGGCCAAGCGGCAAAAGCGGCCGAGGACACCACCGACACGTCCAGGATTCTCAGCTACCATCCCGACATGGAGTACCGCCGGCTCGGCAAGACCAATATCATGGTCTCCGCGGTCGGTCTCGGAGGACACTCGCGCACCAACGACCGGGAACGCGCCGACATCATCCGCCGGTGTATGGACATGGGCATCAACTACATCGACGCCTGCTGGGACAACGAGGTCAAGCGGGATGCCAAGGCGCTCAAGGGACGGCGCGACAAGGTGTACCTGGCGCTGTCGCACGGCGCCAAGGAGGTGCGCAACGAGGACTTCCGCACGTCGAAGAAGCTCCTCGAATCGCTCGATGAGCTGCTGCGAGACTCGGACCAGGACTACACCGATCTGTGGCGGATCACCTGCCTGGAGCCGGGCGGCCGGCACACGTTCGACACGGCCTGCGAGATCGTCGACGCTCTGGAAAAGGCCAAGAAGCAGGGCAAGGCCCGCTTCATCGGGTTTTCCTCGCACGACCGGCGCTGGATTCAGTTCATGATCGAGTACTTCCCGCAGATCGAAGTGGTCTGCTTTCCCTTCACCACGATGACGAAGAAGGCCCCGCAGGACAGTCTCTTCGATGCATTGAAGCAACGTGATGTCGGCGCGTTCGGGATCAAACCGTTCGCCGCCGCGTCCCTGTTCACCGGCGATGCGGAACAGGACAACCGCCGGGGTCGCCTGGCGCTGCGCTACATCCTGCACACCAACACCGTCATTCCCATCCCGGGGATCAACCGCATGGAGGAGTTGGACAACGTTATCAAGGCCGTCTCGGAACGGCGACAGTTGGACGTGCAGGAGAAAGCGGAACTGGAAACCGTCGGCCGGCAGACCTTCGCCAAGCTGCCGAATCACTACCAGTGGCTCAAGAACTGGCAGTACGTCTGACCAACACCCCCGGCGCTGCGCCGACGGAAACCGGAGACACGGATGCCCCAGATCATCACGTCAAGACACCTCGGACCAACAGCCCGTCTTGCCATCGGCGCCTTGGCTGCCATTCTCGCGGCTGCCCAAGGTTGTGAACGGACGGCCCGCGTACCCCCTCCTCAAACGAACGTCGCGGCCCCCACACCGGCCGGACAATCGTCCGCACCCGCTCACGAACCCCTGCTGCTAGACGACGAGCCGCTGCTGTTGCTCGACGAAGGACCCGCGACGACCACGTCGGACCAACCGGCGGCCAACAATAGTCGCTGCTTCGTCTGCCACGCCAACTACCTCGACGAGAAGATCGCGCGCACTCATGCCCGCGCGGGGATCGGCTGCGCCACATGTCACGGCGCCAGCGATGCGCACATCGCCGACGAATCATGGGCTTCCGGCGGCAACGGCACCGCGCCCGATATCATGTTCCCGAAGGAGCGGGTCAACCCATCGTGTATGGCCTGCCATCCCAAGGACAAGATCGATACAACCGAGCACAAGCCGCTCTTCGCCGATAGCGCACAGCACACGCTCTGCACAGACTGCCACGGCAACCACCGCCTGCCCATGCGCCGAAGTAGCTGGAAGTGAGAAGCCGCAACCCGGCTGTGGTACGACCTCTCGTCCCTGGTTGTGAAAAGCCCAGTTGATAGGGGTGTTTTCCAGAACCACCACACCCATCACAGCGTAAAGTTCCTGCTGGTGCGAACTTGCGCGGGCGGAAAAAAATCCCCTACTCTGTAAGAAAGTGCTTGCCAAAAAGGAGTACCTACAATATAGTAGCTACTCCTAATATACTTAGGTGAGTCGATGGCGTAACAGGAGCAGGCAAGTGTTCGCAGGGATCCTGCATGAGTGGAACCCCGGATACGACTGACGGCAAAGAGATTACGCAGAAGATGGATGCGTTTCGGGCCAGATGTCACGAGGCGGGGCTGAAAGTAACGCCTCAGCGGATAGCGGTCTACGAGGCCCTTTTGGAGACGGACGAGCATCCGTCGGCGGAGATGGTCTTCCGGCGGGTGCGCCGAGTCCATCCCAACATCTCGCTCGACACGGTCAACCGGACGCTCCTGACGCTCAGCGAGATCGGCGCGGCGTTCATCGTCGAAGGCTCCGGCGACGCCAAACGATTTGACCCCAATCTGGGCAACCATCAGCACCTCAAATGTGTCCGGTGCAAGAGAATTGTGGATTTCCACTACGAACCGTTCGACAGAATCGCCGTACCGGAGAATCTGACGGGTGGGTTCACCGTACTGAGAACGACCGTGTGCGTCGAAGGTTTGTGCGACCGATGTCGCCTCCCGGAGTCGTGACGACGGGCGCTTGTCATAAATCCAGGTATATCAGCATTGTGTTCAAGGGAGGTACCGAATGAGTTTGAAGGGCACCCAGACGGAGAAGAACCTGCTGACCGCCTTTGCCGGCGAGTCGCAGGCGAGGAATCGTTACACCTATTACGCCGGCCAGGCCAAGAAGGAAGGCTACGAGCAGATCGCGGCCATTTTCGAAGAGACCGCCAACCAGGAGAAGGAGCACGCCAAGCGCCTGTTCAAATTCCTCGAAGGCGGCGAAGCTCAGATCCAGGCCAGCTTTCCCGCCGGCGTCATCGGAACGACGGTGGAGAACCTGAAGGAAGCGGCGGCCGGCGAGCACTACGAGACCACCGAGATGTACCCCGGCTTCGCCCAGGTCGCTCAGAAAGAAGGGTTCGTCGAAATCGCCGCGGTGTTCAAGATGATCGCCATAGCGGAGAAACGACATGAGGACCGATACGTCAAGCTGGCGAAGAACATCACCGATGGCGCTGTGTTCAAACGCCCAACGCCCGTGCGCTGGGTGTGTCGAAACTGCGGCTACGTCCATGAGGGCCCCGATGCGCCGAAGGTCTGTCCGGCCTGTGCCCATCCCCAGGCCCATTTCGAGATCGAAGCGGTCAACTACTAAGACCAGCACCCGCGCATGCCTGCTGATCTGGGCCGCCATGATCGCGGCAACCGGATGTGACGGCCCGCACGGGGCCAAGGAGACACCCATGAAAGAGCGAACAGGTTTGGTGACGCTGAAAGGCAATCCGGTCACGCTGCTGGGCCCGGAGATCAAAGTCGGCCAGGCGGCGCCGGACGTGGAGCTGACAGCGAATGATCTGACGACGGTCAGACTATCGAGTTTTCAGGGCAAAGTGCGGATCATCACGTCGGTCCCGTCGCTGGACACGCCGGTCTGCGACACGGAGACCCGCCGCTTCAACGAGGCCGCCGCCACGATGGGCGAGGACGTCGTCGTGTTGGCGGTCAGCATGGACCTGCCGTTCGCCCAGGCCCGCTGGTGCGGCGCCGCGGGCGTCAAGAACGTCAAGACGCTGTCGGACCATCGCGATGCCGCGTTCGGCACCTCGTACGGCGTGCTCATCAAGGGGCTGCGGTTGCTCGCCAGGGCAGTGTTCGTGGTGGACAAGCAGGGCATTGTCCGATACACCGAACTGGTCAAGGAAGTCGCCAGCGAGCCGAATTACGAAGCGGCCCTGGCCGCCGCCCGCAAGCTGCTCTGAGTGGAGCCTGAACCGAGAGCGGAGTACTGAAAAGGAACGCAGAGATGAGGCAGATCAGACCCAACGTGTTTTCCATCGGCGCCGTCGATTGGGACCGCCGGCTCTTCGATGAGCTGATCCCTCTGCCCGAGGGAACGACGTACAACGCCTATGTCGTGGAAGGCAGCGACAAGGTTGCTCTGTTGGATACCGTCGATCCGACCAGGAACCAGACGCTGATGGGCAACCTGGTCTCCCTGGGCCTCGACAAGATCGACTATATCGTTGCGCATCACGCCGAGCAGGACCATTCCGGGTCGATCCCCGACATCCTGATGCTCTATCCGGGCGTCCAGGTCGTCACCAACGCCAAGTGCTGCTCGATGCTCATCGACCTGCTGCACATCGAAGAGGACCGCTTCCTCGTCGTCGAGGACAACGCGACGCTGCCTCTGGGCGGCAAGACGCTTCGATTCCTTAACACGCCCTGGGTTCACTGGCCCGAGACGATGTGCACCTACCTGGAGGAGGACAAGGTCCTGTTCTCGTGCGATTTCTTCGGCGCGCATCTGGCGGAGAGCAATCTGTTCGTGGCCGACGAGCCGCTCGTGCTGGAAGCCGCCAAGCGATACTACGCCGAGATCATGATGCCCTTTCGCCCGGCCATCCGCAAGAATCTCGAAAGAGTCGAGGGGCTCGACATTGAGGTCATTGCTCCCAGCCACGGGCCGGTCTACGACAACCCCCGTCTGATCGTGGATGCCTACAAGGACTGGGTCAGTGACGACGTCAAGAACGAGGTGGTCCTTGCCTACGTTTCGATGCACGAGAGCACGCAAAAGATGGCCGAGCACCTGACCGCCGCGCTGATCGAGCGCGGCATCACGGTCCGGCCGTTCAATCTGACAGTCACCGACCTGGGCAAACTGGCCATCGCGCTGGTTGACGCTGCCACGGTCGTGCTCGGCTCGCCCACCGTCCTGACGGGCGCGCATCCCAAGGCCGCGTACGCAGCACTCGTCGCCAACGCACTGCGACCCAAAACGCGGTTCGCTTCGATTATCGGGTCGTTCGGATGGGCCGGCAAAATGACCGAGCAGCTCGCCGGCCTGATCTCAAACCTCAAGGTCGAGCTGATCCCGCCCGTCGTCGCGAAGGGCCATCCGAAAGATGAGGATTTCCTGGCGCTGGATCAACTGGCCAGCGAGATTTTCCGTCGGCACGAAGCGATCGGCATCGTCAAGTGACGCCGTCTCGGTTCGCATCGGAGAGAATGGAGAGAAGAACCGACGATCCAATCTGGCGGGAGAGCTTGATTGACAGGATCGTCCACAGGCATATGATGGCCGAAAAGGCCTCCGGTGCGATGTTCCCGGTCGACCGCGAGCCGGGCCAGTGAACGTTCCCATCACCGCCAGGATAAGGAGAGCACCGCATGAGCGCGACATTCAACGCCAACGAAGTCTTCGAAATGGCCGAGCAGATCGAACGCAACGGCGCCAAGTTCTATCGTGAAGCGGCCGCCAAGACCGCCGGCCGCGACATGAAGGACATGTTTCTGAACATGGCCGCGATGGAAGATAGACACCTCAAGATCTTCGAGGCCATGAGAAAAGAGCTGGCGGCCCAAGAGAAGGACCCGACCGTCTTTGACCCCTACAACGAGGCGACGCTGTATCTCCAGACGATGGCGGACGGCAAAGGCAGCGAGGGGCTCAGGAGCCCGACGGAGAAGCTGACGGGCAAAGAGACCCCCCAAGAACTGCTGGAGATTGCCATCGGCGCCGAGAAGAATTCGGTGCTGTTCTACGTCGGGTTGAGAGACCTGGTCAGCGCCAAGGCCGGGCGAGACAAGGTTGAGGGCATCATCCGGGAAGAGGTCCGGCATGTGGCCGATCTGAGAAAACAACTGATCGCGTTGAATGAAAGGAAGTAGTGATGAAGTACCGGTGCCTTCTCTGCGGCTACATTTACGATCCGGCCGTCGGCGATCCCGACAATGGGGTCCGGCCGGGAACCGCTTTCGCCGACCTGCCGGACGACTGGGTCTGCCCGGAATGTGGTGCCGGCAAAGACCAGTTCGAGCCTGCCGACGACTGAGGCCGGCTCCCCCTGCGCCACAAACGATGGACTGCCGAGCCTCCGGGTTCCAGAGGCTCGGGTCTGCCATTCCTGTCGATGTCATGGGCAAGCGTCGGGCCCGCAGGAGAGTGCGAAAATGACGGTCCAGGACATTCACCCTTCTCTTGCCGCCATGGAAATTGTATGCGCCGAGACCGCCGCTCCGCCCACGGCAATGGTCGTCTTCGGCGCCTCGGGTGACCTGGCGCATCGCAAACTCCTGCCCAGCCTCGCCCAGATTCAGCAGCGTGGTCTGCTCAGCGAGCAGTTCTGCCTTCTGGGCTGCGGACGGACGGAGTATTCCGACGAACAGTTCCGTCAGATGGCCCGCGAAGCCCTTCGCAGGAATGCCAAGGGCATCTCCGACGACACGGCGACATCATTCGTGGAGAAGCTCTATTATCGCAGCGGCGATTACAGCGATCCGGCTCTGTATCAGCGCCTCAAGGACCGGCTCGCCGAATCGAAGACCCGACACCACATCTCGGGCTGTAACATCTTCTATCTGGCGGTCCCCCCGGCCCTGTACGGGCGCATCACCGAGCACCTCGGCGCCGCCGGCCTTTCGTGCAAGGACGAGCCCGAGTGCCAACAGTGCGCCCGACTGGTCGTCGAGAAGCCGTTCGGCAGGGACCTTCAAACCGCCACGGAATTGAACCAAGTCCTGTATCAGTGGTTCAAGGAAGAGCAAATCTACCGGATCGACCACTATCTGGGCAAGGAAACCGTCCAGAACCTCATGATCTTCCGGTTCGCCAACGGCATCTTCGAGCCGGTCTGGAACCGCAGCCACATCGACAACGTGCAGATCACCATCGCCGAGACGCTGGGCGTCGAGCACCGCGCCAGCTACTACGACCATTCCGGGGCGCTGCGCGACATGTTCCAGAACCACATGCTCCAGATGCTGGCGCTGGTGGCGATGGAGCCGCCCAGCTCGTTCGACGCCGACCGCATCCGCGACGAGAAGGCCAAGCTGCTCCGTTCGATCCGCCCGTTCGAGTTTGACGAGTGGAACAGCTCATTCGTGCGAGGCCGATATGGGGCCGGCGTCATGGACGGCCAGCCCGTGCCGGCCTACCGCGAGGAGCGCGGCGTCGCGCCGGACTCGACCACCGAGACCTTCGTCGCCGCACGCCTGTTCGTGGACAACTGGCGGTGGAAGGATGTCCCCTTCTATCTGCGGACCGGCAAACGGCTGGCCCGCAAGACCACGGAGATCGCCATCACGTTTAAGCAGGTGCCGCACTCGTTGTTCGGTTCGGTCGGGCTTGACGAGTTGCCGCCCAATGTCCTGGTGTTCCGCATCCAGCCGGAAGAGGGAATGTCACTCCACTTCCAGGCCAAGCGGCCCGGCTCCAAAATCTGCATGGGCACGCTCAACATGAGCTTCGCCTACAGAGATATCTTCCACGCGGAGATGCCCGAGGCCTACGAGCGGCTCCTGCTCGATTGCATGACGGGCGACCAGACGCTGTTCACGCGGTTCGATTCCGTAGACCTCGCTTGGCGGCTGCTGACACCCGTCCTCGACGCCTGGCAGGCCGACCGGGCTCCCCTGCCGGAATATCCCGCCGGCAGCGAGAGCTTCCCACAGGCCGACGCCCTGCCCGCCGCCGACGGCCGTCGCTGGCGCCGCCTCTGAGCCGAGCAATCGCTATAGCAGATATCCGGCATCGTGATTTCTACCGGGCGGCGCGGAGGAAGGCCCGGATGTTTTCGGTGGGCACGTCGGGGGGCATACCGCCGCCGCAGGAAAGGATGATTCGCCGTCTGTCATCCACGGAGTCCAGAGCGGCACGCACGCTGGAGGTCACATCCTCGGGTGTGCCCTGGGCCAGCACGTCGCGGGGCGGGATGTTGCCCAGTAAGGTCACGCTGTCGCCGGCCCGCTGGCGCATCTCGCCCAACGAATGCTCGAAGGCGAAATTGAAGAGGTTCACACCGATCTCGGCCAGGTACGGCGCACAGACCAGACCCTGCGCATCGTTGTGGAAAAACCGCACGGGAACGTCGAGACAGCCGAAGACCTGCTTCAGATAAGGCAGCGCCGACTGCCGGAAGTCCGCGTCGCCGAGAAAGCCGACGATGTCATCGAGGATGAAGATGCCCTCAATGGAAGGAAAGCACTTCTTCTGGAGCCACAGCCAGTCGACCGAGAAATCCGTGATCAGCGTCAAAAGCTTCGCGATCGGCTCGGGGTCCGTGCGCAGCGCCATGAGAAACTCGGTCGTCCCCATCAGGAAAGTAGCGATGTTCAACGGTCCGCGGGCGACCGCGAATCGGATTCGATGCCCCGCTTCTTCGATTGCGGCCTGATGGAGCTTGAGCCGACGAAGAACAAACGGCAGCAGGCCATCGGTCCTCGGATTGGGCTTCTCGATGTTGGCGATGTCGTCGATGGAGCGGATGATCTTGTCCGCGTAGGGCAGCGCATTCTCCTCCCACCGGCATTTGGTTCCGAACGCCGACGGCTCGGTGCACATGCCGTACTCCGACCAGAAGCCGGGAAGGAACAGGATGTCGGGGAAGGTGCGGATCGCCTTGAGATTCGCATCGAGCCACGTGCGATCGCTGCTGTAGTAGTCCAGGACGGTTTGTCCCGCCCAGCCCGGCAGCCAGGGGCTGTCGATGATGAAACCAACCGGAAGCGGATCGACCCGCTCACCACCAAGAACCGCCAACAGCTTCTTCCACTGCTCGTTCGTCATGGCGTCCCTTGTCCCCAGGCAGTCTCAGAACCTCTTGACCTCGACCTCCGTGCCCGACTGCTCGGCGGAGACGTAGGCGCTGTAGATCGTCGCAATGCAGTCGGCCGCCAGCGAACTGTCGGTTTCCACCGGCTCGCCGTACGCGGCGGTGCGATAGAACGCCTCGATCTCCTGCGGATAGCCGGTGAACCAGTCCTCATCGGGTGAGGGGTTCGACCAGCCCTGCTTGGTGCCGATCTTCTCGACGACGTAGATGTCTTTGAAATTTGCGTCCACCGGGTTGTAGGTCTGCATCGCGGTATTCGGGTTGATGTTGCAGATCGACCGGTGGTTGTTGGCCGCGACCTCCAGCCAGTTGTGGATGCCGCCCAGGACGATGTCGGAGGCGAAGATCGTCGCGAGCATGCCGTCCTCAAAGACCACGTGCATCACCGAAAAATCGTCGATGTCGAAGTAATCGCAGCGGATATGCCCCTCGTCGCGGAAGTTCGGCATGCGGGTCAACGCGTGGATCCGCGCGGTGACGGATTTCGGACGGATCGGCGCCCCGTCGCGGGTCCTGCCTTCGACGCGCTTCAGATATAGCGCCGCGGTCAGAGGATGGCAGCCCTTGCCGATCATGACGCCGCCGCCGGAGTACTTCCAGTACGCGTAGGTGCGGGCGTGTGAGCCCGAATGGGCCTCCTCGCCGTGAATCCACAGAATCTGGGCGCCGGTCTTTTCGATGATCTCCCGCTCCTTCTGGATCGAGGGAGCGTAGATCCAGTTCTCCGCGTAGAGGATCTTGCCTTGGCTCCCGGCTTCCGCCTTGAGCATGCGTTCGACGCTGGCCAGCGCGCTTTTCCTCGCGGCCTTCTTGGAGAAATGCTCGCCGTTGAAATCTTCCGAACCGTCGCCGAAAAAGCCGGTCAGCGGTTTCTCCACGATCACGTACTTGTCGCGCTGCAGCGCCGCAATCGCCACCGACTCGTGGGCCGACGCGGTCGTACAGCAGTGGACGACGTCCACGTCATCCAGAAGGGCCTCCAGGCTGTCGTACACCGCGATTCCTCGCTTGTCCGCGTAGGCCTTGGCCCCTTCGAGCGCGTACACCCCTTGGATCTCGACATTCGTACCGTAAACTTTTCGGATCGCCTCGAAATGAAACGAGGCCGAGAACCCGGCGCCGACAATCCCGGCGCGAACGGTCTTCTTGTTCATGGAGCTCTCCTTGTCTGTCAGCGGCGCAACCCGCGGCGGCCTTCGTCAACGATTCGCAGACCCCCGGCCCGACGCCTTCGCTGCGGCCTCGTACTCGGCAAACAGCTTCGCGACGCCGGCTTGCATGGCATCGCCGTTGTGCACCACAACGCGGTAGCGCAGCGTCAGAGGCCGGCCCTTGGGAATCTCAGTGTACTCGCCGTCGGGCCAGTACATCGGCGTGGGCGAGAAGAATCCGTAGTTCCGCGTGAACCACTTCGACGGATACCAGCGGTTGTTCGGGTTCTGGAAGATGGCGAGCCCCTCGGTGACACCCTCATACGTGCCGCTGTAGTCGCACCAGGGCGAAGCGACGCCGAACGTGCCCTTCTCGCCGGAATCACCCTCGGCGTTGACCAGGGTCCCGCCGGAATCGACGCTCAGTTCCGGCACCACGCGCCCGGAAAAAAACGAATGGTTCGTCTTGCCGATGCGAATGTCCGTCAGCGGATCGAGCGTGACCTCGAAATCAATCACACGCAGGTCCGCACGCGGGACCGAGATCACGATCGTACGACGGTCGCGGATGACCGGCTCGGCGCCGGGTTGGCGCCAAAGACACTCGTCGACGAATGTCACCGACGGTCCCTCGGCGACGGTGATCTTCGGGCCTTGGGAGACGATCTGGCCCCGTTCGTTCGCGTCCTGCCAGTAGTTGCCGCCGTTGACCTGATCGCATCCGAAGAACAGCGAGTGATGGTGCGGCCAGGGCCACGAGGTCTCCGTCGTCACCGACCGGCCCGAGGCCGGACCGTTGACCGGCCAGAAGTACGGATACTTCTGGAGCGAGCCGTACTTGTAGCAAGTGAAGCGTTTGCCGTCGACGTCGACGACGAGACGCATGCGCTCGGCTTCGAGCCGCGCGGTAACATGTGGCGTCTGCGAATCAGCCGCCGCCACACAACGGGCCGCGGCCCACAGCAGACATGCCACCCGCAGCACCGCCGGCACGAATCCCTGCGATCGTTTCATGGTGTCCTCCCATCCCCTGGAGCGGTCCACCCGATGCCTTACAGATGCCAGGGACTGCGCATCGTGCGCGCCATCATCCGCGTCGCCTGCTCGTCGCCGAGGAACTGCTCCTTGTCCGGGTCCCATCGCAGCTTGCGTCCCAGACGCATCGCGATGTCCCCCAGCAGACAGACCGAACACGAGCGGTGCGCCACCTCGACCGGAGCGATCGTTTCCGCCCGCGACTTGACGCAGTCGTAGAAATTGGCCTTGTGATTGTTGCTCACATAGAGCTTCGTCTCATCCGGGCCGATCGTCTCCTCCAGCAGCGACTTGGGCTGCGCGTCGATGAACCCCCGGGTAACATGGACCCAGCCCGCGTCGCCCTCGAAGACCACACCCGACTTGTTCTCCTGCTCGTCGGCGCAGATGACCCGGACGCCATTGGCGTAGGTGTACTCGATGTGGAACCGCCCGTGCACGTCCCAGAGGCCCTCCTTGGGGAACTCCGCCCGGCCTTCGATCTCGACCGGTCCGGTGAGCTCGGTGCCCATGCCCCAGTGGGCGATGTCGTTGTGGTGGCTGCCCCACCCGGTGATCATGCCGGCGCTGTAGTCGCTGATGCGCAGCCAGCCCGGGCGATCATCGATCTTCTCGGGATGGACACGCTTTTCGGTGTACGGGGCCCACGGAGCCGGGCCGAGCCACATGTCGTAGTCGAGCCACTCGGGCACGGGCATCACCGGCTGCGGCTCGCAACCCGGATCGATTCCGAAACCGACCTTGACGGTGTGCAGCTTGCCGACGCGGCCGTTGCGGACCAACTCGCACGCCTTCCGGAACCGGCTGTCGGACCGCTGTTGGCTGCCGATCTGGAAGACGCGTCCGTATCGGCGGACCGTATCGCTGATGATGCGCCCTTCCTCCAGCGTCAGGGACAGCGGCTTTTGCAGGAAGATGTCCTTTCCCGCCCGCGCCGCGTCGACCGTGGGGATGGCATGCCAGTGGTCCGGCGTGACGATCTGCACCGCGTCGATGTCCGCGCGGGCCAGCAGCTCACGGAAGTCTCCGTAGGTGGCGCAGCCCTGATAGGAAGCGGCGCCGCTTCGCGCCCGATAGCGGGCCTCGACCAGCTTCCTGGCGTTCTCGAGGCGATGGGAGTCCACATCACAGACCGCAACAACCTGCACCTGGGGAAACCCCAGGGCCTCTCTCAGATCGCCCGTGCCCATGCGTCCGACGCCGATGCAACCGACCGTGATCCGCTCGCTCGGGGCCGACGCTCCAAAGACGCTGCTCGGCACGATGGTCGGCAGCGCCAGAGCGGCGCCCCAAACGGCTGAATTCCTCAGAAAACTCCGCCTTGAGAGATTCCGCATGTTGGATGGGGTACGATTCTTGGCGTGTGCGGGCGTTTCATTCTTCATGATAAGCTCCTCGAAATGGGCCAAGCCGCATCAGTCATTGGATGTGTGAGCTTAACACGGCGCTCCCCCCCTGTCAATGGCGTGAAGAACACGCCCTGAAGGCCGCTCGACAGCCCCTGTCACACCATCGGACGGTCCACTTTTTGACCTGAATCTTCGCGCCCGTTTGTGGTATCATACGCACTGTTCGCGCCGGGTCCTGTCGCGCTCGAATCGGTGGAAATGTCGGCCTATTTGGAGAACAAACTGATGAAGTCCACGCAGAACCGCAGAGAGTTCCTTCAGATCGCATCCATCGGAGCAGCCGCCTCGCTGGCCAGCCTGAGCTGTTCGCAGGCCGGCCTCCAAGCCAAGGATCGCGGCAGCCGCAAGCCCAGATTCCACCTGGGCATGGCCTCGTACACGTTGCGCAAGTTCGATCTGGACCAAGCCCTGAAGATGACCAAACGCGTCGGTCTGGATTACATCGCGTTCAAGAGCTTCCACCTGGCGCTGGACAGCAGGCCCGAGCAAATCAAGGAGGCCGTCGCGAAGGTCGAAGACGCGGGGCTCAAGCTCTACGGCGGCGGCGTGATCTACATGAACAACGAGGCCGAGGTCCGCCAGGCCTTCGCCTATGCCCGGGCCGCGGGTATGAAGGTCATCATCGGCGTGCCGCAGTACCCCCTGCTGCCGCTGGTGAACGACCTCGTCAAGGAATATGACATCCAGGTCGCGATCCACAACCACGGCCCCGGCGACAAGGTGTATCCGCTGCCGGAGACGGCCTACGAGAAGATCAAGGACCTCGACAAACGAATCGGTCTGTGCAACGACATCGGCCACACGATGCGCTCGGGCGTGGACCCGTCGGAGTCGGCTCGGAAGTACGCCGACCGGCTGCTCGACGTGCACATCAAGGACGTGACTGCCGCCACGGCCAAAGGCAGCACGTGCGAGATCGGTCGCGGCGTGATCGATATCCCGAAATTCGTCCGGACGCTGGTCGATATCGACTATGCCGGGATCGTTGCTTTCGAATATGAAAAGGACGAGAACGATCCGATGCCGGGTCTGGCCGAATCGGTCGGTTACGTGCGAGGCGTTATGGCCTCGCTCTGACGGCGTGTGTGCCGGCGGCCGGATTCCGCTCGGATGGTTCGGGCCGCCCGCTCGGCCACAGGAGGTGGCCCCTGATGCCGTACAACATTCGAATCGTCAGCACGTATCCGCCCCGCCGGTGCGGGATCGGAACATTCTCCCGCGACCTGGCAACGGCGCTGGCGCATTTCACGGCGGAGGTCGGGCACATCCGCATCGCGGCCATCGACAATGGACACGGACCCTACGACATCCCCGTCGATCTCGTCATCGACCAGTACAACCCCCGGTCCTGGCATGACACGGTTGTTCATATCTGCACTCGGGCGGTTGAGGCCCGGAACCCGACGGTGGTCGTGTTGCAGCACGAGTTCGGACTCGATCCCGACGCCCAGGGCAATGACGGCCAGGGCACCCATTTCGTTCAGATGGCCCAGGCCTTCCGCGATCGCGGGCTGGACACACTGGTCTATCTGCACACCGTCCTCGACGAACCCGACGCCCACCAGAGGCAGGTCATCCAGGACCTGGCCCGGTACAGCGACGGCCTGATCGTCACCACCGAAAGCGCCATCCAGATTCTCGAATCCGAGACCTATGGAATCCCCCACATCAAGCTCAAGCACATCGACCACGGCATTCGGATGCAGAATCCGTCGCAGTTCAACCGCCTGGCCATCAAGCAGGAGTACGGGCTGGAGGACCGCTTTCTGATCACCACGTTGGGCCTGCTCTCGCCGGACAAAGGCGTGCCGTACGGAATCCGCGCCTACGGCCGGTTCCTTCAGGAATCCTGCACGGAGGCGCAGCGGAAGCAGATCGTTTACCTCATTGCGGGCCAGGCCCATCCGGAATTCGTCAAGGCCGAAGGTGGCCTGCCGTACCACCGGTTCATGGACACGCTCCGACAGGCCCTCGACGAGGCGCATGTCACCTGGTGCAGGGTCAAAGAGCTGGGCGCCGCCAACTTCGCCGACTGCGATGTGGTGTTTCTCGACACCTTTCTCGACGAGCACACGCTGTTGAAGCTCTACGGCGCGACGAACGTGATGCTCCTGCCGTACCTGAACATGCAGCAGATCTCCAGCGGGATTCTGGCCGACACGCTCGGCTCCGGCCGCATCGCCATCACGACGAAGTTCCGTTACGCCCGCGAGTTGATCCACTCGAACAAGAAGTGCCCGGAAGGACTGATCATCGGCCGGTTCGCGCGAGGCATTCTCGTCGACCCCGGCGAGCCCTCGATCGAGCAGATCGCCCAGGCGCTCGACTATCTGGTCTTCAACGAGTCCAAGCGATTCATGATGGAGCGGCAGGCCCACCAGAGAGGCTATCAGATGCGGTGGAACAACAGCGCCTGGGCTCTGCTGCAGTACATCGATTTCATTCGGGACCAGAAAGAGATCGTCACCGGCCGAGGGCTCAAGTTCACCCGCGAAAAGCCGTCGAAGCTGGACGTGCACAAGTACCGTCGGGTCCCGGGGACCGACACCGGCGAGGCCGTCACGCCGGAGCTCAAGACCGGTAACCCAAAGTAGGGTGTGCACCGCACACCTTTCCGCTGCCGCATTGGTGTGCCATGCATACCCTGCCCCTTCGCGGACCGGCCTCACAGCCTGACGAGCTTCCCGGTGCGGGCTGATTCGTAAATCGCCAGAATCACCTGGACCGCCTTGCGGGCCTCGGGACCGTCGATCCAGAAACGCTCACCGCGTTCGAGCGCCTCGAGGAACGCCTGGAAGTTCCGGCGGTGGTTCTCGTAGCTGATCGCCGCCGGATCGGCAACCCCGCCGCCCCCTTCAATCTTCATGAACTGCTTGCGGACCTCGACGTCATCGGGGTGCGGGTCCGCAAACTCCCACAGCGTGATGCTGTTCTCGACGTTGACCACCGTGCCTCGGGTCCCGGTGATCTCGAAACGACGGTACTGGCCGGGGAACGAGGACGTGGTCCCATAGATGATGCCCAGCGCGCCGCTGGCATAGCGAACGACCGCCGCGGCGGTGTCCTCGGCCTCCATCTGATGGCCGAGCGTCGCGGTGTACGCCTGCACCGACTCGATCGGCGGCATCAGGTCGCACAGCATGTCGATCATGTGGATCGACTGGTTCATCAGCGCCCCGCCGCCGTCGAGCTTCCAGGTTCCATGCCAGGAATCCTTGTAGTACTCGTCGGTCCGCCACCAGGGGACATAGACGCCGGCGTAGGTGATCGTTCCGAACCGCCCCGCGCGGATCGCGTCGCGCAGCGGCAGCATCAGGTTGTTGAAACGATAGGGGAAGATCCCGCCGAGCCGCGTTCCGGCCTTCGCGTGGGCCTCGATCATCGCGTCGATCCGCTCCAGCGTGACCTCCAGCGGCTTCTCGCACAGCACGTGCTTGCCCGCCCGCGCCGCCGCGATCGTCGGCTCCATGTGCAGCCCGCTCGGCGTCGCAATCGTAACGATGTCCACGTCCTTGCTCTGGACCATCGCCTCATAGCTGTCGAAGGCCTGCGCGCCGTATCTGTCCGCCAGCTTCCTGGCCCGGTCAGGGATCTTGTCACAGCACGCGGTGAATTTCGCGTTCGGAATGTCACCGATAGCCCTGGCGTGAAAATCCGCGATCAAGCCCGATCCCACGATGCCAAAATTCCACGTCTTCATCGCAATCTCCATCTGTGCAAGGAATCAGTCACACGCCAGGCCGACCTCGTCGGCCAGTTCCCGAACTGCCGCAATGGCCCTGGCGAACAGCTCGGGGCCGGTCGAGCCGCCGAACTGCCCACCTGTCTTGAGGTGCGGCTCCATCGTCAGGCACCCGTCGTAGTTCGCCGCCGCCAGCGCCGCCAGCAGCTCCTTGATCTGCCCGTCGCCCTGCCCCGGGAGGCTGCCGACGTCCGCCGAACCGAGCTTCCAGTCCTTGATGTGGACGTGCACCACGTAGGGCTTCATGATTGGCCAGCAGACCTCGACGTTGTTGGTGATCTTCTCGCCCCAGACGAAATTGGCGGGGTCGTAGGCCAGCCGCAGCCGCTCCGAGCCGATCGTCTCGACCAGGTCCACGCAATTCTCGGCGGTGTGGCCGTAAATGTGCGCCTCGTTCTCGTGCACCATCGTCACGTCGGTGCCCTCGACCACCCGCACCTTGGCGGCCATGCGCTCCATCACCTGCTGGCGATAATCGTCGATGTTTTTGCCCTGCGGCGCATAGTAGCTGAACATCCGGATGAACGGCGTCTCGAAGAAGTGCGCCAGATCGACGGCGTGTTTGAACTTGTCGAGGTGCGGCTCGAACGGCTCATCCAGACGGACCTTGCCGATCGGAGAGCCGATCGCGCTGACCTTCAGCCCGTGATCGCGGATCATCTTTCGCACTTCCTTCAGCTCCGACTGATTCAGGTCCATGATGTTCTTGCGATTGATGAACCGCGGCTCGATGTACCCGACCTTCTCCTTCGCCAAAAACTCCACCTGGCCGCGAAAGTCTTCCGTCACTTCGTCGGCAAACGCGCTCAATCTGGCCATGTTCAGCTTCTCCCATATTCATTTCAGGGGCGGCGTCACTTCGAAAAACCCGCCGCTTTCGCGGGCAATCGGCGCTCGATCTCGTCGAGCCGGTAGCCGAATCCCGGTCCGCTCAGCGTGGAAAGGTCCACGTGTCCGTCGCGCCGGCGGTAGAGCCCCGGATGGATCGCCTCTTCCGGCGCCGAGGCGGCCGGATAAAACTGCATCGCGTTGGTCTCGACCCCCATGATCGTGCCGGCGTGGGCCGCCAGCCGGCAGTGCGGAATCTGTGCCAGCATCGGGTTGGTCAGGTCCTGCACCATGAGCGTCATGCCGTGGGCCTTCGCCCAGCACAGGCTCAGCAGCGCGCCGGTCTGGGTCTTGCACGTCTTCAGCGCCACCCCCGTCCAGCCCAGCTCGCGTCCCAGCCGGATCAGCCGCCAGTCGTGGGCGCTCTCGTCCATGAAGAGGGGCTTGCGGGCCGAGACGCTGTGCACGTCGATCCGGTTTGCCTCCAGGTCGTACGGAAACGGTTGCTCGACGTAAAGAATCATCTGGTAGATGTGCGGCTGCTCCCACATCAGTTTATCCAGGATCGCGTTGACATAGTCCGGCTCGGTCACCGTGCAGTTGAAATCGCTCGTCAGCCAGATCGCGCCGTTCTCGATGGCGATCTCCCCGACGCTCACCAGCCGCTTGAAGTCCCACTCGGCGTCGTCACCCCGCAGTTTCACCTTCAGGCACATCAGGCCGTCGCGCTGAATCCAGTCGTCCAGCAGAACCGGATAGCCATCGCGGGGCTCGTCACCCGTCAGCTCGGAGGCATCGAGCAGGTCCTTGCCCCCGACCAGATGCCAGGCGGGCAGGATCGACGGGGCCGGGCAAACGAGGAAATCGGCCGGATACCTGCCCGCAAACGATACATCGCTGCCCGCCGCCGGCTCCAGGAAATGCGAAAGATCAACGTTCATGAACTCGGCATTATAGGTCGTATAGATGTCACGGCCGAGCAGCTTGCCGTAGGCGTCGTGCAGCGCGATGTCAAAGACCGAGCAGCAGACCAGCGCTGCCAGCCAGGGCATCGGCTCGGCATTCGCCCCGCGCTCGGCGTTGAACCGCTCCAGCAGCCCGCCCAGGACGGATTCGGTGAACCGATGGCCCAGCTCGATCGGGTGACCTTGCTCGGAGAAATCGGCCCAGGCCTGTGCCAGGACCACGCAGAACCGCTGCATGGCGTCGCAGCGTTCCTGGTAGCTCAGCCGGCTGGGCCAGACCCATTGCACACTCAAGGGCGTCTCGCCCCAGCCTTCGGTGCGCCGCCCACGCCGGTCCGTCACACCCAGGCGGACCCGCGCGCAGATCACCGAGGTCAGCGTCTCGGGCCCGAACTTCAGCGGAACCCGCGTCTGAACGGGGAGGAAATACAAATCCGTCGATACCGTGCGGATATCCGCCTCCATACCACCTCATTCATCTGACAGAACAGTCTGAAAGACCGACGTGGCAACGCCAGTGAAGGTGTATAGGCCCGGCCGTACCCTGTCAACCCAAACTTGGCCCTCGCCGCCGCAGCGCCGTTGCCTGAAAACCCAACGCAGGGGCCAGGCATGCCTCGCGCCCACCACCGCACAGCACACCGAAACCCCGCCCGACACCGTTGCTTTTGGCGCTTGCGTTGCGATTCGGAACCCCTATAATCGCGGGAGGTTTGTCTATGGGAGGCACCGCTTGTTAGGCACATGAAGTTGGCAGATATGTTCACCCAACGGACTTCGTCCACAGCACAGTCGAATGGAAAGGAGCAGGTATGGCAATCAACCGCAAGTTGAGAATGGGTTTGGTTGGCGGAGGCCCTGGGGCTTTCATCGGGGAGGTGCATCGCAAGGCATCCCGTCTGGATGGGGAAATCGAGCTGGCGGCCGGAGCATTCGACATCGATCCCAAGAAATCCCAGCAGATGGGCAAGCAGCTCTACCTGAACCCGCAGCGCGTCTATGACACCTACCAGGACATGCTCAAGGCCGAGGCGGCTCTGCCGGAGGACGAACGGATCGACTTCGTCGCCGTGACAACGCCGAACAACTGGCACTTCCCCATCGCGCGCGACGCACTCAAGGCGGGATTCCACGTCATGTGCGAAAAGCCCATGACCCTGACCAGCAAGGAGGCCAAAGAACTCCAGAAGCTGGTCGCCAAGAAGGGCCTGGTCTTCGGACTGATGCACAACTATACCGGTTATCCGATGGTCAAACTCGCCCGCGACATGGTCAAGAAGAACGACGTGGGCAAGATCCGCAAGGTCGTGGTGCAGTATCCGCAGGGCTGGCTGGCCACCGCGTTGGAGAAGACCGGGCAGATGCAGGCGAGCTGGCGGACGGACCCGAAGCAGAGCGGCGCCGGCGGCTGCGTCGGTGACATCGGGACGCACGCGGCCAATCTGGCCGAGTACATCACGGGCCTGAAGATCACGGACATCTGCGCCGAGCTGACGACGTTCGTGCCGGGTCGGGCGCTCGACGACGACTGCAACTGCTTGCTCAAGTTCGAAGGCGGCGCCAAGGGTGTGCTGCACGCCAGTCAGATCGCGCACGGCGAAGAGAACAACCTGGCCATCTGGGTCCACGGGGAGAAGGCCAGTCTCGAATGGCATCAGGAGCACCCGAACTATCTGTACGTTCGTCGGCCGGGCCGGCCGGAAGAGGTCTGGAAGCGAGGCAACGACTACGTCGCGGCCTACAGCGCCGCGGCCGCTCGCAACACCCGCATTCCTTCCGGCCACCCGGAAGCCTTCCTCGAGGCCTTTGCGAACAACTATCGCAACTTCGCCGAGACCGTCAAGAGCGTCCTCGAAGGCAAGAAGCCCGATCCGCTGGCCGCCGACTTCCCGGGCGTCAACGAAGGCGTGCGCGGCATGCTCTTTATCGAGACCGTCGTCGCCAGCAGCAAGAGCAAGCAAAAATGGACGCCCATGAAGAAATAGCCCATCAACCGATCTGCCCTGAGCCGAGACCATCGTTCGACGCACCCGACGCCGGGTGCGTCGGGCGATGATCGCTCCGGGCCCAATCAACCTGCCGCGAGTCGCGTTCGCGTTCGCGGAGGAGGGGTGTATTCCAGTCGCAGCCATTAGGAGCATCACCATGGACCATCACCATTCCGTGTCGCGCCGCCGCTTCCTCGGGACCGCCGCCGTGGCGGCCATGACCGCCTCCGCCCTGTCCTCCGGGGCCAGGGCCGCCCCGACGAACAAGAAGTTCAAACTCAAGTATGCCCCCAGTCTCGGGCAATTCCAGGCCCACGCGGGCAAGGACCCGATCGACCAGCTCAAGTTCATGGCCGACGAGGGCTTCACCGCCATGTTCGACAACGGCCTGATGGGCCGCCCGCCGGAACTCCAGGAGCAGATCGCCCGGGAGATGGACCGGCTGGGCATGACCCTGGGCCCCTACGTCATGTACGCCGAATTCGGCAAGCCCACCTTCGTCACCAACGACAAGGAATTCCAGGACTCTATCGTCAGCCGCACGAAGGAGGCCGTCGAGGTCGCCAAGCGCACGGGAGCCAAGTGGACCCTGATCGCGCCGGGCTGCATCAGCCAGCGCATGGAAGTGGACTACCAGACCGCCAACCTGATCGACAATCTGCGGCGCTGCGTCGAGATCGCCGAGCCGGCGGGCCTGGTGATCGTGCTGGAGCCGCTGAACTGGTGGGCCAACCACCCGGGCCTGTTCCTCCAGAAGATCCCGCAGGCGTACCTGATCTGCCGGGCGGTCAACAGCCCCTCGTGCAAGATCGTCAACGATCTGTACCATCAGCAAATCAGCGAGGGCAATCTCATTCCGAACATCGATCTGGCCTGGAGCGAGATCGGCGCCTTCCACCTCGGCGACAACCCCGGCCGCAACGAGCCCGGCACGGGTGAGATCAACTACAAGAACATCTTCCGACACATTTACAGGAAAGGCTATCAAGGCGTGCTGTGCATGGAGCACGGCAAGAGCAAAGGCGGCAAGGAAGGCGAACGAGCCGTGATCGACGCCTACCGAGCCTGTGACGACTTCGAGGTCTGATCCCTCGGTCGGACACGGCTGGTACAACATCCGTTGTGCGAAAGGAACGTGGTATGCATCACCATCTCACCGACAATCTGAAAAATCTCTCGCGTCGGCACTTCATCAAGAGCTCGGCCGCGGGCATGGCCGTCGCGCTGGCCGGCAAGAACATGCTGTTCGCGGCCCAGGCCAAGAAGAAGTTCCGCGTGGGCCTGATCGGCTGCGGCGGTCGCGGGACCGGGGCCCTGGAGAACTGCTTCGAGGCGGCGGGAATCCTCGACGTTGATCTGGAGGTCGTCGCGACGGCCGACTGGTTCAAGGACCGGGCCGTGGCAGCGGGCAAGAAGTACAACGTGCCGGAATCACGCTGCTTCGACGGCGCCGACGGCTACAAGAAACTGCTCGATACCAACGTCGAGGTCGTCCTGATGGCAACCTCGCCGAATTTCCGTCCGGTGCATTTCGATGCCGCGATTCGCGCGGGCAAGCACGTCTTCATGGAGAAGCCGGTGGCGGTGGACCCGCCCGGCGGTCGCAAGATCATCGCGGCCGGCGAACTGGCCAAGCAGAAGGGGCTGGCCGTCGTGGCTGGAACGCAACGCCGCCATCAGGCCGGCTATCAGCGGGTCCAGTACGCGCTGGAGCGCGGCGCCATCGGTGAGATCGCCGGCGGCGCGGTCTGGTGGTGCGGCGGCGCCCTGTGGTACCAGACCAGAAAACCGAATGAGAGCGATGCCGACTACATGGTGCGCAACTGGGTCAGCTTCACGGAAATGTCGGGCGACCACATCGTCGAGCAGCACGTACACAACCTGGATGTCGCCAACTGGTACATCGGCCGCACGCCGACGTCCGCCCTGGGCTTCGGCGGCCGCGCCCGACGCAAGACCGGCAACCAGTTTGACTTCTTCAGCGTCGATCTCGATTACGGCGAGGGTCTTCACATCCACAGCATGTGCCGCCAGATCAACGGCACCGACGGCAGCGTCCGCGAGTTCTTCCGCGGCACCCAGGGCGAAACCTGGGGCGGTGGCGGACTGAAGGCGACCAAGGAGATCGTCATCCCCGAGTTCCCCGACCGCAATCCGTACGTCCAGGAGCACGTCAATCTGCTCCAGAGCATCCTGAGCGGCAATCCCATCAACGAGGCGCACAACGTCGCGACCTCGACCCTGACGGCGATCATGAGCCGGATCTCGGCCTATACGGGCAAGCTCGTTCGCTGGAAAGACGTCGTGGAAAATGAGAACTCGCCCTACTACAACCTCACGCTCAAGCCGACGCCGGAAGACTTCGAGAAGGGCGAAGTGGTCGCGCCGCCGGACGATATCGCGCCGGTGCCGGGCCAGGATTAGTCACACGCCGAACCGAGCAGGCAATCCGCTCGGTCTGCCAAAGCAGAAACGAAAAGAAGTCGCGTCTTTCCGGGACGCGACTTCTTTTTTTTTGCCAGATGAACGCGAATCCCGGTACCGCGAAGGGATCTGCGTTCCTTGTTTCTAATCGAGCGGAACGATCTCGGAGAATTCCACGAACGCTCGGCCGGTTGGTTCATGCGGCTGGATCACCCCGACCAGCCCCACTTTGCGCCCGATAAACTTGTCCAGGTCGAGCCCCGCGGCCGCCCCCGTGGGCGAGACAAAGCAGATCGTCTTACCGGACTCATCCAGCAGACGATACCGCTTGGGCTGACCGACCGCCGGGGCATAGATACTCGTGCTCTCCAGCTTTCCGATCACCGCGTACCGGCTCATGTCCTCGATCTGCGCCAGCCGCGCCTGACGCGCCTCGCCGATCTTCTCGTTGACCTTCTCCAGTTCCTTGCTCTGCATCTCCACTTCTTTGGCAACGGTACAGGCCAGCTCAAACCGCTCAACCTGCTTGAGCGTGAAGTCGGCGTAGCGGGCCGCACGTCCACCCTCCTTGTTCTCCGCGATCGCCTTGAGCTTCTCTTTGATCTCGGTGTAGTTCTGCTGCGCCATCGGCTTGTTGCGCTCTTCCTTGACCAGCTTGCTCAGGGCGTAGTAGGTGTCAAGCAGATCGGACTCCGTGCGCATCTCCTGCGGCGTGGGTGGTGTCTCGAGGGGCGCATTGGGCCCGGTGACGATGTCCACAGGCGTCGTCGCGTCCGCCGGCGAGCGGACCGGCTGGAGAAACTGCGTGCTGACCCACAGATACGCCCCTTCCGGCGGCGCAATCTTGTAGTAGTCGTCCTTCTCCTCGCTCAGAAGCTTGACGCTCTGACCGCGATTGAGAACGACCTGCTTGCTCGTCGAGTGAATCGGCTCGACGTAGTCGCTGCCGGCGTACACGCCCACGTTGTCGCCCGTGACAATGCCCTGTGTCGGGTTCTCCATGTTGATGCTGACGTACTGCATCGCCACCCAGGAGAAACACCCCGGCGGCGGAACGATGCAGGACCAGCCCTGCTGGCTCTTGAGCACCTGGACGCGATCGCCCCGGTAGAGCTTGCCGCAGTGGTAGAAATTTGTCCCGGGACCCGAGCGAACGTGCACGTCGTTGCCGATCACCTCGGCGACGAACGGCCCCTCGGCCGCCGGGGCGGACCGGGCCATTTCCGTGGTCACCGCAAGATTGGCGTCCTGCTGGGCCCACGCCGGACCCGGCAGACTCACCGCCGCAATCCACAACAGGGTAAGCGACAACGGCCCCCAAAACGATATGCGCACCGCACGTCCTCGTGACTTCATGCGAGCTTGCATCCTACGTGCCTCCTTTACAGTATTCCCTTCGATGCATCAGAAACGGCCCGCTGGCAGGTCGATCCTTCATCCTTCTTCGCCTGTGAAACTACCGACTCTGGGCGATTTTGTCAAGCATCAAGTCGAAACGGCGGCGCACAGACCGAAAAAGTCCGGGCCGTCAGCTCTGTAGCTTTGCCAACTCGTCCCGGCACATCCGGAGTTGGGCGGGGTCCGAAAGCCTCTCAGCGGCGCGTTGCAGGTGCTCGATCGCCTCCTTCGGGCGGTTCAGGTACCGGCTGAACAGCAGCCCCAGCATCAGTTCCACCTGCTCGGCGTGCTCGTAACTGCCGTAATGGGCCAGAAACTGGCTGTAGGCCCAGGCCGCCTCCGAAGCCCGCTGGCTGCTGGCCAACTGGTTGGCGATGTCCAGCAGGTGCTGGCGCGGGAGCACCTGATCGCTGTCGATGTTCATCAACTGAACGTAGAGATCGGCCGCCGCCGCCAGGTTGTGCTCATCCAGTCGCTGGTTGATCGCACCGCGAAGGTCGCGCACATCGTCCTCTTTCTGCATCTGGGCCACGGTCTTCTTCACCTCCACCGCCTCCACATGCCGGCGCGTCCCGGTGCCGGAAAACGGATCGTAGCCGCCCGCGACTACGTCCCGGTACTGACGCCGCCGATTCCATCGCTTGATCATGGCCCACAGATCAAGCCCGTCCGTGCTCACCAGACGGACTGCCAGCAGCAACAGCGTCATCACGATGCCAAAGGCGTAGCCCGCCAGATGCGCGTCGTACGCGATGCTGCCCTGCCCCCGCGACAGGATATTGTCCAGGAAGATCATCTTCAGCACGATGAAGTAGAGCGCCGGCACCTCGACCGTTCCGATGAAGAAGAACCAGTAGATGATCGTCAGCAGCGACTGGGGAAACAGCACCAGATAGGCCCCCGTCACCGCGGCCACGGCGCCGCTAGCCCCCAGCGTGGGCACCGGGACCGCCGAGTGCAGCAGCGCCTGGCCGAACCCGCTGACGACCGCCCCGCAAACATAGAACATGGTATAGGCCAGGTTGCCCAGCTTGTCGTTGACGTTCTTGCCGAAGAGATAGAGGAAGAACATGTTGGCCAGGATGTGCCAGAAATCATGGTGGAGAAAGGCGTACGTCACGAACGTCCACCACGGCGAGAATCCGGGCACGAGCATGAAATCCTCGACCCAGAGCCGGTAGACAAGCCGCCCGGTGGGCGGGTAAACCGTGAACTCCAGCATAAAGACAATGACGTTCAACGCGATGAGCACGTAGTTGGCATACGGCGTGCGTCGCGGCTGGATGTTCACCCGAATCGGCAACAGCATAGCAGAGACTATTCTATAGAGGATTAGAGAGTCTTATCGGAACAGGCAGACAGTCTAATGCCCCCGCGGCGTTCGGGCAAGGCAGAAAAAAAGGACGGCCGGCGCCGTCCTCCTCGTGGAAATGAATCTTGAAGAAAAGTCGTTTTCCCCTCACGGAAAACACGCAGCCCGACCGTTTCAGGCCGCCCTCCTTCCGCATCCGTCCCGCTTCTGAACAAAGTATAAGAAGTGACGGGCGGGGGGCCAAACGTTGCGTCGAAAAAACTTCCCCCGCGGGCCGTTTCCTGCTAATTATGTCTGCCGATCCGTGACGCCGTCACGACGACCGAGAATCTGCCGGAGAATCCATGAAGACCGAACCGATTCCGCAACGTGTAAAGGCCATTCGCCGCCGGCTTCGCAAAGAGGGCCTCGACTGCCTGATCCTGACCAAGGCCGTCGACGTCACGTACGTGACCGCCTTCCGCGGCGAAGACAGTTGGGCCGCAGTCACCCCGAAGGCGGTCTACCTCATTACCGACAGCCGCTACATCGAGCAGGCCCGGAAAGAATGCGTGCGCACGACCCTGGTGCAGCGGACCGGACCGATAACCCAGGCCGCCGCCCAGCTCGTCAGGAAGCTCAAGAGCGACGCCGTCGCGATCGACAAGGCCGTCTCTCTGGCCGCCTGGCAGGCCCTGAAGAAGGGCCTGCGCCGCCCGCTCAAGGGCATCAGCGGGATCACCGAAGGACTTCGCAGTGTCAAAGACGCCACGGAACTGGCGAAGATCAAGAAGGCGGCGGCGCTGTCCGCCCAGGCGCTGGCGAAGGCGACGGCGTTCTTCAAGCCGGGAATCTGCGAAAGCGAACTGGCGGGAATCATCGACCTGGAAATCCGCCGGCTGGGCTGCAAGCCAGGATTCGAAACCATCGTCGCCTTCGGGCCCAACGCGTCCCGACCGCACCACCAGCCGGGCGCCAGAAGGCTGCGGAAAATCGACACCATCCTGATCGACTTCGGTGCCCGATACGACGGCTACACCGCCGACATCACGCGATGCTTCGTCCTGGGCAAGCCCAGCGCTGCCTACCGGCGCGCCTATGAGGTGACCGCCCGGTCGCAGGCCGCCGCGATTGCCGCCGCCAGGGCGGGAGCGAAACTTCGTGACGTGGACGAAGCCGCGCGCAAGGTCATCCGCGACAGCGGGCTGCCCGTCTACGGCTACGGCACCGGTCACGGCATCGGACTGGAAATCCACGAAGACCCGTTCCTGCGGCCGGAGTCCGAAGGGACCTTGCAGGCCGGGCAGATCCTCACCATCGAGCCGGGGGTCTACATCCCGGGCAAGCTGGGCGTCCGCATCGAGGACGACATCCTGATCACCGAGAACGGCTGCCAGGTCCTAACCGGCGCCTGCCCGCACCTTCGCCTCTGACCGGCTGTCGGCGAAAGGCTGCTTCGGCAGGCCCTTCTTTTGAACAGGCTTTTGTCCGTCGGGTTTGGGCACGAACATGTCGTTGGCGGTCAGGCCGCAGCGACGCGCGATCATCAGGCTGTACTCCAACTGGCCCACGTCGTCCTTGCCGCCGTTGTTGGTCCCGAAGGAGAACGTGGCGCCCGCCGCCTTGGCCTTGCGGACGAACCGCTCGCTCGGCAGGCGATACCGCGCGTTGATCTCGATGGCCACGCCGTTCTTGACCGCCGCGTCGATCACCTTGTCCATCCGCTCATCCGTCCAGAGCGCATCGTACTCGTCCGCGATCGCCGCCGGCAGAAACGTCGGGTTGACGTAGATGTCGATCGGCTCGTTCGTCAGAATCCCACCGTCCGCTCGACCAGCAGGTCCATGAACGCCTGCTTGTCGCCGATCTCGACCTCGCTCGGAATCCACAGGCGCATCCGCTTGCCCGCGTCGTTCGTCCACGTCATCGAGTCCGTGAAGACGTAGTCGAACTTCGCGATCGTCTGGGGCGAGAACATCGTCACCCACTCGCGTCCCTCCGCCTGCATCGCGCGGTACGCCGGCGCGTCTTCGAGCTTCTTGAGGAAGGGCTCCAGTGCCGCATCGTTCGTCGTGGAAAATCCGACGCCGCAGTTCTCCGCGATGCCGAACTTGACGCCTCGCTGTTGCGACATCGCGACCGCCTCATCCAGCGTCAGGCCGCCCTTGAGATGGACGTGGTAATCCACGATGGGGAAATCGAGAACGGGCAAGGGCTTGACGTAGATGTTCCGATAACGGACCGTGCTGCCCGGATCGTGCCCCTGCAGAGCGAAGGTGCCGCCCCGGAGTTGCCGATCCGTCGCCGTCCAGTCCACCACCTTCTTGCCGTCCACAAAGACCGTGACATGGTTGCCCTGCACGATGATGTGCTCGGTGAACCATGTTCTGTCCTTGGCCGAGTCGGTCCGCACGTCCTGGATGCCGTACAGGCTGCCGGTCTTGCGCGGGTCGGCGGCGAAACTGTTGTTCACCTGGACCTCGAAGCCCCGCCGGGGCCAGTCGGTGTCCTGATACCGCGTGTGAAAGTAGATGCCGCCGTTGGAGCCCGGCTCGGTCATCACCTCGACCTTCAGCTCGAAGTCTGTGAACTGCGCATCTTCGACCGGCCCTGTGTAGAACAGATGGCTCCGCGCCCCATGCGCGACGATCGCCCCGTCCTGGACCGTGAAGGTCCCGACATTCTCGCTGGCCTTCCAGCCGTCAAGCGTCTTGCCATCGAACAGCCGCAACCACGCCGCATCCCCCACCTGCCCCCCCGCCGGCATCGCAAAGACGCCTAACGAAATCATCATCAATACGATCCAGGCTATCCTGCTCATGGAAAAACCTCCTGCAATCGGGTGTCAGTACTTCCAAGCGAACGAAGACCCGGCGTCGCCCCGCAAGGCCCAACGCCGCACCCCCATCAGACCCGATCCCCCACCCGAATGCAACACCATGCCCCCGACCATCGCCCCGCTCGCGATTCCACCGCCCGCCCCGGCAGGGTGCGCACCGCACACCTTCGCGCTGTTCTCTCACTTCGCCTCAGTTGGGCCAAGCCCTGGGATCGGGATGTCGGTCAGCACAAATGGTATCTTCACCTCTACGGGATGGACCGCGATAAGATGACGTATGGTGTCGTAGTCATTCTGGTCATGCTGCTCGAGCTTGCCAAAACATGCTGCTCCGCGCTTACCGAACGGATCACTCCAGACATGTTCCTCCGGTAACGCAAGCTTGTTTGTCTGAGAATCATAAAGCTCGGTTCCGATGACCACGTAGTCCCCCAGCGACCACGAAACCGCCATGATCCAGCGATCTTCCAGGGCAAGAACGGCTTGCCCTGTCGTCGACTGCACGAGCGTGCGATATTCGTACAACGCACGGGCCGCTGTCGGTACGGTGAAGCGGTGAGGTGAACCTGAGGGAATGAAGGGCCGATACTCGATCGGACCTGGTCGTGGGGGGGTATCCACTGTCACAGCGATGCGCAGATCCGGAGCGGCGTCGATCCAGGGGTGGTTCGGCTCGAATGGAATATCCACTTCGATCACCTTCTCGGCATAGAGCGCGTGGAAATACCCCGTCAGTTCTGCCACCGAAGCAGGTATAGCCTGGCTTGGGGCGAGGATCAGTTGCACCACTGCACGCGGCAGTTGCACGCTACCACGTCCGCCAAAGCCCTTGGCTGCCCGATACTCCCGCACAGGGTAAGACCTCGGAAGCCAACGAATGTCAGTACCACCTCCATCCACGGCTGTTAGAATGACCGGATGGTTCACGTCCAATCCGACCAGATTGCTGGAATCGAGAATCTTGAGATCCAACGAGAACGTCAGCTTTCGCTCAAGCTTGTTCCTGTCGCGCGTCAACTTCTGCCCTGCGTTTGTCACCTCCGATGAGACTATCGCTGAAGTGCACACCACCTCAAGCTTCTCGCGTAGATTTCCGTACAGGGCGTTTGCATCCACCGGCTCTCGCTGAACCCGTTTCACTTCTTCCGCGTGGAGGCCGTGTTCACTGGCGTGGACCATGCCAACACCGGTAAATACGGCACCCGCCAGGAGAATGGGAAAAAGCGACATTCTCATACGTGACGTTCTCATGGGTATCCCTCCGAATTGCCTGAACTCATCGAAAGTCCAGAGCCTAAGGGACAGACCCCGTCTTACGCCGCCTGAACGACAGCGAACCGTTGCGGGCGACAGCCAGCGGCTTGGAGACAGTGGGCCGGATTGTAAGAGCCTCTCGGCGCATAGCTTCCCTTCGCACATCCGGGGTATAGTCTACAGGAATGCCTCTGTGGCGTCAACGGTCTTCTGCCGACGCGATTGTCCATGCCGAGGGAGCGGGAAGGAGCCGTGTGCCCGTGTGAGAGCGAGGGAAACCAAAAGTAGACTGAAACTAGTGGAAACTGAGAACCGCCATTCGTGCCCGTCCTCAGTTTTCCTCTGGTTTCCCTGGTTTCATTGTGGTGTCAAATGGGGAATCTCGGTTGACCGCTCCTGACGGCGACCGTATACTGTGATTGAGGCTCCCGGCCGCAGATGCTGCGGCTGGGGCGAAGGCCCCGGGCGCACTCCACCTCGCAAGGGAAGGAGACAGCCGTGCATCTCAAGAGAATTCAGAAGACGATTGGCGTCGGTGTACTCGTGCTGCTGTTCTGCGCTGCCGCTGCGCTGGGCGTTCTGCGGCTGAGCATTCAATCCGGTCTCGACAAGTGGTGCGCCGTGGCCCAGCAAAGTCATCCGCATCCCGGCGATGACGTCGCGGCCCTGATGGCCTACGTCCAGTCCGAGTCCCATTCCTTGCGCGACCGCAACTACGCCGTCTGGGCCCTCGGCCAGGCACGGGATGTGCGGGCCTTGCCCCTTCTCGAACGCTACTACACCAGACAGCCGTGCGACCACAACCGATCTCTCTGCCAGGGTGAACTCGCCAAGGCCATCAAGCTCTGCCAGGACCCAACGCCCAACCCCCTGTTCATCAGAACGCCCACGGCCCGCGCCCGTTTGTAGTGGGCCCGTGAGAGCCTATCACGAGGGTAATCCGCCAAAGGCGGATCACTACGAGCCAGACCCTGACCTCAAGCCAAAACGGGTAATCGCGTCCCGCTTGTGGTGGACGTGAAACCGGCGTTTCTCGGGCTCGTCGCCATCGCTACGCAACACGGTGCAAGGGAGCGGGCGCACCTGCGCTACTCGGCGTGGGCGCGGATGTAGGCGCGGAGGATGGCGTTGATCTTGGTCTGGTAGCCCTTGCCCTGCTGCTTGAACCAGTCCAGGACGTCGCGATCGAGACGCAGAGAGATCAACTGCTTGCCGACCGGCAGATGCACCTGCGCATTGCGAAAGAATTCCTCGTCCAGTTCCGCGATCTCCGACGTATCGATATCCTTGTCGGACATCTTGCCGAGCCGTTCCCAGTCAGTACGTGATTTCTTCGTAGAACTGCTTCGTTTCATAGGTTGTCGCCTTCCGCGCAGAGATAATTCGCATCGTGTCTTGCTCTTCCCACTCGACGAAGACCACTGCGGCGACGACGCTCCGCAGCAGTCCGAGCCCGATCCAACGGTCCTCACCGTAGTCTTGGCGCGTGTCGAGCCACAGCAGCATGGGACGCTCGAACATGTCCGGCACATCGCGAAAGTCGATGCCGTGCCGTCGGATGTTCTGTTTGTTCTTCTTCTCGTCCCACACAAACCGCATACCTATAATGTATATACGATACGTAGCTACGTCAAGAGCAAAAAACCGCCGCATGTATCCTGGGGAGAACCGAAATGGTGGGGGCAAGTCCCCACCCTGCAAGTCCCCAAGGCGCAACGCCAGCAGCAGGCGGGGCTTGCGCACCATTTGCGTTGGATCGGCCTTGGAAACCACGGTGGCGGGTGCTCGTGGGCGGCAGGGCGGGCTTGGCGAGGCGCCTGCGCTACGGTCTGAGGCTGCCACACAACGCGGGGGCTTCGGGTTGGCTATGCCCCACCTGTAGCGGTCAAGAATCGAGGCTGCCACACAACGCGGGGGCTTCCGGCGACTCAGGCTGGCTGACTGCTTCGGGTGAAGACGGGATTCAGCGACCGGGCCATCGCTTTGAGCGCCAGGATCGCCATGCCCTTCAATCGGGCCGCCTCGATCACGCGCGGGCCGAAGTTGCCTTCGTAGAACGTCGCGAAGTTGACCGGAAACAGGATCGAGTCGAAGTCGTATCGCTCCATGGCCGCCAAGGCCGCCTCCCCCGAGTGAGCCGAGAAGCCCACGTGGCGGACCTGGCCCTGCTTCTTGGCTTCGACAAACACCTCCATCGCGCCGCCGGCGGCGAACGCTACATCCACGTCCTTCTGCACGTCGGTAATGGCGTGAAGCTGGTAGAGATCGAGGTGGTCCGTCCGCAGGCGCCGCAGTGACTCCTTCAATTCGGCCGCGGCGCCATCCTCTGTGCGCTGCGTGGTCTTGCAGGCGAGGAACACGTCCTTGCGATAAGGCTCCAGGGCCGGTCCGAGCTTGGTCTCGGCGTCGCCGTAGGTCGGCGCGACGTCGAAGTAGTTGACTCCCCTCTCGACCGCCTGGGCAACCACGCGGTCGGCATGCTCCTGCTCGACGCCGCCTCGCCCCAGGATTCCAGCCGCCACTGCCGTACCGGCGGCAATCGTTCCGTTTCTCAGGAATTCTCTGCGTCGCATCCGGGATTGTCCTTCGATCTTCCGGCCTCTGGCGTCTGTGCAAACCACACGATCCACTTGGTACGCAGAGCGCGACCGCGACGTTCGACAATCAGCGGGCTGTGCCGATATGCGAACGACGGATGGCGGCGGCAAGCGACGCGTGCCGATGCAGGGACGAGCGGGGTGCACTGCGTGTCTGTAGGCAGGTTCCTGCCGAAGGCTTTGTCATCTCTGAGAGCGTGCCGGAGGTCATTTCGACCAAGAGCTTGCCCTGAGCGAAGTCGAATGGGGCAAAGCCCGCACAGAGAAATCTGGCCGAGGATAAGGCAATGTCCCCTTCGCAGCCGGATTCCTCCACTACCCCATTCGACTTCACTCAGGGCTAAAGGCTGCGCTCCGGTCGGAATGACAAAGTCGATTGCAGCCCCCCCGTAAAGATCTACCTACAAACATCAAATGCGCCAGGACAGGCGAGAGGAGCGCAAAAAAATAAGGAGACGAGGGCGACAAGAGTCGAACTGGTTGTAGGCCCGTCTCCTTGTTGCGATGCGCCGTATCGCACATACCGCGGATCGTGCTTTCGAGACCAACTGATCTCCGTGTGCACTCGCAACATCTATAGTATACGTCAGAGAGGGCGGCGGGTCAAATGATTTTGCGTCGGGCCCGGTATTTTTGCGGGCGGGAAAGGCTTATTCTCCGGTCAGGTATCCGGTGATTCGGACGTCCTCGGCGAAGGCCTTGATCTGGACGTGGTCCAGGCCGACCGCCGCGGTCAGCAAGGCCATCGGCTCGGCGATCTCGACGGCGCCCTGCGAGCCGAGGATCTTCGGCGCCACATACACGCAGACCTCATCGGCCAATCGCTGGCGCAGAAAGGACGCGAGGACCTTCGGGCCGCCCTCGACCAGCACCTGCTGAACGCCGCGGCGGCCCAGCTCGTCGAGCAGCGAATGCAGGTCGCAGGCTTCGGACGAGCCGTCGCAGGCGAGCAGCTCAACCCCCCGCTTGGCGATGCGTTCGGCGTGTTTGGGGTTGGCGTCGAGGGCCGAGCGGCGCGTGCAGACCAGGACGGGGCTTGCCTTGGGCGTGCGCAGGAGGCGTGATTTCAGCGGGATTCGCAGCGTGCTGTCGAGCACGATGCGGACGGGCTTCCTGCCCTTGCTTGGTCGCGGCGTCAGCATGGGGTCGTCGGCGAGGACCGTGTTGACCCCGATGAGGATCGCTCCGACGCGCCGGCGCAGCCGGTGGGCGTCCTTGCGGCTCAGCTCGTTTGAAATCCACCGGCGCGCGGGGTCCTGCCGGGCGTACGCGAGCTTGCCGTCAAGGCTCTGGGCCCACTTGAGCACGACCCAGCACTTGCCGGTGGTGATGTGCTTGAAGAACGGCGCGTTGAGCCGCCGGGCCTGCTCCTCGCAGAGGCCGACCTCGACCGCGACGCCCGCCTGACGCAGCCGCTCGATGCCTTTGCCCGAAGCATGCGGGGAGGGATCGAGCGTCGCGACGACGACGCGGGCGATTCCGCCGGCGACGATCGCCTCGGTGCACGGGCCGGTCTTGCCCTGGTGGCAGCAGGGCTCGAGCGTGACGTACATCGTCGCCCCTTCGGGCTTGATGCTGAGGTTGCGGCAGTCCTCGATCGCGTTGACCTCCGCGTGCGGGCCCCCGAATGCCTTGTGGTAGCCCTTGCCGACGAGTTGGCCGGCCTTGACGATGACGCAGCCGACCGCCGGGTTGGGCTCGACCGAACCGATTCCTTTCTCTGCCAGCTTCAACGCCGAGAGCATGAACTTCGCATCCTGATCGTTCATGTCACTTCGCCTCTCCAGAAAGCATCTTCATGAATTGTCGCTCGTCGATGACGGTCACGCCGAGCTGCCGGGCCTTGTCAAGCTTGCTGCCGGGCTCGGCCCCCGCCACGACGAAGTCGGTCTTCCTGCTCACGCTGCCGGACGCCTTGCCGCCGGCATCCTTGATCGCCTGCTCGGCCTGCTGCCGCGTGAAGTTTTGCAGCGAGCCGGTGACGACGACCGTCTTGCCGGACAGCGCGCCGGTGCGCGGCTTAGCCGCCTCGGCCTGCGGTCGCACGCCAACGGCCAGCAGATCGTCGATGATCGCGCAATGCCGGGGCTCCCGGAAATACGCATAGATGCTCTCGGCCATGACCGGCCCGATCTGGTCGATCGCCTCCAACTCCTCCAGGCTGGCGTTTCGCAGCGCCTCCAGCGAGCCGAAATGGTCGGCCAGAATCTGCGCCGACTGGCCCCCGACGTGGCGAATGCCCAGGGCCGCCAGAAACCGCCACAGCGGGCGGCGTTTGCTCGCCTCGATCCCGTCGAGCACGTTCTGGGCGCTCTTGTCGGCCATGCGATCCAGCGCGGCGAGGTCTTCTTTTCGCAGTCGATACAGATCGGCGAACCCCTCGACGAGCCCGCGATCGACCAACTGCTCGATCAGCGAGGCGCCGAGTCGTTCGATGTCCATCTGGCCGCGGCCGGCGAAATAGCGCAGCCGCTCCTTCAACTGTCCGCTGCAATTCGGATTCGGACAGCGGACGTAGACCCCCGCTTCGTCCTTGACGACGTCGCTGTCGCAGACGGGGCACTTCTTCGGCACCTCGAACGGCTTGGCGCCTTTGGGTCGCCGCTGCTTCTTCACTTCCACCACCTGCGGGATGATCTCGCCGGCCTTCTCGATCACGACGGTGTCCCCCGGCCGCACGTCGAGCCGCCGCATCTCGTCGAAGTTGTGCAGGCTCGCCCGCCGCACGGTCGTGCCCGACAGCCGCACCGCCGTCAGGTTCGCCACCGGCGTCAGAATCCCGCTCTTGCCCACCTGCACCGCGATCGATTCGACCACCGTCTCGGCCCGCTCGGCCGGAAATTTGTATGCGATGCACCAGCGCGGGGCGCGTCCGGTCGTACCGAGAATGTCACGCTGGTCGTACCGGTTGACTTTCACCACCATGCCGTCGATCTGATAATCCAGCTCGAACCGTTTCTCGCTCCAGCTGTGGCAGATCTCGATGACCTCGTCGATGTCCTTCGCGCGGCGGATGTGCGGATTGACCGGCAGACCCAGCGTCCGAAATCGTTGCAGCGTGTGGTAGTGATCGGCCGCCAGCGGCTGTGAGACCTCACCGACGGCGTACGCGAAAAACGCAAGATTCCGCGTCGCGGTGACACGGGCGTCGAGCAGCTTGAGCGAGCCGGCCGCCGCGTTGCGCGGATTCGCAAACGCCGGCTCCCCCGCCTCCGCCCGCATCCGGTTCAGCTCGACGAACGAACGCGTGGGCATGTACACCTCGCCGCGCACCTCCAGCACCCTCGGGACCTGATCGCCGTTCAGCAGCGACAGCGGGATCGACTTGATCGTCCGGATGTTGGCGGTGACATCGTCGCCCACCTCCCCGTCGCCGCGCGTGGCACCCGCGACCAGTACGCCGTTCTCGTAGCGAAGGCTGACGGCCAGGCCGTCGATCTTCAGTTCCACGACGTAGTCATAGTCGGCCCGGTCGAGCCCCTTGCGCACGCGCTCGTCGAACGCCTTCAGTTCCTCGGCGCTGTAGGTGTTGTCCATGCTCAGCATGGGGACCGCGTGGCGGATTGTGGCGAACTCTTCGAGCGGCCGGCCCGAGACACGCTGTGTCGGGGAATCGGCGGTGATCAGCTCCGGGTGCGCCGCTTCCAGCCGCACCAGTTCTGCAAACAGCGCATCGTATTCCTGGTCGCCGATCTCGGGTGCGTTGAGCACATAATACAGGTGGTCGTGCCGGCGGATTTCCTGCCGCAGTCGCTCCAGGCGTTTCCTGACGTCACCAGCCATCGTCGTTCGATCATCCGTTGTCCATCATCCGGGCCCTCTCGCCGGGCCGCCGACTGATTATAATCACCCACTCGGCCGGATCGCCACGCGAAATTCCTACCGGGCAGCCGCCCGACAGGTACGCAAGGGTTGTGTGGCAGCCTCCAACACCGAGAGGATATGACCGGCCGGACCACGATGAGGGGCAGGAGGGGTGAGGGACTGCCAGCGAGGTCGGTGTTCGCGCGAACCGCCGGCGCGGAGCGTTGGAAAACGCCACAGAACTCGTCGGTGACAGCCCCCGCAAGAAAAAAACCACCCTCCTCCAGGGATCAACCGGTTCGCGGGGGCGTTGACCGGATGTGGGCGGTGATAAGAAGAACGCGGATCGGCCGGGCCGCCTGCCGGCCGATCGCGACTGGTTGCTTGCCTGTGCCTACGGCGCCGTCCCACCGAATCGACCGGTGGACGGGTCGTAGATGAACGTGCCGCGCGTCCGCGACGTGATGTACACGTATTGACCGCTGATGCGAAGAATCGCTTCGACCTCACGTTTGTCGAACACCCGAGCGGCGCCGGACTGCAACAGCGCCCGGTGCAGATCGGTGCCGAGTTCGAGAATCAGGTCGTCGGGAAAACCGACGCGCCGCATGATTCGGACGATGTCGTCCGAGCTGAGGTCTGCCACTTCCTGGTTGGTCTGCGGCACGATCGAGATCCCTCGCACCTGGCGCGGCCCCTGCGATTGCGGCTCGAAGGTCGACGACGATGCGCTGCGTCGGCCTGCCGAGCCCAGCTCACCCCATTCGACCGGTTGGGCGTGGCATCCGATCACCACCAGAACCACCGGCGCCAACAGCGCCGCGATGGCTGTTATCCCCTTGATGGTCTCTCGTCTGATCCGCACGGCTTCTCTGCTCCTCGGCAAATGCCGGTTATCACCGCAAATTCCTCAGACTGGCCTCAATGTCGCTACGGGAGATGCCGGCCGCGGGCGTTGCGGTCTGTGCACCCGAGCCCAGTGGCTGCGGCTGCGGCTGGGGCCCGGACGGCATGCGGACCGAACCGGCGCGGACAGTGGTCCCGTCAGGCACCAGGTGCGCCGTGACAAAGACCGCGATTTCCCGCGAGGACGACGAGTTGTCCGTGTTCTTGAACAGCCCGCCCACCAGAGGCAGGTTGCTCAGCCCGGGAACGCGCTTGTCGATCTTCTTCGAGCGATTCTCGGTCAACCCGGCCAGGGCTACGGTACCGCCGTCTCGGACGGTCACGACGTTCCGGCTGGTCCGTCGAGTCACCAGCGGCAGGTCGCTGCCGGCGGCCTTTGGAATGCTGTCGCTGACCTCCGTCGCCATCTCCAGCGTGATATCGTTGTTGTCGCCGATCCGCGGTGTGATGCTCAGCTTGGTTCCCGATTCGATCTTCACCATCTCCGTCTGCGAATAGAACAGCGCGTTGTTGGTGATCGTCGGCGTCAGCATGAAATACTCTTCCGTCAACACACCCAGTTCCGCCAGGCGCCCGTCCTGCGCGAGCACCTGCGGATTGGCAACCATCTGCGCCTGGCTGTTCTGCTGCAGCAGGTTCAACGCCATCAACAACGAATCGGTGAACGTCTGATCGGGGGTGTAGCCAATCTGAATGCCCCAAGGCCAGGAGCCGGCGTTGTCCAGATTGAACGCCGTGCCAAACGTGCCGGCGCTGATCTGCGGCCAACCCCACTCGACGCCGAGGTTCAACAGATCGCTGTGTTCCATGGCCACCACTCGGGCGTCAAGCAGCACCTGCCGCGGCTTGAGGTCCAGCTTCTTGACCTCGCTGACAATCCGCCGCGCCAGGTCCGGGGGCGCCGTCACCGAAACAAACCGGTTGTTCGGGTCGTTGCTCGTCCGCACATACTGGGCAAACGCGGGCGAGAGGAGTTCCGCGATCCCCCTCGGGTTGCGGTAGTTCAGGAACACGTTGTGGGTTTCGCTGATCTCCGGGAACGCGTCGCTGTCGGCGCTGCGGTCCGCAACGAGGTAGTAGTCGGGGGTCTTCTGCACGACGAACGGCGAGCCGGCCAGGACCGTGCGAAGGGCCGTATCCAGGTCCACCTCGCTCAGCTCGGCGTACACTTCACCATACACGTTCGGGTCCGGGACGATCGTCACACCCGCCGCACCGGCGATTTCCTGCAACACATTCCGCAGGTCCTGGCCCTGCCAGGTGTTGGTGATCGGCAGATAGACCAGGTACGTATCCGCCACGGCCTTGTACTTGTACTTCGTCTGACTGAGAATCCGCTGCAGGGCCAGCGGTACCTGCATGGGGACCAGCGTAGTCACATCAAAATCTACCGTGACGACATCGGGCTTGACCGTCGCGTCGACCGCGATCTTCACACCCGTTCGCTCCGAGATCCGCGTCAGGACGTCCAGCACCGTGGACCCGCCGCCACGCACATCGGGCAGAGAGGTCAGACGCTGCGTCGGCCCGGCCGGCTCCTCTGTGGGAAGCGGGGGCAACAAGTCGGGCAGTCCGGTCGTTCCGCCATCCGTCTTTCCACCTTGCTGCCGGATGACCTCGATCTCCTTGAGAAGTCGCTCTCTCTCTGCCTGCAAAGCCAATACCTGCGGATCTACCGTGGCGTCCGACGGTGTCGTGGTGACCGCAGGCGGGGTCGCGATCGGCGGTGTCGTCGTGACCGACGAAGTTGTGGTGGCCGGAGGCGTCACCGGCGGCGTGACGCGCGCCGGCGCCGTCTTGTCGATATTCTCGGTCACGTTGGCATACGGCAGGCTCGGCGGATTGAACTCGAACCCTTCCTTCGTCGGAATCAGGTCACCGGTCCAGCCGTAGGGAACCTGAATGGTGTACTTGCCTTTGGCATCGGTCACAGCCGTGGCGCCGGTCGGCTGGGCAGTGATGGTGACACCCTGGATCGGCTCGGTCCCGAACACGATGCTGTCGGTGATGGTCAGCATCTTGACCTTGCCGACGAAGCCCACGCCGGGCACATTCTGCATGACCGCCTCCAGGGCCTTGTTGGGCGGAGTGAAGTTGTATCCCTCTTTGGTCGGGGTGATGCGGCCCTTCCAGCCGTAGTCCACCGCCAACTGGAACTCGCCGTTGGCATCGGTGGCGGCCGCGCCGCCGTTGTTGTCGGCCACCACGGTCACGTCCGCAAGGGGACCGGTCTCGGACATGATGCGGCCCGAAATCGTCAACTGGATGATGCTGGCCTGATAGTCATGACTCGTTTGCGAGGCGAGCAGCCCGTCATACGAACGGCTGGACGGCTCGAAGGAGTACCCCGCCTTCTTGGGCGTCACGGTCCCGGACCACTTGTACGGCACTTCGGCGCTGTACGAGCCACCCGGTCCCGTCACGGGCCGACCGGGCAGACCGTCCATCATCACGCCCGGCAGACCGATGACACTGCCCGAGATCGTGAACTTGATCGGGCTGGCCTTGTAGCTCTGGTCCGACTGATCGGTCAGGACGGAGCTATAGACCTTGTTGCTCGGCTCGAAGGACCAGCCTTCTTTCGTCGGGGTCACGGAACCGCCCCAGCCGTATTCGACCTTGGCCGTGTAGAACCCGGTCGCGTCGCTGACCGGGTTGCCGGGCAGACCGTCCAGCGTCACGCCACTGGTCCCGACATTGCCCGAGACCGTCAACTGCACGATGGTGGGGGTGTAGTTCTCGCCTTCGTGATCCTCGACCACTTTCGTATAGTTCTTGCTGCTGGGGGTGAAGGTGTATCCCGGACGCACCGGGGTAACCTTGCCCGACCAGCCGTACGGCACGGTGACCAGGTAGGCGCCGTCCATGTCGGTGATGGGATTGTCCGGCAGGCCTTCCAGCGTCACGCCGGGAAGCCCCGTCGAGCCGCTGATCCGGTAGGTGAAGACCCGCGCGACGTAGTTCTCGTTCGTCGCAGACTCGATCACATTCTCGTACGTCTTCTCGGCCGGCGTGAACTCATGGCCCTCCTTCGTCGGAGTGACCTTGCCCGACCAGTTGTATGGAACCTCCACGCGATACACACCGCCCCCGCTGGTGATCGGATTGCCGGGCAGGCCCTTCATCACCACACCGTCGGCCCCCACCGAGCCGGCGATGGTGAAGGTCATCTCGCGCGCCGTAAAGTTCTCGTTCAGCAGATCCTTCTGGACCGGGTTGTACATCTTCTGAGCAGGCTCGAACCGGTAGCCGACCTTCTCGGGAATCACCAGACCGCTCCAGCCGTAGTCGACCGTCGCACTGAAGCGTCCCGACGCATCGCTGGTCGGGTCACCGGGCAGGCCCTTGAGCACCACACCGGGCTGCCCCGCCGAACCGGAAATCTTGAAGGTCAGCAGTTGGGCGGAGTAGTTCTCTTCGGTCATCGCCGCGGTGACTTTCTGATAGATCTTCTGCTTGGGCTCAAACGTATAGCCAAGCTTGACCGGCGTGACGGTCCCACTCCAACCATACGGCACCTCAGCCGTGTAAACGCCGTTATCATCGGTCGTAGGTGCATCGGGCAGACCCTGCATGGTGACGCCGGGCAGACCCACCGAGCCCGAGATGATGAACTTCTTGACGGTGGCCGTGAACCCCTGACTGTGCGTCACCGGTGTGATCAGTAGCACCACACACAGGACCATCACCCCGCCCGATAAAATCCTGCCGATCTGTTGCCTGGTCATAGGTCAACGTCCCTTTCTGTAGCCGTTTCTACGCCATCCACGGCTTTCCCACATCTATCGGCGATCCCGCGCCCTGCGTTAAGCAAAAACCGCCCCCGCGGCATGCTACAACTGGATCTGCGTCGGACCTCCGACAGCATCCAACGAAATAACCTCCACCGATTTGGTGCCACCCTCGTCCGTAATTCGGATGGCGGTTTGACGTTGCGCCACGGCCCCTTGGGCGTACTGCATCACGGCCGTGACGCGGTAGGTTCCGGCCGGAACCGCAGAGACGTCCAGAACCGCCGTAAACTGGCGGGTCTCCAGCGGCAACATGTTGCCGCTCTGCCCGAAGATTTCGCTGCTCATGAGAACATCGCGCAGCGTCTGCCCTGCGATGCCGGCGGCCGCCTCGGTCAGAAGCACACGGCAGCGAGGCAGCACGTGCGTGTTGCCGATGTTGGAGAAGCTGGCCGTAACGATATACCGCGACGTCGTCGACGGCGAGAGCGTCAGCTGGGTGCCGACAACGCGCGGCGTGCCCGTCACACCTCTGCTGTTCAGATAGATCAGGCCCTCGCTGATGCCCCCCCTCTGTCCGTCCGCATAGGTCGCGTGCAGCCGGACCGTGGCATAGTAATGCGGCAGCGGATTCGGCAGATTCGGCATCCGCGAGATAATCTTCACGTTCTGTCGTCCATAGCCGCGCAGTGTGAACTGCAGCGGCTCGATGGTCACCCAATCAACGCAACTGAAATCCTGGCCGCGAAGGTTGTTTCCTGCTTCATCGGTCATGGCCCTGCTGGTCATGTGGCTGGGCAGCAGGAGCTCGGCATCGACGGTCACCTCGTCTTCGGAAGCATTGCTGACCTTCAGGATGGTCGTGCGCATCGCTCCGGGGATGACCTCGATGGACATTTCCCGCGGATCGAGACTGAGGGCCGCATCGCTGGTAGGCTTCTTGAAGCGGTCGTCGCCCACGAAGTCGATCTCCTTCTGGATCGTGTCGGTGCGTCGTCCGTTGACATACAACGCCCCGAGGATCCGGTACTTTCCCGATGGCAGGGGCCGGCCGATATCCTGCTGGAGGTTGATCTTGACGCCCGGGATGATGCTCGTTTCCGGATAACCAAACTCCGTGATCTTCTGCCAGTGCCCGCCCACCTGGCCATAGACGCTGGTCGCACCGACGAGGCGCGCATAGGTCTTGCCCTTGTTGTTGACCCCCAGGGTCACCAGCGTCGCCGCGGGCGTGGTGTCGACGGCTTCCTGAAACACCAGACCGGCGTCGGTCAGCTGGATCTCATCCCGGATCGTATGTCCCTGTACGTTAATGATGATCGGAACGATGAACTGAAGAAGCACGGGCGTGCGAATCCCGGTGTCGTCGTCTTCCGTCAGCCGGGTCTGGGCAATCAGGGCCGCACAGTAGTGGCCCTGTACACCCACGGGGATGTTGATCCAGAGATTCATCACCTTGCGCTGGACGGGTTTGAGCTCGACGACGTCTTCATCGATACGAAGCCAGCTGAGACAACTGCGAAGTCTGGAGATGTCCACCCGGTTGGGCTGGCTCTCGGTGCCCACATCGACCCAACGAGCGCCGTTCGGATCGGGAACGACCTGGGCATCGGGTTCGATCGTCTGCCAAGTGCCCGTGGAGTCCTGGGCTATGTCCACCAGCCGAATGTCAATGGTGGCCGGTGCATCGGGGTTCTGGTTCTCGATCGCGAAGGTGCTGACCGTGCGGACGTTCGGATAGGACGCCAGATCGATCCGCATCGGCTGGACCATGAACTGGCCGAAGGCCGAGCTGCACACGGCCAGAATCACGGACAGGACGCCGCACCCCCACGCCAGCGGACGACGGCCCGCCTGGGGCACCCCGAGTGTCTGATGTTCCAAGAGGCACAAATCCTTTCGCTTCGGTCGCTTGTCACATGCATTCACCATCTTGCATCTCTCACAGCTCATTTCGGTTGCTGGTCTTCGACGCACCGGCCAAATCCGCGGCCTGGCATCAATTATGCGGCTTTCTACCTCTTCGGCATTCCAAATAAGGCACTTGCCCCGTTTCTCTTGATTTCCCCATGAGCCACCCCCATACCCACCATGCCGCCTCGCATCCGAACTTGCTTTCCCAGAACCGAATCTGTCCGGGATAACACATTGCTTAGATTACCAAAACTGCCCGGCCTTGTCAATGCCCAAGTTGCCTATATTCTCGGTTTTGCGGCAGTTAGGGCACACCACGGAACACATCGACAAGCCCTGAAGACCCGGATCGGCCCCGGCAAGGTGACAGGCCATCCCTTATCGGAACCAACTCGCCCTGGGCGGGCGAACCCGGAAAGCGCGCCAGCAGAAAAAAAACCGCCCCCATGCAAAGAAGAAAAGGAAAGAGGGGAGAGATGGACGATAGATCCAACCCTCCCCTCATGACTTGTTTCCCCCGGCTCCGACGAGCGCCACAGTCGTTTTCAGCCTTCACTGAACGCCAGACAGACGCACCGCCCAAGCCGAGTCCTGCCATCAAGTGGCTACTACTGGGGGGCAACTTTCAACGTAACGGTCGCGACCCGCAGGTCCTTCGTGCCACCAACCAGACCACCGGTTCCCAGCTGGGCGTTGGTCAGCTTGGCGCAGACACTGACGGTCCCGCCACCCACGCTCAGGGTGTTCGGGGTCACGCTGCAGCTGTAGTCGCCGTTCACGGCGCCGTTCTTCGCGATCGAGGCGCTGATGTTCATATTGAAGTTCGACTGGATCGCCACGTTGGTGCAACCCTCATAGTTGTGCTTGCCGCTGGACGTCTGCGCGGTCTGGGACAGCTTGATCTTCAGCTTGTCCTGGTCCGGGATGTAGCACCAGAACCCGATGTCCATCAGAACCGGAATGTCCGTCAGTTCCTGGGGGATGTAGCCACCCGTCGGCCAATTATGGATCTTAATCTCCCCTGCGGGGGCCATTGCGGCCAGCAGAGCCACCACTGCGACTGCAAAAAGACTTTTCTTCAACATCTTCACTTCCTTTCTAACTTTGAACCCTCGCTCCGAATTGGCCGATACGGCCCAGTGGAGCTAAACCCAGAAATCCGGCTAGGCACCACAAACACCTAAGCCGCACTCAGCAGCAGGCAACCAAGCATTCACTGACCAGTCCGGATCTGCCCGCTCCATGTCCGAAAAGCCGTGGCCCAGAGATTCAAATTCGACCTGCGATTTTCATTCCCACTTGGCATTTGACATCAATGCACCGCCCCGAGGGGGCCAACCTCTCTTGGCGGCTCGCAAGCGGCCACTCGCCTGCGAGATGTCATTGCGTCATCACCATACCTCCTTTCTCCCCCATCCCAAGTAGAGGGGCCTCTATTGGGGATAGCACCTTTCCATAGGTCCTGGGCAATTTACGATTTTGCGAATGAACACTTAATGCCCGACGGAATTACTAACGCACCCCTGAGTCTTTGCTTGCCACCGGTCAGGGTCCGGCCATTACCGTAATCACCAGGGCTCCGCGATACGACCCCTGCGGATACCGATTCGCCCCATTAACCTTCACCAGGAGGGCCAACGGGACATCGACGCCGGCGGCAGACGTCGGCTTCGATGAACTGGCCACCGTTGCACGTCCCTTCTCCACCGGGATTTCCTTGTTGTTGACCGCGACGGTCAAGTCCTTGGCGGAAATCACCGCCTTGCCACCCTCGTGACGAAAGGTCCGAAACGACGCCGCCACATGATAGGGACAGTTGGCCACGACGCGAGCATAGAGCTGCGTCAGAACGGAATACGGCCCCGGCCCCCACACCGTCCCCAGATCCACCGGCTCGCGCTGCACCGAGACGATCACGAACGGCTCCGGCATGCTCACCGGAATGTTCACCGCCCAGGCAGCGTCCGCCATGGTCAGGAACGCCGTGACAATCACACAAGTCTTTGCCAGATTCTTCATTCTGTGTCCCCCCGATACCACGCGCACGCAAAAAACCAGGCCTGCGCAACTGTTCCCTGGCAACAGCACTTATCAAGAACCACCCGCTCAATTGTCTGAGAGCTATTTCTGGCCGTCTGTCCCATCGCCCCTTCGAAGGGCGACAGAGCTATCCGGCGAGACGATGGGAGAAGTGGAAAATGACAAGAGACCGATGCGTCGCCACATCCCTGGCTCTCGCCCTCCTCACGTTCTCACTCTCCTTTCCGTTTCGCCGGCTTCGGCCACCCACCGAACTGAAAACATCAAACCGGCAACAATGCATCCCACCTCGACACAGCTCTCCTATAAACCCCAAACTACCACTTTCATGTCCCAATGTCAAGCACATTTTTTGCCGACAGGTCCGTATTTGTCCATCCATCTTATCCTGTCCATCTTCGCCATTGTACCAGCAGCAATGTCATATGTCAATCAAATACCAGTTCATTTTACCAGACTTAGCGCGATTTCCAGCTTGCACCTGCGACCATTGGCCCCGTCTGTGTGCACCCGCCCAAGGCCTGCTCGCAGCGTCCCGCGGGTCTGCGTCGCCGCCGCTGCCGACCGAGTCCAGATCGCGCCGTGGCACCGTCGCAACAGGCCCTTGGCTTACCGAATTCCCGGACCATTTCCAGGCGCAGCGCCCGGCCCAGGCATACTGGAGGTGAAAACCCCGGTCCGTCTGACACTTGCCCGCAGGGAGGCCGTCTTTGATATACCTAAGACACAGTAGGAATTCTGCCAGGAGGGGCTGACCGGCGGTCAGGTCATGACACCGCGACAGCAGCGTGCCCGTCCGGCGGACCGACTCTCTCCCATCCCAGGTCCGGTTGTAGGGCCTGTAGCGTCTGCACCGCGCCGCCAGTGTCTCGTATCGCGGCACTCGTGGCTCCCGGCAGAAGCAGAAACGTGGCAGCGTACATGCGCTGCCTTGGTTCCCGCCGGCCTGCCGCCTCCAGCCTGCGGCCTGCCGTCCCGCCGTAGATGCGTTGGTCGCTTCTTGTGACCCGTGGTCCGCCGACTTCAGACTTCAAACTTGAAACTCAAGACGTCAACACTCCCCACCCCCGCCACGCAATCCCAAACCCCGCCGGAACCGGCCGGGGGACACACTTGACGCCGCCGCGAGATTCCTGTACGCTATAGCCGGATGTGCGAAGGGAAGCTATGCGTCGAGACGCTCCCACAATCCGGCCAACAAACCCAACGGCGCGAGGCGATGCCGAGTGGTTCGCCCAGTCGGTCGGCAGGGCGAGATCTACCCTACGGGGTGCGAATCATCAATCCGCAATCCGCAATCATCAATCCCAAGCGGGCTACGAAAATGGCCAGGTGGCCGCCTCCGACCCGAACCATCCCAACCGCTTCCTGTTCACGGGCCGCGAGTTCGACGCCGAGACCGGCCTCTACTACTACCGCGCCCGATACTACAACCCGACCCTCGGCCGCTTCCTCCAAACCGACCCCATCGGCTACGAGGGTGGCATGAACATGTTCGGCTACTGTGGCAACAACGCCACGAACAGCGTGGACCCGTATGGCCTTGCAGAGCAGGCATACGCGTATGTTGTGGACGGCGACAGCGTCATGTACCTGTACGACGATCCGGAAGTCTGGGGCACATATAAATGGAACACGGACGGAGTGTCATATCACTATGCCGTCGCGCCCGAGGGACTCCTCCATGTCGGAGATATCGGCGGTGTCCCGGTCTTTGTTATTGACAGAGGTTTGGGTGCTTTCTCTATTGAGTCCCTCGGCCACGTAACCTTGGGTGGCGAACAAATAGTCACCGATGCGTCGATATGCGAAGCAGTCCTTGCGATGGCGGAGGAGGCCATTGAGGAACCGGCGGATCCGTTGTTTGGCCCTGGGGCCCCTGAAATCCCGGCCCCCCCTGACGTTTTTGTGCCGCCGCATGATCCTGTCTATGGTCGTCCAGGCCCCAATATCCCAGTGGGGGGCGGGTGGCCACCTATCGCCGTGCCTCCCGACGGCGGTTTTGGTCCAGGGGGGCCGGGAATTGGGCTTGGTCCCTTAGTGGGCCCGATAGCCAGACGCCTAATCCGGGGTTCGAGGGCAGTTCCTGGAGCGATTCTTCCGGCGACACCTTTGGGCGATGGAACCACGCAAGGACACTACAACCGGATGGCTTGGGCAGAATACAAGGGCCAGAGGGATCTTGACCATGTTCTTAACGGCCCGGTCCCGGGCTGCCGCTGCCCTTTGTGCAGACCGCGACGTGGAAAGCGGTTTCGCTAAATAGTCCCTATTCTCCGTGACACACCGTGGGTCAAGACGCAGCAGATGGCAGAAGCAGAATCTCGCCTGTGTCAGAGGAGGCGTGACTCGACGAGGGCAGTGGATTGTGTGGAGAAAGACGATGCAGCGCTGCCAAGGGCAGCCGGTGCTATGCTGGATGGAGCATGAGAGTGTGTCTGTGCCAAGGAGGATCATGCTGGAACATGTCAGCAAGAACCAAAGTGATTTCTTCGCCCGTTGCAGTTGAACGAAGAGGGCCATCCCATGTCGGGATTTGCGCCAAGTCTTAGAGGCTGTGAGCATGGATTAGACCCGGCGGAGCCGATATGGTGACCTGCGGTCCCGCCGAGTGATTCTTCTGGACTCCGTCCCTCGCCGTGAGATATAGTCGTGAGCGTCCTCTTGTCTATCTGAGCCCACCAAGTGGGCCAGTTGTCTATGATCGAGGCCTGACTGAAGGATGTGGCAGACGCACAAGAGGGGGAGAAACAGACGCCTGAAGGACAAACAGGCGGGCACGGAGTGTGCGTTCGCCGGCTCAATGGAATGGGCATTGATTGGCAATCGATCGGGCGCAGGATCGCGGAAGTGGCGCCGCCGCCCGATCCCGAAGACGGCAGCAAGTCTTCAACTCGGATCAGATTCCGTTCTGTGTCCGGCAACGGGCACGACTACAGACAGGCAGTATCAGAGGGGGACACAGATATCGATTCAGCAAGAACATCAATATGATCGCCTTGAGGAAAGTCGACTCACGCGATATGTTCAAGGTGCTTCTCATGGCATTGTCCTGCTGGTGTTGTTTCGTTTATGTGGCTGTCGTCTTCTATGCGAGATGGTTCTGCGGTCGCTGGGACAGCGATGACCGGTTCCCGTGGCCTGGGGCGTCTCAGACCCCGCTTGTGAGGTGGCGAAGGAGATCGCATGTCTGGCAGTGCCGACAGTAGGAAGTCTTGCGAGAGGGAGCCTTGGATTGCTGCCAGTCTGTCGTGGTTACTGCCAGGGGCAGGGCATCTGTATGCGCACGATTGGCTTCGGGGATTTGTGCTTCTCGGATCCGCTCTGCTTGTCTGGGGGATTTTCCTCGTCTGCCTGATCTCCACTTCTGTACCCCTGATCGGTGTGCTTGTGGCTCTCGCGTGCCGGGCGGTCGTCTTGCCTGGAGTGGCTGCCCTCCTCGCCTTCCAGGCGACGAGACGCTGCAACTCGACGTCGTTCGGTGTGCAGAGAACTATCTCGAAAGACCCCTGGCTGGCGGTATTCCTGTCGCTGATGCTGCCGGGAATGGGACATGCCTATCTTCGTCGTCCGGGCTTCGCCATTTTGTACGGCGTGATCTTCGTCGGTCTCTACACTTGGTCGAGGGTGGAGGTCAATGCGGCTGTAGTTGAGACGGTCTTTAGCGTGGTCGTTTGCGCGCACACGTATGCCTTGAGCCAGATATACCGGCGCACGCGATGGGCAGCTCTGTTTCGCCTGATGGCGTTCGTCGTGTTGGTGGATTCCTATGTTAACCTCGTGCTGCCTGAGGCGCATGGCAGGTTTGTCTTCCTTGTGAATTACCCTCTTGGCACGAGCATGAACCCCACACTGACAGAAGATGACTTAACCATCGTCAACAAGGCCACTTACTATCTGCGTCGTCCCGAAGTTGGCGATGTTGTACTGTTCAACTTGCCCGAAGGTCACTTCATTGATCCCAATAGTCATGTTGGGCAGTGTAGCGTAGCCGGCGGCGGGGAGATTGGCCCCAATGCCCATGCAGTCAAGCGTATCGTAGCTGTTGGTGGGGAGACTGTGCAGGTGGACAATGACCGGGTATTAGTGGACGGGCAGGTACGAGTATTCCCGGTCTATCGGGGCCCCGTGACAATGTCTCCGGAGGACATGCCTATAGTCCATTTCGGTCAGCAGGGAAACCCATATCTGGCCTTCGCCGTCCACGATCCATACTGGGTTCCGCCGGGTCATTACTTTGTGCTCGGCGACAATCGTTTGCACAGTGTCGACAGCAGGGCATTCGGCGCGATACCCGAGCAGGCTATCATCGGGAGAATTGTGAGAGTTTACTGGCCATTCGGCCGGATTGGAGCGGTCAAGTGAGACGGGTGCGATCACGTGGATGAAATCGGGAAACAAGTACGGACACGCACAGTTTTTGGACAGATTCAGGGTCAGGCCTTTCGATGATCATTTGGAGAATAGCGGGCGGGGCGTGATCTTGGATCGAGGCATGATGAGCTTATCGAGCAGGCGGGTGCTGCAACATGGCGGCTCGTTGCCGGACGGAGTGCTTCAGGACCGGATCAGCGGGGAGGTGGGCTGGCAGCAGATCACCTACACCTACGACCCCTCCGGCCGGCGGATCGCCAAGGACGTCGATGGTGAGGTGACGAAATACGTCTACGATGGCGACCAGTGCATCGCCGAGTACGCCTGCCCTGAGCCTGCCGAATGGGATGCCAACGATGTCCTGCTGCGTAAGTACATCCACGGCCCGTGCATCGACGAGCCCCGTTCGGCTTCGCTCAGGGCAGGCTCATTCTGCATGATCGAGGCGGCGGGCGGCTACGGCGGGACGTACTACTACCACTTCGATGCCCTCGGCTCGGTGGTGGCGCTCAGCGATGCCGCCGGCGACACGGTCCAGGTCTACGAGTACGACGTCTATGGCCAGGTGGCCGCCTCCGACCCGAACCATCCCAACCGCTTCATGTTCACAGGTCGGGAATTCGACGCCGAGACCGGCCTCTACTACTACCGCGCCCGCTACTACAACCCGACCATCGGCCGCTTCCTCCAGACCGACCCCATCGGCTACGAAGACGGACTGAACCTGTACGCGTATTGCGGTAACAACCCGTGGAATAATACAGATCCGCACGGTCTGGACTCCAACTTATATGACCCCAACTGCAAGGACGTCTATGTATATGGCGACTACAATGACTGCTGCTGCCCGAGCTTTGCTGCGACGCACCCCGAGGTGTGTGATCCCAATTACTGGGACAAAGCGCGGGCGGCTGCGTCCGGCGGCGGCAGTGGCGGTGGTGGTGGCTGTGGTGGCGTCGGGGGTGGTGGGCTTAGCGGTGGTGGTGGATCCAGCGGAGATGATGGATCTGACGGTGCCGCTAGCGTGGGCATAGAGCTCTACCGGTACCGGGGCACTAAGCATGGCTGGATCGGGAATCTTGTTCTCCCTGACGACGTTAGCGATAACCAACCACTCGAATGTCCAGCGATTGAGGGGTGGTATAGGCATTGCGTCGCAGCCTGCAGAATGAACAGATACGTCACAGGGTCTCTCCCGACGTATCTAATCGGATTGTACTATGGCGATGACTGGTGGTGGAATGACGCAGATGGCAACATAAATCACTACTATGACAGAATGGCGTATAAGGTAGGGATAAGAAGGGCATATGCGTTTTGGGGTGGCTGCAGATCTCACTGTAGGAAGTCCCAGAAAAGGGCCAGTAAGAAGTACTGCGACGGTTCGAGTCCTGCGAGGACGTTGCCTTGTCCACAAGGCGAGTGAGGAAAGGTGTTGCTTTTTCAGCGCGTTGTGGGGCGATGCAACGAAGAGCAGAAGGGAGGTTCGAAAGGTGTCGAGGAAGGCTATGTTCTTTTGTGTTGCGGGAGCCCTGTCCGTAGTGGTCGCAGTTTACCTCGGAGCCGTTGTGGTCTTCTACTCGCGGTACGGGCCGGAAATCAGATTCCACTCCGACATGTCTCTTCTGAATAGTGCGATCACGGGAGCGTTGCAGGAGTACTATGATAAAGAGGGCCGGTATCCGGATTCCCTGGAAGTCGTGAAGACGCCTATCTTGAACAGGATCTATGAGGGAACAATGCCAGAAAGACCACCCGAAATGGAGTTGCTCCCCAATTTTGAGTATTCGACAGATGGCGAGAGTTACGCACTGGCTTGGTCGGTGAGGCATCGAAATGGATCGGTCACCGTGCGTAAGGAGTGTGGGCGAGGAGGGAAGCTGGTTAGACTGGATTAACTATTGAACCTTGAATAGTTCAATAAAACACCATGTTCTGGCGCATTAACATGCGAAGTGCAACACGGTAGGTCGTGACAGTCACGAGCCGACCGGTAGCCACTTTGGGGTTTTTGTTTCTGGGGACGCTGTCCCCAGACCCCTGGGATTTATCGCTTTTGGACCAA
>Ga0209506_1000149_pt1 | contig 101473 bp, 90 predicted proteins | sample AD_JPNHG2_MetaG_FD_184409 | JGI IMG/M metagenome (GOLD analysis project Ga0209506, IMG submission 184409) | Active sludge microbial communities of municipal wastewater-treating anaerobic digesters from Japan - AD_JPNHG2_MetaG (SPAdes) (version 2) | ecosystem: Engineered > Bioreactor > Anaerobic...
AACCGCGCACGCTCTCTCTTGCTCATCGCCACCACGTCCCCCAAGATCCTTTGCCCTCCCACGGGCACTAACACCAGGGGACATTCCTATCGAGTCCACCAGGGGACACTATCAAGGAGTCGCGACATGCCCTGGAGGCAGGCTGTGGTTGAGGTCACCAGTTGGCTGACGAGGCTCTGGCATCCCGGGCGGGTGGGACAAACACCGACCGACAACCAACCGCCAACAACCGCGAACCCGGCGGGTTAGGGCGATTGACGGGGCCGGGGGGAAGACCGAGGATACGCGCAGGAGGCGAGCATGGACATCGATGTCGGCGGGGTTCGCCTGGCGGTGGTGACCGGAGGCGAGGGCGTACCGGTGGTGCTGCTGCACGGGTTCCCGCTTTCCTCGGCAATCTGGGACCCGGTCCGTCCGTCGCTCGAGAGCGCCTGCCGTCTCATCACTCCCGACCTGCGGGGGATGGGGCGGTCGGAGCGGCCCGAAGGCTCGTACTCGCTCGATCTCCTGGCCGAGGACGTGCTGCGTCTGGCCAACGCCCTCGCCCTCGACCGCCTCGTGCTCGGCGGTCACTCCATGGGCGGCTACATCACGCTGCGCTTCGCCGCGCGCTGGCCCGAACGGCTTGCCGGCCTCGTCTTCGTGGATACCAAGGCCGAGGCCGATCCGCCCCCCGGGCGCGTCGTGCGGCAGGAGGCGATCGCCGAGATCGGCCGTTACGGCGCCGAGCGCTACCTCGAAGTGTTCGTGCCCCGGCTCGTGGGGCGTACCACCCACCAGGAACGCCCCGAGGTGGTGGCGCGCCTGCGCTCGATCGTTGCGGGCACGCCGGCCCACGTCTTGCAGGGCTGCCAGCAGGCGATGCTCGAGCGCCCCGACAGCACCTCGTTGCTGCCGCGCCTGCACCTGCCGGCGCTCGTCGTCGTGGGGGAGGAGGACAGCTTCGTCCCGGTCGCGACCGCGCAGGCGATGGCCGCCGAGCTGCCGCAGGGGCGGCTCGCCGTCATCCCGGGAGCCGGCCACACGCCGTCCATGGAGCGCCCGGTGCCGACCGCGAGCGCCCTCTTCTCGTTCCTCGCCTCGCTGCCCGCGAGCCCCTGACCGTCCCCGCTTCCCGAGCCGCTGACCACATCGATGCGGGCGCTCCGGAGGACCCTTGACGTTCGACCCGTCGGGCGAGGGGCTCACGCCCTCGTCTCTCGCCGCAGCCTCTTGAGAACTTTGAAATAGACAACCGACCCGATGCCCTTGACGAGCGGCACCATGGGGTGGGGACCGCCGAGACAGAGCCGGCAGTACGGGTGCACGGGGCGCAGCCGCTCGAACCCCGCGAGCGCGGCCTGTACCGGCTCTGAGTCGAGGTAGTCGAGGATCGAGAGGTCCCGGAAGCTGGCGGTGGAGGTGCGGCCGTTGTGATCGGCGCAGCAGAACGTGTAGTCGCCGTTCCACAGGATCGCGATGTGCTCGGAGATGCCGTGGCAGACGCCGCGCCGGGCCGGGACCCACGGCCGGCCCCAGTCGCGCTCCGGCATCGGCCACATCCCCACCGGCCGCGTCTCGAGCATCAGGCGCGGGTGCAGGCGCACCTCGTTGCGGTGCAGCACGCCGGTGCGCCACACGGCGGCGCGGATGGCGGCCGGCGACGGGCTGTCGGGCAGCCCCTCGACGAGCCGGCTGGCCCACTGCTCGAGCAGGGGGTGGAGCTGCCGGTTGTGCTGGACGAGCTTCCAGTCCTGACCGACGTACGGTAACGTCAAGCGGGGCCATGGCTTGGTGAGCAACGCCACGCTCACCCTGGTCGCGGTCTCGGCGGCGAGGATCCGCCGCACCGCCCGCACCACCCGCGCCTCGAACGACGGGTAGTCGAGCCCTTTCGCGCCGCGGATCGCGAACGACGCCGGGTCCGGAGTCTGCAGCGAGACGACGAGGTGGCCGAGTCCGGCGGCCAGCAGCGCGTCGACCCGGCGGTCGTCGAGCAGCGCCGCGTTGGTCGTCACCGAGGTCGCGAGTCCGAGGGCGGTGGCGCGCGCCACCCCGTCGGCCAGGCGCGGGTGGAGCAACGGCTCGCCCTGCTGGTGGAAGTGCACCTCCCGGGTGACGCCGGAGGCGGCCATTTCCTCGAGGATCGCCACCAGCAGCTCGAAGTCCATGAGGCCGCCAGGGCGCTCGAGCCTCGGGTTGGGGCAAAACTCGCACGCGAAGTTGCAGTGGCTCGTGACCTCGACGTGGACCCGCTCGAGCGGCAGGCGCGGTCGGTCACACCGGCGCTCGGTGGTGTTGCGTCCCCCCATCGCGGCCAACGGTAGCACGTCCGGGAATCCCGGGCGGCTTCCTCGCGTCCACATTCGAGCGGCGTGCTCCGCCGCCGGAGGTCTGGACATGCCCGAACTCAACGCGGTCGTCCTGGAACGGCAGGAGCTGTCGCCCCACACCATGCTCCTGCGGGTGGCGCCGGTCGGCTGGGAGCTGCCGGAGTTCCAGCCGGGCCAGTACGCCGTGCTGGGACTGTCGGCGCCGCCCCGCCCGGGCGCCGGGGCCGCCACGGACGGTCTGGTGCAGCGGGCCTACTCGATCGCGTCGGGCTCCCGCCAGCGCGAGCACCTGGAGTTCTTCGTCACCCGCATCCGTTCCGGCGAGCTCTCCCCCCACCTGTGCGAGCTCCGCCCCGGCGACCGGCTCTACGTGCGCCCCGCCTTCGCGGGAACGTTCACCCTCGACCGCGTGCCCGCCGACCGGCACGCCGTGCTCATCGCCACGGGCACCGGCCTCGCTCCCTACATGAGCATGCTCCGCACCCACCTCGAGGCGCGGTCGGGGCGCAACCTCGCGGTCGTGCACGGCGCCCGGTTCTGCGCCGACCTGGCGTACCGCGCGGAAATCGAGGAGGCGCTCCGGCAGCACCGCCACCTGAGCTATTTCCCGATCGTGTCGGCGCCCGAGCCGGAGGTCGCCTGGTCGGGGCTGGTCGGACGCGTCCAGGATGTCTGGCGTTCCCACGCCATCGGCAACCACTGGGGCTTCGAGCCCTCGCCCGCCGATACACACGTGTTGCTGTGCGGCAATCCGGCCATGGTGGACGAGATGACGGCGCTGCTCGAGCGCGAAGGGTTCCGCCCCGATCGCCCCGGCTCACCGGGCGAGATCCACGCCGAGCGCTACTGGTAGGCTTTGCCTCCGAGGTCGTCTCTGCAGGTGCCGGACCGCCCCTCCTCCTGCCTTGCCGCCGCGCTCGCCGAGTGCGCCGCCCATGTCTGCCGCGAGCTGGTGGCCGCCCTGCCCGAGGCGGCAGGCGTCCCCGTGCTGGTCCGGGTGCGGCACGGCGTGTGGGCGACCCACTACCGGCCGCCGCACCCCTCCCGCCCGCGTGGACCCCACCTGCTCCAGATCGGCACCCGCATGGTCGCCCACCAGCTCGAGGACCCGGCGGCGGGGGACACCGCCGGCCGCGAGCGGCGCCGTTTCGGCCTGGACCGCGCCTGGGGCGACACCCCGCGAGCCCGCCTCGCCTGCCTGCTCGTCCACGAGATCGCCCACCTCGCGACCCACCTGCGGCACGCACCCTGGCGGCGCCCCCGCACCCACGGGCCCGAGTTCCAGGCCGTGCTGCTCGAACTGCACGCGCGCGGGTTCGCCCGCCGCGCCTGGGACGGCCTGCGCGCGCTCGCCCCTGCAGCCGAGCTGGATCGGCCGTTTCCGCCCACGCCCCCCGGCCCGGCCCCGCGCCGCCGGCCCCGGCGGCCGTCCCGGCCGGCGCGCCCGGCCACCACCGCGGTGGCGCCGGGCGACCGGGTCGTCTGGTCCGACCGCCACGGGGTGGGGCACACCGGCACGGTGCGGCGCGTCAACCGGCGCACCGTGACCGTGAGCGAGGACGGCCGCCCGCCGCACGAGTGGTGGCGAGTCCCCCCGCGACTGCTGCGCCGGCAGGGGTGACCCGCCCGCCCACCCGGTCGAGCGTCGAGAGCCGAGCGCTCGCCCCCGCGCCACCCGCAACCAGGTGGACGTCGTCGTGGCCGTGGACCGGCCGGCACGCGCGTCCACGCCCATCCCGCTAGAATCTCCCCATGATCGAACCGCACATCGACCGCGCCGACCTCGAAACCTGGGCCCGCATCCTGCTCGACCATTCGCTGGGGGGTATCTCGCCCGGCGAGCGGATCATGATCAAGGGCGAGCGCATCTGCTGGCCGCTCATGGCAGTACTGGAGGAGGGGGTGATTGCCGCGGGCGGGGTTCCGGATGTGCTCCTGGTCCCCCCGAACAACGAGCGCGGGCGGGTCTGGTCGGCGACGATGGCGAGGCTCGGCTCGCCGGAGCAGCTCGCAGCGGTGCCGCAGTGGCACCGGGCGCGTTACGAAAGCATGCAGAAGTACGTCGAGGTGCTCGGCGCCGAGGACCCCTCGGCGTACGCCGACCTCGAGCCGCGACAGCTCCAGGCGCTGGTTGCAGCCGACCGGCCGTTCGCCGACCTGCGCCTGGCTCGCACCTGGACCCTCACGCTGTACCCGACGCCCGGCTTCGCCGCCATGGAGGGATTGCCGCTCGAGGACTACGTGCGCGAAATCGTGGCCGCCTCGACCACCGACCCGCGGCCGCTGCGCGACGCCGAGGAACGCCTGGCGCCGCTGCTGCGCGAGGGCACGCGCATGACCGTGGTGACGAGCCACCCCGACGATGGCCGCGAACTCGTGCTCCACCTCGACATTGCGCCCTCGCTGCCGGTGCTCTCGTACGGCCTGCGCAACTTTCCCGACGGCGAAATCTTCACGAGCCCCGACGCCCGTGCCACGGACGGCGAGCTGTATCTCGACCTGCCGGTGTCGTACGGCGGCCGCGACATCCAGGGGATCTACCTGCGCTTTGCCGGGGGCCGGATCGTCGACTACTCCGCGCGGGTGGGCCACGACCGCCTTGCGGCAATCGTGGAGACCGACGACGGCTCGCACCGCCTGGGCGAGGTGGCGCTCGGCATGAACCCCGGCTTCCGGCGGGCGTTCAAGCACCCGCTGCTGGTCGAGAAGGTGGGCGGCACGCTGCACGTGGCGATCGGCCAGAGCTACGAGCAATGCTTCGTGGAGGACTCCGGCAGCCCCGAGGGCCGGCAGCGCATCGCCGAGCTCGAGGCGGCCGGGGTGTTCAACCGCTCGGCGCAACACGTCGACATCGTCGCCGACTTCCGCCCCGGCGGGTGCGGCCGCCGCGTGCTCGTCGACGACCACGAGCTGGTGATCCGCGACGGCGTGTGGGCCGCGGAGTAGCCAGCGGCGCCCCGCGCTTTCCGGCATCGAGCGTGCCGCCCCCCTTGGCCGGGAAACCTCATGGCCGCGCGGCGCGAGGCGCCACCTCGCCGTGGGTTGACGTCACCGGCCGGGAAGGCTGTAATGCTCGTCCCGTGGTGGGAGGGAGGCATCCGATGACCGTTCCGACGACAGGCACACCCAGCACGAACCCGACCCTCGCCAGGTGGGTGGAGGATACCGCCAGGCACTGCCAGCCCGACGCGGTCCACTGGTGCGACGGCTCCGAAGCCGAGTACCGGGAGATGGTGCGCCTCATGGTGCAGGCGGGCACCGCGATCCCGCTCGATGAGGGCAAGCGCCCCAACAGCGTGCTCGTACGCTCCGACCCCGGCGACGTGGCCCGGGTCGAGGATCGCACCTTTATCTGCTCGCACCGGCAGGCGGACGCCGGGCCGACCAACAACTGGAAGGACCCGGAAGAGATGCGCGCGATCCTGTGCAAGCTGTTCGCCGGCTGCATGAAGGGGCGCACGATGTACGTGATCCCTTATTCCATGGGCCCGGTGGGCTCGCCCATCGCCGGCATCGGCGTCGAGATCACCGACTCGCCGTACGTGGTCGCCAACATGCATCTCATGACCCGGGTCGGCACGCGGGTGCTCGAGGTGCTCGGGGACGCGCCCGACTTCGTGCGCGGCCTGCACTCGGTGGGCGCGCCGCTCGGGGCGAGCCAGCCCGACGCGCCGTGGCCGTGCGACCCCAGCAACAAGTACATCTGCCACTTCCCCGAGACCCGCGAGATCCAGTCGTACGGGTCGGGGTACGGCGGCAACGCGCTGCTCGGCAAGAAGTGCCACGCCCTGCGCATCGCCTCGGTGCAGGCGCGCGACGAGGGTTGGCTCGCCGAGCACATGCTCATCCTCAAGCTCACGAGCCCTGCGGGGGAGGTCCGCTACATCACCGGCGCTTTCCCCTCCGCGTGCGGCAAGACCAACCTGGCGATGCTCATCCCCACCGTGCCCGGCTGGAAGGTCGAGACGATCGGCGACGACATCGCGTGGATGAAGTTCGGCCCGGACGGGCGCCTGTACGCCATCAACCCCGAGGCGGGGTTCTTCGGCGTCGCCCCCGGCACCTCGATGCGGTCCAACCCCAACGCGCTGCTCACCGCACGTGCCAACTCGATCTTCACCAACTGCGCATTGACCCCTGACGGCGACGTGTGGTGGGAGCAGATGACCGAGGAGGAGCCCGCCTCGCTCATGGACTGGATCCGGCGGCCGTGGCACCCCGGGTGCGGGCGCAAGGCGGCGCACCCCAACGCCCGCTTCACCACCCCGGCGCGGCAGTGTCCCGTCATCGCCCCGGAGTGGGAGGACCCCCGCGGGGTGCCGATCTCGGCGATGCTGTTTGGCGGCCGGCGCGCCACCGTGGTGCCGCTGGTATGCGAGGCGACGAGCTGGCAGCACGGCGTCTTCCTCGGCTCGATCATGTCCTCGGAAACCACCGCCGCGGCCGCCGGCAAGGTCGGCGAGCTGCGCTTCGACCCGTTCGCGATGCTGCCGTTTTGCGGCTACCACATGGGCGACTACTTCGCCCACTGGCTGGCGATCGGCGCGCGCACAAGCCCCGAGAAGCTGCCCCGCCTGTACTACGTGAACTGGTTCCGCCGCGATTCCCAGGGCCACTTCCTGTGGCCCGGCTATGGCGAGAACTCCCGCGTCCTCAAGTGGATCTTCGAGCGCTGCGCCGGTACCGGGGAAGCCGTCTCGACCCCGATCGGCAACCTGCCGACCCCCGGCGCGCTGGACACGCACGGGCTCGACATCGCCCCCGGGACCCTGGAGGAGCTGCTGCGCGTCGACGTTCGGGGCTGGCTCGCCAACTGCGAGCAGATCGACAAGCACTACGCCCGTTTCGGCGACAGGCTCCCGCAGGCCCTGCGCCACGAGCTCGCCGCCCTGCGCCAACGCCTGGCCGCGCTCGCTGGTTGATGGCTGTTGGTTGGTGGTCGGTTTCCCCTCCCACCCTCGGGTGAAAGTCGTCAGGAGCCCTTGGCCTTCGCTCCTCGACCAGTCGGTCGGGAAGCCAACCATGTAGCTCGACGCACCGGACTGCGGGGCCTGCCGGCCCACACCGGCTGGCCCCACCCAACCTGCGGGGCTGCGGTCCCGTCGTCCCCCAACCGCACAACAGAGGTGGGCGGGGGGCGTGGCCGGGCTTGCCGTGTGGGGGGCGTGGGGGAACGCTGTCGACTCTCGACTGGGTGGGCGGGGTGGCTACAACCCCCGCCCCCGCGCCACCATGAGCGCGGTGGCCTGGGCCACGGGCTTGACCACGATCTCGTCGACGTTGACGTGGGCCGGGCGGGTTACCGCCCACGCGATGCAGTCGGCGATGTCCTCGGCGCGGAGCGGCGTCAGCCCCTCGTAGGTCTTCCTGGCGCGCTCGGCGTCCCCGAAGAAACGCACGCGGGAGAACTCCGTCTCGACGAGCCCCGGCGCGATGTCGGTGATGCGCACGGGGGTGCCGCACAGCTCCATGCGCAGCGTCTGCGTCACGGCGCGCGCCGCGTGCTTGGCGGCGGTGTAGCCGGCGCCGCCCGGGTAGACCTCGCGCCCGGCAATCGAGGTGACGTTGACGATGTGCCCTCGCCCGGCCACCAGCCGCGGCAGCAGCGCGCGCGTCACCCGCATCAACCCGAGCACGTTGGTTTCGTACATCGTGAGCCAGTCGGCGTCCCTCGCCTCGCCGACGGGCTCGAGCCCGAGCGCGCCGCCGGCGTTGTTGACCAGCACCGCCAGCTCGGCCGGCACGGCGGCGCAGAACGCTTCCACCGACGCAGCGTCTGTGACGTCCAGTTGCATCGCCTGCCCGCCGATTTCGGCCGCCAGCGCCTCCAGCCGCTCGACCCGTCGCGCCCCCACCATGACCTCGAACCCCGCCCCCGCCAGCGCCCGCGCCGTCGCCTCTCCGATCCCGCTCGACGCCCCTGTCACCACCGCCCATCTGCCGTTCGACATCTCGACCTCCTTCCCCTGCAAGCCTACTCGCGCAAGGGTCCGGTACACCATCCCCTCCCGCCGGGCCACAGCGGCATCGCACACCCTGGCAATCGACACGGCAGCGGGCACGCTGCTTGCTTGGCAACCGGCCGTGAGCCTCTTCCTTCCTTTCCTGGCGGCGGTGGCGGCGGCAACGCCGCCACCGGCTTCGCTCCCCCCGCCGCCCGAGCCACGCGTGACCCGGGTCGTGGTCCTCAAGGCGGCGCGGCTGCTGCACCTGCTCGCCGGCGACCGGGTGATCCACACCTACCAGATTGCGCTCGGCCCGAACCCCGTGGGCCACAAGGAGCGCCAGGGGGACGGCCGCACCCCCGAAGGCACCTACATCCTCGACTGGCGCAATCCGAACAGCGCCTTTTACCGTTCGATCCACATTTCCTACCCCAACGAGCGCGACCGTGAAACTGCGCGCCGGCTCGGCGTCCATCCCGGCGGCGACATCGTCCTCCACGGGCTGCCCAACGGCCTCGGCTGGCTCGGCGCGAGCCACCGCCAGCGCGACTGGACGCTGGGGTGCATCGCCGTCACCAACGAGGAGATGGACGAGATCGGGGAGCTCGTGCCGAACTGCACGCCGATCGAGATCCGCCCCTGATCACCCGTCTGGTCGAACACCGAGGGTCAACACCGGCCAGTGAGAGCAACGCGCGCGCCGAAGGCAGAGGAGACAGGCAGTTTCATCTGCTGCCCTGCATGTCGACCTGTACCCGGCGGCAAAGCCGGCATGACCTACGGAGTGATCTCGAACCGAGCGGTGGCGCAGGGTAGCTGCCCCGACTCACTGAGGTACACCTCCGCCGACCACATCCCATACAGGCCATGCTCGACGATCGAGGTCCCCCCCACCGGGAAAGGAGTGTCGACCACCTTGCGAGCCCTGCCTGTGGAGTCCACGACCGTCACCAGCACACGCTCCTTGACCGGGAGCGGATAGCCAGGGAGAACCCGCCCTTCCGGGCTGGCCTGGCCAGGCTCGGCCACTGGCACATCCAGCACCTGGTATAGATGCCCGCGGGGTGTCTTCAGCTGCAACCTCAGAACCGTGACATCCTTGTAGTCAGCAGGGAAACTGGTCCGCAAGACCACGTCGAGTGTCGTCGTGGCGGAGAACACGCCGCGCTGGTCGAGCCGAGCGTCTCCCGACGGAAGTACCTCGAGGGTACAGGGCGTGATCGGACGCTCGAGCTCGTCAGACTTCAGGGCTGAGACTTGACCAACCAGGCCAACGAGGATCGCCACGGCAGTCACGATCGTCACATTCTTCGTCCTTGACCGCAGATGCATCTCGCCCCTCCTTCAGAACGGAACCTTGACGCCGTAAACGACACCCGCGTCGGTGCCAACGTGAATCATGCCGTTGCGATACTCGTAGGCTGGAGCACCTACGGCCCCACTTCCATCGCCCAACACTCGTGAGGTCGGCGCCGCGCCGGTCACCGGGATCTGGTACAGTCGGCCGTCACTCGATCCGACCCAGATGTAGCTGCCGCCTGAAAACAACGGCGTCGACGGCGACGGGATGGTGCTCACGGTCCATGACGCGCTCGCCGTGCTGCCGCCGTCGTCCAGCGCCCACACCGTGTTGGTGGTGGACAGATACAGCCGAGACTGACCGAACGCTGGGAACACAAACCCCTTGACCGGCCCCCCCGCGAGACCGCAATCGAAGTATCCGCCGGGCAGGGACGTCCAGAGGTTCGCCCCGGTGGCCGGATCGATCGCGAAGACGCGGCCCTGGTTCGTGCCGACGTACAGACGGCCGTTGGCGAGCACCGCACCGCCGTCGATATCGCCGAGCGCCCTCGACCACACCTTGACAAGGCTGGCAGGCGGTCCCGGGTCGATCCGCAGGCACCACAGTGTGTCCTGGCTGCCGCCGGCCTTGGCACGCGAGGTGAAGTAGATGTACTTGGTCGCAAGATCGATCGTGGCGGCGCCGGAGACGATCCCGAAACCGCTGGCTCCGCCGCCGTTGGTGAACGGGGCGAACGCCTGGACGCCGCTCGTCTTGTGGAAGGCGTAGAACGCGTTGTCGGACGAGGTGTTTCGGGTACCTGCCAGGATGTAGTCGAAGCCCGTCGCGTTGTAGGGGGGATCGGAGATCAGCACTGAAGGCGCAGCCTGGAACATCTCCGCTCCTGGTCCCGACGAAATGCTCGACATCCAGATGACCGCCCCGGTGTCGGCGTTCACGGCGTAGAGGTGTCCGTCCTGCGAACCCAGCATGGCGACCTTGCTGGCACCCCCGAGGCTGATCGGAATGATGGGCGGACGTCCCTGAGCCGGGGCGTTCATGGCGAGCGGGGTCCAGTTCGCCGGCCACGCCCCGCCCGCCTCGGACGAGGTCATGCCGTGCAAGTTGCGATCGTTCGAGACACTGAACACACCTCCCGTGGTCGCAAGCCCTGGGAGAATCCCCGGGTTGGTCATGGCCGAGGCGGCAGTGCTGTAAGCCCACTTCACGTCACCCGGCGTGAAGGGCCTGGCCACGACCACCTTCCCGGACGAGTAGAGCCCCGAGGTATTGGCGACGTAGGCGGCGTAGTGATAGGTCGTGTTGTCTGTCGCGGCGGTGTCGATGCAGGTTCGGTGCTGCCCGGAGTACGCACCGGCGTCCGTGCACACGGTGGTGCCGTCGGTGGGGCCGGTTGGAGCGCTCCCGACCTTGCGCTGCACCCGGGTGTGCAGGTAGGCCCCACCCAGCGTCGGGTTCTTCCACTCGAGCAGGACTCGGCCACTGCCGGGCGACCCCGTGGTGGCGGTGAAGAACGACACGTCGTCCGCCGCAGAGGTGCAGCCCTGCGGCACATCGGCGGTCACGACCACGTCGTCGATGAACCAGCCTGCAGCTCCCGTGCTGCAGTCGGCCACCACGGCGAAGCCGATTCGGACATTTCTCCCACCACACCCCTCCGTCGTTCCCGTGATCAAGTTGCAGACGACATCCAGATCGACCAGCGTGTTCACGTAGCTCGTCTGGCTGCCACCCCAGATTGGCCGACCTGCTGCCCCTGAAGGCGTGCAGCTTCCACCGTTGTAGACCGAGCGGTTGTAGCTCGTGCCGCCCACAATCGCCGATGCAGGCACCTGTGTCACGGAGCTGCCGTCCAGCGACACCATGAGCATCGCGCCGTCATAAGCTCGTTGCCCCGACAGCTCAAAATCCCATCGGTGCCAAAAGCTCAGTCTGGCGTTGATGGACCCGGCAGGAATGCTCAGGCCGGTGCTTCCTCCTGGCCAAGCAAGCGCCCATTTGCTGACGCCGTAACCGGTTGTGCAGTCTGCCGAGCTGCCACCGTAGCGGAACGAGTTGGGTGCGCTCCGCGCATTGCATGCCACCGTTCCCCGCCAATCGTTGGCATCGCCCACGATGAAACCGCGCCCCCAACCGGCGAGGTCCCCGGCGCTCAGAGAGTCAAAGCTCTGTCCGTAGAGCTGCTGGTTGGCGCGCGGTCCGGCGGGCGTGCCGCTTCGCTCGACAAGGTTTCCGTCATCCAGTCCGTTGGCGGAGTCGACAGCCCGTACCACGTAGTAATACGGCGTGCCGGAGAACAGCGCGGTAGTGTCTGAGAACGAGGTCGCGGCAAGGTTGGCGGCGATACGGTTGGCCGCCGAGGGTGCGAACCCCGGGGTGGTCGATCGGAACACCTCGTATGAAATCGTGCCCGAACACAGGGAGCTGGCCGCCGACCAGCTCAGGTTGAGGGTACAGGTCGAGTGCATCGGCGTGGAGACCGACGTGAGTCCGGCGAAAACAGGAGGAGCATTGCACGGCCCGAACGCCGTCGCCGACACGCAGTTGGAGGCCGGGGACTGGCAGATCCCCGTGCTGTCCACGCCGCGAACGCGGTAGGAGTACGTGCGACCGCCTTCGGCCCTGGTGTCGACGAAATTCGTATCGCTGATCCCCTCGGCAAGGACGGAGTAGGTGCCTCCCGGACACGCGCCGTCGGCGCGAAGCACTCTGTACGTCGAACCGGCAGGTGATCCGGGGCTCCAAGTGACCGTGATCTCGTTGCTGCTGGTGGCAGTGGCGCTTCCTGCTGTGGGGGTGCCGGGGACCACCGCACAGGACACCCCGGAGACCACGAGGGCGTAGGGCTGCGGGCCGGTAGGCACGTTGTACGCGTTGACGCGGATGCTCCAAGTGCCGCTGGCCGGGGAACTCACGTAAACCTGCTCGAGATTGTTCTTGCGGTCGGCCGAACCACCGGTGAAATCCTTACGGTTGGGGAAGTACTGCGTGCCTCCCGGTGCGAAGACCTGGAGGTCGAGATCGTTCACGAGCTCGGTGGCCGCGAAGAGTGCACCGGGAGGATCGGTCCACGCCAACGTGACCACGAGGGGGTTGGCGTCGGATCCCACCACAAAGGTGTAGTCATGGTATCCGCCCGTGGATAGCCCCGGGCTGACGTCGTGGACCTCGAGCAGGCGTCCCGGGCTGTCGCCCCATCCAGAGCCGGGGAAAAGCGACCGCTCGAGATCCACCCTGCCCCAACCCTGGGCGTTGTTCGGGAGGTCGCGCGGGCTGTCCCATCCAGGAGGGATCTCCCTCGTGGTGCCGGTCCCGTACTGGCCCGGGCCCATGTCCCAGGCGCCGTTCACGAGCGTGGCCTTGACCAGCGCCGAGGACGGATTGAACCCGTCTGCGGGAACGGCGCCCGAGTTGGTGGCGCTCGAGTGGTTGGCGTGCCAGCCGTCTGTGTAGTATTGCCGGACGAGAACCGCCGCGCCTGCGGTGAGCGGGTTCGACATCGAGGTTCCACCCATCGTCAGGTAGTAGGGGCGCTGCGCCGTAGGGACGTTGCAGATCCCCCATTGCTCGTACTGCTGGTTCACGCTCGTTCGGGTCGAGATGATGGCGATGCCGGGTGCCACGAGCTCGGGCTTGATCCGCCCATCGTCGGCCGGGCCGCGCGAGGAGAACGCACCCATACCGTTGGCGTTGTCGGCCATCAGGTCGTTGCGGATCGGGTCGGCAGAATAGCTCGAGGAATCGAACCAGTACCACGCCTGCTGGGCACGCGGATCGGATGTGCCCGGGGTGCAGTCACCCTCCGGATACTCGTAGACGAAGTCGGGGCGGTGGTTCTCGGACGCACCCACGGTGATGCAGTTCTTGGCGGTACCGGGCGACCCCACCGAGTCGGTGTCGATGACGCCGTCCGCAGGGCTCGTGTCCTCACCGCTGTTGCCCGCCGAGAACGTGATCACCATGTCCTTGTTGCTCCAAGTGAAGGAGTCGAGACCCTGGGCGTTGGTGTTGTAGGCTCCGGCTGCCGCCGCACCCCAGGAGTTGGAATGCACGCGAGCCCCATCGGCGTACGGCGGCAAGAAGAGGTTGCTGATGGGCGACGGGATGCTCAGGCCGCCTGTGGAGGTCATGATCGACTGGAACACGAACTGCGCCTTGGGGGCCGTGCCGGCAAAGCTGGTTGCCGGAAAGGTGTTGGTGGCAGGGTCAGAGCCCGAGCGGACACCGTTGCCGACAATCGACCCGGAAGTATGAGTGCCATGGCCACCGCTCGGGTTGGGGTCGTCCCAGGTTGAGCGCGCCAGCGCGTAGCCTTTGATCACCCGCAACGGATTGGTGCTCGAGCCCTGCTGCCCGAAGTCGTGGTGCAGCGTGGAAAGGTTGCCGGTATCGAGGCCGGTGTCCGCTGCTGCCGCGATCTGCCCCTCGCCGCGGATCCCTCGCGCCCAGACGTCCTCCACGTCCATGACCGGTCCCGCCACCGCTCCCCTCCCAGTTGCGGTGTTCGCCGACGTGCGAGCGACGTTGTTGTGCAGCACGGCCTCAACGAAGCGCTCGACCCACAGCGTCCCGGGCAACGCCGCCAGCCGGTAGGCCTCGCGCGCCGGCGCTTTCAGCCGGGCGATCCAGGTGTCCGGGGTGTTGCCCGGGGTGATCTCCTCAGGCTCGACCGCCTTGCCCGCGATCCCCGCGCGTGCGGCAGCGAGCGACGAGTAGACGCCGCGATCCAGGATCACCGTCATGTGCAGCGGTCGATCGGGGTCGTTGAGCGCGATGTACTCGAGTTTGGGGTCGAGCCGAAACGCCGGCTGGAACAACCCGGCCCAGAAAACCTCTGAACGGTCGGTCAGGGCCTCGCGCTGTTGCCGGTCGAGCTGCACGAGAAAAGCGAGTTCGGGGATGTAGTCCCGCACCGCGACACGGATCGAAGCCAGATAGCTCTTCAGCGCCTCCAGCTCTCGCGGCGAGGCTGCCTGCACCAAGAAGAGCTCTGGCAGGTCGTGGGCAAACTCGTCGCGAACCAGCAGCGGGTTGAAGCTCGAGAGGTCCGGCGGCAGGAAATGACGCCGACCCTGCGAGTCCATCGACACCAGGCGGGACGTCGAGAAGCGGATGGCCTTCAAGTCGATGACGGGGCCGCCCTGCGGCTCTGCGCCCTCCGCCCTGGCCGCAGCGGGCTCGAAGCGCGCCACGAAGGGGTGCTCCGCCTTCCAGGTCGAGGGAATGACGCATGGCTGCAGGGAGGGATCCTCTAGCCGGTCAGCGGAAAAGGCACCTCGAGGCGGAACCGTTGCCGATGCCTCCTCGACAACCCGGCCCGAGATCCCTGCGGAAAGGCCCACCGCAATCAGCGCGACCAGCAACTTTCTCGCCTTCCTCATTTCAGCCTCCGCATCACGTCGAGCACTCCCCGGGAGGGGTGCCTCTGGGGAGTCGCTTCCGGCTCGTTCTCGAGCGCCTCCTGCGCCTCCCGTATCAGACCGCGCCCCACCAGCTCTTCGAGAAGGTGCTGCACATCGCTCAGAACCTGGTCTTTGCGGCCACCGAACCGGGCTTGTACGGCTGAGGCGATTTCCTCCTCGGTGGCGCTACTAAGCATCTCCCAGACCAGGGAACCACTGGCATTGAGGCCCAGCGCCCTGCCTTCCACCAAATCGATCACGACTGCCTCGCCCCCGATGACTTGCCAGGCGACGCGGTCTCGATTGCTGCGGTGTTGGCCGGTCGACTCTCGCCATCGACCCCTCGGGCGAGGTGTTTGGGTGCCTGCAGTGGCGCACCGAGTCCCTCGGCAACGTGCGTGATGGTCCCCTTCATATCCTCTGGCAAATGTCGCCCGTACGTCGAAAGATCGCCGAGATGGCGGTGCTGGTCAACCAGAGACTGCTCGAGCTGGGCGAGCCCATGGCATCCGCCGCGTACTGCCCTGGCCTGGCGGCACAGCTCACCGGCGACCCGATGCAACCCGACGCCGGATCGATCGCACGAGCGACGTTGATGGCACAGATGCGGAGCGGCTCCTGAAGGTCCTCCTCGGCGGGTCGGTCCTGGAGGTCTGTCCGGACGCCAGCCTCAACGTCCAGGAGCGGGAAGCTCTGGCTCTCCTTGCCACCGGCGAGCACATCGCGGTCATGCCGGACTTCCGTCTCGAGATCGTCCCCGCTCCGCCCTGGCCGCGCGACGACCCGTTTCGGCCTCCGTGGGGAGAGCCAGCGCGCGTGGCCGTTGCGGCCGACGAGGTCGTGCTCAGCCACCACCTCTTCCGGGCGCATCTGGATCCCTGGCAGCGCCAGGGGCGTCTGATCCGCGTCGACGACAGCGGTGCCGCGCTCGCGATCACGCTGAGGGTCGCCCTCTGTAGCCTGCTCCCCCTTTCAGGTGGGCTCCCTTTGCACGCGGCCGGGGTCATCGCGCTCGGCCGCGGGCTCGTGTTTTTCGGGCCATCGGGGGCTGGAAAGTCGACCCTGGCTGGCTGCAGCCCGTTCCCGGTTGTCTCCGACGAGCTGGTCGTGGTGCGTGGCGACCCACCCGTGCTCGAGCCCAGTGGGTTCTGGGGCGCCAGAGAGGACACCAACCCGGGCGCAGGAGCCCGGGTGCCTCTGCGAGCCCTCATCAAGCTCGACCAGGGACCGAGATTCGAGCTGGTCCCGCTACCTCCCGCCGAGGCGTGGCGCCAGTTGACCGAGGTCGTCCTCATCCCGGGACAACCACGGCTGTGGCGTCAGGCCGTGGACGTGATGGCGCGCCTGGTTGCCGGGGTACCGGTCTTCCGCATGCCCTGGAACCCATCCCTCCCCCCATGGGAGGACCTACTGGCAGCGCTCTCGGAAGCCAGCGCCTTCGAGCCGACGTGACCCCTCGCGAGGTCACCAGGACAGCAGCACTCAAGCGGCGGCGAGAATTGAAGCATCGGCGAGAAGGTGGGAAAGCCAGCCAGCACAAGCGGCCAGCATACCTCGGCGGTCTGCTGGTCGTCTCGCGCCACCGGACGCCTGAAGTGGGTCCTTCTGATCCGCCGGCAGGTGGTGTAGCCTGCGCTCCTGTCGGGAGGCCTCGATGACGAGGAAAGCTTTCTGGAGTGTGGTGCTGCTGGCCGGCCTGCTCGGCCCGGCCGCGGTCGCGCAGGAAATCGTGAGCAGCGGGACCACGCAGCCCCGCCTGACGGTATTCGAGGGGTTCTTCAACCCGGGGTGCGGGGTGTGCGCCGCTGCCGCCACGGCCGTGGAGCAGCTCGCCGCACAGTATGCGAGCGAGCCGGTGGTGTTCCTCGAGGATGCGGTTTACGGTTCCAAAGGCGACCGGATCACGCGCTACCAGGCGGTCGGCAACGGCTGGTACTTCCCGTTCATCATGGTCAACAGCGGGCACCAACACACCGAAGGGCCCCACACCGACTTTCTCGCCAAGTACAAGAGCATGGTCGACGCCGAAAAGGTGCGCTCTGCCCTGGTCGAGGTCGCCGCCTGGCACCGGCGCATCGGCGACGTGGTCAAGATGTACGTCGACGTCGTCAACACGACCTCCGCCACGCTCGGCCCCTCCACCTTCCCGACCTGGGTGCACGGCCTCGTCTGGGAGGAGGCCAAGGTGGGGGAGACCAACCGCTATGTGCGCGCCGCCATGGTCACCGAGGCACCGGCTCTAGCGCCGGGCGCCCGCGGGGGGTTCACGCTCGAGAGCCCGGAGCTCACGCCGGTGAGCTGGGACAAGGTGCACGCCCTCGCCATCGTCGACTACAAGCCCGGCGGCATCACCGGCACGACCTACGACATGCTGCAGGCCGCGCACGCCCAGCCGGCGGCGTTCACGCCAAGTACTACGCAGCTGGCGTTCACCTTCCCGGCCGGCTCGCCGACCGCGCAAGTGCGCTTCGCCGGCCCCCACGTCTTGCAGTGGACCGCCGCCTCCGACCGCCCGTGGTTGACGGTTTCACCGCCCAGCGGCCCGCTCGCCACGCCGGCGGTGGTGGCGGTCGACGAACTCGCCTTGCAGGTCGGCGAGAACACCGGCACGATCACGTTTTCCGCCACGTCCCCCGACGGCATGAGCTTTGTCGCCACGGTGGCGGTGACGGCCACCCAGGCTGCGCCTGTGCGCGTCCAGGAGCTGCCGGGCATCGCCTCGGCGCCTGGCTCCAACCAGACGGTGTGGCGATCTTCCGTGACGCTGTTCAACCCGCTGGCCACGCCGGCGCCGGTCAAGCTCGAAATCGTGCCGCGCGACGGCGCCACCGTGGTGGCGTCTCGGCAGATCACCATGGCCCCCGGCGAGCTCGTGACGATCCCGAACCTCTACCAGGAGCTGGCGGCACCCTCGGGGGCCGGCACGCTGCGGGTGACCGGCGAGGCGCTGGTCTGGGCCCGAACGTTCAACCAGGGTCAGGAGGGAACGTTCGGCCAGGACCTGGTGGGGAGCGGCGAGGCCGTGTTCGAGGCCGGCGAGCAGGCGCTCTTCCCGATCGCGACGGCCACCAACCTGCTCACGCAGTTCCGCTCCAACTTTCTGCTTCTCAACCTCGAGAGCACGCCGATCGACGTGACACTGCAGTCGGGCACGGCCAGCAAGGTGATCACCCTCCCGGCTCGCACCTACCGCCAGCTCGACCAGGTGGGCAAGCAGCAGCTCGGCCTGCCGGCCGGCACCGCGATGCTCACCGTGCACGCGACCGGCAGGTGGGTGGGATATGTCTCGACCGTGGACCCGGTCACCGGCGACCCGACGACGGTGCGCGGACAGAAGGTGCCGGCGCCGTGAGGTTCCTTCCCGCAGCCGCGATCGTGCTGGGCGCGGGCGTTGCGGCAGCCCAGACGGCCCCGCCGACCCTTGCCGAGATGCGGTCCGAAATGGGGATCGCGTCGACGCCCGAGGTGCGGGGTCAGCGCGATGCCGTGGGGTTCGCGTCCACGGCGGCCGAGATGGCGGCCGCGTGGGACGGCTCGGGCCCGCTCCTGCCCGAGGAACGGCTCGGCCCGGCTCCGCCGCCGGGGATCGCCGGCGCCGTCTGCCCCCACGACGACTACCTCTACGCCGGGCGCGTCTACAAGGCGGTGTTGCCGCTCGTCACGGCCCGCACCGTCGTGCTCGTGGGGGTGTTTCACCGCTGGAAGCGGTTCGGCGCCCGCGACGTGTTGGTGTTCGACACCTATCGGGCGTGGCGTACCCCGGACGGGGAGCTTACCGTTTCGCCGGTGCGCGAAGAGCTGCATGCGGCGCTGCCCCCCGGAGCGGCGGTGGTCTCCGACACGATGCACGACAGCGAGCACTCGCTCGAGGCGCTCGCCTACTGGCTCCGCCACGGCCGGCCCGGGCGCGAGATCGTGCCGGTGCTGGTGGCCACCTCCTCGTTCGAGCGGCTGCAGACGCTCGCCAGCCAGCTCGCCGCCGCGCTGGCCCCGATGCTGCAGCGGCAGGGCTGGCAGCTCGGGCGCGACGTGGCGGTCGTCATCTCCGCGGACGCCGTGCACTACGGTCCCGATTTCGGCCATGTCCCGTTCGGCGAGGGTGGCATCGAGGCGTACCGGCAAGCCACGGCGCGCGACCGGGCGCTTTTGGTCGGGCCGCTGGCCGGGCCGCTGACCGTGGAGAAGGTGCGGCAGGCGTACGAGACCTGGGTGGATCCCGCCGACCCCGGAACCTACCGCGTGTCGTGGTGCGGGCGGTTTTCGATTCCGCTCGGGCTGCTGCTCCTGCGTGACCTGGCCAGACGGCTCGGCCTCCCTGCGCCCGTGGGCGTGCCGGTGGCGTACGGCACCTCGGTGGGCGGCCCGGAGGTCACCACGCGCGAGAGCGGGCTCGGGGTCACCGCCCCCGCCAACCTCTACCACTTCGTCGGCTACCCCGGCCTGGCGGTGGTGCTGCCGCCGGCGGCCTGAGGCCAGCGATGGAACGCTGGCCGCCTGCGGTCGAGGCGTCCGGCGACCACTACTGCCGCGTCGTCTGCGGCCACCGCATCGATTTCGCCACGCACGAGCGCGTGCGGCGCGCCTTCGCGGCGCTTGCGGCGGCAGGGCTCGAGGACGTGGAGAACCTGCACCCCGCCTACGCGACGGTCGGCGTGAGCTTCGACCCGCGGCGGGTGAAGGTCGAGACCATGCGCGAGACGATCGAAGCCGCGCTCCGTGAGGCGGGGGCGATCGAGCTGCCTGCCGCCCGCCGGGTCGAGCTCCCGGTCGCCTACGGCGGCGAGGTGGGACCGGATCTCGAGGACGTGGCCCGCCACACCGGTCTCTCGCCGCAGGAGGTCGCGGCGCGCCACAGCGCCGCCACCTATCTCGTGCACTTCCTGGGCTTCTCGCCGGGCTTTCCCTACCTCGGGGGGCTGCCGCCCGAGCTCGAGACCCCGCGCCTGTCCACCCCTCGGCCGCGGGTTCCGGCAGGCTCGGTGGCAATCGGTGGCGCCCAGACCGGCGTCTATCCCCAGGCCACGCCCGGCGGGTGGCGCGTCATCGGCCGCACCCCGCTGCGGCTGTTCGACCCGAGCCGGCCCGCGCCGGCGCTGCTCGCTCTCGGCGATCGCGTGGTCTTCCGTCCGCTGCCGCCGGGCTCCTGGGTCGAAATCGAGCCGTGCCGACCCGCGCCTCCCGACCCCGCCGGCGTCCCGGTGGCCGAGGTGCTGCGGCCGGGGCTGCTCACCACCGTGCAAGATCTCGGCCGGCCCGGTTTCGCCCACCTCGGCGTGGGGCAGGGCGGGGCGGCCGACCCGGTGAGCCTGCGCATCGCCAACCTGCTCGTCGGCAACCCCGAGGGCGCCCCCGCCCTCGAGATCACGTTCGGCGGGTGCGCGCTCCGTCTGCTGCGCGACGCCGTCGTCGCGGCGACCGGGGCCGACGCGGCGCTGCGCGCCGGCACCCTGGAGGCACCGGGCTGGCAGCCCGTGGCGGTCCGGGCGGGCGAGGTGCTCGAGATGGGCGCGGCGAGGGAGGGGGCTCGCACCTACCTTGCCGTGCGCGGGGGGCTGGCCGTGCCGCCGGTGATGGGGAGCGCCTCGACGCACCTCGCGGCGGGGTTCGGCGGCACGGAAGGCCGGGGTCTGCGCGCCGGCGACGTGCTGCGGGTCACGCCTGTCCCGGCTCCGAGCTCTCGGCGCGCCAGGGCGGTGGACCCGGCCGTCCGCGCCTTCCTCACCCGAGCCGGCACGCTGCGAATCCTGCCGGGGGCCCATGTCGGAGCCCTCGGCGAGGCTGCGCTCGCGGCGCTGACCGGCACACCGTTCACGGTCACCGCCCGCTCCGACCGCACCGGCGTGCGGCTTGCCGGCGAGCCGGTGGGCTCCACGGCCGGTGCTTGTCTGACCGAAGGCGTCCCGGCCGGCGCGGTGCAGGTCCCGCCGGACGGCCAGCCGATCGTGATGCTGGCCGACCACCCCACGACCGGAGGGTACCCGCAGCTCGCCACGGTCATTGCCGCCGACCTCCACCGTGTCGGACAGCTCCGGCCCGGCGGTGCCGTGCGCTTCGAGCTTGTGGACGGGCCTGCAGCGGCCGCGGCCCTGGCCGAGCTGGAGCGGGTTGTGGCAGGCTTCGCGCCGGGAGGGCGTCGGTGAGCGTGGAGCAGGCGTGGTGGCGACAGACGACGTCGGCGCAGTGGCGGGTCCTCGCCGCTGCCATGGCGGGGTGGATGCTCGACGCCATGGACGTCATGTTGTACGCGTTCGCACTGCCCGCCATCCGGGCCGAGTTCGGGCTGTCCGGAGCCGAGGCGGGGGCGCTCGCTTCGGTGACGCTGCTCGCCTCCGCGGCCGGAGGGATCGCCTTCGGCGCCCTTGCCGACCGCATCGGCCGGGCCCGCGCGCTCGTGCTCTCGATCCTCACCTACTCGCTGTTCACGGCGCTCACCGCCACCGCCTCGTCGCCGGTCGAGCTGGTGCTGTGGCGCACGCTGGTCGGGCTCGGGCTGGGCGGGGAGTGGGCCGCCGGCTCGGTCCTGGTGGCCGAGAGCTGGCCCGCCGCCCATCGCGGCAAGGCGATCGGCCTCATGCAGTCGGGGTGGGCGCTCGGGTACATCCTGGCGGCGCTGCTCACCTCGGCGGTGCTGCCGGCCCACGGGTGGCGGGTCCTCTTCGCCCTCGGCCTGCTGCCGGCGCTGCTCGTGGTGTGGATCCGCAGGCGGGTGCCGGAGCCGGCGGGGTTCGTGCCTTCGACCCGCACCGGCGGGATTGGGTGGGGTGAGCTCGCGCGGCCGCCGCTGCTCGGGCGCGTCGCGACCGCGACGCTCCTGACGACGCTGGTGCTGTTCGCCTACTGGGGGCTGTTCACCTGGGTTCCCGCCTACCTCGGGAGCCCCGTCGAGGCGGGCGGGGCCGGGCTGTCGGTCGTCCGGTCCTCTGGCTTCATCATCCCGATGCAGCTGGGTGCCTGGCTGGGCTACGTGCTGTTCGGCGTCCTGGCCGACCGCTGGGGGCGGCGCCCGACGTTCACCGTGTTCGTGCTCGCCGCCGCCGCCGTAGTGCCGGTGTACGGCCAGCTCGCCCGCCACCCGGCGCTCTTGCTGGCGCTGGGGCCAGTCGTGGGGTTTGCCGGCCACGGCTACTTTTCGCTCTTCGGTGCGATGCTGGCCGAGCTGTTCCCGGGGCGGATCCGCGGCACCGCCCAGGGGCTGTGCTACAACCTGGGGCGCGCCGTCTCGGCGCTGGCCCCGGCCACCATCGGAGCGCTCGCCGACCGCCACGGGATCGGCTCCGCCCTGGCGCTCACCGCGATGTTCTTCGCGGCCTCGGCGGCGGTGGTGCGCCTGCTGCCCGAAACGCGCGGGGAGGAGCTCGGTTGAGCCCCCGCCCACCCTGCTCTCGCCGTTCGACCCCGGGCGGATTCGAGCCTCCGGCTCCGCCGGGGCGGAAGGGGGAACCACCAAGCAACAACCAACAACCCTCAACCGTCCTCATCGATCTGAACCTGGACGCGGGGGAGCGCCCGGAGGCGATCGCCGATCACTCCGAGCGGGAGCTTCTGGCGCTGGTCTCCTCGGTGAACATCGCCTGCGGCGGGCACGCCGGCGACGAGGCGACGATGGCCGCCACGCTGGAGCTGGCCCGCGCGCTCGGCGTGGCGTGCGGCGCCCATCCCGCCTACCCCGACCGTGCGAGGTTCGGGCGGGCGAGCCTCGGGCTTTCGCCGGAGGCAATCGCCGCCGCAGTCGAGGAGCAACTCGCCGCGCTCGACCGAGTCGCGGCCTGGCTCGGCATCCCCCTCGCCCACGTCAAGCCGCACGGCGCGCTTTACACCGACGCGGCCCGCGATCCGGCGGTGGCCGCGGCGGTGGCTCGCGGTGCGGCCCGGTGGCGGGAGAGGGTCCGCCTCGTGGGGCTCGCCGGCTCGTCGTGTCTCGAGGTCTACCAACGGGCGGGCTTCGCCGTGCTCGCCGAGGCGTTCGCCGAGCGCCGCTACGAGGCGGACGGCACGCTGCGCGCCCGCGCCTTTGCCGACGCCGTCATCCACGACCCCGGGGAGGCGGCCGCCCAGGCCGTCCGGATCGCCCGCCGGCACGAGGTCGTGGCCGCCGGCGGGGCCGTCGTCGCGGTCAGGGCCGACACGCTCTGCATCCACTCCGACTCCCCCGCCGCCCTCGTCGTGGCGCGCGCCGTGCGGCAGGCCTTGGAACGAGCCGGCGTCACGGTGACGGCTTTCGACCGCCGATGAAGCCAGCCACGCCCCCGCCCGGGTACCGCCCCACCGGCCACGCGCTGCGCAGCCGGTGCCGGCGGCTCGCCCACCGGCTCGGCGGCACGCTCGAGCGCTTCTTCGACACGAGGATCCGGACCGCGCTCCTCGTGGGTGCGGCGGTTCTCGGACTGGCGCTGCGCTGGCGGGCCGCCGGGGCGATGCCGCTGCAGCCGCCTCACGTCGTGCCGGGCCTGCTCCTGGGGCTCGGAGAGGACCTGGCGGTGGCCGCTGCGCTGGCGCTTTTCGCGAGCCTGGGGCGGCTGGCGGCCGCCGCGGCAGGTGTGGCGTTCGCGGTGTCCTCGCTCGTCCACCTCGCCTGGTGCGAGGCGCTCATTTACTACGGCCACCCACCGCGCTGCGCCGACATCGAGGTGGCGACCCAGGGAGTCTTCGTCAGCCGCACCTTCGACCCCCAGGGACTCGCGCCGGCGGCGCTCATCCTCGCCGTCGCCGCCGCGGGAATCCTGGTCGGCTGCGGCGTGGCGGCGTTCCGCGCACCTCGCGCCACGGTGCTCGGCGTCGGGCTCGGGGCCGCGCTCGTCGCGTGTGGAGCGGAGGTTCTCGCGCCCGCCCCGCAGTTCTACCGCCACCCGCTGCTCGTGGTCGCCAGCCTGTGGCGGTGTGTCGCCGCCAATCCGGCCGCGGTGGCGCCGGCGGAGCCCTCGCCCCGGCTGCCGGCGACGAGCGTGCGCGAGCTGATGCCCACGGTCGAGGCCGCCGCGTTCCCGGACGACGCGCATCCGCTCGCCTACCACGCCCCGCCGCGCGGCCCGGCCGTGGCGGCGCCACCTGGAATGCGCCCCAACCTCGTCTTCGTGCTGCTGGAAGGCGTCCGGGCTCGCGAGGTCGGCGCCTGGGGCGGCCGCCTGCCTGGCCTCACGCCGAACCTCGATGCGCTCGCTCGCAGCGGGATCCGCTTCGAGAGGGCGTACAGCCCAGGAACCCACACCGCGACCTCCGAGATGGGCCTGTGGTACGGGACGCTGGCGATACCCGACGAGATCCTCATGCGCTCCCGGCCCACCGTGCCGCTGTCGGGCCTCCCCGAGCGGCTGCGCGCCGCCGGCTGGCGCTCGCTCCTGTGGATGCACAACGCCGACCAGGGGATCTACAAACGGGAGCAGTTCTACCTGCCACGGGGGTTTGGGCTCGTCGACGAGCGGGGGTTCCCCTCAAGCGACCCCCTGACCAACTGGGGACGTTCGGACCGGGCGCTCATGCGGCTCGCGCTCGAGGCCTTCGACCGCCTCGAGGAGCCTTTCGCCGCCATGCTCCTGACCGTGACCAACCACCTGCCGTTCCAGGTGCCGGCCGACGCAAGGAGCCGCTACCCCATCCCCGAGACTCTGCGCGACGACATGCTGGCCCGTTTCGGCCGCTCCGCCGGGCGCTACAGCCTCGCCATGTTCGAGACCATCCACTACACCGACGAGGCCGTGGGAGCGTTGATCGAGGACGCCAGGCACCGGCGCTGGTTCGACCGTACCCTGTTCGTCGTTGCCGGCGACCACGGCCTGCCGCTCCCTCCGGTCGAGGGGGTGGCCGGAGCCCACGACCTGGCCGAGCTGCGCCACCGCGTGCCGCTGCTGCTGTGGGCGCCGTGGCTGACTCCGGGCCTCACGGTCGAGGATCCCGTCTCGCTCGCCGACATGCCGGCGACGGTTTTCGGCCTGTTCGGCCTCGGAGGGCTCCGCGGCGGGCCCGGTGTCGACGTGCTCGCCGCTGGATCGGCCGGAGCGCCGCGGCCGGTCATCGGCTGGGACGACGAGGCCCGACAGCTCACCATCGCCGTCCGCGGGTGGGTGTACCACGCCACGGTGGGAGAGCGGGCAGTCGGCGGCGAGCACCCGATCCTCGGCGAACAGCTCGTCGAGGCGCGCACCGGCGCCGACGCTCCGCAGGGTCCGGCGCGGGAGCAGGCGCTGGCGCAAAGCCGTCGCTGGGCGCGCGTCTACCTCGGCGTCTACCCCTGGCTCGTCACGAGCGGGCGCGCCGTCCTGCCAGCGGAGAAGGCCACACCGTGAACCCCACCGATGCATACCCGAGGCGTCCGCGCTGGCTCGTCCGGTGGTTCGGCTGGCTCGCCCTGATCGCCACCGTGGCGGCGGGAGGGCTCATGCTGCTCGAACGCTCGCTCATTTTCTTCCCGATGCGGTATCCGGTCGGCGACTGGGACCTCGAGGGATGGGAGCGCCGGACGGGTTGCGCCTTCGAGGATCGATTCCTCGCCACGGCGGACGGCGTGCGGCTGCACGCCTGGTGGGTGAGCCCCCCGAACCCGCCTTTGCCAGGTGAGACGACTCGTCCGACCCTGCTCTACCTGCACGGCAACGCCGGCAACCTCTCCCACCGCGGCACCGTGGCGGCGACGCTCGCCCGCCGCCTCGGGATGGACGTCCTCGTCCTCGACTACCGCGGCTACGGCCGCAGCGAAGGCAGCCCGCACGAAAGCGGCCTGTACGAGGACGCCCGCGCGGCGTGGCGCCATCTCACCGTCGACCGCGCCGTGCCGGCCCGCCGGATCGTCGTCTACGGCAAATCGCTGGGCGGGGGTGTGGCGACGCAGCTCGCCAGCGAGGTGCAGCCGGCGGGGCTCGTGCTGCAGTCCACGTTCACCTCGATCCCGGACATGGCGGCGCACCACTACCCGTTCGTGCCACGTTTGTTGCTCCGCACCCGGATGGACTCCCTCTCGAAGATCGAACGCGTCGGCTGTCCGCTGCTCGTCATCCACAGCCACGCCGACGAGATTGTGCCGTTTGCCCACGGGCAGCGCCTGTTCGCTGCGGCGCGGGAGCCGAAGCGGTTGTTCGCGGTCGAGCGCGCCGGCCACAACGACACCTTCGACGCCGGCGGAGAGGCGCTGCTCGCCGCCCTCGCGGAGTTCGCCCACGGCTGCCTGGGCGAGAGACCTAGTCCTGCCAGGTGAACGAGATGATGATGCCGTCGGGACCCACGTAGAAGGTCCGGACCGAGGTGTAGGCGACGGCCGGCGCCGACGGGCTCGGCCGCCCCGTCACCGGGTCGATGGTCGGCGGGCTGGCCATCCGCCGCTCCACCTCCCACACGTACACCGTGTTCTCGCCTTGCGGCATCACGCGCTTGGCCGGCCCGAGCTTGGCAATCACCTCGTCGATGTGGTGGCCGGTCCAGTCGGTGGGCTTGGTGCTCGCGCACCCCACAAAGGGCGCCACCAGCGCGAAAACGAGCACGCCTGCGATCAAGCTCCGCTGCATTGCTTTCCGATCCTCCTCCGCGTCTGCAAATCATGCCACAACGCTGCGCGGTCGCACCACGGCACCGCTACTCGAACACGACCCGTCTGCCATCCAGGCGCCAGCGGCGCGTGAGGAGCAACCGCAGCGCCTCGGCGTAAGCGCGGTGCTCCTCGGTAAGGATGCGGGCGGCCAGCGTCTGGGCCGTGTCGTCGTCGAGAACCGGCACGGCGCGCTGGACGACGATCGGCCCGGTGTCGCAGCCGGCGTCCACGAGGTGCACGGTGCACCCGGAGACCCGCACCCCGTAGTCGAACGCCTGGCGCTGCGCTTCGAGCCCCGGGAACGCCGGCAGCAGCGCCGGGTGGATGTTGAGGATGCGGCAGGGAAAGGCAGCGACGAACTCCGGCCCGAGGAGGCGCATGTACCCGGCCAGGCAGACCCATTCGGCGCCCGCCTCGCGGATAGCGGCGATCATCTGCCGCTCCTGCTCCGCGTGACCGAGCCCCTTGCGAGGGATGACGCGCGTCGGGATGCCGCGCTCCCGCGCCCGCTCGAGGCCGGGGGCATCGGCTTTGTCGGAGAGCACCAGCACGATCGAGGCCGGCACCTCGTGGCGGGCGCAAGCATCAGCCAGCGCTGCAAAGTTGGAGCCGCGGCCGGAAAGCAGGACTGCAACCGGCGTGCGTCGCGCCTGCACGGCCGGATCACTGGGGCCGGGGTTCATTCTCATCGACGCCCGAACCTCACGCCGGGCTCGCCCGTCACCCGGCCGATCACCCAGCCGGGGCCATGGGCACCCAGCGCCTCCACGGCTTCGCCGACTCTCGCCTCAGCCACGACGAGGATCATGCCGACGCCGAGATTGAACGTGCGCCGCATGTCGTCCTCTGGGACGTTGCCGGCCCGGCGGAGCAGGCCGAACAGCGGCGGTTCGTCCCACGAGCCGAGGTCGATTTCGGCCCCGAGCGCTTCCGGCAGGGCGCGCGGGAGGTTGTCGGGAATCCCGCCGCCAGTGATGTGCGCCGCGGTCTTCACGAGTCCCCGGTCGAGCAGCGGCGCCACGGCGGGCAGGTACGAGCGGTGCACCGCCAGCAGCGCCTCGGCCACGGTAGAGCCCAGCTCCGGCACCGGGCTGTCGACTCGCAGCCCCAGCACGTCGAACACGATGCGCCTCGCCAGAGAGTAGCCGTTGGTGTGCAGGCCGGTCGAGGGCAGCGCCACGAGGACGTCCCCGGCCGCCACGGTGTCGCGGCGCAGCAGCCGGTCGCGGCGGCACCCCCCGACGATGAACCCTGCCACGTCGTACTCGCCAGGGGCGTAAAACCCGGGCATCTCGGCAGTCTCGCCGCCGAGCAGCGCGCAGCCGTTGGCGCGGCAGCCGCGCGCCAGCCCCTCGACCACGCTCACCATGACGCCGGGCTCAAGCCGGCCCGAGGCGAAGTAGTCGAGGAAGAACAGCGGCCGCGCCCCGCACACCAGGATGTCGTTGACGCAGTGGTTCACGAGGTCCTCGCCCACCGTGTCGTGGACGCCGGCCATCTGCGCCACCTTGAGTTTGGTGCCGACGCCGTCGGCGGAAGCGACCAGCACCTGCCCTCGCGGATTCTCGGGTTCGAGCGTGAAAAGCCCGCCGAACGCCCCGATCTCGGACAGCACCCCGGCCGTGAACGTCGACCGCGCCAGGCGCTTGACCCCGGCCAGCGCCCGGTCCTGGGCGTCGATGTCCACACCGGCAGAGGCGTACGTCAAGACGGGAGCGCCCGGCTCGTGCATGCGCCCGACATGATAGCCGAGTCGGTTGGCGGGGTCGGACTACCTGTCCTTGGCGATGACCTCGGCGGCACCGTCCTCGTCGAGGACCGGGTAGCGGCCGGAAAAGCACGCGGTGCAGAAGTGCTCGGGCGGGGTGCGCAGGCAGCCGAGCATCCCTTGCTCCGTGAGGTAGGCCAGCGAGTCCGCGCCCACGAAAGCCCTGATTTGCTCCACGCTCTGACTGGCGGCAATGAGTTCGCGCCGCTCCGGCGTGTCGATGCCGTAAAAGCAAGGGCCGATCGTGGGGGGCGAGGAGATCCGCAGGTGCACCTCGGAAGCCCCGGCGTGGCGCAGCATCGTGACGATCTTGCGCGAGGTGGTGCCGCGCACGATCGAGTCGTCCACGAGCACCACCCGCCGCCCGTCCACGACGCTGCGCACCGCGTTGAGCTTGATCTTCACCCCGAAGTGGCGAATCGACTGGCGGGGCTCGATGAACGTCCGGCCGACGTAGTGGTTGCGCACCATGCCGAGGGCGAACGGCACCCCCGACTCGTGTGCGTAGCCGAGCGCCGCCGGGATCCCCGAGTCCGGCACTCCGACCACGACATCGGCAGGCACCGGGCTTTCCTGCGCCAGCCGGCGGCCGAGCTCGAGCCGCACCGCCTGCACGTCCTCCCCGAACACCCGCGAGTCGGGGCGAGCGAAGTAAATGTGCTCGAACACGCAGTGGGAGAACGGCCCGCGCGAGGGCGGGCGGATGACCCGCGGCTCCTCGCCCCACAGCTCCACGACCTCGCCGGGGCCCACCTCGCGCACCTCCCGCGCCTCGATGAGGTCGAAGGCGCACGTCTCCGACGCCACCACCCACGCCTCCCCCACCCGCCCGAGCACGAGCGGCCGGAACCCGCGCGGATCGCGCGCCGCGAACAGCCGTCCATCGGCCATCACAGCCAGCGAGTAGGCGCCTCGCCCGGCGTCCAGCGCCTCCAGCAGCGCCTCCTCGATCGTGCCGGCTCGCGAGCGGGCCAGGAGGTGCAGGAAGACCTCGGAGTCGGAGGAGGACTGGAAAATCGCGCCGTCACCCTCGAGCTGCCGGCGCAGCCGCAGCGCGTTGACGAGGTTGCCGTTGTGCGCCAGAGCCAGCCGCCCGCGGTGGGTGTTGGCGACCACCGGCTGGGCGTTGACGAGCGACGAGTTGCCCGCCGTGGAGTAGCGCACGTGACCGACCGCCACCTGCCCCGGCAAGCGGCCGAGGGTCTCGCGGTCGAAGATGTCCGCCACATAACCCATGGCCTTGTGGTGGTGCAGCTCCCGCCCGTCGAAGGCGGCGATGCCCGCCGACTCCTGGCCGCGGTGCTGGAGGGCGTACAGGCCGAGGTACACGAGGTTGGCCGCGTCGGCGTGCCCCCACACGGCGCACACCCCGCACTCGTCGTGAAAGCGGTCGTCTCCCTCGCGCCGCGCTCGGCGGCGCGATGCGTCCGGATCCCACCTCACGCCTGGACCCCCTCCATCCACTCGAGCAGCCGCTGCGGCAGGGCGCACAGCTCCGCCATGCTTTCGGACAGCACGATCCGCTTCCCCACCCTGACCACGAGCCGGTCGCCGCCGACCGTGCCCAGCCGGTGCAGTTCCATCCCCTCGCACGCCTGGACGAGCGCCGGCTCGCACGCCGGCTGCACGGCCAGCAAGAACCGCCCCAGCCACTCGCCGAACAGCACGCGCGCCACGAGCGAGTCCCACGGAATCGTCAGGTCGGCCCCGCAGTCCGGGGAGCCCATGCGCACCAGCGCCGCCGCCAGCCCCCCGTCCGAGATGTCGGTGGCCGCCACGAGCCCCAGCCGCACCAGCTCCGCCACCACCCGGCAGCGGCGGCGCTCGGCGACGTGGTCGACCGGCGGCACGGGCCCGGCGTCGAGACCCAGGATGACCTGCAGGTAGCGGCTGGCGCCCAGCTCGCCGTCGAGCGGCCCGAGAAGGTACAGCGCCTCGCCCAGCTCCCAGCTCCCGCGCGGCACGTGGCGCACCTCGGGCACCACCCCGACCATGCCGATCGTCGGCGTCGGCAGGATGCTCTGCCCCGACGTCTCGTTGTAGAACGAGACGTTGCCGGACACGATCGGAATCTCGAGCGCCCGGCAGGCCTCGGCCATTCCCTCGATGGCGGCCACGAACTGGCCCATGACCGCGGGGCTTTCGGGCGAGCCGAAGTTGAGGCAGTCCGTGACCCCGAGCGGCTCGGCCCCCACGCACGCGAGGTTGCGCATCGCCTCCGCGACCGCCTGGGCCGCCCCGGCGAACGGGTCGAGCCCGCACGCGAACGAGTTGCAATCGGTGGTGGCGGCCAGCCCGATTCGCGTGCCGGGGATCAGCACCAGCGCCGCGTCGGCGCCCGGACCCACGACCGTCGCGGCACCCACCGACTGGTCATACTGCTCCCAGATCCGCCGCGCCGACGCGAGGTGGGGCGCCGACAGCAGTGTCTTGAGCTCCGCTCCCCAGTCGCGGTCGCGCAGCGCCGGCAGCGTCGCCGGCGCGGCCGGCTCCGGCCGCTGGTAGGGCCGCTCGTAGCGCGGCGCCTCGTCCACCAGGGGTGCGATCGGCAGCTCGAACGCCGGCCCTCCCCCGAACGTCGCGCGCACCACCGGCTCCTCGATGACGCGGCCGATGTCGGTGGCGTCGAGCCCCCAGCGTTTGCAGAGGTTGATGACACTGGGCACGTTGCCGGGTGCGACGATGAGCAGCATGCGCTCCTGCGATTCCGAGAGCATCAGCTCGTACGGCGTCATGCCGGCCTCTCGCACCGGCACCGCGTCGAGATCGAGCTCGAGCCCGCATCCGGCCCGCGACGCCATCTCGAACGACGAGGAGGTCAGCCCGGCCGCGCCCATGTCCTGGATCCCGACCACGAGGCCACGCGACATGAGCTCGAGACAGCACTCGATGAGCAGCTTCTCGGTGAACGGGTCGCCGACCTGCACGGTCGGCCGCTTGGCCGAGGCTGCCTCGTCGAAGACATCGGAGGCCATGGTGGCGCCGTGGATGCCGTCGCGGCCGGTCTTCGAGCCCATGTAGACGACGCGATTGCCGGGCCCCGAGGCGCGGCCGTAGAAGATCCCGTCCTCGCGCGCCACGCCCACCGCCATGGCGTTGACGAGGATGTTGCCGTTGTACGTGGCGTGGAAGTCCACCTCCCCGCCGACCGTGGGAACCCCCACGCAGTTGCCGTAGTCGCCGATCCCGCGCACCACCCCGTCCACGAGGTGCCGCATGCGGGGCGCGCCTGGGTCGCCGAAACGTAAGGAGTCCAGGAGCATGATCGGCCGCGCCCCCATCGTGAAGACGTCGCGCAGGATCCCGCCCACGCCGGTGGCGGCGCCCTGGTACGGCTCGATGAACGAGGGATGGTTGTGCGACTCCATCTTGAACACCGCGACCCACCCCTCGCCGACCGCGACCACCCCGGCGTTCTCGCCCGGCCCCTGGACGACCCGCGGCCCCCGGGTCGGCAGCTTGCGCAGGTGGGCGCGGGACGACTTGTACGAGCAGTGCTCCGACCACAGCACGGAAAAGATCCCCAGCTCGACGAGGTTGGGGGCGCGCCCGAGGGCCTCCAGTAGCCGCTCCCACTCCTCCGGGTAGAGCCCGTGCTCGCGCGCGAGCTCGGCGTTGGCCTCGGCGTCCCACCTCATGCCGCCTCCACCAGGGCGCGCAGCAGCGCCCGTCCGTCCTCGCCTCCCAGCAAGCGGGACACCCGCCGCTCCGGGTGCGGCATCATGCCGAGCACGTTGCCTTCGCGGTTGATGAGCCCGGCGATGTTCTCGAGCGCGCCGTTGGGGTTGGCGTCGAGCCGCACCTGGCCGCTCGGGTCGCAGTAGCGCAGCGCCACCGCCCCGCGCTGCTCGACCTCGCGGACCACCGCGGGCTCGGCGAACCAGTTGCCTTCCTTGTGGGCGACCGGCAGGCGCAGCACCTGCCCGGGCTGGAGGGTGCGCACGAGCGGCAGGTCGGCCCGCTCCACGCGCACGTACACGTCGCGGCAGACGAACCGCAGCGAGCGGTTCATGAGCATGGCGCCCGGCAACAACCCCACCTCGAGCAGCACCTGGAACCCGTTGCAAATGCCGAGCACCGCGCCGCCTTGCTCGGCGTGGCGGCGCACCGCCTTCATGACCGGCGAGTGAGCGGCCATCGCCCCGGCGCGCAAGTAGTCGCCGTACGAAAACCCGCCTGGCAAGATCACGGCGCCGCAGCGTTGCAAGTCCTTGGACTGGTGCCACACCGGCACCGCCTCCCCGCCCACCGCCTCCACCGCCGCCAGCGCGTCGCGGTCGCAGTTGGAGCCGGGGAAGACGATCACGGCCACGCGTGGACGTCGCCCGCCGTCGGTCATGGCAGCCTGACCTCGAAGTCCTCGATGACCGGGTTGGCCAGCAGCTCGCGAGCGGCCTCCTCGACTCTGGCGCGCACGAGCCCGGCGTCGTCGCCGGCGACCTCGAGCAGCATGAGCTTGCCGACCCGGACCTGCTCAACTTCCTCGAACCCGAGGTTTGTGAGCACTCGCCGGATCGCCTCGCCCTGGGGGTCGAGCACCGATTCCTTGAGCTTGACGCGGACTTCCACCTGCATGTCGCCTCCTGCCGCCGCTAGTCGGGGACGGGGGTGCGGGGGTACGCCCCCGCGGCCCGCCCACCGCTGATCGAAGGTCGAACGTCGACAGCCGCCCACCCGCCCAGCTCCGGCAGGGCCGCCGGGAGCTCCACGGCAAGAGGCCGGTCCTGGCTGGACACCTGGCAGCGCGCGCGGCTGCCGGCCAGCACCCGCTCGAGCTCGGCGCGTGCCAGGTCGGGGGTGTTGTTTTCCTGTGAGAGGTGCATCGCCACCACGAGTTCGAGCCCCGGCCCGGCGAGGCGCTCCAGCGCGGCGCGCGCCTGGCAGTTGGAGAGGTGCCCGGTTCGCGAGCGGATGCGCTGCTTGAGCGGCCAGGGGTACGAGCCGAGGCGCAGCATGTCGAGGTCGTGGTTGGCCTCGATGAGCAGCGCGGCGCATCCCGCCAGTCGCTCGAGCAGGAGCTCGGTCACCACCCCCGTGTCGGTCACGAGGCCGAGCCGCCGCTGGCGGTGGGAAAACACGAACCCCAGCGGCTCGGCGGCGTCGTGGCTGGTGGCGACCGGCAGCACCTCGAGGCCGACGTGCTCGAACGGGCGCCCCGACCGCAGCAACGGCTCGACGGCGGCCTGCCCGGCCAGCGCCCGCGTCGTGCCCTCGCTGCCGAGCACCGGCACGGCGTGCTTTTTCTGAAATACCGCGAGGCCCCGCACGTGGTCGACGTGCTCGTGCGTGAGGAGCACCATCTGGAGGTCGCCCGGGGCGAGGCCGGCAAGGGCCAGGCGCGACCGGAGCTGGCGGTACGAAAGACCGCAGTCCACCAGCACGCGCGCGCCGTTGGCCTCGACCACCGTGGCGTTGCCGCTCGACCCCGAGGCAAGCACGATGGCGCGCACCTAACTCGCCCCTTCCGGCTGCGAGCAGCCCCGGTCGAACTCCGAGCGCGCGTTGCGTCGACTCACCCTCACCGTCCTCGATCCGCCGCCTGCGGCGCGCCAAGTGTAGCAGTCACACCCCGGTGGAACCGAACCCCCCCGCCCCTCGCTCCGACGGTGGCAGGGCCTCAACCTCGACGAACTCCGCCCGCAGGACCGGCGCCACCACGAGCTGGGCGATGCGATCGCCCCGCCGCACCACGAACGGCTCGCTCCCCGTGTTGGCGAGCAGCACCTTGACCTCGCCTCGAAAGTCCGAGTCGATGGTGCCGGGGGCGTTGGGCAGCGTGATCCCCCAGCGCAGCGCCAGGCCCGAACGGGGTCGCACCTGCACCTCGTAGCCTTCCGGAATCGCCAGCACGAGCCCCGTCGGCACCGCAGCCCGCTCGCCGGGGGCGAGCGTCAGGCTCGCCTCGACAGCCGCCACCACGTCGGCCCCGGCGGCCCAGGCCGACAGGTAGCGGGGCAGCGGTAGACCCGCCGCGTGCGGCAGCCGCTGCACCAGCACGCGGGGGCTCACGACTCGAGCCTCCGCACGGCGGCAGGCAGGACGATCCCGCCCCGCGGCCCGCACAAAGCCCCGGCCACCTTCTCCAGCCGGACCGTCCGGCGCGCCAGCGCGCGCACCCGCTCGGGGGTGATCGCCTCCAGTTCGCGGCGCACCACCGCTGCGTCGAACCGCCGGTGCCGGGCCAGCCACTCGCCGGCGTGCGCTTCCATGAGCGCGTCCGCGCCCTCGGCGCCGAGCACCACACCTGCCAGCAGCGCCTGCCGGGCGAGCTCGATCTCCCGTTCGCTCACGCCCCCCGCGCCCACTTCCGCCAGCACGCCCAGCAAGGCGCCCCAGCACGCGCCGAACTGCCGGGCCGGCGCCGAGAACACGATCTCGAGCACACCCGCAGGCGCGGCGGCGTAAACGGAGGTCGAGACCTCGTACACCAGTCCGAGGCGGTCCCGCAGCTCGCGGAACAGCCGGCTCGAGGCGCCGCCCCCGAGGAGCTGGTGCAGAACCCCGAGCGCGTAGATGTCGGGGTGGTCGGCAGGCACCCCGGGCAGCACGAGGTTCGCGTAAACCTGCTCGATCCCGTCCCGCTCCTCGACGAGGACCCCGGACCGCCACGCCGGCGGCCGATGTGCGGCCCTCTCGGCCCCGAGCCGACACCGCCCCGCTCGCGCGAACGCTCGCGGCAGTGGCACGCCGGGCGGTGTCACCGCCACCAGCACCAGGTTGCCCGGCCCGAACCGGGCCCGGTGGTAGCGCGCCAGGTCGGAGACCGAAAGGCGTTCGACCACCTCTCGCCGGCCCAGCACCGGGCGGGCCAGCGGGTGGCTCCCCCAGCACGCCTGCAGTGCCAGCTCGGCCACCACCTCGGCCGGCGAGTCCTGGACGAGGTCGAACTCGGCGCCGACCACCGAGCGCTCCAGCTCCAGCTCGTCGGCCCTCACCACCGGCCGCAGCACCGCGTCGAGCACGAGGTCCGCGGCTTCCTCGCGGCGCTCCACCGGGACGTGGGCGGTCACGGCGCACACCTCCCGCGTCGTGAAGGCGTCCACCGAACCGCCGAGCGAATCGGTCAGCTCGGCGATGGCCTCGGGGGTGCGCGCACCGCAGCGCCGCAGCAGCAAGTGTTCGAGCAGGTGGGTGACCCCCGCCAGCTCCCCCGGCTCATCGGCCGAGCCGCACCTCACCCACGCCCCCACCGCGGCGGTGGCGCCGGGTGTGGTCTCGTGCAGGATCACGGGCGCGCCGCTCATGGAGCGCGAAGGATACCAGCCCCCTGCCTGGTCGAGGGGCGAGCTGATGACTGCGTGCCCGTCAGCGTTTCGGCGTCGGGACCACCGAGGGAACGGGGGGTTTGGGACCGGTCTGCTTGTTGGGATCGAAGACGAACTTCCAGTCGCAGTAGCGGTTGCGCCCGTCGAGGACGCGGATCGACTCCTCGCATGAGCGGGATGTCACGCCGACAATAGGACCGCCTTGCGGCTGGCCAGGGGCGCCGGCGCCGGGCGTGGGCTGTGGAGTGGGCTGGGGGGTCGGCGTTGCCCGCCCGGCAGGCGGCCCCAGGGGTATCGTCTGACCGTCCTGCCCGAAGAACAGCGGTTTCCAGTCCGCCTTGCCGGTCATGGGGTCGATCCACTTCTTGCGGATCACGCGCGGCTTCGCCGTGTACAGCTCGTCGAGGCTGAGGGGAAAACGGCCGTTGCGGGCGCGGAAGAGGCGGATCGCCTCGACGAACTGCCCGCCCCGGAAGATCAACTCCTCTTCGTTCTCGCGCCGCTTCTGGAAGGTCACGCTCTGGATCGCCACGGTCAGCATGATGGCCATCACCGCCAGCACGACGATGAGCCCGGCCAGGGTGAATCCGCGCTGCCTCCCCCGGCCGGCCGGTCGCGGCTCGCACCCCGCGGGACGTGGTCGCGGCGACGTCCGCGCGAGGGCCGGGAGAACGGAACGCGTCCCCATCGGGGTCACCAGTCGGCGTAGCGGGAGCCGTCCAGCGCCGTGCCTTCGGACCCCGACCTCACGTCGATGATCCCCGCCGGCTGCTCTTGGTCGCGTTCGTCGGCTTCCTCGCTCGGCTGCTCGTAAATGGGGATCCAGGTGTCGGTGCTGCCGGTGAACGGATCGACCGGAAGCTTGCGGAGATAGCCCATGCTGACCAGCTCGTCGAGCGAGCTGGGGTAGCGCGTCCGGTCTCCGTGGAACTGGTCGATGCACGACCGCAGCGTGAAGAGGTCTTCCTTGAGTGCCGCCTCCTTGGCCCGGATGGGCGCCGTCCGCATCGCCGGCACGGCGATGGTGGCGAGAATGCCGATGATGGTCACGACGATGATGAGCTCGATGAGCGTGAAGCCGCTTTCCGCCGCCCGGCGGCGCGGGCTCGAGCCGGCCCGGACCCGGGTCGGGGCGCCCTCCCCGAGCCAGCCCCCGTCGTCCCCGCCCGGACTCCGTCCGGATTCCGGGCCCCAACCAACAAGCAGGAGGTTTGATCTCATCACCAGTCCTTGTACTTGGTGCCGTCGAGGGCGGTTGCCGCCGAGAGCGAGTAGACGTCGTACACGTTCTGCCGGCCCCAGGTGCGGGAGTCCGGCTCGTCCTGGTAGGAGCGCAGGCCCCACTCGTCCTTGCCGGTCATCGGGTCGATCGGAATGCGCCGCAAGAACTTCCTCTTGACCGTCTGACCCACGACGTCGACGCCCTCGACAAGCACCTCGAGTTCCTTGGGATACCCCTCGGTCCCCAGCTCCACCTGGATCATCCCCTGGTCGGCCAGCCGCTTGTGCTCGTCGATGGCGTTGCGCATCTGGCGCAGCGCCAGCCGCAGCTCGGCTTCGCGCTGCCGCTTGATCGTGAACTTGGCCGTCGGCAGCGCCACCGCGGCCAGGATCGCGATGAGCGCCACGACCATCACGAGCTCGGCAAGCGTGAAGCCTCGCTGCCTGCTCATGGCTCGCGCACCCCCGTGACGACGGCGGCCGAGGCGACGCCCAGGATCGTCGCCCCGGAGCCGCTCACCGCCCCCACCGGCCCGGCGAAGATGAACGGAAGCTCGCCAGCCTGCCGCGGCCGCACGGTCACGCGCAGCAGCGTGCCGCTGCCGCGCGCCTGCCCGCTCCAGCCGGCTGTGATCCACCCGAGGGCGGGCGTGTGAATAGGCTGGACCTGCAGGTTCCGGCCGTCGCCCGGGAGGTCGCCGCCCTCCACCCGCACCACTTCCAGACGGGCCGGGTCGTAGGCGAAATGCAGCGGCGAGGCGACGCCTTCCGCGCCCGCATCGAGGACGACCGTGAGCACCCCTTCCGAGCCGACCACGACCGGCAAACGCGACGGGTAGAAGGCGAGGCGGGACAGGGCGATCTCCGCCGCCTGCAGCGTCAGGGTCGACGCTTCCGGCCGTTCCTGCCGCTCCTCGTCCTCGGATTTCCCTTCCTTCGGGACCGGGTGGATCCCCCCTCTTGCCGGCCCCTGTCGCTCGGGCGGCGGGAAGGCGAGCCGCGGCCGCCGCTCCCCCCGCTCGCCCTCGTCCACCTTTTCCTGCATGCCTGGATCGTCCATCGGCTCCGGCGCTGGCCCGGCTTCGCCGAACGGCCCGCCCTCGACCGCCGAGCGGATGCGTGGCGAGTTGCCGAAGACGGTGATGCGGTTCTCGGTGCCCACCCATACCGGGGCGAGGTCCTCCTCGGTGATGTTGGGGTTGCGGATGATGTGCGGCGTGATGGTCAGCACCAGCTCGGTCTGGGTGAGGTCGGCCGTGTTGCCCCGGAACAGCGGCCCCACGATCGGGAGATCAGCCAGAAACGGCAGGCCCGAGCGCGAGGTCCCCTTGCGATACTTGAGCAGCCCGGCCAGCATCGAGGTCTCGCCGTCCTTGAGGCGGATCACCGAGTCGATGCTTCGGGTGCCGATCTTGGGCTGCATGTTGCCGCCGCCGACGTCGACCTTGTCGCCGAGTTCGGAAACCTCCACCTTGAGCTTCATCGTGACCTCGTTGTTGTGGTGCACGCGCGGCTCGAGGTCGATCTTGATGCCCACGTCCTGGTACTGGAAGGCGGTGATGGGAACGATGTTGCCGCCCTGCGTCTGGGTCGTGTTGAACGTCGTGGTGGGGATCGGCACCCGGTCGCCGATCACCAGGTTGCCCTTCTCGCCTTCGGTGATGCGGAGCTGGGGCTGGGCCAGCGTCTCGGCCTCGCCCGAGGACTTGACGAGCTGGAGCGTCACCGACGGCATGGTGATCCCCCACATGCTGCGGGTGATGTCGCCGAGCTTGTCGAGCGGGATGCGGAAGTTGGTGGCGCTGCCCGACAGCTGCGTGGGGTCGAAGGAAATCGGGTAGCCGTCGGGAGTCGGTGCGGCGATCGCCACTCCGAGCTTGCGGGCGGCGTTGGAGTCGAGCTGGATCAGCTCCACGTCCACCAGCACTTCGGCCTTGGCCTTGTCGTTGGCGTTGATGAGGCGTTCGGCGATCGCCACCTTGTCGGCGGTGTCCCGGATGACGATGGAGTTGAGCCGCTCGTTGACCGCGATGCGCCGGGCGTCGATGAGCGCCCGCAGCATATTGTTGACGTCCTTGACGTCGGCGTTGGAGAGAAAGAACGTCTTGACCACGAGGTCCTCGTAGTCGCGGCGGTTCTGCGGCGTGTCCTCGACGATGAGCACCGACCTGTCGTCGATCACCTTGTAAAAGTGCGTCGCGGCCTGCATCACGGTCTCGAGCGCCTGGCGCGCCGTGACGTCCTTGAGCTCGATGGTGATCTTGTTGTCCTTAAGCTTGCTGTCGAACAGGATGTTGATGCCGAACGCCTGGCCGATGGCCTTGTAGATGTCCCTGACGTTGGTCTGGTTGGGGAACGAGAGGCTGATCGGTTCGTCGGAGGCGGGGTTGAGGATCGGCGGCTTGACCTTCATCTCGGCTGCCGCTTTCTTCATCTGCTCGAGCTTCGAAGCGCCGCCCTCCTGGGCGAGGATCGCGAGATCCTTCCTGGCCTTGCCGAGCTCCACCTCGGCGTACTGGTGGGTGGGGTCGAGCTGGACCGCGAGCTGCAGCTCCGTGACCGCTCGCTGCAGGTCGCCAGCATCTCGGAACGCGAGCCCCTTGCGGAAGTGCGCTTCGCCGGCCCTCTGGCGCGCCCGCTGGAGCGACATCTTCAGGCGCAGGTCCTCGGGCTTCTTGGCCAGAGCCTCCAGGTAGTGGTACACCGCCGCGTCCCAGTTCTCGACCCGCGCCGCTTCCTCGGCTCGGCGCGTCGTCGAGTAGGTTCCGCACGCCGCCACCGCCACCGCCGCGGCCAGCAGAACGGCCGTCTTGCTTCGATGCGTCTTGCTCACACTCACCTCGCCAGTGGTACCTCGGTGTTGACCGTATCCGCGAACCCCACGTACCCGACCGTCACGCCGGTCGCCTTGACCTCGCGGATGATGAACTTGTTCTTCAGCGTGTCGCCCCGTGCCGCGGCCACGATCTCCTCGCCGTCGCGAAAGACGGCCACCGGCAGGCGGCTCGGGCCGAGCCAGCCGATGTACGTCAGCGTGAACGCCGGCGGCGGCGGCGGGCCCGGCGTGGGAGTGGGCCGCGGCACGACTGGCACCGGCGGGCGTGTCGGCAGGGGCGTGGGGGTCGGCCGACGGTCCGGAGTCGGCGTGGGAGGCGGACCGTACGTGAACAGGTTTCTCACGGTCCCGGGGGTCGGCAGCTCCCGACCGCCGAGCCGGCTCCACCCCAGGTCCGGGACGGTGTAGCTCTTCACCGGGGGCAACGCTCCCCCGGAACCCGCACCGCCGAGCAGCGTCGGGCGCCAGCGCGTGAGGCCGAAGACCGCCGCCGCTGCCAGCAGCACGAGCAGCAGAGCGAGCCGGCGCGGATCAGTCTTCGCTGCCACCCTTCACCTCCCTCGCGCCCAGCTCCCGCACCAGCGCCTCGTCCACCTCCGAGAAATACGTCCCCATCGTCAACCTCACCGACACGTCCAGGCTCGCCGCCGACTGGTCGCCCTCGAGCCCGAGCCCCTCGAGGACGATGAACTGGGGCGAACTCTCGAGCAGGAAGACACAGCGCCGGATCTGCTCGTACGAGCCCTTCACGCTGTACGAGGCGGTGAAGTACACGAGGCCGGACTTTTCCTCCCGCTTGTAGGCGTAGCCGATGCTCTCCACGCCGAGCCCGGCTTCCTGGGCCAGGCGGAGGACCTCCTGCAGGAACGGGATGAGCCGTTCCTTCATGCCTGCGAGCTGATCCCGCCGCAGCACGCGCAGGTTCTCGCGCAGCTCGCCGAGCCTGGCGCGCGTGTCCTCGAGCCGGCGCGCGCTCTCCTCCAGGCGCGCGACCTCCGACTGCAACTGCTCGGCCTGCGCCGCCAACGCCGAGCCTCGCTCCAGCACCGCCGATCGGAACCCGAACACCCACGCCAGGTTGGCGGCCAGGAGCAGGGCCGGGATCGTCCACGCCCACCAGTGACGCCACCACGCCCCGGGCCTGCTCATGGCCGACCTCCGGGCCAGTACGTGACCGACAGGCTCACCTGGTATCCCTGGCCGCCCGAGGACGCCGGCGAGTCCTCGCTGGCGGGCACGGGGTCCGAGAACGAGGGGTCGGCGAACAGCGCCGCCAGCAACCCCAGCCAGGCCTCGCGCGAAACCGCCACGCCGCGCAGCGTCAGGCGCAGCGACCCCTCCTTCTGGGCTGCCGGTGTGACGCTCACGAGCCGTACGTTCCACGGCACCACCCGCTCGAGGTCGGCCAGCATCTGGCTCCACGAGAGCTGCCGGCGCGCCACCACCTCCTGGAACGCCGCCGTCTCCGCCTGTAGCTTGCGCCACCCGACGGCCCCCAGCTCGCGGTCCGCCGCGGCGACTTCCCTCGCGAGGCGGTCGCGGCGCGCGCGGAGAGCCCGCACCTGCTCGATCTGGTCCTGCTCGACGCTGCGGGCACCCAGCAGCTCGCTCACCGAGACGACGCTGAGTGCCGCCGCCACGACCGCCAGGGCGGCGCCCAGCGTCCACACCGGCCGGCTGTTCTCGAAGCGGTCACGGGCCAGGTTGGGCCGCTGCATCACTCCTCCCTGCCGGAGCCGCACGCCAGCAGCGCCCCCAGCAGCGCCCCCGGCAGCGCGGTTTGGGCCGGCACGCGTTCAGCGCCCACGACCAGCCGGCGCACCGCGAGCTGCGGACGGTCCGCCACCGCGGCCTCGACCTCGGCGGCCATCTCGCCGTCGAACGCCACGACCCACATTTCCACGCCGCGGCTCGAGCCTCCGTCTCCCTGCAGCAAGGTCAGCGAGTGCTCCACCTCGCGGGCCACGAAGCCGGCGGCGAGCGCCGCGTCGGCCGGCAGCGCCTTCTGGCGCAGCAGCGTGACCGCGCCGTTCTCCACCCCGGCGAACCCCAGCGAGCGCGGCTCCGCGACCACCACGAGGTACGGCCCGCCAGCAGGGGGCGCCAGGTTGGCGACGGCCAGCGCCGTGCTCTCGATGCGGCCCACCCGCACCCCGGCCGCGGCCAGCGTCTCCTCGATCACGGCCAGCGGCCGGTCGAGCGCCAGGACCACCAGCACGTGCCCTTCGGTGCGCATCGGCAGGTAATCCAGCCGCACCTCCTCCGGCCGGCACGGCAGCAGCTTCTTGAGCCGCCAGCGGATCACGTCCTCGGCTTCCTGTCGCCGGCGCGGCAGCCCGCCCACGTCGATCTGCACGCTCCTCGTCCAGGCCGTGGGAAGCAGCACCGTGCCGCGCGGCGGGAGCTTGCCGGCGGCCTGTGCGAGGCGGCCGAGGGCGGCGGCCAGCAGGGCACGGTCGACCTGCAGCAGCCCCACCGGTCCTTGCCGGAAGCACTCGGGGTCGACTGGCACGGCTTCGGCGCGCACGAGAGCGTCCCGCCGGCGCGACAGCAGCGCCAGCGTGATCTGGTCGTCCGCCAGGGCCAGGACGGCGGGCGGGAGCGGGGTGGTGAGGAACCGTGGGAGTCTCATTCGACGAACGTCACCTTGTTGACTTCCTTGAGGGTGGTCACGCCGGCAAAGACCTTCTCCAGCGCCGACTCGCGGAGGAACTTCATGCCCTCGGCCTTGGCCTCGCGCTTGATTTCCGCGGCGGGGCGCTTGTCCAGGATGAGGACGCGGATGTTGTCGGACAGGTCCATGAGCTCGGAGATCGCGCACCGGCCCAGGAAGCCGGTGCCGTTGCACTCGATGCAGCCGGCGCCCTCGAAGAAGGTGACCCCCACGACTTGGTCGCGGGTGAGCCCCGACTCGTCGAGGAGCTGGTCGGAGACCTTCGCCTCGCGCCGGCAGTGGGGGCAGATGCGGCGCACCAGCCGCTGCGCGAGCACGCAGTTGAGGGCCGAGACGAAGTTGTAGAGGTCCACGTTCATGTTGAGGAACCGCCCGAGCACGTCGACCACGTTGTTGGCGTGCACGGTGGTGAACACGAGGTGGCCGGTGAGCGCCGACTGCACCGCGATTTGCGCCGTCTCCTCGTCGCGGATCTCGCCGACCATGATCTTGTCGGGGTCGTGCCGCAAGATCGACCGCAGGCCGCGCGCGAACGTGAGGCCCTTCTTTTCGTTGACCGGGATCTGGGTGATGCCCGGGAGCTGGTACTCCACGGGGTCCTCGATCGTGACGATCTTGTCCTCGACGCTCACGATCTCTGACAGGCAGGCGTACAGGGTGGTGGTCTTCCCGGACCCGGTCGGCCCGGTCACGAGCACCATACCGTACGGCTCGCGGATGAACTTGCGCAGCTTGCGCTTGGTGTCCTCGTCGAACCCCAGCACGTCCAGGTTGAGAGTGCGGAACTCCTTGTTGGCCGATTCCTTGTCCAGAATGCGGATGACCACGTCCTCGCCGTGGGTGGTGGGCATCACTGAGACCCGGAAGTCGATGGTCCGCCCCTTCATGCGCAGCTTGAAGCGGCCGTCCTGAGGGATGCGCTTTTCGGCGATGTCGAGTTCCGACATGACCTTGACGCGCGAGATGATGGTCGCGTGGTAGCGCTTGTCGATCGGCTCCATGGCCTGGTACAGCACGCCGTCGATGCGGTACTTGACGATCACCTCGGTGTCGCGCGTCTCGATGTGGATGTCGGAGGCGCGCCGCTGGATGGCGTTGAAGACGATGGTGTCGACCAGCTTGATGACCGGCGAGGTGTCGGCGGTGATCGACTCGATGGACAGCGCCTCCTCGCCGTTCTCGCGTTCCTGCACGAGCTGGATGCGGAAGTCCTCCGTCGCCTCGTCGAGCACCCTCTGCGTCGAGTCCGACTTCTCGAGAATCTCCGAGATGCGGGCCGGCGGCCCGACCCGCACCTCGATCGGGGCGCCGATGGCGAGTTCCAGCTCGTCGAGGGCGGCGAGGTCCGAGGGGTCGGCCATCACCACCACGACCACGTCCCCGCGGCGCTCGAGCGGAACGAACTGGTAACGTAGCATCAGCTCCACCGGGATCTGGCGGAAGAGCTCGGGCTCGCCCCGAAAATCGGAGAGGTCGTGGAACGGCAGGCGCAGCCGCTCGGCCAGCGCCAGCGCCCCCTGTCGCTCCTCCTCGCCGCGGCCTCCACCTCTGAGGTAACGCTGGGCAAAGGTGTTGAGGTCTTCCGCCATGATCTCCTCACTGCGAGCGCTGCAGCATCGTGAACATCGGGTAGTACACCGAGAGCAGGAGCGCCGACACCACGCCGCCCATGACCACGAGCACCGCCGGCTCGATCAGGCTCACGACGCGGGCGAGCTTGACCTCGATCGTCTCGTCGTAGAACTGTGAGACGTTGGCCAGCATCTCCTCCAGCGCGCCGGTGGCCTCACCGACCTGGACCATGGCCACGGTCAGTTCGGGGAACAGACCCGTGGCATCGAGCGAGGACCACAGCGCCTGCCCTTCCCTCACCCGCCCAGCGACGCGCCCAAGCGGGCCGGCCACAGACCGGTTGGTGACCGTCGAGCTGGCGACCTCGAGTGCCCGCACGAGAGGCGTGCCGCCCGAAAGCAGGGTGCCGAGCGAGCGCGTGAACTGGGACAGTGCGAACAGGTGCAGGATCGACCCCACGAACGGCAGCCGCAGCTTCAGCCGGTCGAGGGCGAGCGCCCCGCTGTCGCTGCGCAACCAGCGGCGCACGAACGGGTAGGCGAGGACCGCGGCGCCCGCCATGTAGGGCAGGTTCTCCTCGAAGAACTTCGCGGTGCTGAGGACGATCAGCGTCGGCAGCGGCAGCTCCGAGGCGAACCCGAGGTAGAAGGTGGCGAATCGCGGGATCACGTAGGTCAAAAGCAAGGCGATGAGCCCCAGCGCCAGCAGCACCAGGACCAGCGGATAGGTGAGGGCGGAGGAGACCTTGCGGCGCACCGCCTCGAGCATTTGCGAGTGCTGGGTGTAGCGGGTCAGCACCGGCACCAGCTCGCCCGACTGCTCGCCGGCCAGCAGGGTCGCGCAGTACAGGCGGGGGAAGAGCCCTCCCTGCGAGGCGAACGACTCGGAGAGCGCCACCCCCGAGCGCACGTCCTCGAGGACCCGCGTCAGCACTTGGCGGAACACCGGGTTCGTCTGGGCTCGCTGCAGCAGCTCGAGCGACTGCAGGACCGGGATGCCGGCCCGCAGTAGCGTGGAGAACTGCTGGTTGAAGACCAGGAATTCGAGCGAGGTGATGCGCTCCCGGCGCCAGATGCGGGCGATCCCGAACCGCGAGCGAACCGGTTGCAGCGCAAAGACGTGCAGGCCCTTGCTTTCGAGCTCGCGGCGCAGCGCCTCCGGGTTGGAGGCCCGATGCCGCTGCTGGAGCACCAGCCCGTCCGCGGTCCCGACACGGGCGATGTACTCGCTCACCTGGCGGTCTCCCGATCCGCCCCCAAGATCACCACGAGCGCCTTCTTGGCCTCTTCCGAACGCGCAGTCACCAGGATGAACATCTGCCCGAGCTGCAGGTTCAGGTTCGAGCGGTGCAGCCGGCGCTGCACGCCGATGCCGTGCTCCTGCCCCTCGAGGCGCGTGATCTCGCAGGGGGCGAGCTGCACGCGCTGCGGCTCACCCAGGACCGTGCGGAGCGTGAAGCGCAGCGTGTATCCCTGGGCCGCCTTCGACTCCACCGACACGCCTTCCCGGGCCTGGACCTCGAAGGCGTCGATCTCCTCGAAACCACTCCACCGGAAAAGGCCGGTCAGCTCGGCGCCGAAGCCCTCCAGCCTGGCCGCCCGCTGCCCCGGCTGGAGCGGGGCTGTCGACGCCATCAGCAACCGCACCCGCACCCGGTACGCCTGTTGAAAGGTGTCCCACGCGGCGAGCGCGTCGGCGATCCGCTGCACGACCTCCGGGTGGTCGCGGACCGCGATGGTGTTGCTGCCGGGCTGGAGGAGCACGCTCCCGCTGGGCGAGAGCATCGGTTCCACCATGGCCGCCGCCTCGCGGGCCGGACGGTGGCGAAGGTGGAACACCCGCTCGTCGAATTCCGCAGCCGCCGCCGACACGACAACCGCCAGCACCAGGACGGGAAGCACGCGCCGCACTTACAGCTCCAGGCCGGGATCGACCACGAACGCCACCTGCACATCGCCTCCCCCGGGGCTGCTGGCAGTGAGCTGGTACAGCCGCACGCCTTCGCCCTCGACCTCGACCAGCGCCGGCTCCGTTGGCTCGAGGCTTTCCGCCACGACCGCCGGAGAGGTGGCGCCTCCGTGCAGGCGCAGGAAAGTGGCCGTGGAGCCCGCAACCGCCACCGCTGCCGCGGCCGCCACGCCGAGCCACCAGCGCCGCCGCCCTCTCGTCTGCCGCTCGAGCCGGCGCTGCCGGATGCCGGAGAGCACCTCGCCGACGAACCGCTCGTCCTCGTCCGGCGGCACCGCGGCGAGCGCCAGGCTCACCGCCAGGGCGGGCTCGGTCGCGACCAGCGCGGCACGGCAGGTCGAGCACGCGGCGAGATGGTCGCGCACCTTGCTTTCAAGGTCCGGCTCGAGTTCGAGCGCCACGAACCGCTCGCCGAGCGCCAGCACCTCGCTGCACGCCTTCATCGCCCGCCTCCCCTCGGCAGGTACTCGGGATACCGCCTTGCCAGCTCCCGCCGCAGCACCGCCCGGGCCTGGAATACGTGGTTGCGCACCGTCGCCTCGCTACAGCCCACTGCTTCGGCGACCTCGGCCGTGGAGAGCCCTTGCACTTCCCGCAGCACGAACGCGGCGCGCTGCGCCGGCGTCAGGCGCTCCGCCAGCTCGGCGAAGATCCGCTGCACCTCCGCCTCGGCGAGGCGCTCCGGGGCGCGCGGCGTCTCCGAGTCCTCGACCAGGCGAAAATGGGTCTGGTGCGTGCGGTCGCGGCTGTCGCGCGAGCGCAGCACGTCGATCGCCAGGTTGGAAGCGATGCGGTAGAGCCAAGTGGAAAACGACCAGGCAGGGTCGTACTTCTCGAGGTTCTCCCAGGCGCGGACGAACGCTGCCTGAGCGACGTCGCGGCCCTCCTCGTCATCGCCCAGGATGCGGGCGGCACAGCGGCGAACCCCCCCCTGGTGCCGCCGGACGAGTTCGGCGAACGCCGCCTCGTCGCCCGCCCGAGCCGCCGCCGCCAGCTCCCGGTCCTCGCGCGGGGGAGCTAGCATCGGCCTCGGCAGCAGTCGCAGCAGTCCCATCCCAACTCCGACCTCCAGTGCGTATACGGCGGCAGCCACGGCGCCGTTGGGGCGCCGATTATAGCCTTCGTGTTTCGCCTGTTGCCTCGTGTCTCCCGGCCGGCCGGGCGGGGGAGGGCTTTCCACCGGACGGCCGGGAGGGCTGCTACACTCCCCGCCATGGCGCGCGCCGCTCTCTGGCTGTATCGAGCTGCAACAGCGGCGTTGCTGCCTCTCGCCGCCCCATGGCTGCTCGCCGCCGACCGCCGGCGCGGCAAGAAGCGGCCTCCGCTCGCCCAGCGTCTCGGGCGCCAGCTCCCCTCGCTGCCCACCGGCGGCGCCTGGGTGCAGGCCGTGTCGGTAGGGGAGGTGGCGGTGGCGCGGCTGCTGCTCGCCGAGCTGCGGCGCCGCCACCCCGAGACTCCGATCATCCTCTCGGCCACCACGGCCACCGGCCTGTCGCTCGCGACCGGCCAGCAGCAAGCCGACGCCGTGGTGCCGTTCCCACTCGACCTCCGCAGCCCGGTCCGGCGCGTCCTGGACGCCGCGCAGCCACGCCTCGTGGTTCTCGTCGAGACCGAGCTCTGGCCGGAGATGCTCGCCGGCTGTGCCGAGCGCGGCATCCCGGTGGCGATCGTCAACGCTCGCGTGTCCGACCGCTCGTTCCGGGGCTACCGGCTCCTGCGCCCGCTCCTGCGCCCGCTGCTCGAGCCCGTGACGCTGGCGCTGGCTCAGGAGCAGCAGGATGCCGACCGCCTGGCGGTGCTCGGGCTGCCGGCCGACCGCATCCAGGTGCTGGGCAACCTCAAGTTCGACGTGGGCGCCCCCAAGACCGCCCCCGGCATCGTGGCCGAAATGCGGCGGGTGGCCGGCACCCGCCGCGTCGTGGTGGCCGGATCCACGATGGAGGGCGAGGAGCTGCCGGTGCTGCGGGCCGTCCGGCGCCTGGCCGGCCGCGAGGGAGTCTTCCTGCTCCTCGCCCCGCGCCATCCCGAGCGGGCCGGAGACGTGCTCGAGACCGCGGCGCGGCTGGGCTTTTCCGCCGAGCGCCGGACGCTGCTGTCGAGCGCGCCCGCCGGCTGCGAGGTCGTGGTGCTCGACACCGTCGGCGAGCTGGCCGCTCTCTACGAGCTGGCCCACGTCGCGTTCGTGGGCGGCTCGCTGGCGGCCACGGGAGGGCACAACCCGATCGAGCCAGCGCGCTTCGCCGTGCCGGTCCTCACCGGCCCTCACGTGAGGAACTTCGCGGCGGTGTTCCGACGCTTCTTCGAGGTCGGCGCGGCGCGCGTCGTGCGCAACGAGAACGAGCTGGCGGCAGCGCTCCAGCAGCTCCTCGACGACCCGGCCGCGGCCCGTCGCGCCGGCGAGGCAGGGCGCGGGCTGCTCGAGGCCAACGCGGGCGCGACGGCCCGCACCGTCACCGCCCTTGAGAGGTTCCTGGCGTGAACCTGGGTCGCCGGCTCGCAGTCGAGGCCAGCGGCGCGCTGGAAGCGATCAACGCCGGCGCCCGGCTGCTGTACCGGTGGGGCGTGCGGCGCGTGCACCGCGCCGAGGTGCCCGTCATCTCGGTCGGCAACATCGCTTGCGGCGGCACCGGCAAGACACCGCTGGTCGCGGCTCTGGCCCGTGTCCTGACGAGCCGCGGCCGGCGCCCCGCGATCCTGACCCGCGGCTACCGACGCGAGAGCAAGGTCCCGCTGCTCATCACTGGGCAGCGCCAGGTCTCGTGGCGGGAGGCCGGCGACGAGCCCGCTCTCCTGGCCAGGGCGCTTCCCGAGGTACCCATCGTCGTCGACCGCGACCGGGTGCGGGGGGCGGCGACGGCCGTCCGGGAGGTCGGCGCCACTCATCTGCTGCTTGACGACGGCTTCCAGCACTGGCGCCTCGGGCGGGAGGCCGACATCGTGGTCGTGGACGCCGCCGACCCGCTGGCCCTCGAGGCGCCGCGCCGCGAGCGCCCCGCCGCCCTGCGGCACGCCACTGGCGTCGTCATCAACCGCGTCGACGACCGCAGCCACGCCGCCGTGGTCATGGCGATGCTGGGGCCGTGGGCGCCGGACGCAGCCATGATCGCCACGCGCGTCGCGGCGTGCGCCGTACACCGGGGCGGCGAGCGGGCACCCGCGGAGGCCTTGCGCGGGCAAAAAGCCGTGCTCATGGCCGGGCTCGGCAACCCCCGGGCGTTCGCCGGCTCGGCGGCCGACCTCGGCGTGGTGATTGCCGACATGGAACTTTTCCCGGACCATCACCGCTACCGCCGCGCCGATGTCGAGAGCATCCTCGCCCGGGCGTACGCCGCCGGAGCGATGGTGCTGACCACCGGCAAGGACTTCGTCAAGCTCCCGCCCGACCTCGCCGCCCAAGTGGCCTGGCTCGAGGTCGAGCTGCAGCCGGTGCTCGGCTCGTTCGCCGACCTCATCCCCCCCGCTATCCTGTAGAATCCATCCGTGCCGAGCCGGGATCGCCTCCACGCCATCGTCGACGGCTTCTCCGGCCGCCGGGTCGTGCTGTACGGCGACCTCGTGCTGGACCGCTTCGTCCTCGGCGCTCCCAAGCGGATCTCGCGCGAGGCACCGGTCATCATCCTGCGCTTCGAAGGCCAGCGGGACATCCCCGGAGGCGGCGCCAACGCCCTCGCAAATATCGCCTCGCTGGGCGGCGTCGCGGTGCCGGTCGGGGTGGTCGGCGACGACGAGGCCGGCCACGCGCTCCTCGCCGCCCTTCGCGGGCGCGGCATCGACGTCGGCTCGATCCTCATCGCGCCGGGGTTCAGGACCGTGACCAAGGTGCGCATCGTGGCCGGCGGCCCCTCGTCGCTCAAGCACCAGGTGGCGCGCTACGACATCGAGGACCGCCTGGCCGGCAACGACCGGCGGCTGCGCCGCGTCATCGCGGCGCTCGCCGAGGCCGGCGGCGGGGCGGCGGCAGCGGCGGTATCGGACTACGGCTACGGCGTCGTCGGCCGGGCCGGCATCGCCGCCCTCCGGGCCGCCATGCCGGCGGGGGCGCCACTCGTCCTCGACTCCCGGTTCGCGCTCGCCAACCTTGTCGGCGTCGACGGCGCCACCCCCAACCTCGAGGAGCTCGCCGCCGCGGCTGGGCGCGAGCTCGTCACCGATCAGGACGTGGTGGCGGCAGCCGAGGCGCTGCGTCGACGCATGGGCTGCCGCTTCCTGGTCGCCACGCGGGGAAGCCAGGGCTCCACCCTCGTCGAGGAGGGCCGGCCCCCCGTCCACTTGCCGGTCTACGGCTCCGACCAAGTCGCCGACGTGACCGGCGCCGGCGACACGGTGCTGGCGACCCTCACCCTGGCGATGGCCGTCGGCGCCTCTCCGCTCGAGGCGGCGACCCTCGCCAACCTGGCCGGCGGCATCGTCGTCACCAAGCTCGGCACCGCCACCGTGAGCGCGGCCGAGCTGCGCCGCGCCATCGACCTGGCACCGATCCTCGATGACTGATCCTGGCAGCAAGCCGATCTCCCGCCAGCACGCCGCCGAACTCAGCGCGCGGGCGCGGGCGGCCGGGCAGGTCGTGGTGCTCGCCAACGGCGCCTTCGACATGCTCCACGTGGGGCACGTGCGCTACCTTGCCGACGCCCGCCGTCTCGGCGACGTGCTCTTCGTGGCCGTCAACAGCGACGCCTCCGTGCGTCTGCTCAAGGGGCCGACCCGCCCGGTCGTCCCGGTCGGCGAGCGGGTGGAGATCCTGGCCCACCTCGCGTGTGTCGACTGGATCGTCGTCTTCGACGAGCCGACTGTGGCCGACGTGCTGCGCGAGCTGCGCCCTCACATCCACGCCAAGGGCACCGACTACACACCTCAGACCGTCCCCGAGCGGGCGGTCGTGAGCGAGTGGAGCGGCCGCACGGTCATCTGCGGGGATCCCAAGGAGCACGCCACGACCGATCTCATCGGCGAGGTGCTGCGGCGCTTCGGCCCCCCGCCCGAGGGCGGAGCCGGGACGGGCGGATGGTAAACCGGCAGCGCGCCGCCTCGCCCCGCTGTCGCCCCGCGGCGGTCCCGGCTACCATACCGGGGTGCGCGTCCTCCTCACCCGCCTCTCGGCCCTCGGCGACATCGTGCACACCTGGCCGCTGGCGGCGGCGCTGCGCGGCGCCCGGCCGGACCTCGAGCTGTACTGGCTCGTGGAGCGCCACTTCGCGCCACTCGTCGAGGCCCACCCGGCCGTCGCGGGGGTGATCCCCGTCGCCACCCGTCGCTGGCGCACGAGATGGTGGTCGGCCGCGACGCGGCGCGAGGTTCGCGACGCCCTCGCACGACTGCGCGAGCTCGACCTCGACGTGGCGCTCGACCCGCAGGGCCTCGTCAAGTCGGCCGCCTGGGCACGCCTGGCGAGAGTTCCCCGGCGCGTGGGGCTGGCAGCGCGCCAGCGCCGCGAGCGAGCCGCCGGCCTGCTCTACACGACAACAGTGACACCCCCGCCAGGGGCGAGCCACGTCGTGGACGTCAACCTCTCGCTCGCTTCCGCGCTCGGCGTCGTACCCGAGCCCGGCGCGGCACCGGACGGCCGGTTCCTGCTCGCCGGCGGTACCGGGCCGCGGCCACCGGCCGGGGCGGTCGTGATCCTGCCCGCCACCGGCGGGCCCGGCAAGGCCTGGCCGCCGTCATGTTGGGCGGTGACGGCGGCCGCGGTGGCTCGCCTCGGGCACCCGGTGTGGGTGGCCTGGGGACCGGGCGAGCGCGCGCTGGCAGAGCAGATCGCCGTCGAGGCCGGGGTCGAGATTGCACCGCCCACCTCCATCGTCGAGCTGGCCCACCTGCTGGCGGGAGCGGCTGTGGTGCTGGGGGCCGATACCGGCACTGTGCACCTCGCCGCGTCAATCGGGGTGCCGACAGTGGCGGTCTTCCTGGCCACCGATCCCGGCCGCAACGGCCCGCGCGGCGCCCGCGTGGCGGTCGTCTCGGCGGCGCGAGGGGGAGCCCGCCGTGGTCGTGCCCGCACCGGCGCCGCGCGCGAGGTCGATCCCGGCGAGGTGCTGGCGGCGCTCCGCGAGCTGGCAGGGTGAGCGACAGGCGGACGCCCCCGCTCGCTCCGACTCGCCGGGAGGCGGCGGCGAAGGTGATACAATCGGCTCGCGGACCGATGCGCAAGGGAAGGGAAGGGTATGGCCCTCAAGCTTGGTGAACTCCTCCTCAAGGCCCAGTTGGTCAACCAGCAGCAGCTGCAGAAGGCGCTGGACGAGCAGAAGAGCACCGGCGGCAAGCTCGGGGAGATCCTGCAGCGCCTCGGGTACGTGACCGAGGACGACATCATCGAGTGCCTGTCCCACCAGTTCGGCGTCCCCTCGATCAACCTGCGTCACTTCGAGATCGACTCCAACGTCGCGCGCCTCATTCCGGTCGACCTGGCCCGCAAGTACAACGTCATCCCGGTCAACAAGACCGGCGCCACCCTCACCCTCGCCATGACGGACCCGACCAACATCTTCGCCATGGACGAGATCACCTTCATGACCGGCTACCGGGTGGAACCGGTGGTCGCCTCCGAGGAGGCGATCCGCGAAACCATCGACCGCCACTTCGGATCGACCCGCGAGGTCGAACTCAAGAAGGTCATGGAGGACCTCACGAGCGTCGACGAGGCGGCGCTCGAGCTCATGGAGGAAGAGGAGGAGATGGACGTGGCCACCCTCGCCGAGGGGGCCGAGGAAGCGCCGGTCGTGCGGCTCGTCAACATCATGCTCACTGACGCCATCAAGCGCGGCGCGTCGGACATCCACGTCGAGCCGTACGAGAGGAACTTCCGCGTGCGCTACCGCATCGACGGGTTGCTGCGCGAGGTCATGACCCCGCCGCTCAAGCTCAAGGACGCCATCACCTCGCGCATCAAGGTGCTCTCGAAGCTCGACATTGCCGAGAAGCGCCTGCCCCAGGACGGCCGCATCCGCCTCAAGGCCAAGGTCGAGGGGCGGACCCGCGAGCTCGACTACCGCGTGTCCGTGATCCCCACCGTGCACGGCGAAAAGGTCGTGATGCGGCTCCTCGACAAGGAGAACCTCCGCCTCGACCTCACCAAGCTCGGGTTCGAGAAGCCTTCTCTCAAGGCGTTCGAGGACGCCGTGCTCAAGCCCTACGGCATGGTGCTGGTCACCGGCCCGACCGGCTCGGGCAAGACCAACACCCTCTACTCCGCCCTGCAGCGCGTCAACACCCCCGACACCAACATCATGACCGCCGAGGACCCGGTCGAGTTCCAGATGCCCGGCGTCAACCAGGTGCAGATGAAGGACTCGATCGGCCTCAACTTCGCGGCCGCCTTGCGCTCCTTCCTGCGGCAGGACCCGAACATCATCCTGGTCGGTGAGATCCGCGACTTCGAAACGGCCGAGATCGCGATCAAGGCGGCGCTCACGGGGCACCTTGTGCTCTCCACCCTCCACACCAACGACGCCCCCTCGACCATTTCCCGCCTCATGAACATGGGCATCGAGCCGTTTCTCGTCGCCACCTCGGTCAACTGCATCGCGGCGCAGCGTCTCGTCCGCCGGGTCTGCACCAACTGCAAGGAGGAGATCGACACGCCGATCCAGGCGCTGCTGGGCGTCGGGTTCTCCGAGGCGGAGGCGCACGACATCAAGCTTTACAAGGGCCGTGGCTGCGACAAGTGCAACAACACAGGGTACAAGGGCCGCACGGCCCTGATCGAGGTCATGACCATGACCGACGACCTCCGCGAGCTGGTGCTCTCGGGGGCAACCGCCATCGAGCTGCGGCGCAAGGCGCGCGAGGAGGGGATGATCACCCTCCGCGAGTCGGGCCTGCACAAGATCCGGGAAGGCCTCACGACCATCGAGGAGGTCGTCCGGGAAACCGTTTTGTAAGGGGGCGCGCATGGCCGTCACGCTGCACGAGCTCCTCAAGACCATGGTGGACTCCGGTGCCACCGACCTTCACGTCACGACGAACTCCCCCCCCATCATCCGGGTGCACGGGCTGCTCGAGCGGCTGCCGGGCCCGCCCCTGACCGCACCCGAGACCAAGCGACTCGTCTACTCGGTGCTCACCGACGCGCAGAAGCACCGGCTGGAGGAGACGCTCGAGCTCGACCTCTCGTTCGGCATCAAGGGGCTGGCTCGCTTCCGCGCCAACATCTTCTTCCAGCGCGGCGCGCTGGCCGGGGCGTTCCGCCGCATCCCGTACGAGATCCTGGGCTTCAAGGAGCTGGGGTTGCCCCAGATCGTGGAGTCGCTGTGCGAGAAGCCGCGGGGGCTCGTGCTCGTCACCGGGCCGACCGGCTCGGGCAAGTCCACCTCGCTCGCCGCCATGATCGACAAGGTCAACCGCGAGAAGCCACTCCACATCATCACGATCGAGGACCCGATCGAGTACCTGCACACGCACCAGAAGGCGATGGTGAACCAGCGCGAGCTGCACTCCGACACGCAGTCCTACGCCAACGCGCTGCGCTCGGTGCTGCGCGAGGACCCCGACGTGGTGCTCATCGGCGAGATGCGCGACCTCGAGACGGTGGAGTCGGCGCTGCGCATCGCCGAGACCGGTCACCTGACGTTCGCGACGCTCCACACCAACTCGGCGCCCCAGACCATCAATCGCATCATCGACGTCTTCCCCGAGCACCAGCAGTCCCAGATCCGCACCCAGCTCTCGTTCGTCCTCGAGGGCATCATCTGCCAGTCGCTGCTGCCCAAGGCGGGGGGCCGGGGGCGGGTGCTCGCCTGCGAGATCTTGATTCCCAACGCCGCGGTGCGTAACCTCATCCGAGAGGACAAGGTTCACCAGATCTACTCGATGATGCAGACGGGCCAGCTCAAGCACGGGATGCAGACCTTTAACCAGTCGCTGGCCACGCTCTATCAGCGCAAGCTGATCACCTTGCAGACCGCCCTGTCCTACAGCTCCAACCAAGAAGAGCTGCAGGACATGATCAACCGGGGCACGGGCGTCGTGCAGCAACCCTTGCCGCCCCGTGTGCCAGGGAGGAGCTAGCGTATGCCCAGCTTTGAATGGAAGGGACGAGATCGCGCCGGTCGGCCGCAGAGCGGCGTGCTGGTGGCTGACACCAAGGATGCCGCCCTGGCCGTCCTGCGGCGCCAGCAGGTGGTGCCGATCACGGTCAAGGAGAAGGGCAAGGAGATCGCCGTCCCCAAGGTGCGCGGCGGCGTGTCCGACAAGGCCCTCGCCGTCTTCACCCGGCAGTTTTCCGTCATGATCGACGCCGGCCTGCCGCTCGTGCAGTGCCTGCAGATCCTCGGCGAGCAGCAGGAAAACAAGGCGTTCCAGCGCATCATCCTGCAGGTCCGGGAAGACGTGGAGACGGGGTCCTCGCTCGCCAACGCCCTCAAGAAGCACCCACAGGCGTTTTCCGACCTCTACGTGAACATGGTGGCGGCCGGCGAGGCGGGCGGTATCCTCGACACCATCCTCCAGCGCCTCGCGACCTACATCGAGAAGGCGGCCCGCCTCAAGGCCCAGGTCAAGGCGGCGATGATTTACCCGGTGACGGTCATCGCGATCGCCATCCTCGTCGTGTACGTGATCCTCTGGAAAGTCATCCCGGTCTTCGCGTCGCTGTTCGAGAGCCTGGGCGCCAGCCTGCCGCTGCCGACCCGCATCGTCGTCGCGCTCTCGAAGTTCGTGGGGCGCTTCTGGTGGCTCATTGCTCTCGTGCTGGTTGCCGGCATCATTGCCGTGCGCCAGTACTACAAGACTCCCCAGGGCAAGTTGGTCATCGACAAGATCTTGCTCAAGACGCCAGTGCTCGGCATGGTGCTGCGCAAGATCGCGGTGGCGCGCTTCTGCCGCACCCTCGGCACTTTGCTGTCGGCGGGCGTGCCGGTGCTCGAGTCCCTCGAGATCACCGCCAGGACCTCCGGCAACGCGGTCATCGAGCGCGCCATCCTGGAGGTCCGCAAGCAGGTCGAGGAAGGCAAGACCCTGGCCGAACCCCTCAAGGCCACGAACCAGTTCCCGCCGATGGTGGTGCAGATGATCAGCGTCGGCGAGGCGACCGGCGCCATGGACACCATGCTCGCGAAGATCGCCGAGTTCTACGAAGAAGAAGTCGACACGGCGGTGGCGGGCATGATGAAGCTCATCGAGCCGGTCATGATCTTCTTCCTCGGCGTGGTGATCGGCGGCATCGTCATCGCGATGTACCTGCCGATGTTCGACCTCATCTCCAAGATCGGATGAGTTCGCCTGCTGGCTTCCGGGCCGATTCGACGGTCGGCCCGGAGCCGCCCGTCCCGGGCCTCGCGCGTGCGGTCAGGTGGTTGATCGGCATGCGCCTGCTTGCCGTTTCCGGGTTGCTCGTGGGCGCCCTCCTCGTGCAGGTCTCGAGCGAGGAGATCCTGCCCATCGGTCCCCTGATCCGGGTGGCGGGGCTCGCCTACCTGCTCTCGCTGGTCTGGATCGTGTTGCTCCTGGTGCGCGTTCCGCCCGGGCTGCACGGGGGGCTCCAGCTCGCCGGGGACCTGGCGGTGGTCACCGCGCTCATCTTCGTGACCGGTGGACCCAGCTCGCCGTTTTCGTTCCTGTTCATGATCCCGGTCGCCCTCGGCGCGCACCTGTTCGGGCTGCGAGGGGCGCTCACCACGGCCGGTGCGGCGTTCGTCTCCTACGCCGGGCTCGTCGAGCTGGTCGCCTTTCGCCTCGTCTCGGTCCCGGCTTACGCCCCGCCGGTGCCGGTGGGAGGCAGCACCGGCCTCGGGCTCCAGCTCGTGGTCACCGGCATCGGCTTCGCGATCGTCGCGATCCTCACCTCGTTTCTCGCCCACTCGGTGCGCCGGGCCGAGCAGCAGCTGCTGGGCGAGCGCACGGCCAGCGCCCGCTTTCTCGCGCTTTCCGACGACGTCTTGCGCTCGGTCGACTCGGGTGTGCTGGCGGTGGACCTCGACGGCCGGGTCGTGCTCGGCAACCCCGCGGCCATGCGCATTCTCGGCCGCGACGAGGCGGTCGAGGGGAAGCTCGTCGACCAGCTTCTCGGACTCGAGAACGTTTCGTGGTCGGAGGTGCTGAAAAAGGTCTCGGCTTCCGGCCCGGTCAAGCTCGAAGGCACGGAAATCGGGCGCCGCGTTCCGGTGGGGTGCACGGTCACGCCCTTGCGCAGCGGCGAGGGCCGCCTCGTGGGGTTCGTGATCCACTTCCGCGACCTCACCGAGGTGAGGGAGACGACGCGCCGCGAGAGCCTCCGCGAGCGCATGGCGGCGGTCGGCCAGATGGCGGCCGGCATCGCGCACGAGATTCGCAACCCCCTCGCCTCGATTTCCGGCTCGGCCCAGGTGCTCGGCAAGGTCCCGGGGCTCGGCGAGAGCGAGCGGCGCCTCTCCCGCATCATCGTCGAGGAGTCGCGCCGCCTGTCCGCGACCATCGAGTCGTTCCTCGCCTACGCCCGCCCGCCGGAGCCGCAGCCCGGCCCGTGCCAAATCGGGTCGATCCTCGCCGACACCCTCACCCTGTTCGCCAACTCCCCGGAGGTGACGCCGGCGCACCGCATCGAACTCGACATCCGGCCGCACCCCGAGCCCGTCCTCGCGGACGAGCGGCAGCTACGGCAAGCGTTCTTCAACCTCGCCCGCAACGCCGTCCAGGCCATGCCGCACGGTGGTACGATGCGCGTCATCGCCGCTCCCGAGAACGGCGAGTATGTGATCCGCTGGAGCGACGAGGGGATAGGCATGACGGCCTCGCAGATCGACGAGATCTTCCAGCCTTTCAAGGCCTTCCGCCAGGGAGGAACGGGGCTCGGACTGGCCGTCGTGTACTCGATCGTCAGCGAGCACCGCGGCGACATCAAGGTCGAGAGCGTCCCCGGCCAGGGCTCGACCTTCACCTTGCGGCTCCCGCTGGGATCGCCATGACGGGCCGGATCCTGGTCGTCGACGACGAGCCCAACCTCCGGGAGGTGCTCCGCATCGTGCTGGAAGGCGAAGGCTACACGGTGCGGGACGCCGCCGACCTGGCGAGCGCCAGCGAGGCCATGGGGCGAGAGCATTTCGACCTCGTCATTTGCGACATCCTGCTGCCAGACGGTTCCGGCCTCGACCTCCTGCGCACCCACGGCGCCACCACCAGCTTCGCCATGATCACGGCCCATACCACTCCGGCCACCTTGCTTTCCGCGGTTCGCCAGGGCGCGGTCGAGTACCTCTCCAAGCCGTTCGACATCGACCAGCTCAAGGCGATCGTCGCGAAGCGGCTGGCGGCCCCCTTGGGGACCGAGGAGGTGCGCTTCGGCGAGGAACTCGTGGGAGTGTCGCCGGCCATGCGCTCGATCAAGGACCGGGTGGCCCAGATCGCGCGCAGCGATGCCACCGTGCTGCTCACCGGCGAATCCGGGACGGGCAAGGAGCTGCTGGCGAGAACGATCCACGCTGCCTCCCCGAGGGCATCGGGGCCGTTCCTCGCCGTGAACTGCGGCGCTCTCCCCGAAGGGCTGCTGGAGAGCGAGCTTTTCGGCCACGTCCGCGGGGCGTTCACCGGCGCGGTCCGCGACAAGCGCGGCCTGTTCGAGGAGGCGCGGGGCGGCACCATCTTCCTCGACGAGATCGGCGAGCTGCCGCTCCCCCTCCAGGTCAAGCTGTTGCGCGCCCTGCAGGACAGGAAGATCCGTCCGGTCGGCGGCACCCGCGAGGCCTCGTGCGACGTGCGCGTCATGGCTGCAACCAACGCCGATCTGCGCGGCCTGATCGAACTCGGGCGGTTCCGCGAAGACCTCTTCTTCCGCATCAACGTCCTTTCCGTCACCCTCCCCCCGCTGCGCGAGCGGCTGGAGGACATCCCTCTGCTCGCCCGCGTCTTCCTCGACCGCGCCACGCGCCGCCTCGGGGTCGAGAAGAAGGAGCTGCACAAGGACGTGCTGCTCGTCCTCCAGGCCCACCCCTGGCCGGGCAACGTGCGCGAGCTCGAGAACGTCATCGAGCAGGCAGCGGCCATGGAGCCGTCTCCCCTCATCACGGTGGGCTCGCTGCCCCCCACCCTGCTCGCCGGGGCGGCCGACCGCGGCACCCGCTCGCTCGGCATGCAGCTCCCGGCCGAGGGTCTCGACCTCGAGGCGCACCTCGACACGATCCGGCGCGAACTCATGCGCCAGGCGCTCGAGCGCTGCGGCGGGGTCCAGAAGGACGCCGCCCGACTGCTGCGGATGACCTATCGCGCCTTCCGCTATCACGCCGAGAAGCTCAACCTTGCAACGGAGGACTGACGCGTGACGACCGCGCTCGTGGCCCTGCTCCTGTGGCTCGCCCCACCCCCGCACCCCGCCTGCGTGCTCCCCGATGGCGCGACGGTCAAGCTCGAGCTTGCCGTCACCGACCAGGACCGCGCCCTCGGGCTCATGTTCCGGGATGTCGTGCCGCCCGACACAGGGATGCTTTTCATCTTTTCGGAAGACGGCATCTGGCCGTTCTGGATGAAGGACACCTTCGTGAGCCTGGACCTCATTTGGCTCGACGCGAGCGGCACGGTCGTGGAGGTCAGGACCGACGTGCCGCCGTGCAGGCTCGACCCCTGTCCCTCGTACGCGCCGGCGGCCCAGAGTCGCGCCGTGCTCGAGATGGTGGCCGGCTCCGCCGTCCGGCACGGTATCAGGCCCGGCACGACGCTGCGCTTTTCGGCGGTGCCGGGCTATCCGCTGCCGCCTCCCACCAGGACGAAGTAGCCCTCGGCCAGTCGCCCGCGAATGACGGATCCAGAGCCCCCAGTGCGGCAAGGGGTGGAGGTGACTGGCCGTTGGCTGCGGGAGGGGAGGTCAGAGGCCTGAATGGCTGGCGACCCGGCGGCCTGTCGGGTCAGGACGACGGCTTCGACGGAGCGGGCGGCGCCGGCTTGCTCTCGGACGCAGGCTTGGCGGGCTCGCCGGGCGCCGTGGAAGGGGCTTCTCTGTCCTTCCTGCCGGCCCGGGCGTAGTCGGTGACGTACCAGCCGCTGCCCTTGAACCGGAGCGCCGGGGCCGAGATCACTTTCAGCATCTGGCCGCCGCAGCGTGCGCACTCGGCGGGGGGGGGGTCCCCGGAACGCTGCAGGACCTCGATCGTTTCACCACAGCTCGAACACCTGTACTCGTACAAAGGCATGAACACCCTCCGTGGAGGCACGCGCGCCCGCTCTCGACCGTGCCGGGGCTAGCCGCCCGACGGCACCTGCACCTTGATGCCGGCCGCGGAGTCCTTTTCCTTGCGGATCAGCCCCAGGCAGTGGAGAGCGTAGATGATGCGGGCGTTGAGGCCGGCGCTCAGAGGCCCGCTCTCGCACAGCTCGAACAGCGTCCGGCGGCCGTCCATGAGGCTGAGCAGCTCCTCCTCGCTCCCCTCGAGCTGGATGCCCTCCAGGTGCTCCGGCACGGGAAGCCTCGAAAAGACCGTGTTCTTGCCGCCGAGCCGGCTGATCAGCCGCTTCGCGTCCGGCACGGTCTTGCAGCCGTGGAGGATGGCGCGCGGCGTCGGGATGCGGAGCTTGTAGACCTCGTCCACGCGATCGGCGCCGAGCGTGAACGTCACCAGCCCCTCGGAGAGCCCGAACAGGCTCCAGACGATGCGCTGAACCTGCTCGAGAACGGCGGTGCGCATCTCGGCCTCGGTGAGCACGCCCATCTGGACCAGGATCTGTCCGTGCCGCTTGTGGGGGTTGTCGAGGAGCATGAGCGCCGACGCCCGGTACTGCTCCATCGTGATCCGCCCCGCCGCCAGGAGCATGTCGCCAAGCGACTCGCCGCGGTTGGTCGACGAGGCGAAGATGATGTCACCGTTGAGGATGAAGACCCGCTTGGTGCAGTCGCCGAGCTGCGCCTCGACGACTCCCGGCACCCGATAGCGGTGGATCGTCGCCAGCATCTCGGGCAGCGGGGTCTCGGCCAGGTCGCCGACGTAGATGTGCCGCGCCTCACCAACCACGAGAAGAATGGTAGCACGGCCTCTCCACTCCCGCTCGCGGATGATAGACTGGAGGCGGAAGCGCCTGGGGCCTGGTGGCTCTCGCGGTCTTCAAAACCGTTGCGCCGTGCGGCTGCCGTACGGTGGGTGGGTTCGATTCCCATGCGCTTCCGCCACTTACAAGCCATCCCCGCCGGCATCCAGAAACACGCGTCTTCCGGTTCCATGCCGGTTCTCTGCTCACTCGCAGTCCTGGCACCTCCCCTGGCTCCCTCGTTTCCTACTGACGCCCACCCGCGCCCAGGGAGCCCGATTCCCCCGGCGCCGGGCCGCGCCGCCAGCCCTTACGTCAAAGGCGGTGTGGCCATCGACACCCTGGTCCTCATGGGGCAGGATCCCGGGTTCCTGCGGGTCTGCCCCTTCGCGGTGCCGCGGGGCTACCAGGACGAGCCGAGCTCGCCGACCTCGGCCTCGACCGCATCGAGCACGTCGCAGCGCTCGACGGCCGCCATCATGGCGTTGTGGTCCGGGAAGAGCGGGCGATCCTCGTCGAGATGCGCCACGACCTTGCGGACCGCGGCCTTGGCGGCGCGCGTCCCAAGGCCAGGTGTGAACTCCCTGAAATCGAGCGCCTGGGCCGCGGCGATCAGCTCGATCCCCAGCACGCCGTAGGCGTTGGCGAGGATCTGCTTGGTCTTCAGCGCGGCGTTCATGCCCATCGACACGAAGTCCTCCTGGTCAGCCGCCGCCGGGATCGACTGGCAGCACGACGGCGTCGAGAGGATGCGCTGCTCGACAATGAGCGTGTCGGCGGTGTACTGCGAGAGCATGAGCCCGGAAAACATGCCGGCGCCCCTGGTGAGGAACTCCGGCAGCCCGACCGAGAGCGCCGGGTTGAGCAGCCGGTTGAGCCGGCGTTCGGAGAGCACCGAGACGGTCGTGAGCCCGGCGCCGATCATGTCGAGCGGGAGCGACACCGGCGTGCCCTGGAAGTTGGCGCCGGTGAGCACGAGGTTGTCCTCGGCCACGAACACCGGGTTGTCGGCCACGGCGTTGAGCTCGATCTCGACCTGGGCGCGGGCGTACGCCATGGCGTCGCGCACGGCGCCGATGACTTGCGGCGTGGAGCGCATCGAGTAGGCGTCCTGCACCTTGGTCTTGAGCTTGCCGGTGACGAGGTCGGAACCGGCGATGACCTTCCGGAGGTTGGCGGCGCAGGTGATGGCGCCCTTGAAGCCGCGCAACACGTGGAGCTTGTCTTGGTACGGCTTCATGTTGGCGAGCAGCGCCTCGAGCGACATGGCGGCGGCGATCTCCGCCTGCTTCAGCCAGCGCTCGGCGTCGTAAAGGATCAGGCAGGCGATGCCCGTGATGAGGTTGGAGCCGTTGATGGCAGCGAGGCCGTCACGCGCCTTCAGCCCCGGCACCGGGATCCCGGCCAGTTCCATCGCTCGCGCCGTCGGCATGCGCTCACCCCGGTAAAACGCCTCGCCTTCGCCCATGAGCGAGAGCGCGAGCTGGCTCATCGGCGAGAGGTCGCCGCAGGCGCCCACCGAGCCCTTCTCGCACACCACGGGAGTCACGCCCTTGTTGAGGAGGTCGACATAGGTGAGGGTGATCTCGGGGCGACACCCGGAGTAGCCGCGGGCATGCACGTTGATGCGGGACAGGATCGCCGCCCGCACATGCTCGATCGGACACGGCTGGCCGATCCCGGCCGCGTGGTTGTAAATCAAATAGCGCTGAAACTGCTTGACTTGCTCGTCAGAGAGCACCACCTCGGAGAACTCGCCGATGCCGGTGTTGACGCCGTACATGATCTCGTGGGCGTCGACCTTGCGCTCGAGCATGGCGCGGCAGGTCTTGATGCGCTCCAGGGCCTCGGGTGCCAGCTCGACCTTCTCGCCGAAGCGGGCGACGCGCACGACATCTTCGATCCGGAGATGGTGTCCATCACAAGTCACGGCCATGGGGGTCTCCTCGGGCGCGGGGCCTTGCTCGGCCCCTGACGCGATGTCCGGGCATCATACCCCGCTCCTGCCGCCGCGGGACACCTACCCGGCGGGCTCGAGGAGACCGAAATCCGACTCGTAGCGTTCCGAGAGCGCGAAGAGACCGCTTCCGGCCCGGGGCAGCACCTCGAAGATCCCCCAGAACCCCGCCTCGCGGGGGTGGTCGAGCGTCACCTCGCGGCCCGTCGGCCCCCCGTCGATCGCGACCTCGACCAGGCGCGGGCGGGAGCGTCGGCGTGGCCTGCGCTTGGGCGCACTGTACCGTTTCTCGCTCGCGTGCCTGCGCCAAGCCGCTCGCCACCTCTCTCTCGCCGGCTCCGGCACCCGGCCGACGCCGTGCTCGACCGGAGCGTCCAACAGGCCGGTCACCTGCCCCGCCCCGATCGCGAATGACGCCGGCACGCCGGCGAAGAACTGCCCCAGCGGGTCGTCCAGATCCCCAGCCTGCGAGTGGATCCGCGATCGCACCGCGACCTTGACGTTCGAGGCCATCCGCAACGCTTCGAAAGTCTGCCGCGCAAGGATGAGCCGAACGGCGTTCTCGTGCCTTTTCGTGTCCCCCGCCGGCACGGTGTCCGTGCAGGTCAGCGGCGCCGGGTTCGCCTGCCGCACCAGCAGGTGAAACGATGCGTTCGCCATCGTTGCATTGGGGTTGTGCACCCGCACGGTGGCGTCCCACACCGCCGGCGCCACCCCACGCTTCGCTCACCGACGGCGAGAACGCATCCGTCCTTGCAGACCCACCCGGCACCGGGATCGTCGCCAGCATCGCGATTCCCATCCCTCGCACCCCGTCGACGATCTGACCGTGCTTCATTCCCGACTCCTTTCGGTGTTTTCGGGAACGGCCTCGCCCTGCCTCACCTGATCTGCATGACCTGGCCGTGACCCCGCGGTGACCCCGTTCGGGGATCCGTCAACGCGCCCCGACGGTCGAACGAAAGTCGTCCTCGACCACGACGACGTCCAAGTTCTTTTGGGTGGTGGGGCGGAGGAGGGTGGGAGGCAGCCATACCACGTGGGGGCGGGAGAGAAGACGCTCGACTGCCAACCGGGAGGGGAACGACGCTCGACTCTCGACCGGCCGGGCGGGGAGCGGTGGTTGACGACCCCGGGGGGTCGCAGCCCACAATGGGGGCGTATGAGTCCCTCGCGTTCCGGCTCCCGGACCTCCCGCGGTTTCATCGTTCCCATCGGCGGCGCCGAGGACAAGCTGGCGGACCGCACGATCCTGCGCCGCTTCGTCGAGCTGGCCGGTGGGCGCGACGCCCGCATCGCCATCGTCCCCACCGCCTCGGAACAACCCGATACCGGTGCCAACTACGAGAGGATCTTCCGCGACCTCGGCACCTGGTCCGCCCGGTCGCTGCCGATCGAGCAGCGCCTCGACTGCAGCCGCCCCTCGGTGCTCGAGGAGCTGGCCAGCGCCACCGGGATCTTCCTCACCGGCGGCAATCAGCTTCGCCTCACGACGACGCTCGGCGGCACCGAGGTCGCGCGACTGATCCGCCGCCGCAACGCCGCCGGGGTGGCGGTGGCCGGCACCTCGGCCGGCGCCTCGTTCATCTCCGAGCACATGATCGCGGGCGGCGACGAGGGAGGCACCCCGCGCGCCGGCATGGTGCGCCTGGCCGCGGGCCTGGGGCTGACCAACAAGGTCATCATCGACCAGCACTTCCGCCAGCGTGACCGGTTCGGGCGCTTGCTCGCGGCGCTCGCTTACAACCCGTTTCCGGTCGGACTCGGCCTCGACGAGGACACAGCCGCGTTCATCGGCCCCGACAACGTGCTCGAGGTCGTGGGGGAGGAGGCGGTGACCGTGGTCGACGCGAGCCGACTCACCTTCAGCGCCATGGGGCGGGTGGCCGATGGTGAGCCGGTCTCGATGCTCAACGTCCGCGTCCACGTCCTGGTCGCGGGCGGTCGTTTCAACCTCGAGACCCGCGAGGCCTTCGCGGAGGACGGGCCGCTGGCGTTCGGAGCCGAGGCGGCCGAGGAGGAACGCTGATGCGCGTGCTCGAACGCCGTGTCTACCGCGGTCCGAACCTGTACGCTCACTTCCCCGTGATCCGGCTCACCGTCGACCTGGGGGTGCTTGAGGACTACCCCTCGAACAAGATCCCGGGGTTTGCCGACAAGCTGCTGAAGCGGCTGCCGCGCCTGGACGAGCACGGCTGCTCGTACGAGGAGGAAGGCGGCTTCGTGCGGCGGCTGCGCGAGGGCACGTGGATCGGCCACGTCTGGGAGCACGTGGCGATCGAGCTGCAGAACATGGCGGGCGCCCACGTGTCGTTCGGCAAGACGCGCTCCACCGGGCGGCCGGGCGAGTACCACATCGTCTACGAGTACGAGGAAGCACACGTCGGCGAGCGCGCCGGCAGGCTGGCGCAGCTCCTCATCGAGAGCCTGCTGCCCAAGAAGCTGCGCGTGCAGGTCCGCCCGCCTCGCGGCGCGGAGCAGGAGGAAGAAGAGGAACTCGACTTCGACACCGAGCTCGAGGATCTGATTCGCTACGCCCAGAGGCGGCAGCTCGGCCCGTCCACGTTCTCGCTCGTGAAGGCGGCCGAGGCCCGCGGCATCCCGTGGTTCCGCCTCAACGACTACTCGCTCGTCCAGCTCGGGCACGGGCGCTACCAGAAGCGCATCCAGGCCACCGTGACGTCGGAGACGCGCCAGATCGCGGTCGAGATCGCCTCGGACAAGTCGCAGACCAACCGCATCCTGGCCGACATCGGCCTGCCGGTGCCGCGGCAGGCGATCGTCTACTCGCTGCGCGAGGCGCTCGAGGCGGCCGAGGACATTGGCTACCCGGTCGTGATCAAGCCACTCGACGGCAACCACGGGCGCGGCGTGGCCGCCAACCTCACCGGCCCGGAGGAGGTCAAGACCGCCTATCCGACGGCGCGCGAGATCTCGCGCATCGTCGTGGTGGAGAAGTTCATCGAGGGGCTCGACCACCGCATGCTGGTGGTGGGCGGCCAGCTCATTGCCGTGGCGCGCCGCGAGCCCGGCAAGGTGGTGGGGGACGGGGTGCACACCGTGGCGCAGCTCGTCGACATCACCAACCAGGACCCTCGGCGCGGGATCGGCCATGAAAAGGTCCTGACGCGGCTGGCGCTCGACGAGCAGGCGCTGCGCATGCTCGCCGGCAAGGGCTACACCCCGGAAACCGTGCCGCCGGCCGGCGAGAGCGTGTACCTCCGCCTCACCGGCAACCTCTCCACCGGCGGCACCGCGACCGACGTAACCGACGTGGTGCACTACGACAACCGCGAGATGGCGATCCGCGCTGCCCAGGCGATCGGTCTCGACGTGGCCGGGATCGACTTCCTCTCCCCCGACATCACGAGGTCGTGGCGGGAGGTGGGCGGCGCGATCTGCGAGGTCAACGCCGCGCCCGGGTTCCGCATGCACGTGGCGCCCACCGAGGGACAGCCGCGCGACCCCGCGGGGCCGGTCATGGACATGCTCTTCCCGCCCGGTTCGCCGGCCGCAGTGCCGATCGCCGCCCTTACCGGCACCAACGGCAAGACCACCACCGCCCGCATGCTCGCTCATATCCACAAAATGGCCGGGCGGGTCGTGGGCCTCGCCACCACCGACGGGGTGTACATCGACGGCCAGCGCTCGGTGGAGGGCGACCTCACCGGCCCGACCGGCACGCAAATGGTGCTGCGCGACCCCACGGTGGACCTGGCGGTGCTCGAGGTGGCGCGCGGCGGGCTGCTGCGCTCGGGGATGGGCACCCGCTACTGCGACGTCGGCGCCGTGCTCAACGTCGCCGCCGACCACCTCGGCCTGGACGGCGTCAATACCGTCGAGGAGCTGGCGCGCGTCAAGCGGCTCGTGGTCGAGGTGGCGCGCGAGTGTGCGGTGCTCAACGCCGACGACCCCCTGGTGCTGGCCATGGCCGACTATACCCAGGCCAGGCAGATCATGTACGTGACCATGAACCCGAGCCACGAGCTGGTGCGCGAGCACATCCGCGCCGGCAAGTCGGCGGTGGTGCTCGAACGCGGCATCGCCGGCGACATGATCACGCTGTACGACAAGGGGCAGCACCTGCCGCTGGTGTGGACGCACCTCATCCCGGCCACGATGGAGGGGCGGGCGCTGTTCAACGTCCAGAACGCCATGTTCGCGGCCGGCATGGCATGGGCAATGGGCGTCAAGATCGAGGGGATCCGGCACGGGCTGCGCACCTTCGACACCACCTTCTTCCAGGCCCCCGGCCGGCTCAACGTGTACGAGGAGCACCCGTTCAAGGTCATCGTCGACTACGGGCACAACCCGCACGCGATCAGGGCGATGTGCGACCTCGTTCAGCGCCTCGAGGTGCCGGGACGGCGCCTCGTCGTGCTCACGATCCCCGGCGACCGCCGCGACGAGGATGCCCTCGAAGTCGCGCGCATCGCCGCGCCGCATTTCGACCACTTCGTCTTGCGGCGCGACGACAACTTGCGGCGGCGGGGTCCCGACGAGATCCCCCTGCTCCTCAAGCGGGGTCTGATCGAGGCCGGCGTGCCCGAGGAGCGGATGAGCGTGGTGCCCGACGAGCAGGAGGCCAACCTGGCGGCGCTGCGCATGGCGCGTCGGGGCGACCTGCTCGTCATCTTCGCCGAGAAGCTGACCCGCACCTGGAAGCAGGTCATCTACTTCCGCCCGGAAGGCGAAGCCGCGGTCAGGCCCGAGGCCGGCCGCGAGGCGCCGACCGCCCCGAGCCCGGTGCCGCCGCCGGGCGTCGTTGCCGAGCCGGTCGTTCCCTCCCTCACCCTGCCGGAGGGCGCCCGCCTCATCCGCGACGAGCGCGGGGTGCGGCTCGCGCGCGAGGACAGCGAGGACTGATGGAACTTCGCCTCTCGCGGCGCCTCACCGGCCCGTCCCTGTGGCTGGACGGGCCGGGCGCCGTCCTCGAGGTGTTCCTGGAGGACGGCGACGCGGACCCCGTGCCGGCGTGGCGCGAGGCGCTCAAGCGCGCCCACGCCACTCTCGGCTGGCCGCGGCGGGCGCACAGTCGTCGCTCCGGCGAGCGCCACCTCGCGCTCGCAATCGAGGCACCGTTCGACTGCTTGCTGTGTGCAACGTACGTGAACGAATGGGCTGCCGCCGGCGGTCCCGAGGACGAGCTGCCCGCCCTCGCGGCCCGTGCCGCCGAGGAGGTGGACCCCGCCGTCCGGGAAGCGGTGGCCGAGGCCGAGCGGCGCGGGGTGCCGTGGTTTCTCGACGCGGAAGGGTTGACGGTCGGGCTGGGCCGCGGCGCGGTCACGGTACCCCGCAGGACCGGAGCAGCCGGGGGAAGCGGCGGCCCGGCCGAAGGGTCCGGGGTGCGGGTCGTCGAACGTCACGACCTCATCCCGTGGGACGAGGTGAGTGCCGTGCCGTTGGTGCTCGTCACCGGCACCAACGGCAAGACCACGACGGTGCGGCTGCTCGCGCGGATGGCGCGCTGCGCTGGCCACACCGTGGGTGCCACCACCTCGGACGGGATCGCCATCGACGGCGCGCTCGTCGAGGCGGGGGACTGGACCGGGCCGGGGGGCGCCCGGCGGGTCCTGCGGGATCCCCGCGTGACATGGGCCGTGCTCGAGACGGCGCGCGGCGGCATGCTGCGGCGCGGGCTCGTGCTGCCGCGTGTCGACGCGGCTGCCGTCACCAACGTTACCGCCGACCATCTCGGCGCCCACGGCATCGACACCCTGGCCCAGCTCGCCGAGGTGAAGCTCATCGTCGGCAAGGCGGCGCGCCACCTCGTGCTCAACGCCGACGACCCGGAGCTGGCCGGACACGAGGCAGGTTCTTGGTTCTCGCTCGAGCACGAGGTCGAGGGCGCCTGGCTGGCCGGCGACGAACTCGTGTGCGGCACGCTGCACGTGCCGGCAGCGGAGGTGCCGGTCACGCTCGGGGGCGCCGCCCGCTACCACGTGGCCAACGCTCTCGCCGCCATGGCGCTCGCGCGGGCCACAGGGCTCCCAGACGAGGCCATCGCCGCCGGGCTCCGCAGCCTCCGACCCACGCCCGAGGACAACCCGGCCCGCGCCAACCTGCTCGACCACCGGGGGGTTTTCATCTTCCTCGACTACGCCCACAACCCCGACGGGTTGCAGCAGACCATGGCGCTGTTGCGCCGCCTCGCCCCGGGACGGATCGTCGTCTCGCTGGGTCTGCCGGGCGACCGCGACGACGAGCAGATCCGCGCCTCGGCGCGAGTCCTGCTCGACGCAGCGCCCGCGCTCGTGATCGCGCGCGAGCTCGGGAGCCGCTATTTGCGCGGCCGCCGCCCCGGCGAGGTGCCCGGGCTCATCCGCCAGGCGCTGCTCGACGCTGGTCTGCCTCCGGAGCGGGTCGCCGAGGCGGCGAGCGAGCCCGAGGCGATGGAGCTGGCGATGCGGCAGGCCGCGCCCGGCGATCTCGTGGCGGTGCTGCCTCACGTCGAGCGGGATGCCGTCCGCGCCTGGCTCGAGGGAGGGACGACCTGATGAACCCCGTTCCCGCGATCGAGTTCGCTCCCGTGCCGGCCCGTAGCGGCTGGACCAGAGTGCTTGGCGGGGCGCTCACGGTCGTGGTGCTGGCGGTGTCCGCCTTCGGCGTCCTCCTCGTCGTCTCGCGCCCTTCGATCGCCTACCGCATCTCGGGCGGCGTACTCGAAATTCAGGGCGGCGAGTCGTTTCTGGCCAGCCGTCGAGCCTATCCGCTCTCGAGCATCACCGGCTGGCGCGAGGTGCGGCTCGGGCGCGGCCGCCGCACCGCCGGGACCGGCATGCCGGGGCTGTGCGCCGGGTACTTCGCCTACGACAACGTGGGCAAGGTCTGGCAGGTCACCAACTGCAGCCGCGACGTGCTGCTGCTCGAGGTGGCCGGCGAGGACCGCCCCGTCCTCCTCACGCCGCCCGACCGCGCCGCCTTCCTCGCCGCGGTGCAGGACCGCCGAGACGGCGATTTCTCGCCGCCGCCCTACCGCCAGCCCGCGTGGTGGGTGCTGCTCAAGGTTTTTCTCGTGGCCGCCACCCTGCCGGTCGCGGTGTACGTGGGGGCGGCGTTCTTCCTGGCCTCGCGGCGGTTGCGCTACCGCGTCGGAGGCGGCGAGCTGGAGGTCGGGCTTTTGCTCCTGAGCAAGCGCTTCCCGCTCGCCGGTGTGCACGCTCGCCGCTATACCCCGAGCCGTGCCCTCAAGTGGGGCGGTACGGCCATGCCCGGCTATTACGCCGGCCGCTTTTCCGTCGACGGTGTGTCGACCCGGGTCTACGCCTCCGCCCTCCGGCAGGAGGGCGTCCTGCTCGAGGGCGAGCCGCGCCTGTTCCTCACCCCCGCCGACATCGACGGCTTTCTCACCGCCCTGCGCGACAACGGCGCCCGCTTCGACTGATCAGTCCAGCAGCTCTTGCACCCGTCGCAGGAGTGCGTGGCGGGAGAAGGGCTTCTGCAGCGCGTTGAATCCGCCGGCCAGCGCGCCGCCATTGTGCAGGACGTCGAAGCTGTAGCCCGTGCAGAACAGCACCTTTGCTCCGGGACGGCGGGCCACGATCGTGTCGTGGACGGCCTTCCCGGAAAGCTTCGGCATGACGGCATCCAGGACGTAAAGATCCACCGCCTCAGCCTCGGCTGCAGCCAGCTCGACGGCCTCCGCCCCGTCGCGGGCCACGATCACCCGGTAGCCCGCCTCCTGCAGCACGCGTGCCGCGAACTCGCGGACCTGTGCATCATCCTCTGCCAGCAGGATCGTCTCACCGCGGCCGAGCGCCATGGGGACGGTCGCGTCCTCGGGCGACGGCGGGGCCACGCCGGGGGCCGCCGCGGGCAGGAAGACCCGGAACACGGTCCCTTTGCCGGGCTCGCTCTGCACCTCCACGAAACCTCCGTGCTGCTTGACGATGCCGTAGACCATCGCCAGCCCGAGCCCGGTGCCCTTGCCCACCTCCTTCGTGGTGAAGAACGGCTCGAAGACCCGGTCGAGGTTTTCCTGGGGAATGCCGCAACCAGTATCGGCAACCGCAAGGACGACGTACGTGCCTGGCCGGGCCCCGGGCACCCGGACAGCGCTCTCGGCGTCGATTTCCACATGCCAGGTCTCGATTCGCAGCACGCCGCCGTCGGGCATGGCGTCTCGGGCGTTGACACACAGGTTCACGAGCACCTGCTCGAGATGCCCGGGGTCGGCGAAGACCATCGGGAGGCGGCCATGGCTCACCGTGTGGAGCTCGATCCTCTCCTCGATGAGGCGCCGGAGCATCTTTGCCAGGCCGGTGATCAGAGCATCCAGGTCGACGGCCTCGCGCTGCATCGTCTGGCGGCGACTGAACGCCAGGAGCCGGCGGACGAGCGTCGCTGCGCGGTCGGTGGCCCGGCCGACCTCCTCCAGTTCGTGAGTCGGGCTCTCCCCGGTCGCGAGCCTGAGCTGGGCCAGCTCCAAATAGCCGGTGATGACCTGGAGCAGGTTGTTGAAATCGTGGGCCACACCACCGGCGAGCGAACCGATCGCTTCCATTTTCTGCGCCTGCCGGTACTGCTCCTCGAGGCGGCGCACCTCGGTGATGTCGGCTGCCACACCCAGGACCCCGAAGACGTCTCCGTCCGGCGCCGTGAGTGGCACCTTGTTGGTGTTGAACCAGGTGACGCGCCCGTCCGTCTGGTGCTGTGTCTCGACGATACCGAGCTTGGGTCTGCCGCTATCCATCACTTCCCTGTCGTCGGCGCGATACTTCTCCGCTTCCGTGCTGGCCCACGGGAGGTCGAAATCGGTCTTGCCGACGATGTCCTCCACGGCCGAAAGCCCGGCGCCGCGCGCGAACGCGAGGTTGCAGCCGAGGTACACCGAGCGCCGGTCCTTCCAGAACACCACGCCAGGAAAGTGATCGAGCACACTCCGCAGCATCTGCCGGCTGGTCTGCAGCTCCTCTTCGGCGCGCTTGCGCTCGGTGATGTCCCGGGCTGCCGCAAAGATGAGCGAGCCGACCGGAGTGGAGCGCCACTCGATGAATCGGTAGCTGCCATCTCGGCAACGGTAGCGGTTGACGAAGTTGAGCACCTGCTGCTGCTCGCGCAAACGGCCCAGAGCCTCGAGCGTCGGTTGCAGGTCATCCGGATGCACGAAGTCGAAAAACCGCCGGCCTTCGAGGTCCTCGATGGGGTACCCGAGCGTGCGCTCCCACTCCCGGTTGAGCCGGTGGAACACACCGTCGGTGTCGGCGATGCAGAGCAAGTCGAGGGCGATCGAGAAGAAGTTGTCGAGCTCCTCGGTCTTGCGCCGCAGCTCCTCCTCGGTCCGCCTCAGCTCGGTGATGTCGACCGAGACCCCGAGCAGACCAGCCGCTCGCTGCGGGCCGAAACGGAAGGGGACCTTGGTCGTCTGCAGCAGGCGAGTCTCGCCGGCCGCGGTCGTGATCCTCTCTTCAGGGATGAGTCTCGGGCGGCCGCTGCGGATCACCTCGAGGTCGTTGGCCGCAAACGCCATCGCCTCGGCTTCGGAGGCCGAGAAGTCGCGGTCGGTCTTGCCGAGGACGTGAATCGGCGTTGAGCCGTAGGCCTCGGCGACCGCGCGGTTGACGAGCAGGAAGCGTCCCTCCTTGTCCTTGGCGAAGACGAAGTGCGGGATGAGGTCGATGACCTGCCGGAGGAAGACCGCCGAGTCTCTCGCCGCGCGCATCGATTCGACCTGTAGCGTCACGTCGTTGACCGTCACCAGGAAAGCACCGCGGGTGCCTTCCGGTGTCCCCAGACGCCGGACGCTGACCTCGACCTCGCGAGTCTCGCCATCGGGTCGGTCGATCCTTCCCTCGAGAACGAAGGGACCGGGCTCGCCCGCACGGATCCGCCTGGCCACCTGGATCGCTCCGGGAAAGGAGTGCTTGGACAAGAGACGCCGCAGGCGCAGCGCTGACACATCCTCTGCCCGCGCCCCGAGGACATCGAGCAGGGCCTGGTTCGCGGCCAGCATTTCGAGGGTGGGTGCGACCAACGCCATGCCCACCGGCGAGATTTCGAAGGCGTCCGCCAGCGCCTCGACAGGCCGGGCAGGCCCCCGAGGAGACCGTGCCGGCGGGGCCGTCTCGGCCATTGGGGGCATGGCCCCCGGCTCATCGGATGCGACCGCACGGCCTCTCTTGTGCAGCGGATCCTCGCTCATCGAGCGCTCCACCTACTCCGGCAGCCTGCCCAATGCGTCGTCAGTCGACTGCTGCTTCCATCCTAGCACTGCTCGATCCGGCTCACCCGGGCTCCGCGCCCCGGACACGCGCCGGGCGGCTGCGGCCAGCGCCGCCGGTCAGCACAGGCGGTCGAGGCTGTGGGCGAGCTGCCGCAGGAGTGCACCTCGCACCTCGTCGGCGAGCGGGCGGGCCCCCACGAAGCCGATGACGAAGCTGCCACCCTCTTCTTTCGCCACCCGCACCGCGAGCAGCCGGCGGGTCGCGAACTGCAGCTCGATGGTCAGCAAGGAGCCGGAGTCCGTGTCGATCCGATCGAGTTGCTCCATGGCATAGGCGATCTCGGCCCCCAGCCCCTCGAACTGGTTGGCCGGCACGTTGCCGCGGGTGGCGACCACGAAGCCCTGGGGGTCCACCACGAACCCCGCCCGAGCCCGGCACAGCTCGAGACTCCAGGCGAGAAACACTTCCCAGCTCTCGAGCTCGAGAGGAGGCGCGTGGAGGTCCACCGGCATCGGCGCCGGCTCCGGCTGCGGCGGCGGAGACGGCGGCATGGCTGGAATCGGCGCCGGCTGCAATGCGGGAACCAGAGCTGGAGCGGGCGCCCACGTCCCCGGGGTCCGCCGCGCCAACGACGCGCTGAGTTCCCGGACCTGCGCGAGATCAGACGAGTTGACGCTGCACCTTCTCATGATCCTCTCCAGCGGCGCCGGTCAGCTCGGCAATCAGGCGCTCGATCTCGTCGGCCAGGATCTCGAACCGCCGCGCCTCCGGTGGTGTGCGCCCGCCCATGAAGCTCACGGGGAGCCCCACCTCGCTGGCGCGCGCGAACGCCTCCCCGCGCGGAATCGCGGTGTCGAGCACCCCCGCGAGTTCAGCCCAGACCGTCCCCATCACGTTGAGCGACGTGTCCTTGCGCAGCTCGACCATGGTGGGCAGGATCCCCAGCAGCTGCAAGGCCGGGTTCTCCTGCTTCCGGACGTGGTCGATGACTCGCAGCACCTGTCCGACGGCGCGCAACGCCAGAGGCTCGGCCTGCAGAGGGACCAGCGCAAAGCCAGAAGCGGCGAGTGCTGCTCTGGTGACCACGCCGAGGCCGGAGGGGCAATCGATGATCACGTACTGGCGGCCGTCCCCGAGCTGCGCGACGAGCTCGGCGACCCGCGCCGGCGAGTTGAGCAGAATCTCGTATTCCCTCACGTCGACCGCGTCCAGGCGGCCGCGCGGCAGGATCGCGAGCGCCGGGATCTTGGTCTGCACGAGCACTTGGTCGAGCGGCAGCCCGGCGAGAAGATGCTCGGCAAGGCCGGACCACTCTCCCTCACCCCTGGCCAGCGAATGGGCGATCGAGCCTTGCGGGTCGAAGTCGACCAGTACCGTGCGGCGGCCCCTTTCAGCCAGCGCAACGGCGAGGTTGAGTGCGGTGGTGGTCTTTCCCGTCCCACCCTTCGAAGAAACAAGCGAGATCACGTGTGCCATGGTCGCTCCCCTGCCCGGCCACTGCCGGGCCAGACCGCGCGGTCGCGGCTGGAACCCTCTTCACTCCTCGATCAGGCATCGCAGCCTTTCCAGAACCTCGGCCGTGCGTTCGCCGAACAGCTGGATGCGAAGCCTCTCGCTCCCCACGATTCCCTGCACCACCCAGTCCGTCGCGTGGTCGACCCGGAAGTAGGGGCGCGGAAAATGCGGAAAATACTGCAGGATACCGGCTTGCCCGAGACGGCGGACGAGCGCCTCGCTCACCGGCTGGTCGAGCGAGACCTCGACCGCTTCCGAGCGGTCGAGACAGCTCTCGAGGTCCCGCAGGTTGGTGATCCGGGCCATTTACCTCGCCTCCAGGCGACCCAGGGCACCGACCAGCGAATCCACGTCGTCCTCGGTCGTGCTCCAGCCGACGCTCGCCCGCACGCACCCTTCCGGGCCGCCTCCCAGCGCCCGGTGCGCGAGCGGGGCGCAGTGCAGGCCGCTGCGTACCTCGATCCCGAACGACTCCCGGAGCACGAAGGCGACGGCATCCGGGCTCCAGCCTCGGAGGGAAAACGAGACAATGCCGATTCGTTCGTCGTCGCCGGCGAGCGGCAGTGCCCGGACAGCGGACAGCGCGGCCAGGCCCTGACGAAGGCGTCGAACCAGAGTCGCACGGTGCGCACCGACGGAATGAACGCCCACCTCCCGGATGAGTCGGACGCCAGCCAGAAGCCCCGCCAGACCAGGGAGGTTCGGCGTGCCTGCCTCGTGGCGCAGCGGTAGCTCGGGGGGGTGGAGCGGGCTCTCGGAGCGCACGCCCGTGCCCCCGACCACCGTCTGGGGGAGTTCGCCGTCGGGCACCACGAGGCCGCCGACCCCAGGCGGACCCCATAGCCCCTTGTGCCCCGAGAACGCGATGAAAACACGGCCCGGCAGGTGCCGGTGGTGGATCTCGACAGCCCCCGCCGCCTGCGACGCATCGAGCAGCAGAGGCACGCCGGCCGCGGCCGCGATCCGAGCGAAGTCCTCGACCGGCTGGATTGCGCCGGAGACGTTCGAGGCCCACGTGAGGGCCACCAGCGCCGTCTCGGGGCGGAGCGAGGCGGCGAGCTCGTCGACTCGAACGATGCCGTCAGGACTCGTCCCGAGGTACGAGACCGCCACGTCCAGGTCGCGCTCGCGGTGCGCGATCGGGCGGAGCACGGAGTTGTGCTCCAGCACCGACGTCACGACGTGCGAGCCGCGGGTCACGAGAGCCCCGATCACCAGGTTGATGGCGTACGTCGAGGAGGGCAGGAGCACCACCCGCACCGGATCCGCCGCACCGAGCAGGAGTGCGAGTTCCCTCCGGCAGGGTTCGATCGGGTCACAGGCGCTGTCGCCGCCGCGTGCCGCGTCGACCGGCGGGCGATCGAACCACGCCGTGACGGCTTCCACGACTTCCCTCGGCTTCGGGAAGGAGGTCGCTGCGTGATTCAGGTAGATCGCCTCCATGGTTCCCCCTCGACACGAACGGCCGGACCGGGGGTCCCCCCCGGCCCGGCCACCCGCCTCACTTCTTCGTCACGACGAACTCGCCGAACTGGTCGCCGGCCTCGATGCCGCGCGTCTGGTCGCACTCGAAAGTGCGCATCCCGTTCGGATAGGGCGCCGCGTAGGCCAGCTCCATGAACGCCTTGGAGACGCCGCGGATCATGAACGCTCGCTTTCCGTCGCCGCCCGACTCGGCCTCGTAGTAGTCCACGGCGCGAATCGTCATCGAATCGCCTTCCTTGATCTGCACGATCCCGGACTTGGCCCAGCCCCAGGCCGTGAACACCGCGAAGGCGCCGCGCAGCACATCCTTGGCACCTTCGGTCACCATCGGCGTCACCACCGACTCGAATTCGGGGCTGGTCACGATTCCGTAGCCCGTATGGTAGCCGCACTCGTACGCGCAGTTGACGAGGGCCGCATCCATCTCCGCCTTGCGCTCCGGCGGGGTGATGGCCATCATCCGCTCGGCCACGGTGTTCCAGAACGTCCATGGAAGCTGATTGACGAGCACGTTGAAGGCGGGGATGAGCCCATTCTCGTTCGGCTTGGCCTCGACCTGCACGAGCTGCTTCACGACCTGGTCACGCATTACCGTCATGGCATGCTCTCCTTCCCTCACACGGCTTTCACGGAGAGCACGCTCTCCGGGGCGCCCGTGACGATGGCGGCGGTCTCGATGACCTCGAAACTGCGCGCCGGCTTGTCGAACGCCACCGCGAACATGGCGGCCACGAAGCCGCGCGTGAAGTGGTTGATGGGTTTGTCGTGCTTACCCCACTTGGCGATCCACCCCTCGTCGACGTGGGAGTGCGCCAGCTTCGCCTCGCCGCCGGCGGGCGTTCCGCTGACGGCCATCTTGCCCATGCCCATGAACGAGTAGTACTCGGCACCCACCTGCAGGCGCTCGGCCGGCGACGTGATCCCCTTCTCCTTGACGTAGCTCTCGAGTACCGGCCGGATCGTGTCCTCGGCCGTCTCGGCCAGCACGCGAACCGCGCCGAGGTCGGCAAAGTCTTCGGCTAGCTTGGTGGTCAGCGACATGTAGTGATGGCAGTGGAGCACGAAACCGTGCCCGTTGATGAAATGCCGGAAGGTGTTTTCGTCGAAAGTGTGCTTGATTTCCAGTGCCATGGCTCATCCCCCTCCCTAGAAGAAGCTGGCCAGCTCGTCGATGAGCGGCTTGGCCTTGTGGCGGATGATGCCGAGCTTGGAGGCATCCGGAGCCGTGATTGCGATGACCGCGTCGCCCACTGGCCGGCACATGATGACGGCACGGCCGTACTCGACGAAGAGATCCTGGAACTTGGCGATCTTCAGCTCCGAACCCATCTCCTCGATGCCGTTGATGGCGTTCGCGAGGGCGGCGCCGAGGTCGTCGAGGGAGATCGCCGTGCTGCCGCCCGACGACTCGATGACGAATCCGTCGCGGCCCACGACCACGGCCGCGGTGACGCCTGGGACCTTGAGCAACTCTTCCAGGACGTCGGTTGAGGTTCTCGGTGTCTGGGGCATGTCTTCGCTCCTTTCGTCGCCGGCCAGGTAACCGGCATGTTGTTTCTTCGCGCGCTCGTCCTGGATCCTCACTGCCTCCAGGAGCGCCTGCTGGGTCGGCATGAGCATGGTGTTCTTGGGCGAGAGCACCGATTCGAAGAAGTGGAACGTCCCGCTGGTCCAACCCATGACCTCGATCAGCGCCTCCATCCCGGCGAGCGCCCCCGACACGACGTGCACGAGATTGCCCTTCACGAGGTAGGCCCTGGCTTCCAGGCCCTTGCCGGACGGCTGCAGGAGCAGCTCGCCGGTCTTGGTACTGGCGTTGAGGAACTGCAGGAGGTCGACGATGTTGGTGGTGGCGAGGCTGCCCTGGAGCCCTTCCACCTGTTCGGGGGGGATCACGCTCTTGGGTCGCTGCATGTGGCGATCCTCCAGTCTTGGCCGGCCGGCCCCTCCCCGCCCGGAGCACCCGCCCGGACGTACCCACCGAGCGAGGGTTGCTGGGGCCTGGGGACAGGCGCGGCGGCCAGCGTTGATGTCACGATTGCGAGGACGACGAGTGCCGTGCCTGCTCCGGTCCTCGCCGCCACGATCGGAAAGAGCGTGCGCACGACCGTTCGCAGCAGGGCCTCGAGGTCCAGAGGCTTGTCGAGCACCGCGACCGGGCGGAGTGCGGCGACCTCCTTTTCGATCTGCGGCGAATTGAACGCCGTCATCACGATGACCGGCAGCCTGGGCTGGATCGCCTGCAGCCGCCGCATGAGCTCCAGCCCATCCATGCCGGCCATCTTGAGGTCGGTGATCACGAGGTCCGGCCCCAGGCGCCCCACGAGTTCGAGGGCCTCGACGCCGGAGAGCGCCGTCACCACTCGAAAGAGCGACGCGTGCGGGGCGAGGGCGTCCACGAGACTGAGCAGGAAGGGCTCCTCGTCGTCGACTACCAGCACGGTCTTGCGCGGCCAACTCACCCTTGCCTCCGTCTCCCCGGAGGCAAGCAAGGGCAAGCCGCATGCCAATTGCCTCCCTAAACTGCAAGTGATTGAGGTACAACAGCGTACGTCATTTCCTGCGATGCTGGCGGAAGGGGGCAGCGGTTCATTCCGGGCGGCTCAGGCTGGCCCGGTGGCCGAATCCGCTCTACCTCACATCGAACTCCCGCACCTTGCGCTTGAGCGTCGACAGCGAGATTCCCAGCGCGCGTGCCGTGCGGGTGAGGTTGAAGCCGAGCTGCCGCAGCGTCACCTCGATGTGGCTGCGCTCGACTTCCCGCAGGGTCCGCAGCGGCGCGGCGGGCGCGGAGGCCTCGCCAGGCCCCGGAAGCGCCCCACCGAGGAGCCGCGACGGTGCGAGAGGCCCCGCCGGCTCGAGGATCGCCGTCCTCTCCAGCAAGTTGCGCAGCTCCCGCACGTTGCCGGGCCAGTCGTAGGCGGCCAGGCGCTCCGGCTCGCCGGGCGCCAGGGGTCGTCGGGCGCCCCCGATGGTCTCCAGCAGATAGGCGCACAATTCGGGGATGTCCTCGGGGTGCGCGCGCAGCGGCGGCACGTCGATCCGGATGACGTTGAGCCGGAAATAGAGGTCGTGCCGGAAACGCCCGCCGGTCCGGGCAGCCTCGAGATCCGCGTTGGTCGCCGCCATGACACGGGCCGAAACGACTCGCTCGACCTCGGATCCGACCCGCCGGAACCGGCGATCCTCGAGCACCCCGAGCAGCTTGGCCTGCAGCGCCAGCGGCATCGTCCCGATCTCGTCGAGAAGCACCGTGCCGTCCTCTGCCATCTCGAAGACGCCGCGCCGGGGGCTCGACGCGCCGGTGAACGCGCCTTTCTCGTGCCCGAAAAGCTCCGACTCGGCGCAGTTGAGCGCCACGAAAGGCCGCCCTGCGCCCTGGCCTCGAAAGTGGATGTAACGCGCAATCAGTGTCTTGCCGGTTCCCGTCTCGCCCGCGATCAGCACCGGCGCCTGGCTCGCAGCCGCCCGCTCGCACAGGTGCCGGAGTTCTCGCATCGCGGGCGCTTCCCCGACCAGCCTCGTCTGTGCCTCGTCCTGACACGCTCGGCGCCGGGCCAGCGCCTCCACGCCCTCGAGCGCCCGCAGGCGCAGAGCGTTGCCGACCGTCAACCGGAGCGCCTCCAGCTCGAACGGCTTGGTGAGGTAGTCGAACGCACCGTGGCGGACCGCAGCTACGGCGTTCTCGAAGGAAGGGTAGGCGGTCATGAACACGATCTTGGTGCCCTCGTCCTGGCTCAGGATGGCCGGGCAGGCCGTCGCTCCCTCGCCGTCGGGGAGCTGCTGGTCGAGCAGGACGACATCCACCTGGCGGCGGCGGCACACGGCGAGGCCCTCGCCAAGCGTGCCAGCGGTCAGGATTTCCGTTTCCGGGCCTGTCAGGGCGTCTGCGAGCGACAGGCACAGGCGAGCGTCGTCGTCGATCACCAGGACCGTGCGTTTCACCGCGGGCCTCCGGTGTCGCCGGTACCGGAAGGCGACAGCGCCGCGCTGTCTTCGGGGGCGAGTTGCCGCAGCTTCTCCAGAAGCGGCGCGCACTCTCGCCGCCGGCCCAGGTGCTCGCGCAGCCAGGACTGAGCCTGTTCGAGCGTCGCCAGGTGCAGCGCTCGCTCGGCGTACAGCTCCGCCACCTGGGTCTCTTGCCGGCCGAGCTCGTTCTCGATCCGCTCGTTCTGCGACTTGAGCTGCAGGCGAAGGCGATCCGCGTGCTGGGCCGCTCGCTCCGCGTCGGCGAGCCATCGCTCGATCCTCGCCTCCACCCCGGCAATGGCGTCGGCGATCATCTGCCGGCGCGCCGCCGCCGCACCCGCCTCCCCGAGCAGTCCGGCGAGGTCAGAGCCGGGTGCGGACTTCTCACGCGCACGAATGCTCTCGCGCACCGTGCGGAGATGGCGCGCGGTCTCCCGGCGCTCGCGGAGCAACCGGGCGATTTCGTCGCGCCCGCCTTCGACCCACCGCGTCATCCGCGAGGCGAGTCGCGACAGCTCGGCAATTTGCGCCGCCACCCCGTCCGAGGCCTCGCGAGCCCGCGCCCGCGCGTTGGCCAGAATCGCCTCGGCGACCTCCAGCTCCCCTTCGAGCTGGCAAAGGCGGGAGAGGACGCCCCACATGCCCTCCACACGGCGTCTGGCCTCGCGGGGAGCGCCACCTCCGGGATAGGCGACCGCGGCCATGTAGCCGAGAAGCGCCGTGTTGAGAGCGCAGCGAGCCAGGGTGTGCATCGCCCGGCCTGGCTCGGCCGGGAGGGGCGAGGGGATGAAGGCGTGGGCAGCGTCGAAGGCGGCCGTGCGCTGGCGCGCCAACGCCTGGCATTCCTCGAGAAGGCGGTACGCGTCGCCGTACCGGCGGGCCGGGTCCTTCTCGAGCAGCCTGGCAATCACCGTGCTGACCTCGGCCGGGACGTCGGGAGCGACATCCCTGGCCGTTGGCGCTGACTGCGTGAGGTGGAGCTCGCACAGAGACTCCGGGTCGTCCGCCTGGAACGGCGGGCGCCCGGTGGCCATTTCGAAGAAGACAACGCCGAGCGCGTAGAGGTCGGCGGCGGGACCGGCCGGCTGGCCGGCCAGCACCTCCGGGGCGATGTACCCGGGGGTGCCGAGCAGCGCGCCGGGCACCAGGTCGCGTTCGCGGGCGTGGTGGGCGAATCCGAAATCGATGAGCTTGACGAAGTTCTTTCGCCCGCCGCGCTGGAGCAGGAAGACGTGCTCGGGCTTGAGGTCCCGGTGCACGATGCCGAGGTCGTGAGCGCGCGCGAGCGCCCCGGCGACCTGCTCGACCACGTCGAGCGCCAGCGGCAGCTCGAGCCGGCCCTGCTCGAGCCTGTCGGCCAGCCTCTCGCCTTCGAGTAGCTCCATGACGAGGAACGTCAACCCGTCGGCGCTCTCGCCGAGGTCATAAACCTCGGCGATGTTGGGGTGGTTGACCCAGTTGACGGCGCGCGCTTCACGAAAAAACCAGGCGCGCAGGTGCGGGCGTTCGAGGTGCTCGTGGTGGATGACCTTGAGCGCCGCTCGCCGGCCAATGAGTACGTGGCGAGCTTCGTACACCGAACTCATGGCACCGGTGCCAAGGAGCCGCTCGAGCTGCCAGCGCCCCGCCACGACGCGGCCAACGAGGGTGAGAGGGGCAGGCCCCGTCGTCATCCCGCGGTGTCTCCCACCGTGCCCGCCTCGACTCTCGGGAGGGCGTCACCCGAGCCCGTGAGGACCGGTAGGGCCACCTCGACGCGGGTTCCGGCGCCTGGGGTCGAGTCCAACCGGACGGAGCCGCCCATCTTCGCCACCAGGCGCTGGACGATGGCGAGGCCCATGCCGGATCCTTCAGCTTTGGTGGAGAAGAGCGGCTCGAACACCCGGTCGCGATGCTCCGGCGGGATGCCGATGCCGTTGTCCTCGACTCGGACCGTCACCTCCCGACCGGAGCGGCTGCACCCGATCCTGATGGCAGGCTCTGGGCGTTCGGCGGTCGCCGCCACCGCGTTGTCGACCAGGTTCAGGAGGACTCGCAGCAGCGCATCGGGGTCCGCCAATACCTCGACGCCCGCCTCCGTGTCGAGGCAACAGACAACGCCTCGGCTGCGGGCTGCGGAAAACAGGAAACCTTCCTTCTCGCACAGGAAGCGGCACACCTCGAGGCGCACCGGCTCGACCTGGTCGAAGCGCTGGAACGCCCGCAGCGCATGCAGCATCTGCTCGGCCAGCCGAAAGCTCTCGAAGCAGCGGGCGAAGTACTCTTCGCGCTTGGCGTCGTCGAAGCTCGCGACGTTCTTTCGCAGCACGCTCAGCGTCGTCTTGAGCGTGTTGAGGGCGTTGCCGATCTCGTGCCTGACGGTGCGAAAGATCTGGTCGGCCTGCTCGACGAGCAGCTGCGCCCGCGAGTCCTGGCGGCGGTCCTCGGCCTGCCTGGCCGCGTCGAGCAAGGTGGCCATGCGGAGCGAGTCCTCCACGCGCGCCGCGACGATCTGGCCGATGGCCAGGTCCTGCTCGGAAAACACTCCCTGGCGGCGGTTGTACAGGAAGATCAGCGCCTCGACCTGACCGGAGGCCCCGCGACACGACAGGCCGATGAAGCTTCCGTCGCGATACGACTCCGGCGCCGGTGAACTCGTCCCCCACTCCCTGGTGACATCGGTCACCAGCACGGCCTGTGCATCGGAGAGCATGCGAGCGACCACGGACCCGGAGGTGGGGGGCAAGCCGATCCGCGCCGCAGCGTGAGGCGCCTGGTGAGCGGCAACCAGCTCCAGGTGGCCTTCGCGTCGCAGGTAGAAGCTGCCCCCGTCGGCCAGCGTGGACCTGGCGAGGGTCGCGAGGATCTCGGGTGCTGCGCCGGGGAGCTGGCAGGACGCACCCAGCGTTCGCGCCCGGTCGGCGAGGTGATGTAGGCGCCGGTTCCAGCTCGAGAGCCGATCGTTGCGCTCGGACACCATTCTCTCGAGTTCGTGCCTGTAGCGCCGGGCCTCGTCCTCGAGCGCCTTGACGTTGGCGGCAGCCTCCACGGAGCGGAGGAGCGTCGCCCTGCTCACCGGCTTGGTGAGGTACTCGAACGCTCCTTGCCGGACCGCCTCGGCCGCCGACTCATAGGAGGGCAGACCCGTGAAGAGAATGACCTTGACCTCGGGCGCCAGCTCCCGGACGACCCCGACGAGCTCGAGGCCATCCCGTCCCGGCATGACGATGTCCGAGACGACGACGTCGACCTCCTCGTGCGAAACGACGGCAAGGGCCTCGTCCAGGCTCGCCGCCGCCCACACCTCGTGTCCGCCGGCCGACAGGAACCCGCGAAGGACCTCGCGGATCCCCGCCTCGTCGTCGACCACGAGCACACGCGCCATCTCGCCTCCGCGTCCAGGAGCTTGCGGCCCACCTCGCAAGCCGAGCGGGCCGCTCGCCGCCCCTCAACCTCCCGACGCCCTCCACACCCGCAGCTTTCTGTTCCCACTCCCGGCTTGCCGCGCCAACCGGGCCTCTGGCCCCCGAGGATTCTACCAGTACCTGAACGCAATTGCCTGACATGACTCAATGTACAAAGACATAACAGTCGTTCTCCTGCAACCCGTCACAAGACCGTGCCAGCACCGTACACCACTCCTCGCCGGCGCCGCGAGACTCGCGGTTCGATCGCGGGCGCGAAGTGGACGGCGTGCCGCCGGGGCGACCCGGCGGCACGCTCGGACTACATCCGAAGACGTTCTAGAACGAGTACTTGAGACCCACCGACGCGAGACCGAGGGTCCCCGTGAGGTCCTCGAGGTGGGGGCTGGCGTCGTGGAACTCCAGGAACGAGTACGAGGCCACGCCCGCAAGCTTCGAGGTGATCCTGGCTTCGCCGCGCAGGGAAACGTCCCATTGGCGGTTGGCGAGGTCCGAGTAGGTGTGGAGCAACTCGAGGTCGTACGAGCTGAACTTGAGCCTGGCCAGCACGTCGGCCGGCACCGCGAGCCTGATCTGGCGCATGCCCTCGTCGGTGACGATGCAGCTGGCGTCGAGACCGACCTTGACCCGCTCGCCGAAACGCAGGTTGGCACCGAGGGTGTAGGTGGTGAAGGTGGCGGTGCTGGTGACTGAGTCGCTGCTCGAGCCGAACTGGCCGAGTGTCGCCCCGCCCGCTCAACCGTCCATCAGGGGGATGCACATGTGCGTTTCGATCCTTCGCCTGGCGTACGTGATCCCGCCCCAGATGTCCACTCCTGCTGTCGGCACGACGGTGAGCATCGCCGTGACGGCGTCGAGGTCGCGCCGCCAGTCGGTGAGGTCCTGGGTGTCGTTCTTGCCCCTCCACCAGCGGTAGGTCAGCGAGGCGAGCGTCGCGGGGGTGAGGTTGTACGTGCCGGCGAGCCGCACTTCGGCCCACCGCGACGGCGCCGCCCCGAGGTCCGCGACCCGACCGTCATGGATCTGGTAGTACTGGGTCGAACCCGGCAGCAGCGGCGATCCCACGGGCGTGGTCTGCATCGCGGTCGGGTTGCACGCCGCGTCGAGGATCATGAACGGGTTGTCGATGTCGGCGTACGTCGCCTGTGCCCGCAAGGTGAGGCCCTTGCGCGGCCGCAGCGCGTAGGCGAGCTTGAGCTTCTGTTCGAGGGTACGCGTCTCGCCGACAGCCACCACGTAGTGTTCGCGGTCGAGCGAGCGGAGGTCGTACGTTGCCGTGAACGAGCTGCCGGCGCGGAGGCGGTAGGCGAACCGCACCTGCCCCTCGACGACATCGCGGTCGATCGCCGACTGGCGAAGGAAGTCGGGGTCGAAGCCATACCTTTCGCGGTACGTCTTGCCGGCGTAAGGGCCCGCCACCGCCCGCGGTTCGGCCGTATCGACGAAATAGCTGGTGCTGTCGATCGAGTAGGTGCGGGCCCGCAGCGCCAGGTTTCCGTTCCGCCCCACTTTGCGAGCCAGGTTGAGTCCCACCCCTCTGTAGTCCACCTCGTTGCCGGTGTGGGTGTTCTCGAGGTTGGAGCTGACCCCTGACAGAGATAGCGCGAAGCCACCCAGCTCGCCGTTCGCGACCTGCACCCTCGCGAGGGTCTTCTCCGTGGTGGGAACGCGATCGTACTGGAGCACCCCGTCGGCCAGGCCGAACTGCATGCGGTCGGTGAACAGCGGGGTGCGGAGCGCCGGCTGCTCGACCTTCTCGTACAGCCGCACGGGGGTGGCGCCGCGCTCGCGGAAGTCGCGGGTGCCGACGCTGCCGACCACGCTCCAGCCCCCGAACGTGGCGCGGGCGGACATCCCCGCCTGCCGCACGTGCTCATCCACCTGCCGTCCCTGCGACTGCACGTGGCAGCTGGAGCAATGCGACATCGCGAGCGACTGCCGGTGACCCTTCCGCCACTGCTCGCGCAGCTCGGCCGAGACGACGAGCCAGCCGGCACCCGGGAGCTGCAGGTCGGTACGGCTTTCGAGAACGTTCCAGTCGATGCCGTACCGACGTCCCGGCTCGAGGTCGGTGGACCAGGTGGCCACCACGTCCTTGACCGTGCCCCGCAAGTTGGCGAGGGGGTCGTGCTCGAGCCGGTGGACACCTTTGGTGAACGTGGTGTGGGAGCGCACCAGGCGATGGAGATCGAAGCGCAGGCGGTGGACCTGGTCGTTGCCCTCGCGCGCGTCGGACAAGAGCTCCAGGTACAGCTTCTCGAGCGGTGCGGTGAGCGACACGCGCAGCTCGGGTCCTGAGGTGCTGGTGCGGTACTCGGCCACGCGGGCGGGGTTGCCGTCGTTGCTGGCGCCGCGTCCGGCAATCTCGAGTTCTCCGCTCACCGTCTGCCCGGCAGCCGGCACGATCACGAGAAGGAGGGGCAGCAACAACACAGAGAGCTTTTCCTTCATGCCGTCCTCCTAGCGCACCAGGCCGTTGCCGCGGCCGGTGACGGTCTGGCTCGGGAGATCCGAGCCGTGGATTGCAACGTGGCACTGCGTGCAACGGGTGCCGAACGCCCTCTGGTTGCCGTCGGCGCCCATGACGTTGGGGTAGGCCCGGCCCCCGATCACCCGGGTCGTGCCCTCCTCGGCGCGGAAGCCGGTGTGGAAGTGCAGCTCGTGGCACTGCAGGCACAGAAACGGCTCGTTGGCGGCCAGGAGGTGGTTCGCGGTGGAGCCGTGCGGCTGGTGGCAGGTCAGGCAGTCCTCCGCCACCGGCGCGTGTTCGAAGATAAACGGGCCTTCCTGGGCGGGGTGGCACGAGGTGCACAGCTCGTTGGTGCGCTCCGTGGTCTTCAGCGCGCCCGGGTTGGCGGCGTGCACGTCGTGGCATGACGCGCAGCTCATCTTGCCTTCCGGCACGGGGTGGTGAGAGGGCGCTCGCATGAGCGCCTGCACGTCGGAATGGCAGGTGGCGCACGTCGAGCCGGGCGCGCGGCGCGCGTGCACGCTGTGGCAGGAGCTGCACCCCAGCTCGGCGGCGTGTGCGGAAGCACCCCACTCGCCGGCACCGCGGGTGGCGTGGCAGGTCAGGCAGGCGGCGGTGTCGGCTTCGGGATCCCTCCCGAACAGCCGCAGCCCGGTGGTTTCACCGCTCTCGAGGTGGACGGTGGCGTCGCCGTGGCACGTCGCACAGCCGGTGGAACCGTCCCGCGTTTCGTAGGCGCGAATCCGGCCGTGCACGTTGTGGATGAACGAGGCGCCCACCTCTTCGTGGCAGGGAGTACAGCTGGCCCAGCTGGCGCGGCCGCCGGGCACCAGCGCCGGGCTTGCGGCGGCGGCGGCGGTCAGAGCCAGCGCAGCAATGGTCAGAGTCATGGAACCTCCCTTTCTCGATGGCTCGAAAACTGTTTCTGCGGCCCGGCGTCACGGTTGGAAGGGAGGCCCGCGGTGAAGGACGGCGTGGTGCGGGTGAGTGTGTCCCCGGCATCGGCTCGGCTGCACCGCCGCCCCGCCGGGGCGACGCGCAGGGGCTCAGAGCAAGCGAGGCACCATGCTCAAACGATTGTATGAGTTATTCCGGATATGTCAAGATGCCCAAAGAGCGCTTGTGGGCATCGACTGCCGCCACGCCCGGACGCCAGACAGTACGCGCCCCACTCCTCCCTGCAGGCGGAGTGGGGCGCGGAGTTGACCGGTGGCCGGCCGACTCAGACCTTGCGGAGCCAGCCGAGCGTGTCGGGGGCCCGCCCGAACTGGATGTCGGTGAGCGCCTCGCGCAGGCGCTTCGCCACCGGCCCTTCGTTGCCGTCGCCGACCTTGTAGACGGTGTCCCCGTCCTGCAGTTCGCCGATGGCCGACACCACGGCTGCCGTGCCGGTAGTGAACATCTCCGTGCAATCGCCGCTTTGCAACGTCTGGAAAACCTCCTCGATGTGAATGTGCCGCTGCACGAACGGCAACCCGAGCTGCTTGCACAGGATCCCGACCGACTCGCGCGTGATCCCCTCGAGGATCGTGCCGGACGCTGGCGGGGTTGTGACGACGCCGTCCATCACGAACATCACGTTGGCGGCACCCACCTCCTCGACGTGCCGGCGCTCGACGGCGTCCAGCCACAGCACCTGGTCGCACTCCTTGCCGCGCGCGACGACGCCGGCCAGGATCGAGCCGGCGTAGTTGCCGCCGGTCTTGGCGGTGCCGGTGCCGCCGGGGGCGGCGCGCACCCAGTCGCGCGCCACCATGATGCGCAAGGTGCGCCCGCCGGTGCGGAAGTACGGCCCGGTCGGCCCGGTGATGATGAAGTACATGTACTTCTTGGAGGCGTGGACGCCGAGCCCTTCCTCCGACGCGATCATGGTGGGCCGGACGTACAGCGAGCCCGGCGCGGGGGGCACCCAGTCGCGGTCGCGTGCGACCAGCATCTGCATGGCCTCGAGCTGGAGATCGATCCCGACCTCCGGCATCGACATCCGGCGCGCCGAGCGGTTCATGCGCGCCGCGTTGCGGTCCGGACGAAACAGGTGCACCGAGCCGTCCGGGTGGCGGAACGCCTTGAGCCCCTCGAAGATCTCCTGGCCGTAGTGGAACACCATGGCGGCCGGGGCGAGCGAGATCGGCCCGTACGGGACGATGCGGGGATCGTACCAGCCGCGACCTTCCTCCCAGTCCATGATGAACATGTTGGGGGAGAAGGTGCGTCCGAATGGCAGGTTGTCGGGATCGAGGGGACCCTGGGGGGGCCGGATGACGGCGTTGTCGCGAATCTCCATCGCTGGTCCTTTCTCCGGCTGGCGCCGGCACAGACGATTCGCCCGCAGCGCATGGGCGCACATAGAGTAACGCAACTCTCGCGCCGGCGGTGCTACGCTTTCCGCCATGACAGGAACTGACCTCGCCGCACCGCGCGGCCGCACCGCTCTCGTCGTACTCCTCGCCGGGTCGCTCTTTCTCGTCTTCCGCATCCTGAGGCCGTACCTCGACCCGATCGTGCTGGCCGGGATCACCGCCGTCCTCGTCCACCCACTCTTTCGTTGGCTGCGCGCGAAGCTCGGCGGACGGGCTTCGCTGGCCTCGCTCCTGACCTTGCTTGTGGTGCTGCTGGCCGTCGTGGGCCCGCTCACGCTCATGGCGATTTCCCTCGTCAACGAGGGACTGCACTCGGCCGAGGCCATCCAGGCCTGGGTACAGGCCGGCAACCTCGACCGACTCCTGCACGAGCCCTGGGCCGAGCGGGTCGCGGCACTGACGAACCGCTACTTTCCGCTCATCGACCCGCAGCGCGTCGATCTCCGGGCGCTGCTACTCGGGCTGAGCCAGAAGCTGGGCGCCGTGCTGCTCGCCAAGGGCGGGGCGATTCTCACTTCCACAGGCGCCCTGCTCGGGCAGTTCCTGCTCTACCTGTTCGTGCTGTTTTACGCCCTCCGCGACGGCGAGGAGATCCTCGCGCAGTTGCGCAGCCTCTCGCCGCTGCGGGCCAGCCAGGAAGACAGGCTCCTCGAACGTGTGCGCGGCGTGGCGCGCTCGGCGCTCCTCGGCGCCTTCGGCACCGCTGCAGCCCAGGGGATCACCGGCGGCGTGGGCCTGGCCATTGCCGGCTTCCCAGCCTTCTTCTGGGGCACCGTCATGGCGTTCGGGAGTCTCGTTCCGGTGGTCGGAACGGCCATCGTCTGGATCCCGGCGTGCGGCTACCTCGCGGTCACCGGGCGTCCCGGGATGGCTGTGTTCCTGGCGATCTGGTGCGGCATCGGCGTCGGCAGCATCGACAACTTCCTCCGCCCCTTGCTGATGAAGGGCGCGGCGCAGATGAGCACGCTGTGGGTCTTCTTCGCGATCCTCGGCGGCATGCAGCTCTTCGGCCTGCCGGGGCTGGTCTACGGCCCGCTGGTGTTCGGCCTGTGCGCGGTGCTGCTATATCTCTATCAGATGGAGTTCCAGGAGTTCCTGGCCAGGCAGAAGGAAAGCTGATCGTCTCCGGGCGGACGCCGGGTCTCGTCGCCTCGCGCCAGTCGCCCAGCTGTCAGCAGAGCGCAGGCAGCGACGGCCGCCACCAGAAGCCAGTGGTCAGACGGGGTTGGGCACGTCGAAGAACTGCACCTCGAGACCGTGCCGCCTGGCGAGCAGCTCGCCGAGCGAGACGACGCCGAAGCGCTCGGTGGCGTGGTGACCAGCGGCGATGAAGTGCACGCCGTCCTCGGCCGCCCGGTGGTAGACCCACTCCCTCGCCTCCCCGGTGAGATAGGCGTCGAGCCCGTTCGCCACCGCCTCGTCGAACCCCGAGGGCGCCCCTCCCGTCACGATTCCCACCGACGCCACGCGCTCCGGCCCGCCGGCGAAAGCGAGCGGTTCCTGCCCGCACGCTCGCCCCACCCGCTCGACCAGTTCCTCGATCGACACCGGCTCCGGAAAGACGCCCGCGAACCCCAGCGCGACACCCGAAAACACGCCGAACCGCTCGAGGCGGTCAAGCCCAAGCGCCCGCGCCAGGACTGCCGCGTTGCCGTGCCCGGGGTGGCGGTCCAGCGGCAGGTGGTAGGCGATGAGGTTGAGGTCGTTTTCGAGCAGCAACCGCACCCGCTCGCGGAACGAGCCGACGAGGCGGGGCGGCTCGTCCCCCCGCCACAGCAGCCCGTGATGCACGAGCACGGCGTCGGCGCCCCACGCCGCGGATTGCACGAAAAGCTCGGCCGAGGCCGAGACGGCCGTGGCCACTCGCCGCACCTCGCGCCGCCCCGCCACCTGCAGGCCGTTGATCGCCACGTCGGAAACCTCGTCCACGTCGAGGAGATCGTCGAGGTACGCCACGAGCTGATCGCGATCCATGCCCCATTCTAGTGGCAGTGGCTGGTGGCTGGCGAGAGTCGGAACGAAACGGCGTATCGCGTCAATCCACACGTTCCCGGTGGCCTTCTGCGCGGCGAGACCCCGTGGCGGCGCGAGGTCGGGTGGTAGGATTCGGGCGTGATGCGCACGGCGGCGTTCATCGCGGTGGGGTCGGAGTTGTTGCGGGCCGAGCGGCCGGAAACGAACTCGTGGACGGCTGCGCGCGTGCTGCGCAGCGCTGGCTTCCTGCTGGCGGAAAAGCGGGTCGTCGAGGACACCGTCGCGGGTGTGGCGACGGCGGTTCGCGAGCTGGTGCCGCGGTGCGAGTTCGTGGTCGTCAGCGGAGGTCTCGGGCCGACGGCGGACGACGTGACGCGCGAGGGCGTGGCGGCCGCGCTCGGCCGGGCGCTGTGGCGCCACGAGGCGAGCAGCGAGGCCATCGCCGCTCGCTACGCCGCCCGCGGCCGCCCGATGCCCGAGTTCGCCTGGCGGATGGCCGACCTCGTCGAGGGCGCCGAGCTGCTCCCCAACCCGGTGGGGACCGCGCCAGGACAGTGGATCGAGCTGCCCGGATGCACACTCGTGCTGTTGCCCGGCGTGCCCTCGGAACTCGAGGCCATGCTCACCGGGCTCGTGCTCCCCCGCCTCGGCCCCGCCTCGGGAATCCTCACTCGCACGCTGCGGCTGGCCGGCGTGTACGAGTCGCTCGTCGAGCAGCGGGTCAGGCACCTGTACGAGCGGTTCGGGCGCGAAAACGTGACGATTCTCGCCGCCCGCGGCCAGGTCTCGCTGCTGCTCCTCGCCGCGGGCCCCGACGCGGCGACTCAACTCGAGGAGATGGACCGCGAGTTCGCGACGCTGGCCGGGCCGGACCTGTTCGGGCGCGACGACGACACGCTCGCCTCGGCCGTCCTCGCGGCGCTGCGCCGCCGCGGCTGGACGCTGGCCGTGGGCGAGTCGTGCACGGGCGGCCTCGTGGCCAGCCAGCTCGTCGCCGTGGCGGGGGCGAGCGACGTGTTCGTCGGCGGCGCGGTGGCGTACGCCGACGCGCTGAAGCGAGGTCTCCTGGGTGTCCGGGACGAGGTGCTTTCGGCGCAAGGCGCGGTGAGCCGCGAGGTCGCGGAGGCGATGGCTGACGGCGCGCGGGCTCTCGGCGCCTCGTGTGGCCTCGGCATCACCGGCATTGCGGGTCCGACCGGCGGGACCCCCGACAAGCCGGTCGGCACCGTGCACATGACGGCGGTCACACCGGAAGGTCGGCGGCACCAGCTCCACCGCTTCCCGGGCGACCGTCAGACAGTCCGCGAGCTGACGGCCGTGTTCGCTCTCGACCTGCTGCGCCGGCTCGTCGCCTTTCCGGACGGCAACGGCGGGAGTCCGGCATGAGCGGCGCGGCCGGATCGGGCGGGGGGGGCGCTTCGACCTTCGACCTTCGACAGTCGACGTTCGACAGGGCGGGCAGGAGGGACCCAGCCGTGAGGCTGTTTTGCGCCGTCGACCTGCCGGAGGCCGTACGCCAGCGGCTGGAGCGAGGAATCGGCGAGTTGCGGAGGAGGCTCCCGCCGGCGCGCTGGGTCCGGGCCGAAGGGGTCCACGTCACGCTCAAGTTTCTCGGCGAGCATCCCGTCTCGCTCGTGGAGGCGCTGGACCCTGCGGCCCGGTCCGCGCTCGCGGAGTGTGGGCCGGTCGAGGTCAGGCTCGGTGGCGGCGGGTTTTTCCCCGGGGCTCGTCGCGCCCGTGTCGCGTGGGTGGGTGGGCAGGCGGTCGGTCTCGAGAGATGGGCGGCAGCGCTCGAGGATGCGGCGGCCACATGCGGTGTGGCGCGGGAGGCCCGCCCGTTTTCGCTCCACCTGACTCTCGCGCGGCTCGATCGGCCGTGGCCGGAGCCCGAGGCGGAGCGCTTTCTCGCCGCCGTCGGCGGCTGGAGCTTCGAGCCGTTCGTGGCGCAGGAGGTGGTGTTGTTCGAGAGCCATCTCGGCGCCGGGGGATCCCGGTACACCGCGCTCCGGCGCTGGCCGGTGGGAGGCACGCATGTGGCATGAGGTCTCGATGGTCGTGGTGGCGTACCTGCTGGGTTCGATCCCGTCCGCCCTCATCTTCGTACGGATGGCCGGCAAGGGCGACGTGCGCACGATCGGCTCCGGGAACGTCGGTGCCACCAACGCCCTGCGCGCCGCCGGGTGGAAGGTGGCGCTGCCGGTGATGGCAGTCGACATCGGCAAAGGGGTGGCCGCCGTGCTGCTCATGCGCTGGTTGACGCCCGCCCCCGAGTGGCACGCTGCAGCCGGTCTGGCGGCGATCCTCGGCCACTGCTTCCCGGTCTGGCTCGGCTTTTCCGGCGGCAAGGGCATGGCCACGGCTGGCGGGATCTTCCTCGTCCTCGCCTGGCTGCCCGCGCTCGCGGCGGCGGCGCTCTGGATCGTGCTGCTCGTGCTTGGCCGGCGGGTCTCACTGGCCTCGGTGTTGGCCACGGCCGCCTTCCCGCCGTTGCTGCTGCTGATCAGCCACCCTCCTCGGCCGGTGATCGTGTGTGCCGTCGCCGCGGCGGCCGTGATCGTCTTCCGCCACCGCTCGAACCTCGTGCGCCTCGTCAAGGGCACTGAGCCACGCATCGGCGAGAAGCACGCAGCTTGAGCTAGTCGAGCTCGGGTGCCTGCAGGCCCAGCGTGTGCGCCATGGCAGTCATGTCCGGCGGCACCGGCGAGCACAGCTCGATGACCCGGGCACTGGTCGGATGGGGCAGCGCCAGCCGCCAGGCGTGCAGGAACGGCCGGGGCACGGTGTCGCTGCCGCCGTACAGCGTGTCGCCAGCCACCGGCGAGCCAAGGTGGGCGAGGTGCACCCGCACCTGGTGCGTGCGACCGGTCAGCGGGCGGACCTCGACCAGGCTGTACGCTCCGGTGGTGGCGAGGCGGCGCACCCGGCTGCGGGCGGGCTTGCCGCGCCCGGTGACCCTGTACTTGCCGGGCACCAGCAGGTCCCGCCCGACCGGGCCCTCGACCAGCCGCTCGCCGTCTCCCGGGTCGCCGTCCACCAGCGCCAGGTAACGCTTGCGGGCCTGGCCGGCCTCCCACGCCGCCGCCAGCGAGCGCGCCGCGTCGTGGTTCCGGGCCAGCACCAGCACTCCTGTGGTGAGGCGGTCCAGCCGGTGGAACAGCAGCAGCTCCGGGCGGCGTCCATCCCGCAGCGCGACGAGGATCAGCGCCCGCTCGTGCACCGTCAGCTCCCCCGGCTGGCGGCGAGCCGGTGGCTGGGTGGCCAGGCCGTACGGCTTGTCGAGAGCGAGCAGCCAGGGATCCTCGTACAGGAAGGTGAGCGCGTCCGGCGGGGGTGGGCCGGGGCGGAGCGTCTCCTCGCCCGGCAGCACGTCGATCACGTCGCCGACCTCGAGAGCTCGCGACAGCACGCGGTGGGGCCCCTGGTTCACCCACACCCGCCCCTCCCCGACGATGACCCTCACCCGCCGGCGGGAAAGCCCCGAGAGGGCGGCCAGCCCCTGGTCGAGCCGGCGCCCGGCCAACCCCGGCGTCACGACGTAACGGACGACTCCCGGCTCCACCTCAGCCAGCTCGGACCTCCCGGGGCAGCCGCAGGCACGCCGTGGTGCCGCCGGGGCCGGTCTCGAGCGTGAGGCCCCCCCCGTGTGCCTCGGCCATCTTGCGGGCGATCGACAGCCCCAGTCCCGCCCCGCCTGGCCGCCGCACACCCATCGGCACGAACAGACGGGCCAGCACGTCGGGCGGGATCCCCTCCCCCTCGTCGATCACCGAGACGTCGATGCGCTCCGGGCCGCACGCGACCCGCACCGTGACCGGGGCCTTGCCGGTTCGCGCCGCGTTGTCGAGCAGGGCGGTGATGGCGGCGGAAATCGCTCGCCCGTCCCAGTACACCGTGCCGGGCTCGCCGCTGGCCTCGACGCTCACCGCCACCGGATCGGCGGCGGCATCCCAGCCGAACTGGAAACGCTGCACCTGCTCGCGCACGAACGCCACCGGGTCGACGCCGAGCGGCGCCAGCGTCACCGGGCGCCCGTACAGCAGCAGCTTGTCGAGGTACGCCTTGAGCGCCTCGATCTGGCGCAGCACGGCCTCGAGGTGGTTGCAGAGATCGGGGCTCTGCGTGGCCCGCCGCAGGCCCATCTCGACCTGCAGGCCGATGGTGAACGCGTGGTTTCGCACGTCGTGCGCGATCTGGTTGACGAGGTTCTCGAGCTGCACGGCGAGGGTGTTCTCGCCGTCCTCCCGCGGTTCGACCACGGCCAACGCTTCCAGCCCCTGCACCGGGACGACCCACACGGCCACGCGCTCACCGGTGGCGAGTGTGGCGGTTGCCGCCACGCCCTGGCCCGCGGACCCCGCGAGCGCTCGCAGCTCGTCGAGCCCGGGGCTGAGCTCGCACGGTTGTCCCTCACCTCCGGGCTCGCCCAGCACGAGTCGTCCTCCGACCAGGCGGAGCACCCTCAGGCTCTCGTCGGGGAGCGAGGAAAAGCTCATTGCTGCGATGGTAACACCCTGCCCGGCCGCGCCGCGGGGCGCGCGCCGCCGTCGAAACTTCCGCCCGCCAGCCGCACGAGCTCGCCGACCGTCACCGGCCGCAGGCCCCGCCGGTCGGTCTCGTCGAGGACGATCGGGACCACCTCGAGCAACGGCGGGTCGGGTCGGGTGCTGCCCAGGTGCATGAGGATGATCGACCCAGCCAGCGGCACCCCGTGCTTCGCCTCGAACCCCAGGATGCGGCGTGCCATCGCCTCGACGCCGAGGTAGTTGCGCCGTCTCGGGTCGTCCACCCAGTCGAGCGAGTCGAGCCCGTCGCCGGGAGCCCGCGTCCAGTCCACCTGCACGAGGCCGAGCTCTTCCGCCCAGCCGCGGATGGTGGCGTTGTGCTCGCCGTACGGCGCCCGCCAGAAGCGCGACGGCGGCCTCCCGGTCGCCGCCTCGATCGCCTCGGCGGTGCGGCGCAGCTCGCCGTGCAGGAACGCACGGCTGACGCCGGGGCGCAGGCGGTTGCTGCGGTCTTTTGCCCACGTCGTGAGGTGCGGGTGCGTGAACGTGTGGTTGCCGATCTCGTGCCCGTCGGCGGCCGCCAGGCGGAGGATGTCCGGGTAGTCGGTGGCGAAACGGCCGGTGACGAAAATCGTGACGCGCACGCCCCGCTCGCGCAGGATCGCCAGCAGCTCACGGGCGCCGTGCTCGGCGCTGTGGGCGTCGAAGGTGAGGGCGAAGTGGGGACCGGCCTCCGGCAGAGCCGTGAGGTTGAGGACGCCGGGCCCGGCCAGCGCCACCATCGCGAGCAGGGTCGCGGTCGGCACCGTGCTATTGTGCCAGAGCTGCGGCCGCGGGCGGGCTGGGTTACAATCCGCGCGGGCCGCGACACGGTCATGTGGAACCTTCCGAACTCGCTGACGCTGCTGCGCATCATGCTCGTACCGCTGCTCGTGGTGGTGCTGCTGACGCGCTTCCACGGCAGCAACTTCTGGGGGCTCGGGATCTTCCTCCTGGCGGCGCTGACCGACCTGTTCGACGGACTCATCGCCCGCCGGACCGGCCGCATCACGGTGGCCGGCACCTTGCTCGACCCGATCGCCGACAAGATTCTCGTCTCGGCCGCCTTCATCTCCCTCGTCGAGATGGGGCTGGCACCCGCCTGGATGGTCGCCATCATCGTCGGGCGCGAGTTCGCGGTCACCGGGCTGCGCCAGATCGCCCAGGACCGGGGCATCATCATCTCCGCCTCGTGGTGGGGCAAGCTCAAGACGACGAGCCAGATCGTCGCCATCAGCTTTCTCATCGTCAGCGAACAGCTCGGCAAGTGGTCGCTGCTCGGCAAGGCCTTGCTGTGGGTGGCGCTGGCCTTGACTCTGTGCTCGCTGTTCACCTACTTCGCGGCGTTCTGGCGCCGCGTGATCGCGGAGCCGACGTGAGCACACCGGCAGCCCGGGCGCGCGCGTCCCGGGCCGCCGAGCGCACGGGCAGCGGTGGGACGGGCGGCTTGGGGAGCCAGCGCCGGTGAGGCTTCGTCCCACCCCCGTCCAGGCGCTCGTCGCCTCGTTCGTCCTCGTCATCGCGCTGGGCTCGTGGTGCCTGCACCAGCCGTGGGCGGCGCGACCCGGCCGGCAGCTCGGGTGGATCGAGGCGGTGTTCACCGCCACCTCCGCCACGTGCGTCACCGGCCTGACCGTTCGCACCCCCGACGACCACACCCTCGCCGGGCAGGTCGTCATCCTCGCGCTGGTCCAGGCCGGCGGCCTTGGCATCATGACGTTCGGGCTGTTCTTCCTGCTCCTGGCCGGGCAGCGCCTCTCCCTCTTCGGGCGCGAACTCATCCTCTCCTCGCTCGCCGGCCGGCCGTGGGAAGACTTCTGGCCGCTGCTGCGGACCGTGATCGGGGCGACGTTCGCCATCGAGGCAGGCGGCACGGCGGCAATGGCGGTGGGGTGGTGGGGCGAGAAGGGGTGGCTCGCCATCCCGTGGGGCGCGTTCCACGCCGTCTCGGCGTTCTGCAACGCCGGGTTCGGGCTGCACCCGGACAGCCTGGCGCCGTGGCGCGGCAACCTCCTCGTCACCGCCTCCTGCGGGCTCCTCATCGTGTGCGGAGGTCTGGGCTTCTACCCCATTGCCGAGTTGTGGGAGCGGTGGCGCTCGCGCGGCCGCACTCCCCTTTCGCTGCACACCCGCACCGTCCTGCTCGTCACGGCGTGGCTCCTCGTGGCGGGCTGGGCCGGCTTCGCCGTGCTCGAGTGGGGAACCACGCTCCGCGGCCTGCCATGGCACGAGAAGGCGCTCGGGGTCTGGCTGCAGGGGCTCACGCCGCGCACCGCCGGGTTCGCGACCCTCGACTACGGCGCCATGAACCCGGCCACGCTCGTCTTCACGATGGGACTGATGTTCATCGGCGCCTCCCCGGGCTCCACCGGCGGCGGCGTCAAGACCACGACCGTCGGCGTGCTGGTGGCCGTCATCATCGCGCGCATCCGCTCTCGCCGACAGGTGCAGAGCTTGCGGCGTGGAATCTCGGCCGTGTCGGTCGGCGACGCCCTCGTCGTGATGCTGCTGGCCTCGTGCGCGGTCCTCGGCGGCATGCTGCTCGTCCCGCTCATCGAGCACGGCTTCGCCGGTGGGCCGGCGGCGCGCTCGCGCTTCCTTGCCGAGGCGTTCGAGGTCGTGTCGGCGTTCGGCACGGTCGGACTGTCGACCGGGATCACGCCGGCACTGTCGCCGTTGTCGTGGGTCGTGCTGAGCGCCCTCATGTTCGTGGGCCGGGTCGGGCCGCTCACCCTCGGCCTTGCTCTCGCGGGCCGCCGTCCTCGCCCGGAGCCCGCCTTCGCTGAGGAAGCTCTCATGGTAGGCTGAGCCGCCTGGGAGGTTGTCATGGTGCAGGAGCTTGCGCCCTCTCAACTGCGCTGGGTCTGCCCTCCGGAGTGGATCCCCGCCGACTCCACCGCCAGGATCGAGCCGTCCGAGGGCATCATCGGCCAGGCACGGGCCGTGAAGGCGCTCGAGCTCGGGCTGGCCATCGATTCCCTGGGCTTCAACGTCTTCGTCACGGGGCTCGTGGGCACGGGTCGCATGACCGCCATCGAGTTGCATCTGCGACCGCTCGCCGACCGCGGCCCCGAGCCCGACGACCTCCTGTACGTCTTCAACTTCGCGTCCCCCGAGCAGCCGAGGCTGCTGCGCCTCGGGGCAGGACGGGGCACGGCGCTGCGCGACGTCATGGGGCGGCTGCTGAGGGAGCTCTCGCAGACCCTGCCAGGGCTGTTTTCGAGCGAGGACTTCCAGAAGCACCTCGAGATCGCCATCGGCGACCTCAAGGCCAGCCAGCAGGCGCTCATCAAGGGGTTCGAGGAAAAGGTGCGGGCCGCCGGCTTCACGCTTGTGCAGGTGCAGGTCGGCACGGTGACCCGGCCCGAGATCCTCCCTGTGCTGGACGACCGCCCTGTCACGATGGACAAGCTCGGGCTGCTGGCCGAGGAGGGGAAGATCGACAAGGCCCGCTTTGCCGAGATCGAGGCCGCGCACGCCCGGCTGTCCGAGGAGCTGGGCCGGGTGTTCCACGAGGTCATGGCCAGGCGCGACGAGATGATGTCTCGCGCCGAGGCGCTGCGCCGGGCCACGCTCGAGCCCATCCTCAAGGCCGCCTTCTCCGACATGGCCAGGGCCGTGGGCGACCCCCGCGTCGAGCCTTACCTGGCCGACGTGCAGCGCGACCTCATGGAGCACCTCGACGCCCTCTCGCAGCCCGACGGCGGGGAGGAAGGTCCCGGCCCGCTCATGCGGTACCAGGTCAACGTCATCGTCGACAACGGCCCGACCCGGGGACGCCCGGTGGTCATCGAGACCGAGCCGACGTTCGCCAACCTCTTCGGCACCGTGGAGGCGCGGGTCGGGCGCGACCTCCAGTCTTCGACCTCCGATCACACCCGCATCCGTGCCGGCTCGCTACTGCGCGCCAACGGCGGCTTCTTGGTCCTCAACGCCTTCGACGCCATCTCCGAACCGGGGGTGTGGCCGGCCCTCAAGCGCGCTCTCCGCTATCGCCGCGCCGTCATCCGCCCCCGCGACGTGCTGTTCGCCATCACCGGGCAGGCGCTGCAACCCGAGCCGGTGGACCTCGACGTCAAGGTCGTGATGGTCGGCGACCGAACCCTCTTCGACCTGTTGCACGAGCTCGACGAGGACTTCCGCAAGATCTTCAAGGTGCTGGCCGATTTCGACAGCGAGATGCCGCGTGGCCAGGCGCAGGTGTCGGAGTTCCTCTCGCTCATGGCCAAGATCGTGCGCGACGAGAAGCTGCCGCACCTCAACCGCGAGGGGATGGCGGCGCTCGTCGAGGAGAGCGTGCGGCTGGCTCGCAACCGCGGACGACTGTCGGCGCGCTTTTCCGACGTCGCCGACATCCTGCGCGAGGCGGCGTACCTCTGCCGCAGCCAGAGGCGGCGCTACGTCGGCCGTACCCAGGTGCGGGCCGCCGTCGAGGCCCGGCGCGAGCGCTTCAGCTTACCCGAGGAAAAGCTCACCGAGCTCATGCTCGAGGGGGTGCTGCACGTGCGCACCGAGGGCCGCGCGGTCGGCCAGGCCAACGGCCTGGCGGTGTACGACCTCGGCTACCATGCGTTCGGGCTGCCTGGCCGCGTCACGGCGCGCGTCGCTCTCGGCAAGGAAGGCGTGGTGAACATCGAGCGCGAGGCGCGGCTGTCGGGCCCGACCCACGACAAGGGCGTGCTCATCCTCGCGGGGTTTCTGGGCGGGCTCTTCGCGACCGAAAAACCGCTGTCGATGAACGCCACCATCGCCTTCGAGCAGTCGTACGGGGGCGTCGACGGCGACAGCGCCTCGTCGACCGAAGTCTACGCCATCCTCTCGGCGCTGTCCGAGCTGCCGCTGCGACAAGACCTCGCCGTCACCGGCGCGGTGGACCAGGGAGGCCGGATCCAGGCCATCGGCGGCGTCAACGAGAAGATCGAGGGATTCTTCGAGCTGTGCGCGCGGCGCGGGCTATCGGGCACCCAGGGCGTGCTGATCCCGGTGGACAACGTGGCCGACCTCCAGCTCGAGCCCCGGGTCATCGAGGCCGTGGCCGCCGGGACGTTCCACATCTATCCGGTGGCGACCATTGAGGAGGGGATCGAGCTGCTCACCGGCGTGCCGGCGGGCGAGCGCGATCGCTCCGGCCGCTACCCTCGCGAGAGCGTGTTCGGCCGCTGCGCCCAGCGCCTTGACGACATGGCCGAGCAGCTCAGGCGGTTTTCGCGGACCTGACAGGGCCGGGAGCGGCACCGCAGATGTCGTGTGATGGGATGGCAGCTTCTACTCGGGGTCCGCCCCCGGTTTCCTGGGCTCGAGATTGTACCTGACGACGCCCACCGGTCAGGGGGGTGTCGACGCCAACGTTCATGCGGCTTCCTGGAAGCACTCCCGCCGCATCTGGGCAGGGCTTCTGACGCCGAGCTTCTCGACGCGCCAGTGCTCGTTGTGGACCTCGACGACGGCGCGCACGGCCTGTCGCACCTCCTTGATGTTGTTGAAGACCTGGCCATGGATGGCCTGGTCCTTGAGCGTGCGGTTGCAGCGTTCCGCGACACCGTTGGTCTGGGGTTCCTCGATGAAGGCGAGGGACGGGGCGAGGCCCCAGAAGCGGATCTGGTTTCGGGAAGTGGTCGGACAGGTACTGGGTGCCGTGATCCATGCGCAGCGCGACCCTGCGCGCGATGTCCCGGCACACGGTCCCGAAGACCTTCTGGATAGCCATACCGAGCGGCTGGAGTGCCTGGTAGCGGTCGCCGACCGTGCAGACGTGGAAGCCCAGGCACTCGGCGTTCCAGGGCTCGACCACCGCGAAGGCCCAGACCCACCCGTCGTTGACCGTGAAGACCTTCGTGCCGTCCGTGCCCCACATCACGTTCGGGGCGTCCGTCATGATCGGCCCGTCGTGCTCTTTCGGCGGGGCCTTCGGCACGCGATACGGCGAGAGCAGCTGGTTCTCGCGTATGACGCGCAGGACCCGCTTGCGCGAGACGCGCACTCCACGCACGACTCGAAAGGCGCGCCCAGACCTTGCGATGGCCCTCGCCCTTGAACGGCGACGTCGCCAGGTCGTCCCGGATGTGGACCAGAAGCTCCTCGTCGGTCAGCTTCGGCTTCGGACCACGCTTCGCCACGGGCAGGGCTTCCATTCGACTGCGCGCGCTTGAGCTGCAACTCCAGCGGGTCGCCGCCGTTGCGTTCCCGCAACGCCGCCTCCACGCCCGCCATCGCCCGCTCGTGCCAGTCCTGGATCCGGTAGCTCTCCAAGCCGAACTCTCGCGACAGGGCCTCCACGGACTCCCCACGCATCACGCGAAGGACCACCTCCCGCTTGCGCGTGACCGTCCATCGCTGACCCGGCTCCAGCGACCCGGCCGCATCATCCGCGACCGCACCGCCGGGGGCAACTCCCGTCGGGCTACGCCCTCCGTTGCCCCCGGCCCCACCTCCACCGCCTTGCCGCGCTCGTGCCTCTCTTGCTGTCCCATCTCCTTGGACCTCCTTCATGCGGTGCTCTACCCCAGTGCCGTGTCCAAGGAAATCGGGTGCAGGTCACGCGCTACTGCGCCGCTACGCAGAGCTGCTACGCGTGCAACAACGGCTACGCGTGGAACGGCACCGAGTGCTGCCCCGACGCGAACAGCGACGGGAGCTGTGAGGCGAGCCGCACGCCCACAGCGGCAAGTACTTCTGCGTGGCCCCGCGGGTCCGATCGCACGGTGCCCGAGACCCCCCCACCTCCTCCTCACGCCGGTTGAAGCCCGGGAAGGCGCACCGAGGACAACCGCCCGCCCTCGCCGCGCCCCGGCGCCTTCCGGGGAGCCTGCTCCTCCTTGGCCCCCCACCCTGCTGGCTCGTCCCCAGCGCCTCTCCCGCCCCCGTCAGGTGTCCAAGGAAACTGTGGAGCGCAGAACTGACAGGCGCTGGTGCCGGCGTGGTTGATGCACGCCGGCGCA
>Ga0209506_1000152_pt1 | contig 100478 bp, 73 predicted proteins | sample AD_JPNHG2_MetaG_FD_184409 | JGI IMG/M metagenome (GOLD analysis project Ga0209506, IMG submission 184409) | Active sludge microbial communities of municipal wastewater-treating anaerobic digesters from Japan - AD_JPNHG2_MetaG (SPAdes) (version 2) | ecosystem: Engineered > Bioreactor > Anaerobic...
GTGGGCGGTTATGGCGGCGGCATGATGGGCGGCATGGGCGGTTATGGCGGCGGCATGATGGGCGGCATGCGTGGCGGTATGGGCGGTTATGGCGGCGGCATGATGGGCGGAAGTTTCGGCGGCGCGGGCGGATTCCCGAACATTTCGATGCTTTTCGGCTCCATCAGCGACCTGTCCGTGGGTGAAACGCCTTCCATCATCGGGATGGCCGGTCTGAGTTCCGGCGGCACGGGCGCCTTGGCGCGGACCGGCGGCCTGTATGGCGGCGGTCTTACCGGCGCCACCGGCGCGGCGGGCCTCGGCGGCGCGGCGGGCCGCGCCTTGAGCGCAATGGGAGACGAACCCGAAATCGTCCGCTTGCTCCGCATGCTCATTGACGATGTGTACGAGCCGGGCAGTTCAGAGCCGGTTTCACGAATGATCTATGTGCCGCACACCAATCTGCTGATCGTGCACAATACCCCCACGAATATCGCCAAACTGGAAAAACAGCTGGCCCAGCTCGATGTTACACCCAAACAAGTAAGCATCGAGGCGAAGTTCCTCACGGTCAAGACCTCCGACCTGAAGAACATCGGTTTTCGCTGGAACGTTCCGCAGTTGTCCGACATGAATAACCAGGCGCGGAAACTCCCGACGCTGACGGGCAGCACCTCGACCACCACCACCGGCACGGGCACCACGGGCACCACAAATTCGCTGACCGGTTATACCTATAATTACGACATAAACGGCGACGGCGTGGCCGAACCCATTCCGTTTTACAGCCGGCCGGATGGAACCAGCATCATTACCAACACAATCGCTTCCGCGGCCATGGCGGCGTTCGCCAGCCCCGGGGCCCAGACGGGCGTCAATCCCGGCTCGTTCAGCCTTACGGGCGTGCTGACCAACAACAAGGATGGCGACAACGCGACCGTGGCCTTCGACTACCTGAGCACGCTGGAAGAATCCGAGTTGCTGAGCGCGCCGCGCGTCACGACGATGAACCGGAAACCGGCCGTCATCGCCGATTTGAGCAGCGAATATTATGTGGCCGAAGTTCGCACGGAGCTCGTTTCCACGACGGGCAATCTTGGCAGCAGCGGCAATATCGGCTATACCCAGAGCGTCATGCCAACGCGGTTCGATTTCGGCATCACGCTTTCCGTGACCCCGCAGATCAGCGGCAGTGATCAGGTTCGCCTATGGCTCAATCCCCAGGTCACCGCCAAGGGATCGGACAAGACCTTCGTGCAACGATCCATCGTCAACGGAACAGAGTTGAACGATCAGATTACGCTGCCCAATATGACGACGCAGGCCGTGTGGACCAACGTCATCGTGCATGACGGCGACACGCTGGTCTTGGGCGGCCTAGTAGCGGATCGCACCGTCAAGGGCAAGCAGAAGATGCCGTATCTGGGCGACATTCCAATTCTGGGTTTCTTCTTCCGGGGCAAATCCAAGAGCGTTAGCCAGTCGAGCCTGTTGATTTTCGTTACGCCGACCATCATTGACACAACGGGCAGCCGCTTCTTCGAAGCGGGAACCACCAGCGCGCCCATCGCATCCGAGAAATGGACGGCGCCGCCCGTGGATAATGCGGGCACGATGGCTCCGACCGAGCCTGCGGCGGCTGCGCCGGTTGATGCGGGTGCTCCCGCGCCTGAAACCGCCCAACCGTCGGACGTGACGGCGCCGGTGGCGGCTGTGCCCAAGGCGGAACCTAAAGCCCCCAAAAAGCCCGTGAAACCGGGGCCGAACGATAAAAGGCGTCTGGACTGAGATCGTGTGGATTGAGTTAAGCAGTCGAAGGCGTGACGCCGAAGTTTTCTTTGGCTGATTCGCCAACGCCCGGGCCGAATCGGATTTCGGCGCTACAAGCGCATGTATCTTTTGTATCGTGCAATTACATCCATGGCCGCTCCCGTGGGTGCGGCGTGGCTTGCCATAGGCAAACGCCACCAGCCCTTGCGTGCCCGTTGGAACCCGCCTCCCCCCGAAACGATTCCGAATCGCCCGTTATGGATTCATGCCTGCAGCGTGGGGGAGATTGGCGTTGCGCGCCCGATTTTGGCGGCCCTTGCCGAACATCGGCCCGGCTTTCCCGTGCTCCTGACCTCCTCGACCGTTGCCGGCCGCCAGTTGGCCCGGGAGACTTGCCCCGGCATTCCCCAGACGTGGTTTCCGTTCGATACAGTAGCGACGGTGCGGCGGTTTCTGGCCTGGGCGCGACCGTGCGCGCTTGCGCTCATCGAAACCGAATTATGGCCGAACGTCCTGCGGGAAACCCGCCGTATAGGCGCTCCGGTTCTTTTGATCAATGGCCGCCTGAGCGACAAGCACCACGCGCGGTATGTGCGATTTGCGCGCTGGTTGCGTCCCGTCGTTCGGCAGTTGTCAGCGGCCGGCATGCAGAACGCGGAATATGCGAAACGCCTTGTCGAACTTGGCGCCGATCCTGTGCGCGTGCGCATTACGGGCAGCGTCAAATTCGACGGATTGCGCATGGGCGCCGATCCATCCGCGGTCGCCCGCCTGCGTTCCGGACACGGTCTTCCGGAAGACGCGCCCGTCTTGGCCTTTGGAAGCACCCGTCCCGGAGACGAGGCGCTGGCCGCGCACTGCTGGAAAGCGCTTCGCGATCGGTTTCCCTCGCTACGGCTCCTCCTCGCGCCGCGCCATGCCGCACGGATTGCGGAGGCTGTGGCGCCTTTCAACGAACCGATTCAGCGGCGATCGGAAATTCTCGGTGGCGGAGCGCCGTCAAACGCGCGGATTATCCTGCTCGATACCGTCGGAGAACTGGCGGATTTCTATGCGCTGGCGACGGTTTCCGTCGTTGGGGGAAGTTTCTATCCGGGCGTGAACGGCCATAACCCGCTGGAACCCGTCGCGGCGGGTTCACCGGTCGTATTCGGACCCTATATGCGCAACTTCATGGATCCCGCCCGCGAACTCGTTGCGCACGGCGGGGCGATTCAGATCCGGACACCGGACGAGTTGTTGCCGGTCCTCGAACGTCTCTTGACTACGCCCGGAGAACGGCGGGAATTGGTCGAGCGGGGACGTGCGGCGATTGCGGCGAACCGGGGCGCCGTCGGCCGCACGATCGCCCTGATCGAGGAATTCGTGCCGGAATTGCGCGCCCACGAGGGTTCCATGGGCGAATGAATATCCTGGAAAGCATCGCGCGTCTTTTCGACAGTTTCCTCGAACGGCTTGATATTCTTTTTGATCAAACTCGGTGCCGTCTTGGCGGCGATGGCGTTCTGGCCGTATTTTTATCGGCCCCAGCCTTGTTGGTGCTGGGGATGTTCGGCGTGTTTCCCCTTTTCCACGCGGTTCACATGAGCCTTTACGGCGGCAAGTACGGCATGGGACGTTTCGTCGGGCTTGCCAACTATGCCGAAGCGTTGCGATCGGAAACGTTCTGGCACAGTTTTTTCGTTACCGTCTACTATGCAATAGGAACGATTCCCGCCACGATGGCTTTGAGTTTCACGATTGCCTACGGCCTTCACCGAATCGTGCGTGGGCGCGGATTCTTTCGCACGGTTTACTTCCTGCCCTATGTGACGTCCGCCGTGGCCGCGGCGATGATTTGGCGCGCCCTGCTCAATCCGCAATACGGCCTGGCGAATGTCGTTCTCGGATATGCCGGCATGGCGCCGCAAGACTGGCTGCTTGAACCGCGCGGCGTTTTGCATCTGCTGACCCAGGGGCATGTGCCCGCAACTATCGGCCCGAGCCTTGCCCTTTGCTGCGTCATCCTCTTCGAGATCTGGCATTCGAGCGGTTTCATGATCGTCGTTTTTCTCGCGGGTCTTACCGCGATCCCGCGCGAGTTGGAGGAGGCGGCGCGCATGGATGGCGCCGGCGCGCTTCAGGTCGTCCGAAACGTTGTGTTGCCGCTGTTGTCGCCGACGATTTTCTTTCTTGCAATTGTCAGCGTCATCAAGGCGTTCCAAGCGTTCAACAACCTGTATGCCCTGACGGGCAACGGCCGCGGTCCCGTGGACACCACGCAAAACGTGACCGTTTACATCTACTCGAACTTCTACGAATACCAGCGATGGGGATACGGCGCGGCCGTGGCCACGCTGTTGTGCATCGCGATTGTCGCGATGACGCTTGTTCAATGGCGGCTGGCCGGGCGGCGGGTGCATTACGAATGATCGGGCGCATTCTTCTTTATATCTTCCTTGCCGCCGGCATGGCCGCCACGACCTTTCCGTTCCTGTGGATGATTACGACCGCGTTCAAAACCCTCCCCGAAGCGCTTTCGCCTTCCCTGCATCTGCTGCCCGTCCAGTGGCAGTGGCGCAATTTCATCGAAACGTTTCAGGCCGCTCCGTTCGGCCGGTATTTCTTCAATTCCTTCCTGGTGGGAACCGCCGTGACGGCGGCGGTGATCGTCTCGTCGCTCATGGCCGGATATGCGTTTGCCCGGCTGGACTTTCGCGGCCGTTCGCTGCTTTTCGGAGTTGTGCTGGCGACGATGATGGTGCCCTTTGAAGCGACGCTCATTCCTAATTTCGCCATGATTCGGAGGCTGGGCTGGTACAATGCCTATCCCGCGCTGATCGTCCCGTGGTGCGCGAACGCGTTTTCGATTTTTCTGATGCGGCAAGCCTTCATGGCGCTGCCCGGCGACTATTTCGACGCGGCCAAAGTGGATGGTTGCGGCCACCTGCGCTTCCTGCTGCGTGTGGGATCGCCGCTGGTCAAACCCGCCTTGGTCACGGTGGGGTTGTTTGCGTTCCTGGGCAGTTACAATTCGTTGATTTGGCCGCTCGTCGTCACCAGCGAGGACACAATGCGGGTCGTTCAGGTGGGCCTTACCGTGTTTTCGGGCGCGGAAGGCGTTCGCCTGCACCTGCTCATGTGCGCGTCCACTATTGTGATTTTGCCTACCGTGGCGTTATACTTCGCCGCGCAAAAAAACTTTCTCGAAAGTTCGCTAGGCTCCGGATTAAAAGGATAAGAAAACCATGTTCCGATGGTGCGTGTGGGGGTTCGTGTGCGCCTTCCTGACTTCATGTGGAAGCGGAGGGCCGGCCGGCGCCCCGTCGGCCTCCGAAAAGCCCCCATTCAAGCCGATTGATCCCTCCGTGGCCGTCTTTTGGGACCGGCAAACCACCGAAACCGGGGCATTGATTCGCACGCTTGTGGATGAATTCAACGCGAAACGGCCCCATGGCCTTTCGATCAAGATTGAACACACCGGCGGGTACAGCGACATTTTCCGGAAAGTGTCCGCCAGCATTCAAGCGGGCGCCTTACCGGCCATGGCGGTGGCCTACCAGAGCATGACCGCCGAATACGCGCAAGCCGGCGCCGTAGCCGATCTCGAACCATTTGTACACGACGCCAAATCGGGACTCGGTCCGGAGGAACTGGACGATTTCTATCCCGTGGTGTTCGAAACCAACCGATACCCGGACTTCGGCGGCAAAATGCTGTCCTTCCCCTTCTGCAAAAGCGTTCTGATGTTATATTTTAATAAAGAAGTATTGTCCAAGGCGGGTTTCGACGCGCCGCCGGCGACGTGGGATGAATTCATCCATCAATGCCGCCGGATCAAGGCGAAAACCGGCAAGCCCGCCTATGCCGTTTCCGTGGATTGTTCGACCATTACCGGCATGATTTTCAGCCTCGGCGGCGACCTCTGCGACGGCAAACGGACATTGTTCGATTCGCCGCAGGCCATCCAGGCTTTCGAGATTATCGAGACGCTTGCAAAAGAAAAATTGGGCTATCAAATAACGCCAGGATCCTACGACGATGAGACGGCGCTTGCGCAAGGCAGCGTGGCGTTTTGCATTCGTTCGAGTTCAGGCCGCACCAACGTGGCCATGCTCATGCAGGGCGCCCAGGATCAATGGGGGATGGCGCGCCTACCCCAGGGCGATCCCGCCAATCCGCGCACCGTTCTGTTCGGGCCGAACATCTGCATTTTCAACACCACCCCCGAACAACAGCAGGCCGCGTGGGATTTCGTCAAGTTTTTTACCTCGCGCGAGATTGGCGTGCGCTGGGCGCTGGGCACCGGCTACCTGCCCATCCGCAAGTCGGCGGCGGACGATCCGGGCCTGAAAAAATTCTGGGATGCGTGGCCCTATAATCGGGCTGCGTTCGATTGTCTGCCTTTTGCCAAGTCCGAGCCGAATCTTGGGGGATGGCAGGAGGTGCGCGCGTTGGTTGAAAAAGCGGAAACGGAAGTCTTGGCCGGGCTCAAGACCGGGCGGGATGCCGCGATTGAACTCAAACGCAAGGCCGACGCGGTTCTCTCCACCCAGTAAAACCGGACCGGATGTTACAAATGCCCGCCGTGTTCTCCGGCGAATTCGTCAAGCGCTTCGTTGATCATGGCGCGGTGATCTGTTTTCAGAAGTTCGCGATCGGCCTTGCGCCGGTACATCCTGCGCCGTTCATGCGCCAGTTCGCCATCCTTCCGCGCCAGCCGACGATCCCCGCCGGATCGCCGGTCCAGCTGCCAGCGTCCATACTTGTCCTTATAATACCCGTCACGGAATTCCTCGCTGGTCATTGCTTCGCCTTTCCTTTCGTGTTCCGGCAATGATCGCCGTTGTTCCATGCGCAGTATAAGCGGCGCCCCAAAAGGCGTCAAGCAATTTGTTTGCGCCGACGGCCTTGAGGTTGGGATCTCCCGAATATCAACCGAGACTATCTTATATTGCTCCGGCGGAGACCGGATAAAACTTGCAGGAGGTTGGACCAATTTCATAATCTGCCCAGACTGGCTTTTGAAAGGTGGAGATGATATGCGCATAGTGGTTCTCGTAAAACGCGTGCCGGATACCGCATCGGTCTTCAAGATTGGCGCGGATGGCAAGTCAGTGGACCTTTCCGGCCTCAAGTATGTGATGAGTCCCTACGACGAATATGCCGTCGAGGAGGCGGTAAAAATCAAGGAAACCGGCGGCGCGGATGTTGTTCTGCTGGGCGTAGGTCCGCCGGAAACCAAGGACATTATCCGCGCGGGCTTGGCGATGGGGGCGGATTCCGGCGTCTTGATTCTATCGCCCGCCGAAACCGCCTTGACACCGCGCGGCACGGCCCACGCGCTTGCGGCGGCTCTACGCGACTTGGCGGCGGATCTTGTGCTTGCGGGCAAACAGGCGGTGGACGACGATGCGTCACAGGTTCCGGAACGGGTGGCCGAGTTGCTCGGCTGGCCGCATGTTTCGACGATTACCCAATTGGCGTTGTCGGGAAATATCGCCACGGTGCACCGCGAAATTGAAGGCGGTTACTATGTGTATGAGACGCCATTGCCGGCCGTGTTCAGCACGCAAAAGGGGATCAATGTGCCGCGGTATCCCACCTTGCCCAATATCATGAAGGCCAAGAAGAAGGAGATCCGCGAAATTTCGCTTGACAGTCTTGGCTTGTCCGGGGCGATGTTGGAACCCGGCATGTCAATCGTGTCGGCGGCATTGCCGCGACAGGCGCGGCTGGGGCGCATTCTCGAGGGTGAACTTGACCAGCAGGTCCGGCAACTGGTTGCCATACTGCGCGAGCAGGAAAAAGTGTTGTGAGAAAGGGGAACCGATGAGTATTCTTGCCATTCTCGAACAACGCGGCACGTTGAAGCCGTGCGCATTGGAAACCGCTTCCGCCGCACGCCGTGTTGCGCGCGACGCCGGCTTGGCGCTCGATGCGGTCTATATTGGCGCGGATCCGGGCGATCAGTTGTCCCAACTGGCGGGTTTGGGCATCCGTCGGCTGTTCTGTCATGCGGATCCGGCATTGGAGCACTACACGAACGATCGCCATGTTTCCATCGTTGCCGACCTTGTGCGCGAACTGAACGCGGCGGTTGTCTTGGGATCCGCGACGGCTTTGGGCAAGGAATTGTGCGCGTCCGTGGCTGCGCGGCTCGATGTCGATCTGACGCAGGACTGCGTGGAAGTGTGGTGGGACGGCGGCCTGATGACCCGAAAACCAATCTATGCCGGCAAGGTGCTGGCCGATGTTCGCATGACGCATGTGCCCGCGATGGCAACGCTGCGTCCGAACGTCACACCCGTCGAACGCGATGGCGACGCCATGCCGGAGATTGTCATGCGCGGCGCGCCTGCCGTGTCCTGCCGCACCGAACTCAAAGAAGCCGTCATGACGGCCGCGGGTGCGATCGAACTAACCGAGGCCAAGCGCGTCGTCTCCGGCGGGCGCGGCATCGGCGGACCGGAGACGTGGCCGGTGCTCCAGGCGTTGTGCGACGCAATCGGCGCGGCGCTTGGCGCGAGCCGCGCGGCGGTGGACGCGAAATGGATCGAACCCAGCCACCAGGTCGGTCAGACCGGCAAGGTGGTCAGCCCGGACCTGTACGTGGCGTGTGGCATTTCGGGCGCGATTCAACATCAGGCGGGCATGCGAACTTCCCGGATTGTCGTGGCCATCAACAAGGATGCGAACGCGCCCGTGTTCAAAATATGCGATTACGGGATCGTGGGCGATCTCTTCGAGGTGGTCCCGCTGCTTACCCGGGTCGTCACCGAAGGGCCGAAGGGATAATCCCGCCGCATGTTGACGCTTCCCGAGAAGGTGGTATTCGCTGTCATTGTGGCGGTTTCCTTGGGGTATTTCACCTACCGGGCGTTCGTGCTCGTGCGCCTCATCCGGCGCGCGGGCAAGCCGGATCCCGAAGATCGCCTCCACGATCTGGGAGCCCGCATGACCGGCGCGGCGATTGACGTGCTGTTGCAGCGGCGGACATTTCGCAAACCGTGGATAGGCTCGCTGCACTTGTTGATCGTGTGGGGATTCTTCGTGTTTGCGGTCAACACGATCAACCATTTTGCGGGCGCGTTCCTGCCGGGCTTCAACCTTTTCGGACAAACGTTCCTTGCGAACATTTACGCGGCGACGGCCGATCTGTTCGCCGTGTTGATCATTGCGGGCATTGCGGGTCTGGCGTTTCGCCGACACGTGCTGCGGCCGGACCTGTTGACGCGTCCTTCGCCGGAATCGGCGATCGTCTTCACGTTTATCGCGGGCGCGATGGCCGCCTATCTTTGCGCGAAAGCCACGGAGATGGCCTTGGGAAAATTGCCTAATGCCGAATGGCATTTCGTGGCGTCGTGGCTTGCGCGCGGGTTTGCCGCTGTTGGACCCGGTCCGCTTGTCGTGGCGGCGCATGTCGCATGGTGGTGCGATGGACTGATGCATCTTGCCCTGATTGGGCTGCTTGTCATTCCCACCAAGCATGTCCACCTTGTCGCGGGACCCTTCAATCTGCTTTTCCGCCGGTTTCGCCCGCGCGGTCAGATGACGACACTCAATCTGGAAGATGAAAACGCGGAATCGTTCGGCGTGTCGCGCATGGCGGAGTACTCCTGGAAACAACTGCTCGATTTGTATGCCTGCATCGAGTGCGGCCGTTGCCAGGAGTTTTGTCCAACCCACGTTTCAAAGAAACCGCTAAGCCCCAAGAAACTCGTCGTGGATCTAAAACATCATCTGTTGTCCAATGCGTCGCCGCTGCTTCGCGGGGACGAAACCGGCGCGCTTGTCGGCGGACCGATTGCCGCCGACGCCGTATGGGCGTGCACGACCTGCGCGGCCTGCATGGAACATTGCCCGATGGCCATCGAGCATATTGACAAAATCACCGATATGCGCCGCCATCTTGTGCTCATGGAGTCCGATTTTCCCGAAACCGCCGCCACGGCGTTTCGCAACATGGAAACCGCCGGCAATCCATGGGGTTTCGCCCGCAACGACCGCGCCGCGTGGGCCGACGGGCTCGAAGTGCCGGTGATGGCGGAGAAGGGCGGCGCGGACGTGCTGTACTGGGTGGGCTGCAGCGGATCCTACGACGATCGATGCAAAAACATCTCGAAGGCGATGGTGCGCATTCTGAAGGCGGCGGGCGTGGATTTCGCCATGCTCGGCGAAGAGGAGCGCTGCACCTGCGAAAGCGCGCGCCGTCTGGGCAACGAATACCTGTTCCAGATGGCCGCGCGGGAAATCGCCGAAACCCTGAATACCTACGCCTTCAAGCGAATTCTCGTGACCTGTCCGCATTGTTACAACACGTTTAAAAACGAATTTCCCGCCTTCGGCGCGGCATACGAGGTGGTGCATCATGCGGCGTTCATTCAGGAGATGATTGAGTCCGGCCGCCTGAATCTCGAAACGAACGGCGGCCCGCTCGTCGCGTTTCACGATTCCTGCTATCTGGGCAGGCATAACGGCCTCTACGATGCGCCACGGCGCGTTCTGGCGTCCGCCGGCCAAAAAATGGCGCCCGTGGCGCGCGACCGGGAAAAAGGTTTCTGCTGCGGCGCGGGCGGCGGCCGCATGTGGCTTGAGGAACATCTCGGCGAACCGATCAACGTCCTTCGTTTCAATGAATTGACGGCAGGCGGGGCGGATTGCATTGCCGCCGCATGCCCCTTCTGCATCACGATGCTGTCCGACGCCGCAAAGCGCGAGGGACAGGACACTGAAGTGCTGGACCTTGCGGAAATTGTGGCGCGGCAATTGTCCCTCTAACGCCGGATCAGGCCTTCGCCTCTTCCAGCGCCTTCGCGAAAATATCGCGGATCTCCCTGGAAAACAGGACAAATCGCACGCGTTCGATGGACGGATTTTCCCGGAGGAAATTCGCGACGGTTTCAACGGCAATCCGGGCGGCATCGGGGATCGGATACCCGTAGACGCCGCAACTGATGGCCGGGAACGACACGGTTTTCAATCCATGCTTGACGGCCACTTCAAGGCTGCGCCGATGGCAACTGGCCAGCAAGGCCGGTTCATTGTGCCTGCCGTCGCGGTAGACCGGTCCGACGGTGTGAATGACGTGCCGCGCCTTGAGATTGCCGCCCGTCGTGATTTTGGCGTCGCCCGTTTCGCAGCCGTTGAGTTTCCGGCACTCCGCCAGGATCGCCGGGCCGCCGGCGCGATGGATGGCGCCGTCCACGCCCCCGCCGCCCAACAGGCTTTTGTTGGCGGCGTTTACAATCGCGTCCACGTCCTCGCATGTCAGATCGCCCTGAACCACCTCGATGATCGAAGAACCTATGCGTTTTTCCATCGTCGTTTCTCCCGGCCCCACCGGCCATCCGAACGGTTCCATTATAGCATTTGCGTGACGGAGATACTCCGGCGGTCGGATCTTTGTAGGGATGATTGCGCGGCATTCACGGTTGCTGGTAGCATGTGGCGTGACTACGGAAGGAGCGGATCGTCATGAAAATCGGCATCATCGGTCTGGCCCGGTCGGGCAAGACCACCTTGTTCAATGCGTTGAGCGGCGCGCATGCGGCCGTCGGCGCATTCGGCAGCCGGGACGCCAACGTCGCCGTCATCAAGGTGCCCGATGCGCGCGTGGACCGGCTGGCGGCGCTTGTGAAACCGAAAAAAACCACCTACGCGGAGATCCAGTTCATTGACATCGCGCCGAACGAGGCGATGGGCGAGAAGAAAGTCCTCGACAGCGCGGCGCTTACTCACCTCAAGAACACGGACGCACTGGTCCACGTGGTGCGGGCGTTCAAGAACGAGGACGTGATGCACCCGGCGGGATCCGTGGATCCCGTGCGCGATGCCCGAATGCTGGAGGAAGAACTTCAACTCACGGATCTCATCGTCATCGAAAAACGCATCGAGCGCATTGAAAAGGAACACAAGAAAGGGCCCGAACACGATTTGCTTGTACGCTGCCGCGCGCATATCGAAGGCGGTGCGCCGCTGCGGACGCTTTCCCTGGATCCGCACGAGGTTCACGATCTGGCCGGTTTCTGCTTCCTGTCGCAAAAGCCGTTGATGTTGCTCGGCAATTACGGCGAGGAATCCATCGGAACGCCGGATCCGTCGGGATTGCAGGCGTTCGCGACAGAGCATCAAATCCCGCTGATCGATCTGTGCGGCGAGATGGAGTTCGAGGTGGCGCAGTTGCCTGAATCCGAGCGCCAGGCCTTTCGGGATGACCTCGGATTGGGCGAGGAGTCGCGGACGCGCTTCATCCAGGCGGCCTACGACATGCTCGGACTCATGAGTTTTCTGACGGCGGGCGAGCCGGAAGTGCGCGCGTGGACCATTCGGAAAGGCACCAAGGCCGTGGACGCGGCGGGCGTCATCCATTCGGACATCCAGCGCGGTTTCATCCGGGCGGAAATCGTCGGATTCGATCATTTCATGCAGGCCGGATCCATGGCCAAAGCGCGCGAGCAGGGCCACATGCGCCTGGAAGGCAAGGAATACATTTTCCAGGACGGCGACATCGTTCTGTTTCGGTTCAACGTGTGATGAGCACCGGCCCGCACATCCATACACACCCTCTATCCGGCACGCCGGAAGAACGTCTGCACGCGCTGCTGCGCGCGTGCGATCGGCGTGGGCGCACGGCGATTCTGCTGCAGGACAATCCCGATCCGGACGCGCTGGCCTGTGCGGCCGTCCTGCGCGAAATCCTGTACGCCCGTCTTGGGAAGCGTTGCACGATCGGCTATGGCGGAATCTGCGGGCGCGCGGAAAACCGCGCCATGATTGAGGTGCTCAAAATTCCCGCGCGGCATGTTTCCAGGGAAGAAGCGGCCCGGTTCGACATCGTTTGCCTTGTGGATGCCCAGCCGGGCTTTGGCAACAACATCGTGGCGGCGGGTCGGCGGGTGGATGTGGTCATTGATCACCATCTGGCGCCGAAACGATGCAGATGGCACGCGACATTTGCCGATATTCGCCCGCATTACGGGGCGGCGACGACGATACTCCACGAATATCTGCTGGCGGCCGGCGTGCCGATCGGCCGCAACCTGGCCACGGCCATGTTTTACGGCATCCAATCGGACACCCAGGATCTGGGCCGGGAATCGGGCCCGGCCGATGTACGCGCCTACCAGGATCTTTTTTTGCAGGCCGACAAGCGCAAACTGGCGCGCATCCAACATGCGCCCCTGCCCAAGGATTATTTTCGGATGTTCGCGGACAGCCTTCAGACTTGCGAGATTGCGGGCACGACCCTAGTCAGTTTCATTCCCCGCTGCCTCAACCGTGACATGATTGCCGAGGTTGCGGATCGCCTTTTGCGTCTTGAAGGCATCACCGCCGCGGTGTGCTACGGCGTGTGCGGCGACCGTGTGTACCTGTCCGCCCGGGCGCGATCGCCGCGGGGGAACGCCGCCGGACGCATGCACAACGCCCTGCGCGGCATCGGCGACGGGGGCGGCCACCTGACGATGGCGGGAGGACAGGCGCCCCTAAACGGCCATGCCGAAAAATGCCTAGCGCAAATCCGTGCGCGGATATTCGAAAACTTCGCACCCCACCACACGCCAAGACCCTTGCTGACACCGGAACGCGCCGGGACAGGTCTGTATTGCATTCAAAAAAAGAAGTAGGAGGCACATTTCATGGATCCGCAAACCGTCCAGGCGCTGGCGCCGTTTCTCCACAAAGCCCAGTTGGCCAACGCCGTCACGAGTTTCGCCACCTGCCTCGGCGGCATCATGCCGCTGCTGTTCACGGCATTGGCCGGACGCCAGCCGAGGCGGTGGGTGTTCGTCTACGCCTGCGTGCTGATTACCGGCATTCCGACGGTCTGGCTGCACGCCTATGAGGGCAACCGCGTCGCGTCGTTTTTCGATGTCGGCACGAACATCCTCCTTGCATGGGCGCTGCAACTGGCAGTGGCGGGCGATTTCCTCAAGCCGGAAGCCCGTCGCCGGCTGGCGTTGGTTTCAACCAGCGCCAATCTGATCGTTATCGGTTGGCTTTTCCTCGAAATCTCCCTCGTGCCGAAGAAACCGTTGCTGGCCTTTGGATCCTTCGGCCAATTTTATGTGGGAGAGGTTGCGCTGATCCTCAACTGTTTCGTCGTGGTGGGATTGTTCGCGGCGAATCACGCCCGCATTCCCCGCGAGGCCCGCGGACTCTTCTACCTGATCGTGGCCATGTTCCTGTGCGGGCTGTTCCTTGCCACGGCGGGAAACGATCAGGTGTCGTTGCGAATCTTCGCGTGGCATTCCGTGTGGCACCTTGTCGGCGCGTTCGGATTCGTCACGCTGTGGCTTTTCAACCACGTCCGGTTTGCCGATCGCCGCGAGGCGTGAACAACGATCATCAAAAAGGGCGAACAGGCGGCCCCATGCCGGTGGATTCGCTTTTCTTTCTCGCCTTGAGCCATTGGCGCCCTTCGGCGGTGCGTTGCCGCTGAGGTTTTTCGTTCAGAGCCGCTCATGGGTGGCGAGGAATTCTTGATCGGTGATTTCCGCGGCGCGAATTAGGCTTCGTGGGGTACCCTTTGCCACTTCCCGATGAGCGGGGATGGCCAAAGTGGCGATGGAACACGGCGGCCGCTTCTTGGCCCCGCAGCGCCGGAAGCTCCAGGAAGATTTCGTCAAAGTTGCTTGGGGCGGCCAATGCGATCATACTATGCGGGAGTCGGATGTCCAACCGGAACGAAGTGAACAGAAGGATCGTGACGCATGAAACAGACTATTTCGCGCAGAGAGGCGATGACGGCGTTGGGCGCCGCGGCGGCGTTGGGCGCCATGCCCGTTGTCGAGGCCAAGGAGAAGAAATCAACCAAGGGGATCGCGCTGCAATTGTATACGATGCGCGAACCGGCCAAGAAGGATCTCGCGGGCATGCTGCAAAAAGTCAGCGCGATGGGCTGGGAGTATGTCCAATGGAGCGGCATGCCGGATCTTCCCGCGGACGAAATCCGCAAGGCGCTGGATGCCGCCGGTCTGGCGGCCATTTCCGCGCATACCAGCGTCGAGTCGTTCGAGACGGATTTTGACGGTGCGGTCAAGTTCTGGAAAACCGTCGGCAACCGCGACGTGGCGCCGGGCGGCATGATGAACGATTGCCGCGATTCACTCGAGGCATGGATACGCGGCGCGAAACGCCTCGACGCCGTCGGCGCGAAACTGCGCGGCGCGGGCATGCGGCTTTCGTATCATAATCATGCCGGGGAATTTGAAAAATTTCCCGAAGATCCGCGCTGTAAACTCGACATTCTCATGGACGAAACCAAGCCGGAAAACCTCTGCGCGGAACTCGATCTCGCGTGGGTCCTTGCCGGCGAGGCCGATCCCGTGGCCTATATCCGGAAATACGCGCAACGCTGCCCTGTGATCCACGCGAAGGATCTGGCATCGGTGAAACCGGTCAAGTTCGCGGCGCTCGGCAAGGGCATTCTGGATTGGAAGGCCATCTTCGCGGCGGGCAAGGAAGCGGGTATCGAGTGGTACGTCTACGAGCAGGACAACTGCTACGGCGATCCCTTTGGCTGCGCGAAGACCAGTTTCGAGTTCCTCGCGAAACATCTGCTGTAAGGGCGCGCGGGGCGATTCGCCGCATCGCGGAATTTGGGCGGTGCGTTTTCTGCGGGCGCGCTAGAGTGTCCAGCCTTCGCGATATTCGCGCTGGAGGAACGTGTTGGCGGTGTCGCAATTCGTCACGCGCAGATTAGCGGAATCCCACCGGATCTTCTCGCCACAACGCAAGGCGACATTGCCCAGGAGGACGGTTTCTGTCAACGGCCCCGCATAGGAAAACGGAGCGCCGGTCGGCTTGCCGGTCTTGCAGGCTTCGATCCACTCGATATAATGATTTTCGACGCGTGGAAGCGTTTTCGGCGGCTGCCGGTATTCCTGCATTTTTTCTTCAGGGATGATGCGTACGCCGTTGGCGCCGTGCGATCCGGTGAGGATCTTGCCTTTTGTGCCTACGTAGATTGCGCCGCCGCAATCGTCTCCCATGCGTCGCCCGTCTTCGAGTTCTTCGGGACGCGGCGGCATAAGCCCGCCGTCGTACCACATGAGTTTGAGCGGCGGAAATCCTTCGCGCGCGGGAAAATGGTAGGTGACGATTTCCGCCTGCGGATAGGTTTCGGTATTTTTCCATTTCTCGCGGCCGGCGCCGGGACGGACAAATAGCGAGGCCGATGCCTCGACGGTCTCCGGCGGTCCCAATTTCAGCGCGGTCACGATATGGTCGAAAATGTGGCAGCCCATGTCGCCGAGTCCGCCGGTTCCGAAGTCAATCCACCCGCGCCAGACGCGGGGATGATACCAAGGATGATAGGGCCGGGAAGGAGCGGGACCCAGCCAGAGGTCCCAGTCGAGCGATTCGGGCACGGGCGGCGTGTCGGCGGGGCGATCGATGCCTTGCGGCCAAACGGGATGCGGCGTCCACGCATGCACCTCGTGGACATCGCCGATGGCGCCGTCCCAAATCCACTCGCAGAGGAGGCGTAGGCTTTCGTGAGCGTGTCCTTGGATTCCCATTTGCGTGACCACGCCGTATTTTGCCGCTGCCTCGGCAATCATGCGCGCTTCGCGGACGCTGTGAGTGAGCGGTTTCTCGCAGTAAACGTGCTTGCCCCTCTGCATGGCGGCCATGGTCACCACGGCATGGTTGTGATCCGGCGTGGCGATCATGACGGCGTCAATGTCCTTCTGTTTGTCCAACATGATCCGGAAATCCTGGTATAGGGTCGCTTTTGGAAACCGCTTGGCCGATTTTGCCATCTGGTTGGTGTCCACGTCGCAAAGGGCGACAATGTTTTCGCTCTCCAACCGCCCCGCGTTGCCGGTTCCGATTCCGCCAAGTCCCACGCACGCGATGTTGAGGCGATCATGGGCGGAGGATCGTTTTTTTTCTCCCCTCGTTTGCCCCGACAGGATTAGTAAAGGCGCCGCGGCCATTGCTGTTCGTTTCAGAAAAGTTCGCCGACTGGTCTTTTTCAACATCTTTCGCTCCTCCTAAATGCACTACGGAAGGAAGAATATTCCCGATGAAGGCCGTAATTCCAACAAAACATTGACAACCCTATGCCGGTCGGAATACGTTATATGTGTGTCGGAAAGATGTACAAGGTTCGTCTTCCGGGAAAGGCATCGGAAAACATGAAGAAGATATTGACAGCGGCCACGTTGGCGGTTTTCGTGCTGGGTGGGGGAATGATCGCGCCCGGTTTGGCCAAGGCGGAAGACAAGCCCGTCCCGGCTGCGGGCAAGGCCGCCCCGGCTGCGGGCAAGGCCGCCCCGGCACAATCAAGGAAAGTGACCGTTACAAGCCGGTCGAGCGGGAAATCCGACCAAAAGAAACGGTCCAATATCATTACGAAGAATTCCAAGAAGGGCAAGGACGATAAGAAAAAAGGGCTGAGCAAGAGCAAGAAGAGCCTCTTCAGCAAGGACAATCCAAGCGCTGCGGGCACGAGCAGGAAAACCAACGAAGCCCAGCGCAAGGATCAGGGCCGGATCCTCGAGTGACGTCGGCGGTACGCGGCGGATCAAGCGTCAGGGGCTGCCAAATGGCGCTGGAGTTCGCCCTTGTCGGTTTCGGCCATGTTCAGGAATTGCACGCCGAAATCGTATTGTTCGTTCGACACGGGGCGCACCCAGCAGACTTTTCCCTCGCACAGAATTGCGCTGCTGGCCAATTGGATAGCGATTCGTACCCTGTCGTTGACTCCGACCCGGCGCAATGCGCTGAATCGCGCACCCTCCGTCGCGATATCCGCCGTGAGCGTGGCATAGGCCGCTTTGTCGCGGGAAAACGAAAGCCACGTACAGATTGCCTCTTCCTTGCGTGAGGCGCGCCGCTTGTCCTGCACCGTCTGGATCATCATCCGCACCCCCATGCTTTCTATGTCCATAATCAGCCTGTTTTTGAAACAAGGCGGAATACCGTTTTATTCCCAAAAAGAATCCGTGCAACCGGTTTTTTTCGATTGTCGTGGATGAAGTAGACGTTGTGGACGCGGTGGGCTTCAGCCGGGCGGTGAAACGCCTTGTCGGACAGGCTGTCTAGCCTGTCCACAGCCGAGAGTTTAGCGGCCAAGGTGCAATTTGGCGTATTGATGCTGGGGGCTGTCCGGCGGAAAGTATTCCATCATGCGCTTGTAGGTGAAGTCGAGGTTCTTGCGGTCGTTCAGCATTTCGTAGCAGGCCATGAGCTGGGTGTAGACGCGCGTAATCCCGTCCCAATTCGGATAGTCCGCCAGCAGGACTTCGTAGTATCGCGCGGCCTCGGCGGGGTCGCCGAGTTTGACGAACGAGAGGTTGCCCATGGCGGCGTAATAGGCGGGCGCGTCGGGATCCTTGGGGTCCTTTCGCACGCGGTCGTTGTAGTCGGCAATCGTCTTGCGCGCCTCTTCTTGTTCCACGCGGGGCGGAAGCAGTTGCGACGCCTCATAGGCGGTGTCCGCCTGGGGCTGCGCTTCGGGAACCGGCGCGGCGGGTTGTCGCGCGACGGGGGGGGCGGCAATGTCTTTCGGCGGCGCGGTTTTTTCGCGGTGGTAGGCGAAGATCGTTGCGGCGGCGACAATCAGCAACAGGCCTATCCAGAGAGCATTGTCGCGTAGGATCTGCTTGATGTTCGACGTTTCCATGTACCGTGCTCTTTCCTGTTTAGAATTCGCGCCACGACGTCCGGCTGATGGACAGAATGGGGTAGTTGCCGATCATGCCGAGCGGGAGGTTGTTGGCCAATTCCGGCACCTGCCAGATGCTGGGGACGTTGGTGCCCATGTCGAAATAATTGGCGACGAATGTGCCCATTACGTTGGTCTGTTTTTCGCATCGGATCTGGTTTCCGGCGTAAAACGCGCCCATGAGGTTCAATTGCGAAAGAGCCCCCACAGTCATGTTATTGGTCGCCATGATCCCAAAGCAATTGTTGACCGGGAAACTGTTGGCGGTCGTGCCGTTGGCGTTGCGGCTGTAGAGGTCGGTATTCAATGTGACGTCGCCGTTGACGAGGATGGCGGCGCGCCCGGTGTAGTGGATGGTCTTGTCGTTTCCACTGCCGCGGGTGATGATCAGATTGCCGTTGATCCGAATCTGGCCGTTGATTTCCATGACATTCGTATCCGCGTTGAACCGGATATAATCGTCGGTGGGCTGCGGCGTGCCGGGATAGGCGGTCGAGTTCTGCGTGGCGTTCCAGTAGAAATTCTGGTTTGCGGCAATGGTGATATTGCCGTTGTAGATGCCGTCGGTTTGGTTATTTGGGTCTGCGATGAGCACTTCCGAGAAGTAGTTGATGTGCGAGTAGTTTCCGCCCCGGTAGGGGTCGGGCACGAAATGGCCGTCAACCGGGTCGCGCCACGGGTCGTTCAGCGTGGGAAACGGCACCTTGTTGCCCAAGTCGTAGGTCTGATCCCAGCCGTTGTCGCTGTAGAGATTCGTGGGGTGCAGCCGCCCGCCGCCGGCGCTGGTCAACTGGTTGCCCGACCAGCCCGTGGTGACGTAAGTTCCGTCCATCGTTTCCTTGTAGGAATTGCCCGCCACGTTCGGCTGGCCGATTTCCGAGTTGCCGGAACTTCCCACCAGCCCGTTCTTGACGCGCAGTTTGGCGTTCAACGTGCTGATGGTTTCGCCGCCGAACACCGTCGTGGGCAAGGCGGGAACCCGCGCGGCCAGATCGGCCGGACAATCGGCGTAGTTGTTGTGGATGAGGCTCGTGCCGCTGAGGTCGAGGGCGTCCACCGCCAGCGCGCCCGTCAACAAGTTGTTGCCGAGCAGATGGACCGATCCATGGATGCTCACGTTGCCGTTGATCAGGCCGCCGGCTTGGCCGTTGCCGGCGAAAATCGCGTTGTTCCAGACGTTGATGTTCGTCGAGGAATACACGGTTTCGACACGGCGTGCGCTGGAGGCCTCGCCCGTGATTGGATTGACTATGCGCGCATAGGCCACCAGGGTGTGGTAGCCGTTCTCGGAACCGTTGTCGGCCACCCCATCGTTGTTGTTGTCCCGCCCATCCGTTATCCAATTGACATGATAGGCAAAATACTGCACGTCCGGCATGTTGGGGACGGTTTGCGGGACGACCCCCGCGCTGTCCCATGTGGGCAGGACGACTTGTCCGCCCTCGCGGATTTCCGAGGACCCGATCAGCCCGCTGCCGGTCGTTTCGAGTCCCTGCATGCTCCGCGCCAGCGCTGTTTCGATGCCGAGCATCACCTGTTCGTTGTCCACAAAATAGTCCACATGGCGTTCCTGATTGACTACCCGCATGGTCAGGGCGCCCAAGATGACAATGGCGATCGCGATGAACACGGTCGCGGCCAACAGCGCCATTCCGTCGTTACCCCGGCAGGGAACGCGAAGGGAAATCTTTTGGCAAGCATGCGTAAACATGGCTAGGGGTTCCTCGGTACAACCGTTTCGGACAGGGTCGTGACGAACAGCGTGCCGCGGCGCAGGCGCTGCTGCGACTGAAGCGTCACCGTGACGGCGGAACCGGTTCGCGTGAACCAAATGCCCCGGTCGAGCCGTCCGTTTCGATTGGCGTCCTCGCCCGCGTCGAGCACGCCGTTGTTGTTTGCGTCCTCGTTGTTCGGGACGCCGTTGGCGAGCACAATGTTGTTCGCGCCATTGCGTAAAAGTATTTGCGATGTTGTGACGCCGTCGCCGTTGAGGTCGGCGGTGTCGCGCTGGATGGTGCGGACCGTGCTTAGTTCGAGTCCGCCGCTGGAGTTGACGGCGACGCCGTTGCCGTCTACATCGGTCGCGACGCGATAAGTCAGGGTGGCGCCGGGAATGCCCGTGAGGGATCCCAGAGACGCCTGTCGCAATTCGCGTACGATGTCCTGGATGGCGCGACGGGTGTCGTCGGTGGTGATGATCCGGGTTTCCTGGACTTGGGCGGCATCGCCGATGCCTATGGAAAGGCTGAAAAGGGTGCCCATGACGATTGTGAGGATGGTGATGGCTATCATCACTTCCAGTAGCGTCATGCCCCGGTCGGAATGGAATCTTAGTTTCTTTGTCCGCAACTTCTGTGCATGGGACACAGAAGTTGCGGACAAAGAAATCATATCCTTGATTGAGGCATTGCGGCTGAGCCGCGTCAGGGTGTGTTCAGACATGGCCGGCTTCCTAATACGCGTAGAAAAGTTGGGTGGCGGCAAGGGACAGGTTGCGTCCGAGATCGCCCTGCCATGACACGGTGCAACGGACCGGCAGGGGGCTGGGTATCGGCAAGCCAATTAGGGCGTAGGTTGTGGGCAGTGTCAACGCCGTGCCGTCCGACTTGAAACATTCCAGCGTGACGGTTTCCCCGCGCAAAGCCGTCCGCGCCGGCGGCTGGCATGCTATCAACGTGTCGAGACTCATGCCCTGCATGGATTCGAGCACGCTGGTTACTTCCGTCGCCGCCACCGCGCGATCCTCACTGATGCTCCCTGCCGCGGTGACGGCCAGAATCGAACCGAACACATAACTGAGGGTGAGGGTCAGCACGCCCGCGGCCAGCATCAATTCCAGCAGCGTCATGCCGCTTGACGAATCCCGCGGCCCGTTTCTGTCGCATGAGTGCTTCATTTCACGCTTTCCTCATTTTCAACGCGTGATTTTCGAATCTATTGGTTGTCACGCGATTCTTTTTGAGGAAGAGCATGTTTCATGCCGATATGAAAAAACCTTGGATTGCTTTGTTTTACAGGGGGTTACGGTTTTGGGGGAAATAAAGCGCGACCATGATGCTTGGATTTCTGCGTAAATTTACGCACCGGGGCGGCAAAATTCCCCGAAAGGACAGACTGGACAATCTGTCCCACGGCTTTCCGGACGATTCAGCCGCCATAGAAGCGGCGGCGGTGTCCGGAACGTTCAGGAAATCGGCACGCGGTACAGCCTGATTTCGTGCGTGAGATTCGGACGGGCGACCTCGGCGTAAATCCACAACCGGCCATCAATCATGAGCCAGTGCGAGTAACGGAACGTGGCGAAGCGATCGCCGGGCGTCGAACTCACGAGCAGTGGCGATTGCGGCGTCAGATCCGTGACGCGGTGAAGATCGAAGGTGAAACCGAGACCCGTCGCGATGTTGTACACGGGGTCGTACCAGCCTGCGCTGGAGCCCTCATAGACGAACAGCCAGCCGAGGCCGATCGGCACGACGCAGGCCGGGCGAACAAAGAAATCATGCCAGCCGTCGAGCGGCATGACGGCCTCGTACGGATTGCCGACGGGATCCCACTTCTCGCCGTCCACGCTTTGGAAATGGAAGATCTTCTCGTTTTGGCGCACATACCCGATTACATAACAATGATACGTCCCCGCGGTGTGAAGGATGAATGGGTCCTTGTATTCGACGGGGATGACGTCGCGATCATAGGTTTTCGGCAACGGCTGGATGACGGGATAGGCGGACGCGGGATCGATCGTGTCCGGCGTGTCCGCGTCCGCGAATTTGATGATAGACCATGGCCCATCGCGCCAAGGCCCGCACGCATACAGTTTGAACCGGCCGGTATGGGGATCGTTCACGAGGGCGGGGCGTTCAAAGCCGGGTATGGGCACGTCTTCACGGCGGATGGAAAGGGCTTTTTCGAAATGGACGCCGTCGGCGCTGCGCAGAATGCGGATTTCATACCCGCGGCGTCCGCGCGGCGCTTCGGCCATGCGCATCCGGCAGGCCATCCAAAAAAGGCCGTCTTTTCCCCTGGCCACGGACGGCGCGCCCGCCCACCATTCCGGTTCGTTCTTGTCCGGTTCGAGCACGACCGCATAATCGCGCAGATTTTCCAGCGCCTTGCCGAATTCATGGGCGACCTGCGGCAAAACAGGCCGCGGGGCCTGGGCAATCGCCCATCCGGCAAACAAACATGCACAACCTGCCATTACGCCTCTCAACATCGCTATTCCTCCGGAACGATGGCCGTTTCGTTTCGGCTTGCCAACGCTTCCAGCGCCTTTGCCTACCGCATGCGCGCTTCCGCGCCCAATTCCATGGCGCGCACCAAGCGGCTCATGCAATCAATTATGAATATTGCCACGCCTATCGCCACGGCCCAAATGATCAGGAAAGCCACAATACCCAGAATCGTGTGCCTAAGGCGGCTCAGCCGCAATGCCTCAATCAAGGATATGATTTCTTTGTGCGCAACTTCTGTGTCCCATGCACAGAAGTTGCGAACAAAGAAACTTAGGAGCCTCCATGCAAAATATGCAAGACGCCGGATGTATCCTATTCGTCAAAGGTCCTTTTTCTCAAGTAGCGGCGGCGGTTTGTCTTTGTTTGGGCGATGGGCTATGCTTGGCGCTTGATGAACAAAGGAACAGACTGGACAGTCTGTCCCGCGGGAATCGTTTCAAGGATTTTTGGAATATACCCAACTAGAAACATTGCCCGGCGCCGGGTTTAGCGGCCTTTCCGTATGCGCGTGTCGGGACTTGTGACAGGAAGGATGTTGTGCATGTTTGCCGCAACTTGTCTGATTGTAGTGGCTGTGTTGGGCGCGAATGAAAAAGCCGCAGCGCCGACAGTGGAACCGCCGGAGGGAAAATCCATGTTGAAGTTCGAAAAGTCGCGCATTGGAACCGCGACCTACGAGGCCTGCGCCGTGTTCGATGTGAACAACGACGGCATTCTGGATATCGTGTCGGGGGAATATTGGTTCGAGGGACCGGACTTCAAAAAGGCCCACAAGATTTGTTCGGTGCAGCAGGTCGAGGACTATTACGACGATTTTAGCGATTATCCGATGGATGTCAACGGCGACGGTTATCTCGACATCATCACGGGCGGCTGGTGGGGCGAAACGTTGCGGTGGCGCGAGAATCCGAAGGGACAATCCGTCGAATGGACCGTACACGACATAGACAAGACGGGCCATATTGAACGGTGCTGCTTCTGGGACATTGACGGCGACGGACAGGTCGAGGCGGTGCCGAATTGTCCGGGTCGGCCGTTTGTGGCCTTCAAACTCGAATGCGATGCGCAAGGCAAGGGGACCGGAAAATTCCGCAAGATTGTGCTTTCGGAAACGCCGCAGGGACATGGATTGGGATTCGGCGATGTCAATGGGGACGGACGGCCCGATCTGATTTCCGCGGGCGGCTGGCTCGAAGCGCCGGCGGACCCGCTCACGGGCAAGTGGGAGTGGCATCCGGAGTTCAATTTCGGCGGCGCGAGCGTGCCCATCCTTGTGCACGACGTCAACAACGACGGCGTGCCGGATATAATCGTGGGCCAAGGCCACGATTACGGATTGGCGTGGTGGGAGCAGAAAATCGAGAACGGCAACCGTTCGTGGACAAAACACGATATTGACACGGCCCGGTCGCAGTACCACGACATGCAACTCGTAGACATAGACAATGACGGCCAACTCGAACTGATTACGGGCAAGCGGTACCGTGCGCATCAGGAGCACGATCCCGGCTCGCTCGATCCGCTGGGACTCTATTATTTCAAGATCAAGGACGGCGTGTTCGAGCGGCATGTCATTGATTACGGTCCGGCCGGAAAAGCCAGCGGCGCGGGGATCTATTTCTGGGTCGTGGACATTGACGGGAATGGATGGAAAGACATCGTCGCTCCCGGCAAGGACGGACTGTTCCTGTTCAGGAACATGGGATCGGTCTAAAGAAACGCGTGGTGCGTGGTGTGTAGTGCGAAGTGTGCAGGTGTAGTGCAAGGTGCGAAGTGAGCGATGGACGGAGTGTACCGGGCGGGTATGGTGGACACAGCCGTTCATTTTCCCATTCCCTCTTTCCGTCATTCTTTGCGCCGGGGAGGTGTAGTATGAAGAAAAGGTTTCTCGTGATTGTGGCGGTTGCGGTGATTGCGGCAAGTCCCGTTCAGGCGGGAACGACGGACGTGCCGCGGATTCTGGTGGCGGGGGACAGTTGGGGGGCGTTCATGCAGTTGTTGCGTTCGCTTGATTCGGCGTTGCCCGATTTTGGGTGGACCGGCATTGGCCAGCGAGGCCACAACACGACGAGCGTCGGCGCACGTGCGTTTTCCAGCGAGGATCCCGATCCCCGGTGGCTCGCCCGCATTCAGCAGGAACTGGCGGACTATCCCACGATTGATATTGTCCATTTGAGCCTTGGCGGCAACGATATCGTCTTCGACTCGTTCTGGTATCCCGGAATGAGCGAGCAGGCCATTCAGGCGCGGATAGACGGCATTGTGGGAAAGATCGCCGAAATCGTGGACGGCATTCTGGCAATCCGCCCAAATGTCCGGGTCGCCTTGTGCGGGTACGATTTTGGGAACCACCCGATTCCCGGCATGAGCATTTCGCAAATGAACGCGATTTGGGTGCGATTCGAGCAGGCCCGGAAGGAAATGGCGCTGGCCAAGAGTCCCCGCGTGTTCTATGTGCACAACCTGGGCCTGATGCAGTACCACTATGGAATTCCGCTGGCAAATCCCCCGATTGCGCCGGGACAGGTTCCCTATCCTGGCGGTTTTGCGGAAAATTACGTTCCGATGCCCGGCGGCGATCCCAATTACAACGGCCCGCTCGAATCGCTGATGGACGACGACATGCACCTGACCTTGGAGGGATACGATTACATTGCGCACCGGTGTTTCTCGGAAATTTACAACACATGGCTTTCATGGCCGGTTGTTTACGAGATCTTGCCGGAAGCCCAAACGGCCAAGTCCCCGTTGCAAACATTCCGCGTGACCTTCTCGAAACCGGTTTCGGGGGTGGACGAGACGGATTTCGCCGTGAGCGGCGTGGCCGGCGCAACGGTGGCCAATGTGATCGGCAACGGTGCGCAATACACAGTGGCCGTGAATTTGAACGGAGGAACCGGCACGGTGCAGCTCGCGGTGGCGGATGACGATACCATCGTGGACGATCAGGCGCGTCCGCTCGGCGGTAATGGCGCAAACAACGGCAATTTTGCCCATAACGGCCCACTGCAATTCGCCGATCCGGAACTGGCGGGACCGGCCGATTTCGACGGGGCCATGTGGTCGCTCTCCCGGGCGTTCACAGTGGTGTCGTGGATGCTTGGCGGCCAACAGTTCGATCCCGATCATTGCGATGCCAACGGCGGAAGCATCGCCGTCAATCCGCCCTCGATTGTCGGGAACAACATGCTCGACAGCGCGGAACTGGCCCTGGTGTACGAATGCCTGCGCGACAATACGATCGATCTAAGCGGTACCGGCGGCATCGCGCATTGGCAGGTCGTCCACGCCTACGCACACAACCATACGCAAATCCTCGCGGATCTTGGCGGTCCGGACGGGCGCGTCCTCCGTTCGGTGCCGGGCATGGATATCATGATGGCCGGTTTCATGACCCTGGGCGACTCCGGCTCGACGCTGATCCCCGTTCTGCTTATCACGGCGGTGAGCGCCTTTATCCAATTTCCGGGCGTTTCGACTCCCGACATCCTGAATTACGAGCGATCGCTGGCGCAATACCTTGGGCCGGGCGGCGATGCCGATGGCGACGGGTTTACGAACCGCCAGGAATACGAGCAGTTTTTTACGTCGGGCGGCCGCGAGGCGTATGTGCGCGCCGCGCTGAATCCCTTCATCACGCCGCCCAGTTGCGCCAATACGCAGGGCGGGACGTTTGACGAGGGCCAGGCGTTTTGCCTGGGCGTGCCGGGCCAGTTCGACATCGCGGGCGGATTCCAGTGGTTTCATAACGGGGAGCCGATCGAGGACAACGGGCGTATCACGGGTTCGCGAACGCGCGATCTGCATATCCATGCACTCAAGGCGTCGGATGCCGGCGAGTACGAGTGCGTGTACGACAATGAGTCCAAGCGTTTCGGTCCGGTGCTACTGGGCGTGACATCGCATACGCCCGTCTCGGGCATGGGCGGTCTTTGCGTGCTGGCCGCCGCGTTGATTGCGGGCGCGATGGCGGGACAGCGCGAAAGACGTTGAACGGACGCATGCCCATTGCTTTATCCATGCCGTTCCTTTCGTCCATACTGTTCCCGTTGCGTGTGAATCCGGCACAAGGACGTTGAAATGACTTTGATCGTTACTTTTTTGGCATGCGCGGCGGCCGCGCCGCCGCTGGTTTACGATAACGTGGCCGCGTTCTTTGACAAAGTCGTCCCGGAGGAAATGGCGGGCGCGGGCACGCCGGGCGCGGTGGTTGCGCTCGTGCATGACGGACAGTGCGTCTTCAGCAAGGGTTACGGCACCGCGCGGCGCGGCGAAGACATTCCGATCGATTCCGCCGAGACGCTCTTCCGCGTGGCCTCGTTGTCGAAAGTCGTTTGCGCGGTGGCGGTCCTGCAACTGGTCGAGCAGGGCCGGCTTTCGCTTTCCGAGGACGTCAACCGTTATCTGTCCATTTTTCGCGTACCGGGCGCACCCGCGATTACGCTCGATCATCTCCTGACGCATACGGCGGGATTCGACGATCGTTTTCTGGGCATGGGCGCCCCGACGCCGGAATCGCTGATCCCGCTGGGCGACTATCTGGCCGACAACTTGCCGCCGCGTGTGATGCCGCCGGGTAAATACATCAGTTATTCGAACCACGGTTTCGCACTGGCCGGGCATATCGTGGAGTGTGTCAGCGGCCTGTCGTTCGCCGAATATGCGCGCCGGCGCCTATTCGAGCCGCTGGGCATGACGCACAGCACCTTTGCGCTCGTTCCCTCTCCGGACACGCCGCTGGCCACGGGGTATAATTTCTATCTCGGCAAGTATCATGAGGCACGCTACGACTATCCGGAAACCGTGCCGGCCTCGTCGCTCGCGACCACCGCGGACGACATGGCGAAACTGATGTGCGCCCTGCTCGGCGATGGCGCGTATGGGGGCGTGCAGCTGCTCCGCCCCGAAACCGTGCGGTTGATGTTTGCGCGTCATTTTTCGCATCATCCGGATTTGCCGGGCCGGGCGTATGCGTTCGACGAAAATTATCATGGCGCGGTTCGCCGTCTCGAACAGGCGGGACTCATCTGGGGATTTGTCTCGCTCCTCATGCTCATGCCCGAAGAACGCACCGGCCTGTTTATTTCCGGTACTTCGGACAACGGGCGCCTATTCCACATGATCCGCGGACGTTTTCTGAATCGTTTTTTCCCGTCGCGTTCCACCGTGCCGCTGCCGAACGCGCCGATCTTTTCCGAAAAGGATTTGCAGGCCGCCGCCGGTTATTACCGCCATAACCGCCATTGCCGCACGACCTTCATCAAGTTTGGCATGTTGTCGCCGCGTTTTGTGCCGGAACTACTGGTAAGCGTCGGTAAGAAGCCCGGCACTTTACTGCTTTCGCGGACGTTGGATCGCGGCGCGCCCGAAACCTTCCATGCCATTGGAAACGGCTGCTTCGCGACCGTGGAGAAATCGGAAGCCGGCGAATTCGTCTCGCCGCAGCGCCGCATGGCGTTTGAATACGGCGCGGACGGCCGTAGCACGCACATGTTCATCGCCGACAACGCCTACGAGCGCATCCGGTGGTACGAGACGAGGTTGGCCCTGTTGTGCGGCCTTTCAGCCTCGATGGCGGTTTTTTTTGCGACGGCGATCCTGTGGCCGATTCAGGTGTGGCGGCGGCGCGACGGCAAGGAGGAAGAACCCCGGCTGCTTGGGCTCGTGCGAACGTTTGCCCGCATCGTGTCCGTGCTCGACATTCTGTTCGTGGCGGGATTTGCGGTGTTTTTGCTGACGATGGATCCGTTGGTCATCGGTTACGGGCCGCCCCGTATTTTGATTGGACTGCTGCTGATACCGTTGATGAGCCTTGCGCCCGGAATCGTTCTCACCTTCTTGACGATCGTCGCATGGGTGCGTCCGGGCGCCGGATGGTCCGCCCGCTGGCACGGGCTTTTCGCCACGACCGCCGCGTGGCTGTTTCTCGCGGAATTGTACTACTGGAACCTGCTCGGATTTCAGTTTCAGTGATTAGGGCGGACATTTTGCGCACACGCTGCGGAAGAGCATGGTGCTGAGATAACGGTCGCCGCGGTCGGGGAGAAGGACCACAATCACTCTGGAATTCATCCGGCCGGCGACATCGTTCGCGCCGACCACGGCCGCGCCGATCATGGCGATGGCAATGCCCGTGTTGCCCGAAGTCGGTTCCAGGATGGTTTTGCCGGGGGGCATCGTCCGATTTCTCCGCCTTTGCGATCATGTAATACGCGGTGCGATCCTTGACGGAACCGCCGGGATTGTTCCCCTCGAGTGTTGCAAGAATCTTGACACGGGGGTTCTGGTGCAATCGTTTCAATTCAATCAGCGGGGTTTTTACGATGACAGACACTACGCGCATGACAAATCGCTCCCGTTCCATTTCGCCTGCTTGGATTATGCGGAAAAGGGCTGGCAAAGGCTTCGGGCCCTAGAGACTGTAAGGCAAAGAATTCGCCCCCTGTAAATCGGCGGTGAATTCCTGTCGCCGCGCATTCTCAAAGAAATGTGTTCAGGACCCGTTTTTCTCTGAAAAAAACACTATATATTGCGGTTTCCGGCTTGTTTTCAGCGCCGGTTTTTGATAGAATAGACCCATTCCCAAGGCATGGTCGCCAATGGGGTCTTCAAATTGAGGCAACTATAATGGCTGAAACACGTTACGACGCTGGTTCCATCCAAGTTCTTGAGGGGTTGTCGGCGGTTCGGCGGCGTCCCGCAATGTACATCGGCGACACGTCGGTCCGGGGTCTTCATCACCTTGTGTTCGAGGCGGTGGACAACAGTATAGACGAGGCGTTGGCGGGATATTGCACGCGTATTGATGTGACCGTTCACATTGACAACAGTGTGTCGGTTGTGGACGACGGCCGCGGCATTCCCGTGGATAATCATCCGAAGTACAAAAAGAAGTCCGCGCTCGAAGTCGTCATGACGATTCTTCATGCCGGCGGCAAATTCGACAACACCTCGTACAAGGTGGCGGGCGGATTGCACGGGGTGGGCATTTCCTGCGTCAACGCGTTGTCCGAATATTGCGAAGTGGAAGTGAAACGCGACGGGTATGTGTATTTCATGTCCTTCCGGCGAGGGATACCCGAAGGCGAACTCGAACAGCGCGGACGGACGAAATCCACCGGCACACGCGTGACGTTTCATCCCGATCCGGACATCTTCGAGGAGACGACGTTCAATGCGGAGATTTTGTTGACGCGCCTGCGTGAACTCGCGTTTCTGAACAAGGGCATCCGCATTTCGTTCAAGGACGAGCGCGTCGAGGACGAGCCGACCGTCATGCAGTACAAGGGCGGCATTATCGAGTACGTAACATGGCTCAACCGCAACCGCGAAGTGTTGCACCGCAAGCCGATCTATTTCGAGGCGGAAAAAGACCGGGTGCAGGTGGAAGTCGCCATTCAGTACACGACATCGTACAGCGAGACGGTTTCGAGTTTCGCGAACAACATCAACACGCACGAAGGCGGCACGCATCTGAGCGGATTCCGCGCGGCCCTGACGAAAGCGGTCAACGACTATGCCAAGAAAAGCAACCTGTTCAAGAAGGCCAATGCGGCGATTTCGGGGGACGATACGCGCGAAGGGCTGACGGCCATCGTTTCGGTGCGAATTCCCAATCCCCAGTTTGAAGGCCAGACCAAGATGAAACTGGGCAACAGCGAGGTGCAAGGCATCGTCAATTCGATGGTCTATGAGGGGTTGCAGACCTATTTCGAGGAGAATCCGCCGGTCGCGAACCGCATCATCAGCAAGACGATTGACGCGGCCCGTGCGCGCGAGGCGGCCCGCAAGGCGCGCGATCTTACCCGGCGCAAGGGGGCGCTGGATTCGATGTCGCTTCCGGGCAAACTGGCCGATTGCAGTGAACGTGACCCTGCCTATTGCGAGTTGTTTATTGTCGAGGGCGACAGCGCCGGCGGTTCCGCGAAACAGGGCCGCGACCGCAAGAACCAGGCGATTCTGCCGTTGCGGGGCAAGATTCTCAACGTCGAAAAGGCGCGCGAAGACAAAATGCTCAACAACGAGGAAATCCGCGCCTTGATTACGGCGCTTGGCACCGGTTTTGGCAAGGAGGAATTCAAGATTGAAAACCTCCGCTATCACAAGGTTATTATCATGACCGATGCCGACGTGGACGGCGCGCACATCCGCACGTTGCTCCTGACGTTTTTCTTCCGGCAAATGCCCGAGCTGATTCGACGCGGCCATCTCTACATCGCGCAACCGCCGCTATATCTCGTGAAAAAGGGGAAGAAATCGCGCTACCTCAGCACGGAAGAAGAAAAAGAGAAGTTCCTGTTCGAAATCGTGCTCGACAACGCGAAGGTAACCGCCGTCAACGGCGACGGAAAGCGCGCGTCCGTCAATCTCCGCACCCTGATGCGTGCGGTCAATGCGGCCTTCGACCGGGAGCGGATGTTCGGACGGCTTCGGCGCGTCTACGGTGTGCCTCGCGAGGCCGTCGAAGCGGCGGCGGCGCTTCCGCGTGAGAAGCGGATCGAGCCGCGCAACCTGTCCCTGCGGGAGATGAACGCCATTTTCGGGCATGGAGCCGATCTGATTGACACGAGCGAAACCCAGCAGTTTTTGCTGGACGACGGCAACGGCAACGGGAATGACAACGGGAACGGGCGCAAGACTCTTGTCCGCGGCGAGCACCAGATTGATTTGGCTTTCTTCAAGAGTCATGAATTTTCGGCCATCATGAGCCAATCCGAACCCATTGCCGCCATCGGCCTGCCGCCTTTTCGCGTCGAGAATGAAAACGGCGAGGTACAATTTGAAACCTCTGACTTGCTCGCCTTGCGCAACTACCTGTTGACGGTGGCGCAAAAGGGTCTTACCATCCAGCGTTACAAGGGCCTTGGCGAAATGAATCCGGAACAGTTGCAGGAAACCACCATGGATCCGGCGAAACGGACCTTGCTCCGCGTGGAAGCCGAAGATGAAACGGCCGCGGACGACATTTTTGTGACGCTCATGGGCGATCTGGTGGAACCGCGAAAACAGTTCATCGAAAAGCATGCGCCTGAAACGAGGAATTTGGATATTTAGTGGCAAGTGGCAAGTGGCAAGTAGCAAGTAGCAAGTAGCAAGTAGCAAGTGGCAAGTAGCAAGTGGCAAGTAGCAAGTGGCAAGTGGCAAGTAGCAAGTGGCAAGTAGCAAGTAGCAAGTTGACGGAAACGGGTAGTCAAGTACAAGGAGACGCTAATCCGTGAGCGAACGATCTCGAACGTTTCGAGATATCATCGCGTGGCAAAAGGCGCATGCGTTTGTATTGTCAGTCTATCGAATGACGGCTGCCTTCCCGAAACAGGAAGCATATGGTCTGACCTCTCAGTTTCGGCGAGCGGCCATATCTATCCCCGCCAATATGGCCGAAGGGTTTGTTAAGAATAGCCTTGCGGACAAGGTTCGCTTCATGAACATTGCACAAGGGTCTTTGGAGGAGTGCAGGTACTACCTGATACTTGTCCAGGATCTTGGATACGGCAATACCGAGACTTTGACGATGGAGTTGGAAGAAACCAGCCGATTACTTAACGCATACAGCAGGGCCATACGAAATGCGGACGACTGACCACGTAGCGTCCGGATCGCTACTTGCTATTTGCCACTTGCTACTTGCTACTTGCTACTTCACCAAGGGAACTTCATGGAAACGGTAAACGAACGCATCAACAGCATCGAAATCGAACAGGAGATGAGAACCTCGTTCTTGGATTATTCCATGAGCGTGATCGTGAGCCGTGCGCTGCCGGACGTGCGCGACGGACTCAAGCCGGTCCACCGGCGCATTTTGTACGTCATGCACGAGGCGGGGCTTCGCCACAATCAAGCATACCGCAAGTGCGCGACGGTCGTCGGCGACACTTTGGGCAAGTATCACCCGCACGGCGATCAATCCGTGTACGATGCGCTCGTCCGCATGGCGCAGGAATGGAACATGCGGTATCCGCTGGTGGACGGCCAAGGCAACTTCGGTTCGGTGGACGGGGACAGCCCAGCAGCCTACCGGTACACGGAATCGCGCATGGCGCCCATTGCCGCCGAGATGCTGGCGGACATCGAAAAAGAAACCGTGGACATGCGTGAGAACTTTGACGGCCGCTTGCAAGAGCCGACGGTGTTGCCTTCGGCGATTCCGAACCTGCTTGTCAACGGTTCATACGGTATTGCGGTCGGAATGGCCACGAGTTGCCCGCCGCACAATCTCGGCGAGGTGTGTGATGCGATAGTCCATTCCATCGATCATCCCGAAGCCACTTCCACCGAACTGATGCGTTTTATCAAGGGACCCGATTTTCCCACCGGCGGAATCATCTGCGGCACCGAAGGGCTTCTCGAAGCATACCGAACCGGACGCGGCCGCATCACCGTCCGCGCGAAGGCATCCGTCGAGAGCAACAAGAGCACGGGCAAGGATTCCATCATCATTCATGAAATTCCGTACCAGGTGAACAAGGCGCGGCTTATCGAAAGCATTGCGGGGCTGGTCCGATCGAAAACCATCGAGGGCATCACCGATCTGCGGGACGAGTCCGACAAGGACGGCATGCGGATCGTCATCGAGGTCCGCAAGGGCGATGAGCCGCAGGTCATTCTCAACCAGCTTTTCAAGAACACGCAGTTGCAGGACACGGCCAGCATCATCATGCTGGCGCTGGTCAACAACACGCCCAAAGTGTTGTCGCTTGCGGAACTCGTCAAACACTACATCAAACACCGCGCCGAAATTGTCGAGCGCCGGACGCGATTCGATCTGCGCAAGGCGGAGGAACGCGCCCACATCGTCGAGGGGCTGCTCAAGGCCATCGATCATATTGACGAAGTCATTGCGATTATCCGGAGTTCCGAAACGGTGGATATCGCGCGCGAACGGCTGATGACGCGGTTTCACTTTTCCGAGATTCAGGCGTCCGAAATCCTCGCGATGCGTTTGCGCCGTCTGACCGGTCTCGAACGCCACGAACTCGAAGCCGAATACGCCGATTTGATCAAATTGATCGAAACGCTACGCCATATCCTGTCAAGCGAAAAGACGATCCTTGCCGAAGTCCGCAAGGAAATCCTTGCGGTAAAAGCCAAATACGGTGATGAACGCCGCACGCAAATCCTGGGGGAAATTTCCGAGTTTTCGGTCGAGGACCTCATTGCGGACGAGGAAATGGTCGTCACGGTTTCCAACATGGGCTACATCAAGCGCCTGCCCATCACCACCTATCGCAAGCAGCGGCGCGGCGGAAAGGGCGTCGCGGGCATGGACACGAAGGAAGAGGATTTCGTCAAGGATCTCTTTATCGCCTCCGCGCACCAGTACGTGCTTTTCTTTACGTCGAAGGGGCGCGTGCATTGGCGCAAGGTGCATGAGTTGCCCCGCGCCAGCCGCACGGCGCGCGGCCGGGCGATGGTCAACCTGCTCAGCCTGGAAGGCGACGAGCGTGTGACCACGTGCCTGACCGTCCGCGATCTCAAGGAAGAGGGCAAGATGGTTTTCATGGTTACCGCCAAAGGGGTGGTCAAGAAGACCGAGTTGCTTGCGTTCAGCAATCCGCGTACGGCGGGCATCATCGCGATCGATCTCGATTCGGACGATCAACTCATTGACGTGCAAATCACGTCGGGCGACGACAACATCCTGATCGCGACGCATCACGGGATGGCCATTCGTTTTCCCGAGAAGGACGTTCGCCCGATGGGCCGTGCGGCGCGCGGCGTGATCGGCATCCGCCTTGACGAGGGAGATTCCGTGATCGGCGTTTCGATCGCGGGCGATGACATGACCGTGCTCAGCGTTACCGAAAACGGATACGGCAAGCGCACGGAAGTCGGCGAGTACCGCTTGCAACATCGCGGCGGTTCCGGCATCATCAATATCAAGACCAGCGAACGGAACGGCAATGTCGTCGGCATGCTGACCGTGGACGACCGCGACGAGATCGTCTTGGTAAGCACCGATGGCGTTGTCATTCGCACGGCGGTGAAGGATCTGCGCACGATCGGGCGCAACACGCAAGGCGTGAAAGTGATGTCGCCGAATCCCGGCGCCAAGGTCAGCGCTGTCGCGCGCGCTTTTGCCGAGGAAAAAGAACAGGAAGTGACCGAAGCCGCCGCGGCGGCGCTGCCCGAAGACGCTCCGTCCGCTGAATCCGAAGACTTGCCCGACGACACGGATTGACCGTCGCGTCCATGGTGAAACGGAAGGAGGCCGCATGAAACGAAAGAAACCCGTGCCCAACATGGAGGACATGGACGAGTTGGACGGAGGGGATACTGAAAATTTCGGCGATTTTCCCATGCCGCCGGTATCGCACGATCCGTTCTTGACGGAACGATTCAACCGGATCGTCGGCCGATACTTCGAACAGAACACGCCGCGTACCATCGAGGAAGCCAATCGCGTCATGCAGTCCCGTTTCATGGGGCACAATTTAGACGAACTCCTCGCGGAAACCCGCAAGAAGGGCTGGAGCGACGCCGACGAGGCGCAAGAGATCATGTTCGAGGCCATGAGCACGGATTCGTTCGAGGAAGCGCAGAAGGGCGTGAAGAAAGCGCTGCAACTCGATCCGAACAACGCCGATGCGCTGTTGTTTGCCAGCATGAAAGAAGCCGAGGACCTGGATGATGCCGTTCGCCGGATACGGGAGGCGATTGCGCGGGTTGAAACGGCTTTTGGGGCCGAGTTCATGGAGGAAACCAAAGGCCATTTCTGGGGCGATGTATTCACGCGACCCTATATGCGCCTGCGGTTGGGACTCTTTCACGTCCTGAACGAGGCGGAACGTTGGGATGAAGCCATTGCCGAGGCCGAGGGAATTCTTGAACTCAATCCGGACGACAACCAGGGGGTGCGCGATCATCTGCTGCTGGCCTATCTGGTCGTCGGCAACGCAAAGCAAGCGCGCGCGCTCATGAAGCGCTACCCCGAAAGCCACAAGGCGGTGCAGGCGTGGGCCAGTGTGTTCGAGAAGTACATTTCCAACAATAAGGAAGAGGCGAAAAAAGCCCTCCTGAAAGCGGTCAAGAACAATCCGCATATCCTGAAGTATATGTTGGGAGTCGAGGCACTTCCCGATTCGCCACCTCCTTATTATAGCCCCGGCACGGAATCGGAGGCCATTTATTGCATGGAGTTTCTTATTCCCGTGCTCTTGAAGCGTAAGAATCTCCTGCATTGGATAACTGAAACCCTGGCCCGGCATGGAATCTTTGTATAGGCGGCAGGACAACCGCCTGCCGGCCCGGTCGTTTCGTTGATTCCGCTTGGGCTTGATTCATACAATGCAATCGTATGTTGTGGACGGCCGATGGCCTTGGGGATTGTGGCGCTTCGTGAATTGCCCTGCATGTGAAGAACCGATGATGGCGCTGGAATACGACGCCGTGGAGGTGGATTATTGCGGCGCGTGCGGGGGCGTGTGGCTCGATGCCGGCGAATTGGAACTGCTGCTCGGCGCGCGCGAAAATGTCACGGCCTTTATGCGCGGCGGCGCGATACGCCCGGAGAAGCCGCGACGCTGCCCGATTTGCGGCGTCAAGATGGTAAAAGAGGCCACGAGCGGCGAACCGGCGGTAACCTACGACAGTTGCCCGTCCGGCGATGGATTGTGGTTCGACCGCGGCGAATTGGACCAGGTGCTTGCGCGGAGCCGCCCGGAGGCGGACGGCGAATGTGTGGCGGCGTTTCTGCGCGAAATATTTGGCCGCGCGTCGGATGGAATGCGGAAGGAGAACAGAACATGATCAAGGGCAAAATCGTACGCGTCCGGCTGCGGCGCGATTTTTTCGAGCAACGGCTCTGGGTGTTCGTGGGCCGGGTCGTCGAATTCACCGAACACTGGGTCATGATTGAAGGCAAAGGCCTGACGGTGCTGCGCCGGGCGCTGCTCGACGTGGACATCGAGCCGGAAATGCGGATCGTCCTAATCCCGCGGGACAACATCGCGGTCATCCGGGTGCTTCCGGACGATTTCGACATGAACAACATCCGCACGGTGAACAAGGGCCATAAACTGTGCCTGGTCGTCGAGAATGGCCCCGATGCCACGATAGCCGAACTCGGCGAAGTATGAGAACCGGCCGGCATCCATGAAAATCGCGTTGAAAAAAGACACCTTGGACCTCTCGGTGGTCATTGCGAGCCTCAACGAGGCCGCGAATCTTTTTCGCCTGCTTCCCGCATTGCGCGAGGCCCTTGACGCGCTCGGGGTCTCTTGGGAAATCCTGGTGGTGGACGGCGATTCGCGTGACGGCACGCAGAAAGTAGTCGAAAGCGCCGGCGCGGTTTATGTGCGCGAGACGGCGCCCGGTTATGGGGCGGCCGTCCTTCGCGGCATTCAGGAGGCCCGCGGCGCCCATGTGTTGACGATGGATGCGGACATGTCGCATCCGTCCGAATTCATTCGGGCGCTGTGGGATGTGCGCCGGCGGGCGGATATCGTTATCGCGTCGCGCTACGTGCCGGGCGGCTACGCGGATCAGCCGATCGTTCGCTTGGCGCTCAGCCGCCTCCTCAATGGTTTCTTTTCGGCGGGGTTGAGCATTCCGGTTCGGGACCTGTCCAGCGGATTTCGGTTGTACCGGAAAAGCCTGTTCGACGGCATGGAAATAACCTTCACGAATTTCGTGATCCTGATCGAAATTCTTCTGCTGGCCTACGGCAAGGGCCTTGCCATCCGGGAGATTCCCTTTCACTACCGTCCCCGCCACGCCGGATCGTCCAAAGCCCGAATCATCGCGTTCGGCAGGGATTACCTGCGCCTGTTTTACCGCGTGTGGAAGATGCGCAATTCGGTGGATTTTCCCGACTACGACTGGCGCGCCTACGACAGCCGGATATGGCTCCAGCGTTACTGGCAGCGCAAACGCCACGAGATTATCATGCGTTTCACGCCGCGTTTCGTCGCGACGTGCGACGTCGGCTGCGGCAGCAGCCGCATCCTCGCCGATTTGCCCAATGCCGTCGGCGTGGATGTGCGCCGCGACAAACTGGCGTTCATGCGCCGGACGAACCACCTGCTTGCGCAGGCCGACGGGCTGCATCTGCCTTTCGCGGATGCGTCGTTCGACGCGGTTATCTGCTCGCAGGTCATCGAGCACATTCCCGAGGAAAACGGACGGCTGCTGGATGAATTGTCGCGTATTCTTCGGCCGGGCGGCACGCTGGTGCTGGGCACGCCGGATTACGACACATGGACGTGGCCGATCCTGGAATGGCTTTATGGTAAAATGGCGCCCGGCGCGTATGCCGATCAGCACGTCACGCACTACTCGTATCGCACGCTTGACGATGCCCTGCGCCGGCGCAATTATGAAATCCTCGCCCACGATTACGTGGGGGGCGGCGAACTCATCGTTCAGGCGCGAAAGCCGGCGGCCGCAGCCGTCGAAATACATGAACAAGACTGAAAGCGCGCATGAATCCGAAGTCATGCGCGTCGCTTGAAACACGGACAAACGAAGGAGAATTCAATCATGGCAAGACTTGCGGTATTGGGCGGATCGCCCGTGCGTCCCGAAAAACCGTGGCCGCAATGGCCGATTCACGACGGGAAAGACGTCAAACTCGTCACGGAAGTGACGAAATCGAACCGGTGGTCCTACGACGGGCCGATCGAATGGAAGTTCGCCGAAGCCTTCACGAAATACCAGGGCGCCAAGTTTGGCATGTGCTCGGCCAACGGCACGGTCGCGATTCAGATCGCGCTCGAAGCGCTCGGCATCGGCGCGTACGACGAAGTGATAGTCCCCGGCATGACGTGGCAGGCGACCGCCGCCGCGTGCATTGACGTCAACGCGATTCCGGTGCTCGTGGACGTCGAACCGGACACATGGTGTCTCGATCTTGCCAAGGTCGAGGCGGCCATCACGAAAAAAACGAAGGCGGTCATCGTGGTCCATCTGTACGGCTGCATGGCCGACATGACGAAACTGCAGGCGTTGTGCAAGAAACACAACCTGTTCCTGATCGAGGATTGCGCACATCAGCACGGCTCCTTCTGGAAGGGCAAGGGCGTCGGCAGCCTCGGCGACATGGGCAGTTTCAGTTTCCAGGAATCGAAGACGCTCAGCAGCGGTGAAGGCGGATTCAACACCTGCAAAACGAAGGAACAGTTCGAGAAACTCTATTCGCTGCGCAACTGCGGGCGCGGCTACCGCGGCGATTTCACCCATGCGATGCAGTCCGGAAACTATCGCCTCACCGAATGGCAGGCCGCGATTCTCCTGTGCGGCCTCGAACGCCTCGACAAACAGGTCAAGTTGCGCGATGCGAACGCGATCTACCTCAACTCGCTGCTCGCGCAAATCCCCGGCATCCTGCCGATGCGCCGCCGGAAAGAAATCACGCAGCAGAGTTATTTCAATTTCACGTTCCGGCTCGACCTGCCCAAACTCAAGGGCATCACGAACCGGCAATTCATCCCCGCGCTCAACGCCGAACTCAGCACCGCCGAGTTGTTCGAGCCGCCCTACGACCCGCTCAACAACTGCTCGCTCTACAAGCCGCACACCAAGGCGCGCCACAACCTCAGCCCGGCATACTGGAAGGCCATAGATCCAAAACGGTTCAAACTCCCCGTCTGCACCGATGCGACCGAAAAATCCGGCCTCGCCGTCCATCACATGCTCCTCATGGGCACGAAGAAAGACATGGACGTCGTCGCCGACGCCGTCGCGAAGGTGGTCGAAAACCTCGACGAACTCCACGGCTACGATCCCACCGGCCCCCGCCGCAAATACCGCGGCCTCGCAAAATAACGCGCTATAACGATCCTAACCGCCCTGGAAGCCAACCGGCCTCCAGGGCGCTGTGTTCATGCCGTCACACGAATCCGTAAAGGTCCCGTGAACGACGTGAGGGTGTGGCGCGTGCCCTTGGCTGGTTGTCGCGGAAACATTCAAGGCGTTGTTTTTAGCCGGTGTATGCCGGTTGTGGTGTATAATCACGCCATTGGGATTGATGGAATCGTTCAATGGAAGGGCGTTTCGGTTTGTTCGCCCAATCGGGTACGGGAGAGGGCGCGTCGCTTGAGAAAAAGATGGCAGGGGTGTGAATCAATGCGGTACCATTTGGATCGGACAACAACCCAATGATGTGGCGGTGCAAGATTGGCCGTAGGCAGGAGGGATGTTCAACCGAGAGGAAGGTGTAAACCATGCGACAGATTGCGCGCGTCCTAAAGGGGTTGGTGATGCTCTTGGGCCTTTTCTGCATCGGTTACGGGACTTTGGGCGTTGTCGGATTGAATCCCGGTGGTTTCCATCAGGAACTTGGGATCAGAATGGCCGGAGCGTTCATGGTATTTATGGGGATCCTCTATCTGTTCCCGAACTCGCGAATCGCATTCGACAGGCGAAGAAAATTCGCGTACTATATTATTAGTATTCTGCCGGCGTTTTTGGTCTTGGGTTACGGTCTTTTCACGATCCTCCACAACGGCTGGAGTTCGTTCGTGTCGCAAGGCGGGGGGGAAATGACCCTCGGCATCATGATAGGTGCGTCAATGGCGCCGGCTTCGTTGTACCTATATGATAAAAGCCACATAACCCGGGAATAATCCGGAAGCGAAAAACCGCGCGCCTTGATTCGGCGCCGTTCATCATGAGGAGAGGACGGATTATGGACAATAGGCGGGGCGAGAAAATCGGCTGGACCGCGGGATGGTTGGGCGGATTTATATGGGTGGCCATTCTGTCGGTCGTCTTTCTGATTCAGGGCAACTATGCAGCGGGCGTAATCGGCTTGATTGTCACGGGTTGCGCCGTTGCCGCCATTGTCCTGTTTTCGCCATGGCGGCATCCAACGACGCCCTATTGGAAGTTATTGCTGGCGCCGTATAGCGTTTTTTTGCTTTCGATTGTGTGGGCTATCGTGTCCTATGGCGGCCTTGCGGCCTCCGGATTGCGATGGTGGAATCTGTTTTGGTTGTTGCCGCTATTGGTTCCTTTGGGTCCGCTGGCCCGAAGAAAGTGGTCCGATGCCGATGGACCGAAACTTTCATCGCGGGATGATACATCCGTTTGATCCGTTTGATTCGTTGAGCCGTTCCGTCGTTGTTTCAGTACGGATGACGACAATCGGAATGGAAAGGGACGTATTCGATGAAGCGTGGGATGATTTTGGGATTGGCGGCGGCGTTGTTTTTTGCACGTTCCGTCATGGCGCAGGATGCGCCGTTGCGGGTGTTGATCTTTAGCGGATTGAACAACCATGATTGGCGTTCGACAACGCCGGTGCTGTTGGAAATTCTCCAGGGGTGTCCCCGGTTCGGCACGGTGGACGTGACGGAGGCGCCGGGCCAGTGCGATGCCGCGACGTTTGCACGATACGACGTCGTGGTGTCGAACTGGACGCCGTATCCGAAGACGGCGCGCGAATGGCCGGAGACTGCGGAAACGGCGTTTCTCGATTTCATGCGCAATGGAGGCGGTTTCGTCGTCGTTCACGCGGCGGCATGCACGTTTCAGGAGTGGCCTCCGTTCCAGGAAATCATCGGTCTGACATGGGACGACAAGAAAACGAGCCACGCGCGGTACGGCCCGTTCACGGTGAAGGTGAGAAGTGCCGCCCATCCCATCGCGCGGGGCCTGTCCGATTTTTCAATCACGGACGAACTGTACCAAAACATGGCGGCCCTGACGGACAAGTCGTTCGATACCGTTTTCGACGCGTTTTCCGCCAAGGAGGCCAACGGCACGGGCAAGGTCGAACCGATGCTGATTGCGACCACCTTCGGCAAGGGGCGCGGTGTCAATCTCATGCTGGGCCACGATGCGGCGGCCATGCGCAATGCGGGATTTCGGACCCTGCTGCTGCGCGGCGCCGAATGGGCCGCCACGGGCCGGGTAACCATTCCCAAGCCCGATGATTGGCCTTCCGTTTCCGCCGATGCAAACGCCGCTTCTGCCGAATCCGGAGCGAAGGGGCGATAACCGTTGTTCCGGCCTTTGAACCGCGGATGGACATGAAGAAACGCCGATACAGAACCTTCATGGGAATCGCCGGCATAATTTGCCATGCGGTCACGAGGGACCACAATTCGACGCAAGGTTCACGGTAAATCACAAGGAACTATTCGCATTCCTTTGTGTTGATTCGTGGTTGAAATGCCGGTTTCAGGGCAGAGAAGACGGTTTCTGTTTTACGCGTTCGATCCGGCCGCAGGGTTGTTACTTGGCGGAGGGATGCCGCGACGAAACCGAATAACACACACGCAGGATCCGTTTGGCGCCGGGTTCGATCGGATCGCTTTTCGGTAGCGCTTCAAGGTTGCATTGCCGCGCATCGGGCGCGGTGTTGACGTACCAGAACAGGCCGCCGAGATCCTGGGCATCGCCTCCGCACTCGACCGCCAGTTTTTTTTCGGGCATCCAACACGCCACGCGCGTTGCGTCCTCCGCGGGGATGAAGCGGCCGGACGTGCGCGCGGTTCCGTCGTTTTGAGCATTCTGCCGCTGCCACACACCGCGGATCGGCGCCCAGATTTCCGGCGTGTCCGCCGCGTAAAATTCGGGATGTATCTTTACATTGGCCGGCAAAGGCTTGTCGGATGCATTCGCAAGCACAAGGGTGATGTCGAGCGAATCCGACCCGGGTTTCAATTCCATTGTCCGTTCGATTTGCAATCCGTCCGCGCGCGCGGCGCGCAAGACGAGCCGGTTTTGTGAGCCTTCGACGACTTCATACGTGTCCGCTGCGGGGCCTTCGGGTAGCGGCGGGGCGCTCGTCCATTCCTGGAGCGTGCCCGGGGCCGATCCGTATGCTTCGTGGCCGCGCAGCAGTTCGGCGGCCTGCGCCTTGGCATTCCATCGAACGACGGAACCTTTCAACGCCGGGGCGACCCATGCCAGGTGCTTCTCGTTTTCCAGCGTAATAATCGGCGATTCCTCGTGCCGTGGCGGAGCCGTCTTGCCGGTGCGCGCCATGATGTAGTCCGGCAAAGACACATTTGGGTCCGGCGATCGCGCGCCCCGCTCGCCGACGTGCGCAATGTAATCCTCGACGCTCATGCACGGCGGGCGATCGAGCGATATTTTGCCGTCGGCGATCGTGACCTTGGGCGGGCACACGATGGCCGCATAACGTATGGAACAATAGGCGTCCTCGATGCGCTGCTTGACGATATCGGGGACGCTTGACGCCAACGCCCCCCTGAAAATTTCATCCGCGCGCGAAACGAAGTCCGCATCCATCCATTCGCCTTTTCCAAGGCTGTGAAGGTATGCACCCTTGTCGCGTACGGTCTTTGCCGCAAGGGCGATATATTCGCGGATGAACGGCGCGGCGTCCTCATAATAAAGGCGGATGAATTCATCCATCACCGCCTGCGCGTCCGCGTTCGGCTGCCACATCAGCCGCGACACCAAGTAACAACGCAGGACGCCCAAATCGTCCGTGAGAAGGTCGCCGCCGAGCGACAACACGCCTTTCACGTTGTGCCGGGCGTAAAACGCGAGATTTGCCCCTATTGCGTCGAAACATGGAAACGGTATCGGCGAGTAGTAGCCATTGGCTGGATAATCCCAAACATGGACGTTATGGGCGATCTTCGACCATTCCGCCAGAATGCCGGCAAAAGGCTGTAATTCGGATGTCTTCTTGTCGTGCAGCGGACGTGAATAATCCACATCAACGGCACATACGTTGACAATGACATTGTCGCGCGGCCTGAGGTTTCGCGGGGGCTTGAGGGTCCATTGACATGCGAGCGTTTCAATGAAGTTGTTCGGAAAATCGGACTTGATGGCGTCGGCCACACGGTTGACGCCGGTTAGGATGGACCCCATCGGCGAGTCTTCGGCCTCGTCAATAGCCTTGCACCCTGGGCATTCGCAGCGCCCGTCCCATTCCATTGGCGACACGCTCCAGACGGTTTTGTCAGGATGGGCCTGCATCAACGGCCGCAATTCAGCGGCGATGGCTTCGGCGACTTTCGGGTTGCTGAAACATAACTGGCTTTGCCATTCGGGAGGCGGGGCGGCCATGGCCGGGCGGTTCGGATCGAATCCGGTGGGCGCGATACGTTTTCCGTTGATTTCGGAGTAGAAATCGGGATGTTCCGCGAAATATTTGCCCGGCGGCAGGAGGGTGAAGGCCGAGTGTGCTGGCAGGCCGCATTCGGGCGAGGAAGACCAGCGCATGTGGCGCTGAAACGCCGCGCGTTGATCCTCGGAATAAGCCTGCAAGCCATGGATGCCGTGCGCTGTTTGTCTGCGAAGGATGGGCGGAACGTACCGCACATCAATGTCCGGCAGCGACGCCGGAGGCTTTTTCGGAATATGGGTGTAATCCGGCGCAAGGAATCGGATTCCGAAGTAGTCCTCGAAAAACGCATAGACTCCATACATCGTCCCGCGTTCCTTGCCTCCGAAAATGGCAAGGTGTCCCTGTTTGGCTTTTTTGAGGTAAAGCGTGCGGATGCAATACCCGTCCGGTCCCAGTTCGCCGGGTTTCACATAGCCCAAGAGTTCGTCCGGCACGCCATCCTGTCCGATCCAGACAATAACGCCCCGCTTCAGATACGGCACATTCGAAACGTATACGCCCTTGCCCGTCGCCTGTTTCCATAAATCGGCAAACTCGCGCGCGGCCAGTTTTTCCGAGTCCGACGCGGAATCCGCGACGACCGCGTTCAATGACGCATAATCGTCCGATGAAATCCAACCGCCGCGCACAGCCGCGGCTTCCGCGCAAAATGCCGCAATCAATACAACCGGCACGCATCCTCGCATACGCATTCCGAGTGACCTCCTTACGCTTTTGCGGGAATGAAAACAATTCGCCTTCCATGGCGTGCATCAACACGTCGCGATCGGTCGTGCGATGGTTGATACATGGCCACACTGAATGTTATCGGCGCGGACAGAAAAAAGTTCCATCCGCGCCGTTTGAGAGGCAAGAACCTGAAAAAGGACAAAGACAAAACGGGGAAACCTCTTTGGCGGAAGTTTCCCCGTTCGATGCTGGGCTGGACGGCGGCGTTGCCGTCTGCCGGATTTATGCGTATTGCTTGTAACCGCTCCGGTAGGTGCGCCGAATGTATTGATTGGCTTCGGGAACGTTGGTTACTTTCATTTCCTTGGGATCGAATTCGATTTTTTGTCCCGCGCGTATGGCCAGATTGCCCAAGAGGACCATCTCTGTGAAGGGGCCGGCGTAATCGAAATTGCCGCAGAATCCGCCCTTAGGAATCTCGACGCCCTTGCAGGCTTCCAGCCATTCCTTATAGTGGCCGATTGAATTCGGGATGGTTTTTTCGGGCCGTTTGAATTCGCTCATTTTTTCCCGGGGATGCAGGCTCGGATTGCCGCCGTAGCAACCGCAGGACAAGTATCCCTTGTCGCCGACGAACAACGTGCCATTGTCGCCGTCGCCCAGTTTTTCGTCCGCCGGAATTTCCGCCGGGCGTTCGGGCAATTTCTTGCCGTCGTACCACACGAGTTTGACGGGCGGAAGATCGCCGCGCGCCGGGAATTGGTAGGTGATGATGGACCACTTGGGGCACGATTCTTCGTTATTGCCTTCGGAAATGGCCTCGACGCTCGTCGGGTAACCGAGTTTGAGCGCCATGTAGGCCGGGTCCATGATGTGGCAGGCCATGTCGCCCAGGGCGCCGCATCCGAAGTCCCACCAGCCGCGCCACGCGAACGGCGCATAGGCCTTGTGATACGGGCGTTTCGGCGCCGTGCCGAGCCACAGATCCCAGTCCAACGTCGCGGGGACCGGCATCGTGCCCGCCGGCCGCGGAATGCCCTGTGGCCAAATCGGGCGGTCGGTCCAGATATGCGCTTCGCGCACGGTTCCGATCGCTCCCGCCGCGATCCATTCCATCAGGCGGCGGACGCCTTCGCCGGAATGGCCCTGGTTGCCCATCTGCGTCGCGACCTTGTACTGGCGCGCCACTTCGGTGAGACGGCGTGCCTCGTAGATGTCGTGTGTGAGCGGTTTCTGGACATACACATGCTTGCCGAGTTGCATCGCGGCGATCGCGATTGGCGCGTGCATGTGATCCGTCGTGGAAATCGTCACCGCGTCAATATTCTTGTGCTCCTTGTCGAGCATGACGCGGAAATCCTTGTATTGCGTGGCGTTGGGAAAACGCTTGAACGATTTGGCCGCGCGCTCGAAATCCACGTCGCACAAGGCCACGATATTGTTGTTGCCGTCGTCGTATGCGCCTTCGACGTCACTCGTTCCCTTTCCCCCGACGCCCACCCCGGCGATGTTCAATTTTTCATTGGCCGAAATCTTGCGCGGCCCGACCGCTCTGCCCGATCCCGTTGCGCAGCCCGCCGCCATCACAGCCGAACTGAACAAGAAGAACCGGCGCGACACTCTGTTGTTGCTCATAGACTTTCTTTCCTCCTCGCTGCATCTCGCATTCATGCCCGATCAAGGGCGCCGCCATTGGATACCGCATTATAGGCCACCGCCGATTTCAATTGCCAACCCATGCCAGCAGGGTAAATGAATACAACAGTGCTAGAAAACCAAGTGCCTGTTTTAGCCGCATGTGCATGAGCACGAGCACGAGCAAGAGCAAGAGTAAGAGCAAGAGCAAGAGCAAGAGCAAGAGCAAGAGCAAGAGCAAGAGTAAGAGCAAGAGATAACGAATCTGCCGGATTCATGGGCATTTTATCCGCGCCTGCCCTGCCCATGCACTCACCATTTACGCGCCTTGTCGGCGTGCCCGGAGCAGGTTGCCGCAAGGGACGAAGTGGACGAGATGGGCAATACATCCGATGATTACGGGCGGACCGTTCACAATTTCAGGCGTTTGAAGATACATTCGGGCACATGGATGATGATCAGCATAATGTAGCGCCAGAACCACGGCACATAGGCCACGTTCTTGCGCTTTTTGATGGCGGCGGCGGCCGCCTTGCCGGCGGTTTCCGGGCTGGCGAGCATAACGAGGCCCGGCAGTCCGAAAGTCATCTTGCTGTCCACGAATCCGGGCTTGAGAGTCGTGACGGATACGCCCGCGCGGAACAGGCGGTTGCGCAGTCCTTGCAGGTAGACCGACAAGCCGGCCTTGGCCGCGCCGTAATGGTAATTGCTCTGGCGTCCTCGATCGCCCGCCACGGACGATATCGCCGCAATGAATCCTCCGCGGCGTTGCTCGAAATGGGGCGCGAACGCCTCCAAGATCGAGACCGCCGCCGTGAAATTCACGTCGAGGATCCGGCGTGCGCGCGTGAAATCCGCCTGTAGTTCGTTTTGCGGTTCGAGCGCTCCGAAACACACCACGACCCCTTCGAGCGCGCCGCCCATGTGTTCGATGCAGGTCCGCACGAAAGCCGGATGCGAGGGGAAATCGAGTGCTTCGAACGGCAAGGCGACGGCGGGCGATCCCGTGCGCACGCGGAGATCGGTCGCGATGCGTTCGTTTTCGTCCATGTCGCGCGCGGCCAGCAGGATCGCATAGCCCTGCCGGGCGAGTTCGATGGCAATTGCGCGGGCAATGGCGGACGTGGCGCCAATTACGACGACACCCTTGCCCCATGCCGCCATTTGAACGTTTGGGTCCGGAGCCGGTGTCCTGACGTCCAGATCATTCATGGGCCGTACCTCCCGCCGACGGACGCACAATGCCAAGCCGGCGCGCCAATGACGACGAAAAGGCGCCGTCCGGGTCGAGCCGTCCGGCAATCGTCCGGAATTCGTCGAGCCTCGGATACATCGCCGCGAAGGTTTCCGGCAGCGCCACGGCGTCCTTGGCGCAATAGAGCCGCCCGTTGTGTTCGATTACGCGCTGGTCGAATTCCCGCAGGAGCGGCACGACATCGTTGCGCATCGGAATGTCGAAGGAGATGGTGTAACCTTCGCTGGGGTAGGAAAGCAGGCCCGGTCCGCCCGGCCCCAACCGTTTCAATACGGCCAGGAACGAGGCGCATCCGGACTGGCTGACGCGCTCCATGAGTTTGGTCAGGCCGCCGGCTTCCTCCAGGGGAAACGTGACCTGGTACTGGCAAAAGCCCCGGCGTCCGTACATGCGGTTCCAGTGGTGAATCGAATCGAGCGGGCAGAAATACGAATCGTAGTCCACCCATTGCCGTTCGCGTGACGGGTGCAAGGCGTAGAAAATCTGATTGAACGCGCCTATCGAAAATGAATTCAAGACGAATCCCGGAAAATCGAAAGGCACCGGTTTCCCATGCCTTGGCTTGGGCTGCAACGGGTCCCGGCATCCGGGGGGTGCGTCGGCGCGCGCCGCGAAATTGCCACGCATCAAAACCGATCGGCCCAGCGCATTACCCTTGGCCAGGCAATCCACCCATGCGACCGAATACTCGTAGTTCCGGTCGGACTCGGCAAACGCCGCGAGCGTGTCGTCTATATTTTTCGTTCGCAGGTAGTCTACCCAGCAATAAGCCGTTTCAATGCGTTTGAGGCGTATCTTCGCGGTGAGAATCACGCCCGTCAGCCCGACACCGCCCACGGTCGCCCAGAACACGTCCGACTGTTCCTCCGGCGAGCATGTCACGATCTCTCCCGCCGGGGTCAACAACGTTATCTCGACGACAAACTGGCTGAAGGAACCGTCCCGGTGATGATTCTTGCCGTGGACGTCGTTGGCGATGGCGCCGCCCAGTGTGACGAATTTCGTGCCCGGCATTACAGGCGGGAAAAAACCGCGCGGTATAAAGACGTCCAGAATGTCCGCCAGGCTGACACCGGCCTCGCAATCAAGGATGCCCGATTCGGCGTCGAACGCGCGCATGCGGTTCATGCGCGAGTAATCCAGGACATCCCCGCCGCCGTTGATGGCCGCGTCGCCGTAACTGCGGCCCAATCCGCGCGGGATGATTGTCCGGCCTTCGCGCGTCAGTACCGGCGGCCGGACATCCGCGCACCGCTCCGGGCGAAACACGCGGCATTCCTGCACCGGATAACGTCCCCATCCGGACAGTCGTTGAAACGCGCCTGTCATGCCGTCTCCTTTCCCTTGAACAAACCACAGACGCCTTTATCCTAGGCCGTGAACCGCCGGGAATCAAGAGGAACGTTGACTTTGTCCTTACCGGATGCGAGAATAGCCGAAACGCCGGGGCCGCGACTGGCGAGATTGCGTGGAATAGACCACGGGGAAGCGGCGCCGGATGGATAAGCCGTTCGCCTGGGCGCTGGGGCAAACGCTTGGGCGCGTTTGTTTTCAGGCACATCGAGGAGATCGTTCATCATGGTGGAAAAAGACCTGAAACAGATGTACCGTTCGCGGACGGAAGGGAATTTCCCGGAAACGGTTGAAATCCTGGGGCGTCCCTACGTCAAGATCGAAAACCTGCGGTACGGAACGAATCCGCATCAACCCGCGGCGTTCTATCGCCCCGCGGACGGCCGCCCTGTCGTGTTGGGCGCCTACAAGATGCTGAAATCGGGCAAGAGCGGCCTTTCGCAAACCAACATCGAGGACATGCACCACGCCGTGGGCATGCTCAAATACATGCAGCGGCCCGCCTGTGCGGTCATGAAGCACTGCAACCCGTCCGGCGTCGCCATTCAACAGGAGGGAATGCCGCTCTCCGAAGTCTATCGGCGCGCCCGTGATGCGGACGCTCAGGCCGCTTTCGGCGGCGTGGTGGTGTTCAACACGACAGTGGATGCCGAGACCGCCGGGGAGATCATGCAGAGCGTCATGGAAGGCGTGGCGGCCCCGAAATTCGATCCGGAAGCGATCGATATTCTAAATGACGCGGATCGTTTCAAGAAGAATCGCGAGATTCGCGTGGTCGAACTGCCCGATTTTTCAGCCTTGCCGAAGTTTATTGACGAAGGGACGGACGTGCTCGAAATCAAGGTGTTTGATGACGGCAGCGTGGTCCTGGCGACGCCGTATTTGTCCCGCGTGAGAAGCGTGGCCGACCTTGTGCCGGCCTACAACGAACACAAGACGAAAGGCCGGATAGAAATTGCGCGAAAGCCCACCGCGCGGGAACTCGACGATCTGTTGTTTGCATGGTATGTCAACATTCACGTACGCTCGAACGGCTGCGTCATCGCCAAAAACGGACAAACGCTGTGCGTGGGCACGGGCGAACAGGATCGCGTCGGCGCGGTGCGAAAGGCGCTATCGAAGGCCGCGGAGAAATACAAGGGCTGTGAAACCATGGACGGCGCCGTGATGTCGTCGGACGGCTTTTTCCCGTTCCGCGACGCGGTGGACGCGGCGCTGGGCGCGGGCGTCACGGCGATTGTGCAGCCGGGCGGCAGCGTCAACGACTACGAGGCCATCGAAGCGTGCAACGAGGCCGGCGCCACGATGATGTTCTCGATGGAACGTTGCTTCTCGCACCACTGAGAATAAGGCGGTAGGCTGGAACTACATCAAGGATGAAAGATAAAGGATGAAGGATGAAAGGCCCGTCCATTCCGTTGCAGGTTCTTTGTTTTGCCAAGAACGTCGAATTCCCACCGCCATCCGCCATCAGCCGTCAGCCTATGGCCTAACGCGAGTCGTATTGATGGTTTCACTATCGTTGTTTCCCCGGTTGCTCGTCGCGCAGGACCTTGATGTCCGGTCGCTGGTGGGCGAGGACTGGTATGGGCTGTATCTCAACGGCCAGAAGGCGGGCTATTCGATAAACAGCGTGTCGGTGGACGAGAATGAACAGGCCGCGGTTTCCGAGGACGCCCATTTCCGCGTCAAGATGTCCGGCCAACATCAGGATATGCGCATCTGCATGCGGCGTCTCTATGCAAAGGACGGGTCGCTTATCCGCATTGACCAGCGGATTGACGATCCCGGAGGCGCAAAGCAATTCGAGGCATGGGTGGACAACGGCGTATTCCGGTTGAAGAGCACCGTGGGCGGACTCGTCAAGGAATCCGAACTCCCCAAGCCGCGGGAATCACTGAAGGATGCGTTGAAGCAGGTCGAATTGACCGGCCCGAATGCCAAGATCGGCGATTCGGTCTCGTTCAGCATGTTCGAGCCGATGTACGAACGCGAGATAGACGGTACGAGCCGAATCGAGTCCATCGAGGAACGGATGTTCGAGGGCGCGCCGACCACAGTGTACCGAATCAAATCCGTCATGCCGGATCTCGGCATCGAATCCGACACCTATGTCGCTGCGGACGGCCGGACGCTCGAGGATCGCATCGGGGGCATCATTACGATGCGGCTCGAACCCAGGGAAATGGCCCAGGACATTGATTACAGCAACGACGTGATAGTGTCGAACGCGGCGCAGGCCGACCGGCGCGTCGAAAATCCCCGGACGCGCGATTCGCTGCGGCTGCGCATCATGGGGCCGCTGGCGGAGAACCACCTTTTCAATGACGGCCGGCAGCGGATGGCGATGAAAGAGGGCTTTGTGGCGTTCGAGTCGAAGCGGAGCGATCCATCCTCTTTTCGCGGCACTCCGCGACCGGTGGGCGAGGCGTCCGTGCAGGAATGGCTGAAGCCCACGCTGCTGGTGCAAAGCGGCGATCCCCGGTTGATTGCGAAGGCGCATGAGATAATCGGCGATGAACGGGACGCCTTTGTCGCGGGCGAGGCCTTGTGCCATTGGGTTTACAAGTATGTAAAGACGACCTACTCCGCCCGGTTGAGCAACGCGCTGGAGGTGCTCGACGATCCGCAGGGCGATTGCACCGAGCACAGCATTCTGTTCGTCGGGCTGGCGCGGGCCGCCGGCATTCCCGCGCGGGAAGTCGCGGGCCTGATCTATGTCAACGAGGGGGAACCGGCTTTTTACTTCCATCAATGGGCGATGATCTGGGCGGGCCAATGGGTGGATGTGGACCCGACCTTTGATCAGCCGGTAGCCGATGTCACGCATGTCAAACTTGCCGAGGGCGATTTGTACCAGCAAGCCAAATTGATCCCGGTCATTGGACGGCTGAAAATTGCCGTCGAACCCGAAGAGGAGAACGATACGCCATGAGTCAGCCTGCCGCCGAACCCGCTGTTGCGCGCAAGCCGCGCCGCTGGTTGAAATGGATTGTACGAAGCCTGTTGGCCGTTGTGGGAACCGTTGCGGCCATTCTGATTGTTGCCGGTTTGTTGCTGGCGTCCGGCTGGCCCCAGCGGCGGTTGCTGGAAAACGAACTGGGCAAGGCGCTGAAGGCCGACGTCAAGGCCGGCGGCCTGTCCATCTGGAATCCGTTGCGCATCGCCGATTTGAAGGCGTTCGACAAGACGCCCGGCGGCGATTCGCAGACGCCGATGATCGCGCTCGAAAAGTTTTCGCTGGCCTACACCCTGTTTCCGGAAGACGGACGTTATTTCCCGTCGCTGTCCGTAGACCGTCTTTCGATCAATATCGATCGTTCGCGCGAAGCCTTTACCGCCCCCGAGGCTCCCGCCGCGCCCGCCGCCAAGCCCGGGCCAAAACCGTCGAAGTCGAAACGGGGGCGGGGGAAGATTGACACGTCCAAATTGCTGCCCAAGACCGTCAACCTGGCGCGGCTCGACGTGGGGTATTCGCTGCCCTATATGGGCGTGTCGCTGGGCGGTTTCGGCATAAAGGGCGACATCGAGTCGAGGCGCAACTATTCGGTGCAGATTCAAGGCAGCCAAATGAACGGATTCTTCTGGGCGGGCGGCCGCGCCGCGCAACGCGACTTTACGGATGCCGCCATCGATCTCCGTTATGAAAACAAGGACAAGGGAACGCGCATCGAACCACTCAAGATCGTGTTGCCGGGGCTGATCGAAATCGAGGGCGGCGCATCGGTCGGCAAGTCCGGGGACAAGACGATGGTGGACATCCATTTCGAGAAAGGACTCGCGCAGAACATAGACATGTCGCAGTCCGCCTCGGGAAAAATACCCTTCCCGTTCCGCTTCAAGAAAGTGGACATGTCCGGCACGGCCATTCGCGGCTTCGGCGCGGCCAAGGGCCTGAATGTAAAAGTTTCGTTCGACGGGACGAACATCAGCGTCGCCGGCGAGGACTTGGCGATTGGCCCCAAGGACCATGAGTATTACGAGGGCAATCTGTCGTTGCAAGGCAAGGGCGGCGGCGGCGAACAACTCAAACTCGATCTCGAAGCCACGCTGAACCGCGGGCAAAAAATCGCCGCCTCGATGAACGGAACCGAAGTGGCCGACATGAAGGCCCGTGTGGAAATCAAGGATTGGTCGCGAGACGATCTGGTTGCGGCGCTTCCAAAGGATGCGCGGGCGGCGATGGACTCCTTGCCGGGTTTCCACGGGTTGAGCGGCGCCGTGGATCTTCAATTTGAAAAAAATCTGACCTATACGCTCAACGCGCGCGTGGCGCCCCGGTGGATCGGCCCCAACGGCGAACCCGCTGATGTTTCGTTTACGTTCAACAGCACCGCTCCGCTGTTGCGACTGGCTTTCGACAAGGGCATGGACGGAACCCTTTCCGCCCAAATCGGCGATCAATCCGTCGCCGCCACGGTAAGGGCTGGGATGGGGCGCGGCACAACGCCGTTCCGTGTCGAATACAAGGCCTCCCTCGATCAACTGGATCCCCGCGCCGTGGCCGCGACGTTGGCCGGAAGCGACGTGCTTGCGGCGCTGGATGCGCGGCTGAACGGAACGGCCGAACTGACGGCGATACCCTCTTCGCAGACGTACAAGGCGGCAATGGACCTTTCCGCGGCGCCGTTCCGATATGGCGCCCTGCGCGCGCCGGAGGGCCAGGCGCTTTCAATCAAGGGCGTGATCAACGCGAACAACACGCCCTACTGGAATGTGGACGGTCCCTCGCTGGAAGTGCGTTTGGGCGAAAACGCCTCGCTGGTCTTGAAAGACTATTCGGCCGATTTCAGTACTTTCGAGGTCGGCGCGGACGTGGCCGGGGAGTTCGATCTGGCCCTCCTGCCGTCGCTGGGGTTGAGCGGACGCGTGAAACTGACCGCGCCTGTCGAAAACAAGAACGGTGTCACGACGGCCACTCTCGATGTGAAGGTGGAAGGGTTCGGATACGCCGGATCGGCCTTGCCGACCACGGCGACCCTTGCGGGCGCCATTCAGTTCGACAACATCAAATCCAAAGGAACCGCCGAGAATCTCCAGGCATCGCTCGGCGCGGGTACGATCCTGTCCTGTCCAAAGGCCGAATTCACCTCCAGCCCGTGGGGATTCACCGCGCCCTGGACGTTCCAAACGGACTTCCAAAGCCTTGTGGCCATGGGGCTGCTCGACGAGGCCAAGGGAACGGCGGCGGCGGCCTGCACGGCCGCATGCGCCGAGGGGCGCTGCACGAACAAAATCGAATTCACGACCGATGCCGAAACGCTTTCCTTCGGTGGCGGCACGGTTGCGATTCAGGGGCTAACCCTGAAAACCGCCGGCGAATGGTCCTGTACGGATGGTCTGGCCGCCACCGGCGACGTGCAGGCCGCGCAGCTGGCGATTGCCGGCGTTGCGGCGGGCGACGTCAAGGGACCGGTTGCAATCGAAGGCGATACAATCAAGTTCAATGGGCTTCAGGGTACAATGTTCGGTGGCGGCGTTGCCGCGGATATCGCATTCGCCGTCTTGCGGGAAGGCCGGCCGCTGACGGTCAAGGCCCAATTCACCGGCGCGGATCTCGGCCTTTTGTCCAAGACCCTGCCGGTATTGAATCTGAGCGGAAAAGGCAGCGGCAGTCTGACGGTTGAATCTGACGCCTCCGGCCTCAAAGACTGCCGGATTGACGCCGTTTCCGACGGGCCGGTTTCGGTGAGCACAAGCGCCCTCAAGGCCTTGCTGGCCTCGCAATTCGCCAAAATGGCCGGCAACAAGCCCGTGGATCGCATCGTGGGCGAACTCCTCGGCAAGGAAGGCGAACGGCCCTTCGACGGCGCAAAACTCACGCTGGCGTACACGCCCGACGGTTTCGTGGGACAAATAACGCTTTCCAGCGATAAAATGGACTTGACCATTGATCTCAACATCGAACCGGGCGCCATCGCCGACGGAATCAAATTGCTGCAATAGGAATACACACTTGAAACAACGGCCGGGCGAATAATTTTGGAGCATGAATCGTCTATGCCAACGAGGGGCCGCCTGCGGCCCGGCAAGGAGGTATTGGAAATGAAACGGATGGTCGTCGTTGTCGTTCTGGCCGTCTTTGCGGCCGCGATGGGTTGCGTTCGCATTCCGAACAAATTCGAGGCGCATATCACGGTGGATATCCGACAGGAAATCCAGCAGCGCGCCGCGTCTTCGCTGGATTTTATCGAAGGGAAAACCGACACCGTGCCTGTGCCGGAGCCGAAGAAGACGTCGTGGCGAGATCCCGTGCGTTCGTTTCTCCTTCCGGCGGCCTGCGCGGCGGCCGCTGATACGAAAGCGGCGGTTCTGTCCTCGTTGCGCGAGCGTAGCGGCCAAGTTGCCGATCTCAAGGCCCGTCGGATTGCGGGCGAAAACAACCGCGGCTACCTGGAATTCCGGGACGATCCGTCGCTCGATGCCCGGCAGCGGGACGAGGCCCGGCAAATCGTCGCGGCGGAAAACAAGGACCGCAAACTTCTGTACGAGGAGGATGCGCGCGCCGAAAAAGACCGCAATGCGACGGTTTCCATGATTGAGCGGGGTTATGCGGTGGAGCGGCTCAAGCGCGCCAAGGCGGGCGAATGGGTCCAACTGCCACCCAAGGGAGAAGACTTCGATGCGTTCAAAGCCTCGCCGGCGGGCCAGCGGCTCGGCGCGGATTGCGTGCCGGAGGCATGGGTTGTTCTGAAGTAATCGCATGAAAAACATCCTGATTGAGAGGGGGCTGTTGAAACGCGGCGGCCGTCCAATCGCAAGCGACAGCGACGTTCGCTTGGCGCTGGGGCTTCGTCTCGAAAAAATCGGCCTTGTTTTCCGGTATGTGGCGTACGTCGTTTTGGCGGGGATTTTTCTCACCGGATTCGCCGTCGGTTCCTACACGGATTTGGCCGTCATCACCGTTGTGGTGCTGCTGCATGCCGCTTTTGTGCACACGGTGTTGTTGACGCATCGCTACGAATGGTTCGCTTCCCCGTTCAATTTCGCCATCCATGTCGCCGAAATTTCATGCGTCGTTTTTTTTACCGGCGCCGAGGAGAGCGAGTTTTTTACGCTTTACCTGCTGTTTCTGGTTGGATACACAGTGTATCGCCGCAGTTTCGGAGGCATGTTGCTCGCGTCCGCCGTTACCTGTGGCGCGTACCTTTTGGTCATCGCCATCGAATGGGCGTTGGCCGGGCTGGCATTGCCGCCCGGCGTGATCTTCGTCAAGGTGGCCAGCATCCCCGTCTGCGGCTGGATTGTCGCGACCACCAACACGCTCCTTCAACACACGGAAGAGGCGCTGGAGGCGCGGGCGGATGCGCTGGCGTCCTCCGAAACGATGCTCCGCACCATCATTGACCATGCCGCCGAACCCATTCTCGTGTACGACGAAAACGAACTCATCACCGAAGCCAACAACCGCGCCTGCGAGTTTTTCGGCATCTTTCGCGAAAATTTGCTGGGCAAGCCGTTTCGAAGCCTGCTGTTCGACGACGGAACGTTGTCGGAACAACTGGCCGCCCTGTATGAACGGAACGAATACCACGGCGAACAGATTTTTCTCAACGCCGACGGCATCGAACGGACCGTGGATTTGCATGTCCGCTCATTCATCCGCAACGCGCGCAAGTTTTTCGTGGCCATCGCGCGCGACATCACCGAGCAGAAAGAACTGCAGGAAGCCACGCAACTCGCCAACGCCCGTCTCGGCCATCTGAACCGGGAACTTCGCCAGGTCAATGAACTCAAAACGGGCCTGCTGACCAGCGTCTCGCAACGCTTGCGATCGCCCCTCACCGCCCTGCTCGGATACCTCGATCTCCTGCTCGATGACGAACTCGGCGCCACCACGCCCGAACAACGCCGGGCTTTGCTCGGCGGCCGGCGAAGCGTCATGCGAATCTTTGGATTGCTGGACGAGGCCTTCGACAGCAAATCCCTGCGCACGGACGCGGCTCTGGCCCCCGAAGCGCCGCCGCGTCCCGTTGCCCCGCCATCCGCCCAGCGATAAACAGCCCATCCACGGCCCTTTCGCCCGCTTTGCAAGGCATGTCGTCAAACCGATACTATTTGCTTGTTGGGCAACGGCGCGGCTCGCGCTATCATGGATCCCCGCGCATTTGGGCGACTGGCCGAGAGTCCCAAAGTCTCGCTGGCCGACATCAAGGCGCTGAACGGCTGGCGCGAGGTGATACCGGAATACGTGAAGGACTATGTTTCATTGAACGTTGTTGCCGTATGAGAGCACCGATGAACGAGGAAACCACAAGAAAAACCTAAAGCGGCTCAGCCACAATGCCTCAATCAGGCGTATAATTTCTTTCTCCGCAATTTCTGTGCTTTACACACAGATGTTGCGGACCAAGAAACCAACAATCGCTTACAGCGGACGTGGACAAGCCGCGCCGCTAAGGCATGATGATCGCTTTATGATAAAGAGAGGAAACCTTGTGCCCATGAATCCATGTCAGGCCTATTTGAAAAAGACCCCGCCGGAAGCACTGGACGAGGGATTTCTGGCCTATATCGCCAACCTGTCCGAGACGGCCAAGCAGGCGCCGGCTGTGGCGAAGGCCATCGTCCAGGAACTGGCCGATCAGCGCCGGTATCTCAAGTTGATCGCCAGCGAGAATTATTGTTCGCTCTCGACCCAGTTGGCGATGGGCAATCTGCTGACGGACAAATACGCGGAGGGCGTTCCCGGCACGCGGTTTTACGAGGGCTGCGACAATGTGGACGCGGTCGAGGCGTATGCCTGCGATCAGGCGCGCAAACTGTTTCAATGCGACCACGCCTACGTCCAGCCCCACAGCGGCGCGGACGCGAACCTGATTGCCTATTGGGCGGTTTTGCAGGCGCGCGTGGAAACGCCGGAACTCACGAAACTGGGGTTGACGGATCCCGCGAAGGCGACGCGGGAACAATGGGAAGCCGTGCGTGACGCCCTTGGCCATCAACGTCTGCTCGGCATGGATTACTATTCCGGCGGCCACCTCACGCACGGGTACCGGCGCAATGTGTCGGCCAAAATGTTCGATGCGTACAGTTACGGCGTGAACCGCGAGACGAATCTGATTGATTACGATGAAATCGAGCGCATGGCGCGCGAAATCAAGCCGCTTATCCTGCTTGCGGGGTTCAGCGCCTATCCACGGAAAATCAATTTCCGCCGCATGCGCGCCATTGCGGACGCCGTGGGCGCGGTGTTCATGGTGGACATGGCCCACTTTGCGGGGCTTGTCGCGGGAGGCGTGTTCGAGGGCGATTTCAATCCGATGCCCCACGCCCACATAGTTACCTCGACCACGCACAAGACCCTGCGCGGTCCCCGGGGCGGGATTGTGCTGTGCACAGCCGAATTTGCCGAATATGTGGACAAGGGCTGTCCGCTGGTCATCGGAGGCCCGCTCGGCCATATCATGGCCGCCAAGGCCGTCGCGCTCACCGAGGCCAATACACCGTCGTTCAAAGCCTATGCGAAACGGATAGTCGAAAACGCGCGCGCGCTTGCCGAGGCGTGCATCGCGGAGGGGCTGGTCCTCTCGACCGGCGGCACGGACAACCATCTTATGTTGATTGACATGCGTCCCCTCGGACTGACCGGCAAACAGGGCGCGGCCGTGCTTCGCGCCTGCGGCATCACGCTCAACTCGAATTCGCTGCCCTACGATCCCCATGGGCCGCTGATCACCAGCGGATTGCGCATCGGCACACCCGCCGTGACGACCCTCGGCATGGGAACGTCCGAAATGCGTGAGATTGCCCGGATCATCCGGTTCGCGCTGTCGCAGACGAAACCCGGCGTCGTCGAATCCGGGCCCAATGCCGGTAAGCCCAGCAAAATCAAATATGAAATAGACGATGCCGCGCTTGCCGAGGCCCGTGCCGCTACCGAAACACTCTTGAAACGTTTCCCGGTTTATCCCCAACTCGATCTGGCCTTTCTTCAGGAACATTTCGCTTGAAGTCCCATTACTTGAGAGTACCGTGTTCTCGGAGTCGTGAAGGGCTCGGAATGTAACGCCGATTTCCAAATCGGCTTGCTGAAACACGACATGCCGATTTGGAAATCGGCGCTACCAAGCGGCCATTTTCAATTTCAAAACAAGATCTCGTTGCCTGATCCGACATGAAATGGCCCGGAAACGCCAATCTTCGTGGAAATTTTCATCTTTTTGTCTCAAGAACTCGGTACTCTCAAGTCCCATTAGAGAAAAACATAAAGGACTTGAGCGATGAAAAGGACTTTTCAGACAACAAGAAGAGTGTCTTGTATCATGGGTTTAGTGAGGTGGATGTGGTAATTCTTGGGGCCATCCTCGAATCCATTGATCGGATCGCTTCGTTTTGATACGATAGAACAATGGCCGGAAAGGGATGTTTCAATGCGAAACGATCAAATGGATAAAGCCGGAATACTGGTGGCTTGTGCGGATATTGCCTATGGTGATACGTTGGCGCGCTTTCTCGAATCGGCGGGATATGTGACGGAACGATGCCATGATTCGAAGGGATTGTTCAGAATTCTGACGCGCAAACCGTTTGATGTGGTGGTGCTGGATCTTGATTTGGGCAACGATACGGATGTCGAGGTCGTCTCCTTTACGCAACGCCGCCAGCCGGGTACGGCGATCATTCTGTTGTTTCCCTTGGACCGTATTGATAGGGCCATTGACGGTATTCGTGCGGGGGCTTATTTTTATTTGCCAAAGACCTGTCTGGCATCGGATGTGGCGTTGGTTGTTGGAAAGGCGTTGCGGAAAAAGGCATCGGATGCGAGCCTGAGTCATTTCGAGCAGAGTTTTCTCGAGGAGACAATGGGATCGTCCGCGGCGATGCGCCGGGTGCTCGAACTTGTGCGAAAGGTTGCGCCGACGGACAGCACGGTGCTGTTGCTGGGCGAAAGCGGCGTGGGGAAGGAGGTGCTGGCGCACGCGATCCACAAGTTGAGCGCGCGGCGGGATCGCCCGTTTGTGGCGGTGAACTGCGCGGCGCTTCCCGAAACCCTGCTGGAGAGCGAACTTTTTGGACATCTCAAAGGGGCGTTTACGGGCGCGGACGCCAACAAGCGGGGCTTGTTCGAGGAAGCGGACGGGGGCACCATTTTTCTTGACGAGATTGGGGACATGGCCCCGCTGACGCAGGCGAAACTGCTGCGCGTGTTGCAGAACGGCGAGGTGCGGCCCGTTGGGGCCGTTGCGGCCCAATGCGTGGATGTGCGTGTGCTGGCGGCGACGAACCGCGATTTGGTCGAGGCGGTTCGTTCGTTCAAATTCCGCGAGGATTTGTATTTCCGGTTGAACGTGATACAGATCCGCATTCCCCCGCTTCGCGAGCGCCTCGACGCGTTGCCCGCGCTGGTGGGGCATTTTCTGGCCCGGTGCAATGCAAAGTTCGGCAAGCGTGTACGTGGTTTTGACGAGGCCTCGCAGATTCTGCTTCGGAACTATGCGTTTCCGGGCAATATCCGCGAATTGGAGAGCATCGTCGCCCATGCGGTCATCATGGCCGACGGCGACCTGATCACGGTCGGCGATCTGCCCGACGATGTGCGGCAGGGCGTGCGGCCGCGTTTTGCCTTGCCAAACTACACCGCCGACCATATCCAATCGCTCGAGAGTGTGGAGGCGGATTCGATTCGCGCGACGCTCGAACGGCTTGACTGGAACCAGACGGCCGCCGCAAAAAAACTGGGGATATCGCGTTCGACGCTTTGGCGTAAGATGCGCCAATACGATATCGCGCCGCCGGATGATGGGTCCGAATAACCTTGCCCGCGTCCGTTCATCGGGATGCAGACAGCGGCGGAACCGCTTTCATCGTTCCGGCGCGAACATAACACACGTACGGCATGAACACATGGAAGCGATCCAGTTCCCCGATGCGCGCCCGTGCCTGGGCCGGATCCTTTTCCCAATATAGCGCGGCGAAAAGCGGTCCATACAGGCGGACGTACCCGATCCAGTCCAACGCGAGGGCCTGGTTGAATTCGGCTTGCGCGGCTTTCTCCTCGCCGCTTTCGCCAAGGATTACCGTGCGCACGAAGCGCGAAAAGGCCAATTGTTCATCGAGCGCGATGGCGCGGTCGGCGGCGCGCCGGGCTGTTTCCAGATGACCCTCCGCGGCCAAATGCAGCGCAAGCATCGAGTAATAGAAGGTTGTCGGCACGAATTCGACATCCCACGCTTCGCGCAAGGCCCGTTCCGCGACGGGATCGTGCGTATCGTATCCCAAGTCCCGGAGGATGTGCGCGTAATCCGTTACCGCCACGATTTCGACGGGCGCGGCCCTTGGCGTCGTTCCGCCTTCCGGCGCGGAAGCGATCCGATACAGGTAGAGGCCGTTCATGCCGGGAAAGAGGCGGCGCGACCATGAAAGACCGTGCGCGGCGAGATTTTGTTCGAATTGTTCAAGCGGGGGCAGCGTGAACACAAACGGTTCGATGACTACCCAAACGGCGTGGCCGTTTGCGGCCAGGAGTCGGGCCGCCTTATCGCTTGCGGCATCCAGCGAACAGGCTGGCAGGATTTCGAAGGGCAGGTTTCCCGCGTTGTAACGGAACGCTTCCCAACTGATGAAAGTGCCCGCCACCAGCACGGTGTCATCCGGTCTTGCTTCCGCCGCAATGTGGCGCACCGCGGCGCCGTAATCGGTGCGTTGCGCCGCCGGCAAGGCCAGCGAAAGTTGATAGGCGTAGAAGAACATCAACAGGCCGATGGCGCTCTTTCGGAGTGTGCGCCATGGGAGGAAGGCGATTCCGCCCGCAACGGCGGCGTATACCGCCAGTGCGGAGTAACTGGTGAATCGGGGCAGGATAATCGGACGCCACGCGACGGTTACGAGGAGGTGTATCCACACGGGACAAAGCGCCACGGCGAGGATCAACGCCGCGCCGTGGGCCGCGCCGGGTGTCCGGAAGCGATCATGCCCGCCTTTCCACAGCGCATGGACCACCATCCCCGCGCAATAGGCGATGCAAAGGCCCGAAAAGGCGATCAGGGCCCAATCAATCCAGGCGTGCGCATCCACCACTACCTGTTGCGCCCGGCTCGACAGGAAGCCCCATGTCTGTCCCTGGAACACAAAGGGATCGTTGCTTATGACCGCGTCGTCGGCGAGCCAATCCGCCAGGAAGGATTTCAGCGACGGCAGCAGATAGGTGAAGTCCTCTTCGGGTTTTTGGACGTCGCGGAAGGCGCGCCACATCCAGGCGAAAATGGAGAGGCAAAGGAGAAACTGGAGGCCTGTCCATGCGACTGCCTCGCGGAAATGCGGCCGCAGCCGCCACAGGATGTACACCCCCTCGATGCCCACCAGAAAAACGGCAAACGGCTGTGTCCATACCATCATGAGATTGGCCGTCGAAACCAGCAGCCACCATCCCGGCCGCCGCGTACACACGGCGCGGTGCAGACCGAAGATCGAGACCAACGCCAGCAACTGCCAGAACGCCGTGACGTGGATGGATTGCGCATACCAGATCTGCGTCGGCGAAAGCGCGAAACACAGCACGGCCAATCCCGCCGCCGCCCGCCCGAAAAACGACCGCGTCAATACATACAACAGGGGGATTGACGCCATGTTGCACAACAGTGCAAGCAGCCGCAGGAAATAGGGGCCATCGACGCCGAAACACGCGCCGAGCCAGTTCCAGTAATAGAAAATGATGTAATAGAAGGGAAATCCGTCCCGGCCGCGAAATCGCAACAATTGGATATATGTGGCCATGCTTGGCGCGTCGAGATTGCCTGCCAATTGAAATTCGTCAATCCATGCCGACTGTTCGCCAAGCCGGTACATGCGAAGCGCGAGGGCCAGCGCCATGACCGCCCCCAGCGGCAGCAGTGCGCGGCACGCGCCGCGCAAATCCAAGCCGCCGATATTCGAATCCTCGCTCATCCGATTGCAATCCGATAGTTGTCTGCTCGAATCGAATATACAAGTCTTTGCGTTTCCCCGCAAACAATCAAACCTTCCTTGAAAAGCCGATCTCATCCGGCCGGGTCTCTTTCGGCCATTTTCAATGTTCGGTTTGACAAATCCTGTGGGCTTGACGTACGCTATGACTGGCTGTAGAAAACAGATCTTCCCTCGAAATGACAGGCAGGAATATCGGACTGAAGGCCTCCTTGGGGGGATATCAGACTTGAAGGAATTGTAATGGGACGAACTCGTCTTTTCCTGGCAAGTGTCGGATTGCGGACTTCGGAATTTCCGGTAATCACTCCCCCTTTGGGGATATTGTCCCTGTCGGCTTACCTTCGCAACCGCATGCCGCTGGACATGAAGTTGCTGGATCAGCGCCTTGACAACACGTCATCCGACGATATCGTCCGCTCGGCGGCCGAATTCAATGCGGACGTAATCGGTTTTGGCGTACTGACACCGTTTGCGCCTTTGCTGCCGGAACTGGCCTTGAAGGCGCGCAAAGCCTTGCCGAACGCGCTCATCGTCTTGGGCGGGCCCCACGTTACGGGTTTTGGCGCGGGCGTGATGGACGATGTTCCCCATGCCGACATGCTCATTACCGGCGAAGGCGAATTGGCCCTTGAACAGGTGTTGCAGGCTCGCGCCGAAGGAAACGATTATGGCCATATCCCGGGACTCGTGTGGCGCAACGCAGCCGGCGAGATTACCGTCAATCCGGGGCCAACGCCCATGCTGGATAATCTGGACACATTTCCGTTTCTTGCGTACGACTTGATTGATCTGCCCAAGTACTGGCGGCACGAGGCCATGGCTAATGTCCCGCCCCGCAAGTACATTGGTCTTTTTAGCAGCCGCGGGTGTCCCTATGGCTGCATCTACTGCCATCGTATCTTTGGCAAGCGGTTCCGTGCCCAGAGTGCCGAACGCGTCATCGCCGAAATCGAGCATTTGCAGAAGACGTACGGTGTCCATGAAATCGAGTTCTATGACGATATTTTCAATCAGGATCCACGCCGCATGATGGATTTTTGCGATATGGCGCTGCGCCAGAATCTGAAATTGCGAATCGCGTTCCCTAATGGGATTCGCGGAGACACGCTCACGCCGGACATGATTGACGCACTCGTGGACGCCGGCATGTATTACACGTGCTGTCCGCTTGAATCCGGATCCGCGAAAATCCAGAAATACATGGAGAAGCACTTGGACATTCCGCGTTTTCTCGCGGGCGTTGACAAACTCGTCCGTAGACGCGTGTTTACTTACGGTCTTGCCATGCTCGGATTTCCCACGGAAACGGAAGAGGATATCCAACAGACCATTGACACGATCTGCAATTCGTCCGTTCACTTGGCCTCGTTCTTTACCGTAACGCCCTATCCTAATACCGAACTGTATGACCGTGTCATGCAGACCCATCCCGAGAAACTCAGCGGATTTGTCTACAGGGGATTTCCCAGTAATCTGGTGAATCTTTCCGAAGTGCCCGACCACGTGTTGTACGCCTATCAGCGCAAGGCGTTGCGACGGTTCTTTTTCAATCCAATTCGCATGCTCCGGCTGGCCAGCGTCTATCCGAATCCGCTCTATCTGCCGAAGTATGTTCCCATGTTGGCGCGCCAGCTCGTCAAGGGGATCTTCGTGTGAAGAGTGTTATAATTTGACGATGTCTGTTCGCGGAGTATTACATGCGGGTTCTTTTCTACGATTTCGATGCCGGGTCCTTGGGAATCCAATCCCTGTTGGCTGTTTTGAAGTCTTCTGCGCACGAAGTTTACCTTTATCTGGACTGTTCTTGCCCCCGCCAATATCTGGTAAATAACCGTTTCCTAGAACGAATCTTCGCCTTGACGGAAAAACAAATCTGCGACGATTTGTTGTCGTATCGGGCCGAAGTCGTCTGTTTTTCGATCACTTCCCTTACCTTTGCCCGTATTCTGGGTCTGATTCGGCAGCTCAAGTCGCGCTGTCCCGGGCTTATTGTGATTTGCGGCGGCGTACATGCCACACTGCTTCCCGACGCGGTCGCGCAGCACGCCGACATTGATTTTGTCGTTACCGGCGAGGCCGAACATTCGTTCCCGGCCTTGCTGGACGCGCTGGACAATCTCGGCATTGAGAAAACCCGCATGCTGGAAGCGAGCAAACTTCCGGGCGTGTGGAATATGCTCGACGGGCAGGTCATCAACCGGGGTCTATCCCCGGTGCCTTGCGACCTGAATCGGCTTCCTCCGCTTCAGAAGGAACTGCATCATGCGATCAACCGTTCGCTGTCCGCCATGTATTCGACGGTATGCATGCGAGGGTGCTTTTACTCATGTACTTTCTGCAATGATGCCGCCATTCGCGATCTCTACGCACAACACGGCGCTTCCTATTATCGCGTACGGTCGGTGGACTGTGTGCTTGCAGAGCTGCGGCATGCCAAAGAACGATATTGTCCGAAACATATCGAGTTTCACGACGACGTTTTCGCCGCGGACAGGGAGTGGCTGGCTGAATTCAGTCGACGTTATCCCGTTGAAATAGGAATACCATTCAACGTGCAGACGCATCCGCTGTTGTTGGACGACGACAAGCTTGAAATGATTGCACGCAGCGGATGCGTTACTATCGAAATCGGCGTGCAAAGCGCCTGCGAGGATGTTCGACGGGACGTCTTACGACGTAACGAAACCACGGAACATGCCAAACGCCTTTTGATCAAGGCCAGAGCGCTGGGTATGCGCGTCGAAACGGATTTCATCGCCAATTTGCCCGGAGAGACTCCCGATCATCTCCGACAGATGCTGGAGTTCATCTACGAAACCAGGCCGAATCTGGTGAACCTGCATTTTCTGGCGTATCTTCCCAAGACGGAAATTACCCGAATCGCGCTGGAAACGGGCGCCTTGACGCCGGGTGATGTTCAATCCATCCTCGATGAAATGCGTCCATTCTTTCCGTCGAAAGTCTTGAGCAGCCGCTACCGCGTTTTGGCCATCGAACTGGTGATGGCGTGCGCGTTTTCCGCGCCAGTGGCCCGAAAGATCAATAATGTACTCGATCGGTCTTTTATAGGCGCCCTGATGGCCCCTCTAGCGCCCTTCGTGGTGGTGTTGGCGCGCATCATGGCTGGTCTTTTCGACCGGCGCGCCTATTTGTACCGGTTCCAGTTTACATTCGGAATCCGGAATATGGGTCGCGTACTGTTGCGCAAAACACTGGGGCTGGGCATTGTCCGGCCTCGTCTTGGCAAACCATGACGGCGTGTTTTTTGCCGGAACGCCTTCCGCCGTTATCGGGCGTCTTTGAATGGGCTTCCGGAAGGTGGGATAATGCAGACGCTTGCGCACTTGCATGCGGCACGCAAGGGATTTGATGCATATGAAGCAATTACGCGTATTCTTGACCTGCTTGGGTCGCAATTCCATTTACTTTCCAGGGACCACGCCTCCGCTTGGAATCCTTTACTTGGCCGCCTACCTTAGGAAATGTTTCGATGTGGAGATCCGCCTTTTGGATCAAAGGGCGGAAAACTGCTCGCTGCAGGAAGTGGCGCGGCGCGCCATCGAATTTGAGGCCGATGTCGTGGGCATCGGCACGTTCACTCTCTATGCGGACACGCTTCCCAGCCTTACCACCGCCATTCGGCAGGGACTTCCCAATTCGCTAATTGTGCTGGGCGGTCCGCACGTGTCGTCGTTCGGCGCCACGGCCCTCGAAAACACGGCTGCCGACGCCGGTGTTCGCGGCGAGGGAGAGCGCCCCTTCGAAGCGATTGTGTCGGCCTGGTTGGCCGGTTCGGATTTTTCGCACATTCCGGGTCTTTTCTGGCGGGACGCTTCCGGCGCCATTATAAGCAATCCCGGCTCCATGCCCGTCATCGAGGACTTGGACTCCCTTCCCTTTCCGGCGTACGATTTGCTCGACGTGTCGCAATATTGGAGAGACTTCTCCTTCGGAAACCTTCCGCCGCACCGCTATGTTTCGATGTTCAGCAGCCGCGGCTGTCCCCGGCTTTGCACTTACTGTCACAGCATTTTTGGGAAACGCTTTCGCGCGCATTCCGCCGAACGAATCGTGGAGGAACTAAAACACTATGTTCGGACGTACGGGATCACCGAGGTCGAGTTTTTGGACGACACCTTCAACCATGATGCCAAGCGCGCGATTCAGTTTGCCGACTTGATGCGCAAGGAAGGCGTCAAAATCAAGCTGGGAGCGCCCAACGGCCTGCAAAGCCATACGTTGACCGAAGAAGTACTGGATGCGCTGGTGGAAACCGGCCTGCACCAAGCGTCCTTTGCGCTGGAATCCGGTTCGCCCCGCATCCAGGAACTCATCAAAAAACACCTGAGCATCCCCAAGTTCATCTGGTGCGTCGAACAGGCCATCAAACGGCGCGTCCTTGCCAATGGCAACACCATCATGGGCTTCCCCACCGAAACCGAGGAAGACCTCAAGGCGACGGTGGACGTCGTTTGCCAATCGAAACTTCACACAGTGTCCTTTTTTACGGTCGTTCCATATCCCAATACGGAGTTGTACGAGCAACTCAAGGAACTGCAACCCGAGAAACTTGCAAAGGTTCGTTATTGGGAAAAAGACTTCAGCGTACAGCCGGTCAATTTTTCGGCGGTTCCCGACTCCGTGCTGTTTGCTATTCAACGCAAGGCGTGGCGCCGATTCTATCTCAATCCCCTTCGGCTTGCGAGAATTGCGCGGGATTACCCCGATCCGTGGTTTCTTGCGCGATTGCTGCCGATGTTCATGCGCCGGGTTGTCAAGGGAATCGGCGTGGAAGAGTAATACGGAATTTTCGCATTCTATGTCGTTTCCCCGCGTCCCGTAATCGGCTGGTTGACCATTCCCGCACGCAAGAGATAGCCCAGGAGCCGCAGGCTCTGGCCGGGGAATCGCATGACGGCCCGCAACTGGCGCAACATGACGGACGGCCGCAGGTAGAAACGCCGGTACAGGCGGCGTTCGCGGGCGACCGCTTCGTCCATGAAGCGCCGATCCCGGAACCGGCACTCGTAGGGAATCAGACTAAAAATCAGGTCGTCTTTTACGCGGTCGAAATACGGGGTGCCTGCGTATGGCGTGACGACGTTTACGCCAATCAGATCGATAGGCGACCGCAGGAGTTCGCGCAGCGTCTGCTGAAAATCGGCCTCGGTCTCGACGGGAGCGCCCACCATGAAGGTGCCGGCGCACTCGATACCGGCGTCGCGAACCTGTTGAAGCCGCGCGTTGAACGTGGCGGGATCGCCGGTCTTGCCGAGAAATTCCAGCACCTTGGGCGAGTAGCTTTCGATGCCGACGGCGATACGCACGCAGCCGGCCTTCTTCATCCAGCCGAGCATGTCCGCATCGAGCGTGTCAATGCGCCCAAGGCACGACCATGTGACGCGCAGACCTTCGTCCAGGATTCCCTTGCAGATCGCGATGACCCGTTTGGAACTGAACGTGAAGGTGTCGTCGAGAAACCGGACGACGCGGATGCCTTGGGCGCACATCGCCTTCAATTCGGCCACCACCGTTTCCGGTTTTTTGGCGACCAGCCGCCGCCCATAGGTCGTCGTGCAGTAGGTACAGGTAAACGGACATCCGCGGGCGCTCAACAGGACGCCGCAGGGTCCGCCCAGCAGCCATTCCTCGTACCGGTTCATGTCGCACAGGGAAAAATCCGGAAAGGGCAGCGTGTCGAGGTCGAGCATGCGTTCCGGCGGATTTGCGAACACGGCGCCCTGTTCGTCCCGTGCCGCGAGACCCGGTATCGTCCTCAATGACATCCCGTTTTTGCGGGCGTCGAGATAGTCGGAAAAGACCTTTTCCGGCTCATTGCGCAAGATGGCGTCCACGCGCGACTTTTCAAGAATCTCTTCCGGAAATATCGTGGGGTAATGTCCGAATACCACGATCGCGATATTCGGAAACGCGGCCTTGATTCGGTCCATGCACGCCAAGTCCGCCGAGACGGTCTCGATGCCGATAAGCGCGGCCACCACATCCGGGTGATGGCAGGCAAGAAATGCGTGGACTTCCGCCTCGCCACATTCTTCCGCGATGGCATCCATGAAACAGATGTCTGCGTCGTTCCATTCGCGCGCGCAGGCGGCCAGCTGTAGCAACTCGTAGGGTGCCAACTTCATCATGGCCGAATGGTAGGTGCACATGTATCGGCGCACGATCGTCCGTTCAAACGGCAGGTTGATGAATGCGATTTTCATGGTATTTCCGGCCTGAAATCGCCGTGTGGGACAGGCTGTCCAGCCTGTCCTTTGAGTTTGTCCATTTTCAGATCAGTCGAATGATAAGGCGTTCGCCACGAAGTCCCGGAGGGACGTATTGAGCATAGCCCAGGACGCCAGTGGTTGGATTTCTGGCGTTGATAGGACGAAAGAGACGGCGTTCGCCACGAAGTCCCGGAGGGACGTATTGAGCATAGCCCAGGACGCCAGTGTTTGGATTTCTGGCGTTGATAGGACGAAAGAGACGGCGTTCGCCATGAAGTCCCGGAGGGACGTATTGAGCATGGCCCAAGACGCCAGTGGTTGGATTTCTGGCGTTGATAGGACGAAAGAGACGGTGTTCGCCACGAAGTCCCGGAGGGACGTATTGAGCATAGCCCAGGACGCCAGTGGTTGGATTTCTGGCGTTGATAGGACGAAAGAGACGGCGTTCGCCACGAAGTCCCGGAGGGACGTATTGAGCATAGCCCAGGACGCCAGTGTTTGGATTTCTGGCGTTGATAGGACGAAAGAGACGGCGTTCGCCATGAAGTCCCGGAGGGACGTATTGAGCATGGCCCAAGACGCCAGTCCTGGGATCTCGTGGTGGCGCCAAGGTAGTCCCGTAGGGACGTTTGAAGCCGCTCACTCAGTCCCATACATATCGCTCATCATATTCGATCCCGTGCCGCTTCAATAATACAAGATACTCCTGCTGAAACGTCTTTTGCCGGTGTTGTTCGGCCTGTTCCGCGATGTAGCGGACGACCTTGTTTTTGTTGGACATGCTGACGGAAAACGCCGCGTATCCCTCCTGCCACGCGAAACCATGGATGTTCTGAAAGGTTCGTGACACCCATGCCGAACTCTCGGCCTTTACAATTTGAATCGCTTTGGCCACCGATAACGTCGTTGGCAGGGACAGCAAGATGTGGGCGTGGTCTGCCGTGCCGCCCACCACGCAAGCAACGAATCCCTTTTGTCGCGCGATTCCGCCCATCATGGGCCATAGGCGCTCCTGAACGGCCTCCGTCAGCAGCCTGCGGCGGCCCTTGGTCGAAAACACACAATGGACAAATAGATTTGAATAGGTATGCGCCATTATTTTTTTACGTTCTCCGGTTCATACGTCCCTCCGGGACTGTCATTTGTCGTTTTCTCGAATCCCAGGAGTACCTCCTGGGCTACAATCAACCCGTCCCTCCGGGACTGTCGTTTGTCGTTTTCTCGAATCCCAGGAGTACCTCCTGGGCTACAATCAACCCGTCCCTCCGGGACTGTCGTTTGTCGTTTTCCCGCATCCCAGGAGTACCTCCTGGGCTACAATCAACCCGTCCCTCCGGGACTGTCATTTGTCGTTTTCTCGAATCCCAGGAGTACCTCCTGGGCTACAATCAACCCGTCCCTCCGGGACTGTCATTTGGCGTTTTTCCGAATCCCAGGAGTACCTCCTGGGCTACAATCAACCCGTCCCTCCGGGACTGTCGTTTGTCGTTTTCCCGCATCCCAGGAGTACCTCCTAGGCTACAATCAACCCGTCCCTTCGGGACTGTCGTTTGTCGTTTTCCCGCATCCCAGGAGTACCTCCTGGGCTACAATCAACCCGTCCCTCCGGGACTGTCATTTGTCGTTTTCCCGCATCCCAGGAGTACCTCCTGGGCTACAATCAACCCGTCCCTCCGGGACTGTCGTTTGTCGTTTTCCCGCATCCCAGGAGTACCTCCAGGGCTACAATCAACCCGTCCCTCCGGGACTGTCGTTTGTCGTTTTCCCGCATCCCAGGAGTACCTCCTAGGCTACAATCAACCCGTCCCTCCAGGACTAACCTGCCCTTCGTAAGACCCCATTCGACGAGTGTCCTAATCGGTAATGCATAAAGTCCAACGGACTAAAACGTACAAACTCCGAGGATGTACTGTCCGGCCTGTTTACATGGCGGAGAGACTGGACAGTCTGTCCTACGGTTGCTGCGAAATCCGGCTGCGGCGACCGCGTGCATGGCCGCTTACTCTTCCGTGCTGTCCGGATTGGTGTCGAAGATATTGAAGATGGACACGAACCGCAAGTCGAGCACATAGGGCAGGACGCGGATGGTGTTGATCAGCGATCCGCGCTGGGAACGATACAAAAGCACGGCATAGGCCAATGGCTGTAAGAAAAAGCGTCCCAATGCACGAAACGTGCGAATCAAGATTTTTGTCGTCAGGGCATCCGGCGAGCGTCTGTACCTCGCCATGAGATGCCGCATGATAAATCTGGGAACGGTCATGGCGGAGAATTTCAGCGCGTTGAGCAGTGTGGGCCGAATGACATAGAGATCCTTGGCATCGGGAGCTTCGATTCGCTCGGGGCGCTTCTTCATCACTTCTTCGCGGATCTCGGCCTTGTCGTACAGGACCAAGGAGAAGAGGCTTAGAAAGAAAGGCATCGGCGTGCGCATCAACACGTCTACCGTGGCCAGTTCGTCTTCCACGGTTTCGAGGGGATTGTCCACGATGACGTCGTAATAGACGGCGAGCCGGTAGGAATGGATCAGCCGCGCCGCGCGAAGAAATTCCTCGGGGGGTATCGGACGTTTGAACACTTCCCGGCACACGCGCTCGCTTCCGCTTTGAAGGCCGACGCCAATCCAGGTCAAACCGGCCGCAATGGCCGGTTCCAGGCGTTCCTTCCGCACGAAGAGGGGCGTGGCCTTTGCGATGAAGGGCTTGTTGATTCGCGCCTTGTACTGGGCGAAGAATTCGTCCAGATAGTCCTGCCGCGACGCGAACAGGCAGTCATCCATAAAGGACACGTACGCCATAGGCGGTCCCTCGCGGATGGCCGCCTCCAATTCCTGCATCACATCCTCGACGGGGCGGTGCCGAATGCCCCAGTTTGGATAAAGTTTCGAATAATAACTGTTGCAGCAATAGGAACAGCGGTGCGGGCAACCCCGTGAGGTAATCGTGCGGTAAAGGCTTCCCCGGAACGCCTTGTGGCGCCGAAGGTGCTTGACCGTCATGGCCTCGACGTCCCCGTGGATTTGAATATGGGTGTTTTTCGGCACTTGGTGAGCAAAGGGGTACGCGTCCAGGTTTTCGACGAGGGGATACAGGGGGTTTAGGACCAGTTGGCCGTTGTCGTCCCAGCCGATATTGTTGATCCCTTTGAGATCGCGGCCCTCGTCAATGGCCGCGGCCACGTCCAGCAAGGTCTGTTCGCCCTCGCCGACACAGACATAGTCGGCAATTTTCGCACACTCCGCGGGACTGGTCGTGGGATGCACGCCTCCCCAGAGGACCGGAACCTCCGGAAACCAGTCCTTCAGATGATGCGTTAGAGACGTGGCCGCTCGCGCCTCGGTAACGGTCAGGCTGATGCCGATTAATTGAGGGCGAAGTTCGGCCACAAAGGTTTTCAGGGCTTCCATGGCCACCCGGTTGTTTTCGTCGTAGCGAATTGAATACAGCAAATGCGAATCATGGCCGCGGCTGACAAGCAACTCGTGCAGCAGTTTCAATCCGATGATATTCAAATTGCGCTGGAGTGAAATGAATAAGCCTTTCATCAAAAACCTCTGGAATCCCGTGCCGGGTTCCCTGCCTGTGTGCGCATGAAAAAGGCGCGCGTCCGGTAGTCCAAACGCCGTCAAGAAAATAAGCCTCGGCGCGTATAATACCCCTACACAAACAAGTGAGACAAGGCAAGATGTTCCCCATTGGGTGTGGGTGAAATCCGACGGATCGGTCCGATCCGACGGATCTAACCTTTTTTTCTGAGAGCCGGCGTTCGGCCATGTGTCACATTTTTCGCACAGAACGGTAATTTATGATAGAAAGTAACGCAAGGCAGACAGAAGGGAGTGGGTACGATGAAGACGCAGAAACTGCGATTTATGATCTTTGGAATTGCCGCGGCGGTCATGGCGGCAGGACTGACGGGATGCCCCATTCGGGAGTTTGTTGATCAAGAATACACGGAGGTCCGTGAATTCGCGCCGGGTGGACAACTCAATGTGCAAAGCATCATCGGCGACGTGACGGTGTCGGCATGGAATCAAAATTCCGTGTCAATTACGTACCGTAAAAAGGTAAGCGTATTTTACCGTTGGTTCGGTCCGGCGCCCGATCCGGACATTTATTTCGACCAGATGGCGGTTGTGATCGAAACTTCCGCGAATACGCCGGGGCTTACCGTCCGCGACGTAATGCCGGTTACCGTCGATCGGCCGTATAGTCCCTCCATCGAACTGGACATCAAGATGCCGGCGCGCGCGATTCTCAACGTGGGCCAAGATGTGGGCGATGTGACGATTACGGGCATTCACGGCACCCTTGTCGCCCAGGTGAACGTGGGCGATTTAACGATCAATCATCCCTTGCCGCTGGCCGGTGAAAGCATCGCCAGCGCGGTGCAAATCGGCGACACCAAACTGTATTTGCCGGAGGGCAGCGCCTTTGATGCCGAGGCCATAACACGGGTGGGCCGGATCACGGCTAGCGAGTTCTGGGGGATTAATGTCGTGAACGACGGGCTTGGCGCTCAGGCCGCGGGCCGGGTCAATGGCGGTGGGGCAAACGTCAATCTCGACACGGATATCGGCGACATCGCCTTTCTCAGGGAATAAAATCCCTGATTCCAATAGACGCCGAAGCCGGAAGTCCAAAGGTTGGATTTCCGGCTTCGGGTTTGTAAAAGCGCGATTTCGGCGACTACTTGGCAGGCCGAATCATGATATTGCGGTACCAGACTTTGCCGTGGTCGCCCTGCAACATGAGGGGGCCGGCGTCGTTCAATCCGCCGGGCAGCGCACCGCCGGTAACCTTGACGATTTCCTGATTGTCGTGAATGACTTGTCCGTTCAGTTTGGCCGAGACTTTGTTGCCCTTGAAATGGGCTTCCAGGACATTCCATTCACCGGCCGGTTTGGATGCGTTGACCTTCGGCGGGAACTGGCCGTAAATGGCGCCGTCGTCGCCATTGCCGGGCGGGTTCTTGCCGAAACTGTCGAGGACTTGGATTTCGACGCGTCCGCGGAGATAGACGCCGCTGTTGCCGCCCTTTACGGTCTTGTATTCGAGTTTGAGATCGAAATCCTTGAATGTTTCGATCGTGGCGATGTCATTGCCATGAAGGGCGTTCGTCATGGCGCCATCCTCGACGGTCCACTTGTTTTCTCCGCCGGGTTGTCGGGCGTTTTGCCATCCGCTCAAGTCCTTTCCGTTGAACAGGGGTTTCCATTCGTCTTCCGCCGCCCACGCCCCGCACACAGCCGTCAGAAACAGCACACCCATCGCATACACACCGGTCTTGCGCATGCCGACTCTCCTTTCGCTCGTTTTGCCCAAGTTAGTTGCCGGGATATTCCTGAATGACGATATTCTTGAAGGACAGATCGGTCGTCGGGTCATGGCCCTGCAGGGTTATCGTGCCCGGTCCCGCCACGTATCCTTCCTTGCCCTGGCTTTGCAGGGATCGAGGCCGGACATCGAGAAAATCGCTGGTCAAATAACCGTTGATCCAGACGGCCGCATGGTTGCCGTCAACGACGATCGTTTTGGTGAACCATTCGCGGTCGCTTGAAACCACTTTGCGCGCCGGCTGGTTACCGTAGTTGCCGCCCGTGCCGAAATCCTTCGGCTTGGCGCGATCATCGCCTTCCCATTCATTGCGCACCTGCGATTCGTAGCCTTTCCAGAACACGCCGGCGGGGCTGCGGTAGAAAACGCCGCTGTTCAGATGGTCGCCGTTGGAGAAGATGTCGAGTTGCAGGCAGAAATCCTTGTAGGTTTCCGCTGTTTCTATCTGGCCGTTGCCGTTCTTGATGTTCAGCGCGCCGTCAACGACGTTGAACTCGGATTTTCGGCCTGGGATGATGTTCCAGCCGTCGAGATTCTTTCCGTTGAAAATCGGCTTCAAATTCAGCGGACGCAGTTTCATGCTCTCGACTTCGACTTTGCCGTCTCGGTAATAGAGGATGCCGATATAGCCGCGCGCGCGGCCGCCGCCCAAGACATTGCCTTCCTTGCCGTCAAGGGTGGCCGAGACATTCGGGCCGCTGGCCGTCACCTTTATTTCATGCCAGTCCGGCTTGGCGCCTTTGGGTTCGGCGATCGTAATCCAGTTTGACCCGTTTTCGCTCGGATGGCCTTCGAGTCCGGCGCGAAATGCGAGACCCGCCGAGCCGTCCGCTTCGACACGCATTCTTACAATGAGTTCGAAATCCGCAAACTGACTCGTTGTCGCAAGCCAACCGCCCGCGCCCGTGTCGCATACCAGATTACCGTCCGCGACAGACCAGTTTCCCTGCCCGAACAGGGTCCAGCCGAACAAGGTTTCCTTGTCGAACAGGTTGATCCATTCATCCGCTTTCGCATTCATTGAAAGGCATGCGGCCACCGCCAGCAGGATCGTGATCGTTCGTAACCCATTACGCATGTCGCCATTTCCTCCTTTGTTGGTCAGAAAAATTTCTTGAACCGGTAGAACAACAGGACGCCCGCGCCCGAGGCAAAAGACAACGCCATGATGGCCCACCACGCCCACGGATTGTCGTGTTCGAAAAACGGCAGCAACACGTTCATCGAGAATGCGCTGACGACAAAGGTGGGCGCCATGATCCCTATCGTGATGATGGTCAGCGTCTTCATGATGAGGTTGAGGTTGTTGCTGACGATCGACACGCGCGCATCCATCAGCCCCGACAAAACGTTCGAGTAGATTTCCGCAAGGCGGTAACACTGGTCGTTCTCGACGCCGATGTCGTCCAGAAACTCCATCTGTTCGGCGCCGAGTCCCAGTTTGCTGGCATTCATGCGAATTTTGGAAATCAGCACGCTGTTCGTGTGGATGGCGTTCAGATAATAGACCAGGCTCTTTTCAAGCGTGAAGAGATTGATCAAAAACCGGTTTTCCATCGAGGCGTTAATTTTGTCCTCGAGTTCGTCCGTCACCATATTGATTACGCGCAGATGCTCGAGGAAATGGAAAATGTGGCGGTAGAGCAACCTCAGCACGACGTCGAGCGGTGTTTGAACCGCCACGAAGGGCTTGCCCGCGAACACGGTGTCGTCCTCCGCTGCCACTACAATCAGCCGGTCCTGAAACAGAAACAGGCCCATCGAGGTGACGCGGAACATGAATTGATCTTTTGCGCAGTAATTACGCGGGCGCTTCATGATGAGCGCCGCATGATCCGGTTCAAATTCGAGGCGGGACAATTCGTCGGGGTCAAGGGCGGATGCCAGCGTGTGTTGGTCAATGCAGAGGTCCTCGACGAGGTGGCGTTTTTCGGCATCGTCGGGCGCAACATAACAGATGATGCAAGCATCGTCATCCTGCGTCTCGACAAGATGGCCGTTGGCCAGTTTGAATTTTTTCTGCATGGACACCACATTCCGCCGGTTGAGTACACATGGGAAAGAATCATACCAGAATTCCGCAGCGGTATGGAAACGAAAACTTCAGGCTTCAGGGAGTTGCGGAGTCCGGTGTTAGGGGTACGGCAACGGCTTTTTCATCGCGGATGAGCAGGATAATGTCCCGGCCCGTGGCCTTGTGCTTCGAGATGCTCAGGACCCTGTGCTTAGGGGGCGCAACGTACTTGCCCTTGTAGGATCGTGCCGCCTCGACATCATCGAACACCTCGATATTGATGTTGTCGTAGGCGGCATATTGTTCGTGCAGGGATTGCCCCAGTGCGATCAGATCTTCATCGGAACTACCGGGGGGCACCACGCCGATCATGCCTTTTAGCGAGGCGCCTTTCCTATTTTCGGTTTCCAATTCTTCCGGTGATCGCCCCCATTCCTCGATGACTTCAAACGCGAATGGCTTCGGTTCGGCGGATTTTTCGGGCATTGCCCTTGCCTCTGGAATCGGCGCGGATTGATTGTCGGCATCCGGTTTTTCCGGTTGCTTGTTGTCGGTTTCCTCTTGGTTCTCTGACGCTTTAGGAGACGGATACAATCCTTCCAGCAAAGCCCGATCAGGCATGGGGACCGGCGGCAGGGGCTGTCCGGTCATTCCGGACAACTCGCGCACTTCCCGCCGCAGGCGATCGTTTTCCGCGCGAAGCCGGGCCCATTCACCCCCGGCCAGCGAATCCACCATTTGTTGCAGGCGTAACACATCGGCCCGGAGCGCGCGCACTTCGTCGAGTAGCGCCGCTTGATTGTCCGGGGCGACATCCCGCGCGTCTTCCATCGCCGGTTCGGAACGCGACGGCGCCTGTGCGGGCTTTTCCTCCGTCCAGCCGTTTGTTGCGGCCAGAATGGCCATCCCGGCCGGAATCAAGAGGGTTCGTACGCGGTATCTCATACGATACAAACCGGCCGCCATCGCCGGCGTTTCCGAATGACTCAACATGTCCCGCCGTCCGATCGTTTCATTCGTTGTTCCACCGCTTTTCTTTTCCGAGTTCCGTGAACACATTCGACAGAACGGTTCATGGCTCCGAATTTCGATCCGGCATGGGCATTGGCCGATCATCCGAATTGAAATTCGGCGTTAGGTCTTCTATTGCGAGAAAAAGTCACATAATCGCTGGTGTGTGCGGCAATTGGAGACCATTGACACTCGAATAATGCCGTATTATAACCGATCGGGTCTTATATGCCGTAATTCCGGCCAATAATCGAATAGGGCGGATGGTTCCCCGGCATGAATAAATCGAGAATGGGTGCGTTGACTGGATGAACAGCAGCCGGTAGTATAGGCGCAGGTTCGGATTGCGGAAAACGGGTATGCCGCCCGTTTCTCAAGACGGTTTTCCGATGGTGGATGCAATGACATGGCATTGACTCCGGAACAACGCGACTGGTTGCGGCTGACGATGGTGCCGGGCGTCGGCACGACCCATTTTATTCAGTTGTTGTCGCGGTTTCACAATCCCGGCAATGTCCTGCGGGCGCCGCGCGGATCCGTTGAAGAGGTGGTGGGAAAATCGCTGGCGGAACGTATTGCGCAATATGCCGATTCGGTGGATGTGGACGCGCAGGAGCGGCAGATGGACGCGCTGGGCGTGAGGCTGCTTACGCTCGAAGACCCGGATTATCCCGTTCGCCTCGCGGAAATCTACGATCCGCCGTTGGTTTTGTTCGTGCGGGGCGATTTGCGAAGTTCCGATGAGCATTGCGTCGCCATAGTAGGAACGCGGCGCGCCACGCCCTATGGATTGCGCGTGGCGGAAAACCTTGGCCGCGACTTGGCCGCGCGCGGCATTACCGTCGTCAGCGGCCTGGCGAACGGGATTGATTCGGCGGCCCATCGCGGCGCAATCGAGGCGGGCGGGCGGACCATTGCCGTGCTGGGATGCGGGGTTGACGTGGTCTATCCGCCGCAAAACGCGGACCTGATGAAGCGAATTGCGGAACACGGCTGCGTCCTGTCGCAATTCGTGATGGGCATGAAACCGTCCGCGGGCCATTTCCCGTACCGCAATCGCATCATCAGCGGCTTGACGCTGGGCACGGTCGTGGTCGAGGCGCCGGCGAGCAGCGGGGCGCTCATCACGGCGCGGCAGGCCGCCGAACAAGGCCGCGAAGTGTTTGCCGTGCCGGGACCGATCGGTGTCCACACGAGCGAGGGACCACACGCCCTGATTCGCGACGGTGCAAAATTGGTGGAGACCGTCGAGGACATCCTGGTCGAACTGGAACTGCCCATGCAGGTCCGGCAGACACCGGCCACGCCGGCCGCGCAAATCCCCGAACCGGCCGGCGAACTCCCGCCGTTGAAGGCGCGGACGCCCGCTTCCGCGCCTGTGCCGCCGCCGCAACCCGTCACAAGCCCGGTCGAGAAAGATATTCTGGCGGCGTTGTCGCCGAACGGATCGTTTGTGGACGAAATCGCGGCCGCGTGCCGCATTTCCATCTCGGAAGCCTTAAGCACGCTGACGATGCTGGAGTTACGGGGGCTGGTGCGTCAATTCAGCGGCAAACGGTTTGCGCGCGCATGAACGCGGTTTTGTATGGCTTGGCCGAACGAATTAGACGAAACGAAGCGATCCCGCTGCCGGTGGCCGCGTTGCTAACCGCTGCGACTCCCATTGTCCGGGCGGGGATGTGGCTGCGTCGTCGTCGCCGAATTGTCCATGTGGATGCAAACGTGATCAGCGTGGGTAATCTGACGGCCGGCGGGACGGGCAAGACGCCGCTGGTCGTCGAACGCGCGCGGCGGGAACTGGCGCAAGGACGGAAAGTCGCCGTCTTGACGCGCGGATACGGCAGTGCGCCGGTAACAAATCCCGTTGCGGCCGATGAGAACGGCCCGGACGATCCCTTTGCGTTGATGGGAGACGAGGCGGCGCTTCTGATCCAAAAAATCCCGGGAATTGTCGTTGTAAAATGTGTGGATCGCGTTGCTGCGGCGAACGCGGCCGTCGAACGCCATGGATGCGACACGCTGATCCTGGAGGATGGCTTCCAATATGTCCGGCTGGCGCGCAACGAGGATATCGTGGTGATTGACGCGCGCAATCCGTTTGGCAATGGCCGCCTGATACCGCGCGGTATATTGCGCGAACCGATGGCAGCCTTGCGTCGCGCCACGCATGTCGTGGTGACGCGATGCGATCAGGCGTCCAACCTGGAGAGTCTGTGTGCCCAAATTCGCACAATCTGTCCGAACATTCCGGTTCGAACGACGCGCCATGCGCCGGCGCATTGCCGGCGAGTCGGCGACGGCAAGACGTTTCCCCTTGACATGCTGCGTGAAGGGCCCATCCGGGCGGCCTGCGCCATTGGCGCGCCGGAAGCGTTTTTCGACACGCTCGCATCGCTTGGCGCGACCGTGACGGAGCGTCTTGCGTTTCCCGATCATGCGGGGATTCCCGAATCGGCGTTGGACGGGCCGCTGCCGGTCGTGGTAACTGAAAAGGATGCCGTCCGCATGAGGCGGGCGCCGGATCATGTGTTTGCCCTTTCCATCGAATTGGAGGATTGGCCGCTATCATGAACTCGCGCATGGTTACGGTGGGGATGATCGTACTGCTTTTTGCTGCGGGAGCAGCCGTGATTTTTTGGGGAACCCGCGAACCGGCGCCGTTGCCGCCCGCGCCCGTTGTGATCAAGCCCGCCGAAACCGCCGAGACAAAGGTCCCTGCGGTATCCCCGCCGCCTCCCGCGCAGACCGCCGGTAAACGCCCCGTTCTTCCGCGAGAAACGCCCCGGATGCTCAAAGAGGTTCCTGCCGTGGAGGGAATGGTTTCCAATCGGACCGGCGCGCTCATCGCGGGCGCATCCATCCACATGGGAACGGCCGAATCGCCTGAAATCGCCCGAACAGGTCCGGATGGACGTTTTACGTTGGGCGAGGCCCCTGAAGCGGGGTGCAAACTGACGATTACGCATCCGGACTATCTGCCGCGCACGGTGGCCTTCACGCCCGGCCCCAAAAAACCGGCGCAACTCGCCATTACGCTGAGCGCGGGAGGCGAAATTACGGGAACCGTCCTGCGGGGCGGACGCCCGGAACCCCATGCGCGTCTCTATCTCGATGGCGTCGAACGGACGCAAACCGACGCGGAAGGCCGGTATGCGATCAGCGGCTTGGTGTCCGGTTCGTTTTTGCTTCATCTTGAACTGGCTGACAGCGTTTCCGAGGGCGCGCCGCCGCCCGCGCCCTGGTTTTCACGGAATGTCGAGGTCGTCGAGGACGAGCCGTCCACCGCCGATTTTCACCTTCCCGCTTGCGACGGGATTGTGGAAGGATTCGTGTTTTTCGAGGGACGCCCGCTGGCCCAAGCAGGCATTGGGGTACAGGTGGCATGCAACCTTGGCAACTACAATGTCAGTGTGGAAACTGCCGCGGATGGCAGTTATCACGTGGCCGGTTTACCCGACGGTTCGGCAACGGTTCAGGCTTCCGTCCAACTTGCGAACGGCGTGGCGCGTTACAAGTCCGCCCGGTTCGAGCTGCAAGCGCATGAAACTGTCCGTCAGGATTTCGACTTTCCCATGGCCGGAAGGGTACAGGGCGAGGTGCGCGGATTGCACGAGGGTGAACAGGCCAGTGTACTCGCGTTGCGCGGAGCGCCGCAGTCCCTTTCCGCCATGACGGCCGAACAGATGTTGAAACTGCACGAATTTGTCGTGGCCAATGAGGAAGTGGCCTCCGACGGGTCGTTTGCGTTCGAGGCGATCGATCCCGGCGACTATGTGTTCATGGTGACCGCCGGGCAGCCGGGCAGCGCCGAATTTCGCTCCGGATACCAGCCGGCCAACGTCGTAGCCGGCGCCGATGTCTCGGTGCGAATCATTTTGCGATAAGCGTAGACGGAAAAGTGGTATAATTCAATGGGCAGGTTTGTGGTTGATCGAATTTCCGGGAGGAAATGAGACGATGTCTGTGACGGTTGGCATGTTGTTCGTGGCCGGTTTGAGTCTTTTCGTGAGTGGATCCGCTTCCCCTCCCCCGGTTCCCGAGATTATCGGCCATGTAATCAAGGCAACGATTCCCGATAGACCTTATTCAGTCACAATCGAGCAAACGATGACCCGCCAGGGAAAACCGCCCGTCAAGACCCGGTTTGACGCCAAATGGAACGCCGAGAAAGGCCTGGTCATACAGCCGGATTCCGTGAAGGTAATCGCGCCGTCCGAAACGCCGGAAGAAACCGGTTCCGATGTCCAGATGGGCATAGATGTCGCCAAATATTTGCGCGACATGCTGAAATGGCCGGATGTAACGGTTGCCGAAGATTCCAAAGACGGGAAGTCTTGCTGGCGTTTAAGCGGCACAGATCCGCGCGGGCCGGCGTGCCGGCTTTGGGTTGACGCGGACCGTTGGTGTGTGACTCATCTGGCCTTGGATATTCAGGGAAAACGTTTCGCGGAAGCCGTATTCGAGTACCGGCGCGTGAATTCGATAGCGCCGGCCACGGATGGGCAGACCGAAGGATATTGGCTGTTTTCAACCGTAACCGTTCATCATGCCCTTGATGGCACGCGCATTATGCAGGAGTTTGCAGAATACGTGTTTGAAAAACCCTGAGTTTTACGGGATGTCCGAAGTGCGGGAAGGAAAGGCATTATGGGTAATCGGCGTGTAAAGGCGGGATTGTTGGTATTGGCCCTTGCGATATCCGGGGCGTTTTCGTCGGACGCCATTCAACTGACCCAAGCCCATGATCCCCTGCTGCTCAACGTGGGCTTTTCAGGCTGGAGTTACGACACGGGTTGGATGGGCGCGGGTAGTTCCGTGGCGGCGTATATCCGGCTTTGGGCCGGCGTGGGGGGGACGGTGCTGAATTTCAGTGCGTCCGGCGCGGGCAAGTTTCTGCATCCGGTCGCGGTGGATACCGGTTCACTGTGGTTCGAAGGGACCACCGGTTCGGCATCGCAGGACATCGGCATCGAGTTTCATGGCCAGTACAAGATTGTCGTTTTCGGGCAGGAATTTATCGGGAATTTGCCGTATGTGCCGAATACGGATATCCGCCTTTCCGATTCGGAGTCGTTTACGCCCTATCTGCCCGCCGAGAATATCGTTCTTACGGATACAATCCAAAACGTGCCGCTGTATGTTTATCCGGTGGGGGTGGCGGGCGTGTTTTCCGCGAACATCGGCGTCAGTGTGACAGCGGGGGATCGCATCGAAATCGATCCCAAGACCTTGAATACGGACAAGGGGACGTTTACCGTGGACGGGCAGCAGATTGATGTGTCCGCGCCCTATTCGACGGTGACGGTTAGCGATATTCATGAGATGATTGGAATCAATCCCACGATGACTATCCGTCCGAATGCCGTGGTAGGGATAACGGTCGGTCCGTTCACATACAACATAGACATTCCGACGTACACCTTCAGCGTGCCGCTTGCCGGTCTGTTGCAACCCGAATATCCGACCACGCCGTCGCGCAGCCTGACCTTCAATCTCCCGCCTGTCATTCAGTCGTTTTCCATCAACAACGATGCGCCGCTTACCATGGGCCGCATGGTCAACCTGATTAGCTCGGTATCGAACGGTCCCTTGCAATGGATGGCCAGCGAGAATCCTGATTTTACGGACGCGGTTTGGCAACCCTATACGTGGCAGGCCTCTTTTATGTTGCAACCCGTTGACGGCGACCGGACGGTTTATTTCCGTGTCCGCAATGCCAATGGCGTCTCGGAGACGGCAAGCGACTCGATCCGGATGGATCGTACGCCGCCAACTGTCGTTCCGCTCATCACGTCGGATACGACGCCGCCCTTGAACGGAACCGTGCTCTTTTCGACGGCCACGGTATCCGTTTCCGTCGGCGGGCAGGTGCGCAGCGCCGTGAACGACGGCTTGGGGAATTGGACGCTGGCGGACAATTCGCTTGCGCCGGTGGCGCAGGGCATCCATGAGGTGACTGTAACCGTCACCGATGCGATCGGCAATTCGCTGGTGGATGCCACTGTGAACGAATTGACGATTGACACGACGCCGCCGGGGGTCACGGTCAATTATTTGCGCACGAACAATCATACGCCGCGATTGACCGGAACCGTTTCGGACAACATGGGGATTCTATCGGTGGCCGTGAGCGTCGGCGGCCATACTTACCCGGCCACTATCGTGGCCGGCGCATGGACCGCCGATGTCGCCGATTTCCTTCCGGACGGCATTTATACCGTCCAGGCGCTTGCGACGGATATCGCCTACAATACCACGCAGGGCACGAACGAATTGCGGATTGATTCCAGCGCGATCGGCGTTACGGTGGATGCGTTGGTCACGAATGATACGACGCCCCCGCTTTCCGGAACGGTTGACGATCCCGAAGCCACCGTGACGGTTACGGTCGCGAGTGCGACTTATCCGGCCGCGAATCACGGCAACGGGACATGGTCGGTGCCGGATAACACGATTACGCCTCTGGCCGACGGGACGTACAACGTGGCGGCGGCCGCGTCGAATCCCTACGGTCAGAGCGGGGCCGACGGCACCACGAACGAGTTGCGAATAGACAGCACGCCGCCGACCGTTACGGTCTCGGCGCTTCTGACGAACGACACGACGCCGCGACTGGCGGGCACGGTCGTGGACGCCTCGCCGACCAGCGTCGAAGTGGTGGTGGCGGGCCAGAATCTGACCGCGACGATCAACGGCACGGCGTGGACGGCGGATGTGCTTGTGCCGCTTGCGGACGGCACATACAACGTACTGGCGACAGCGACCGATGAACTGGGCAACACCGGCGCCGACACATCGAACAAGGAACTGAAGATTGACACGGTGGCGCCGGAAGTCACGGTGGACGCGCTGACCACAAACGATCAGACGCCTCCGTTGTCCGGCACGGTCAACGATTCGGGCGCGACGATCTGGGTTACCGTGGGAACGCAAACGTTCAAGGCCACCAATCTATATGGGGAGAACCGCTGGATACTGGCGGACAATACGCTGGCCACGCAAAGCGAAGGTTCGCATGAAGTCGAAGTCACGGCCATCGATCCGGCGGGGAATGCGGGATACGACGCGACTCATTACGAACTGCTCATAGACACGGTTGCGCCGACGGCGGAGATTTCCGTGATTCCGGCCAGCCCAACGGGCTTGGACGCGATTCAATTCCGGGTCGTCTTCAGCGAACCGGTTGCGCCCACGTTCACGCAACCGTCGGCGGCGGGATCGCTGGCCGCGGGTGCGTCCGTGGATATCGGCGGGGCCGATCCCGAGTACGTGGTGACGGTGTTTCCGCAAAATCCCGATGCGGACGGCACGATAGGCATAGTCATCGCTTCGGGCGCGGTGCGGGATCCGGCGGGCAATTATTATGCGGGCGGCGCTTCATCGCTTTGCGCCGTGCAGAACTGGTGCGGTTTTACGACGCAACCGCAAAACCGTCGTTTGTATTTCGGCGATTCCTGCACCTTTACCGCCCTTGCGGGGTGCGGCACGGGCGCAAATCTATCTTATCAGTGGAAATGGGACAACGGCGCCAAGGCGGTCCAGGATGGACCGGCAACGTCTTCGTGGACCCTGTTTCCCGTTACCCCGGGCCATCGGGGCGAATACTGGTGTGTGGCCCGCTACGACACCGAGGATTATGCGACTGAACGCGCCACGCTCGATGTACGGGATCATCTTGTCATTACGATGCAGCCGCAGGGCGCCACGATGGACGCGGGCGGTTCGTATACATTTTCCGTTACGACGGAGGGCGGCTACGCGCCCCTGCGGTATGTCTGGAAACGCAATGGAATTCCGGTTCCCGGCGGCACGGGCGCCTCGCTCGAACTAACACCGCTCGGCGCCGAACATTCCGGCGTGTATTCGGTGGAAGTTTCCGACGACCATCTCGATGTCCAAGTGAGTTCGTCGGCGACGCTTCAGGTAAATCTTCCCGTTCCCGGCCCGGCGCGGCCTTGGATCATTTCAGCGGCTCTTGCATGCGTCATGGCGGGGGTTTGGGCGCTTCGGCGCGGACGCGGCCTGCGCCGCCCGCGAGCATGATGACTGATGCGTGAAGCGACCGGGGCCGTTCACCGGATACTTTCGGAAACGCGGCGTGAAATTGCGAAGGTCATCATCGGACAGGGCGAGGTTGTGGATCGCGCCCTGATCGCGATATTCGCGGGACGCCATGCGTTGATTGAAGGTGTGCCGGGCGTGGCCAAAACATTGCTCGTGCGGACGCTGGCCCAGTTGCTCGGCTGCCCGTTTCAGCGGATTCAATTCACGCCGGACCTTTCGCCGGCGGACATTGTCGGGACCAACGCGTTCAATCCCCGGACGAGCGAGTTTACGCTGATACACGGACCCATCTTTACGACCTTTCTTCTCGCCGACGAGATCAACCGCGCTCCGGCAAAAACACAGTCGGCGCTGCTCCAAGCCATGCAGGAGCGCCAAGTCACCATTGACCGCCAAACCTATGCCCTGTCTCCCAATTTCACCGTATTCGCGACCCAGAATCCGATCGAATCCGAGGGGACATACCCGCTACCTGAAGCGCAAAAAGACCGGTTCCTGATCAAAATCCACATGGGTTATCCCAACGAAGACGACGAGCGCATGCTCGCGGAGCGCACGCTGACGAAAAATGCGCCCGAGGCCTTGCTTGAACGCGGGGAGGTTCAACCTGTCCTGACATCGGATCGCTTGGCGGAATTGCGCGAGTCCTTGGGGGCCATTGAGGTGTGCCCGGAAATCGTCCGGTACGCGGTGGCGCTTGTGCGCCTGACGCGCAACCACGCGGCGATCAGCGTGGGCGCCGGACCGCGTGCGACGCAGGCGCTGTTGTTGTCTAGCCGCGTGCATGCCGCCCTCCATGGACGGGGCCATGTCGTTCCCAGCGATATCAGGGCCATGGCGATGGCCTGTCTCGAACATCGCCTGATCCTGAAACCGGATTTCGTGGCCAAGGGTCTGACCTGCGCCGAAGCCGTCAACCACGTCCTTCAGAGCGTGCCCGCGCCCACGGTGAAAAGCGAAGAGTAACGCTTCAAGGCGGGACGGGAATCGTCATTGAAATGGGAGTATGAAATGGACACGTTGTTTCGCTGCGTAAAAGGCGGATTCCATCGGGAAGAACTCAAACTGTACCTAACGGCGGTATCCGTTTATTTCTGGGGATTGATTTTCCTGGCGTGGCTCAGTTTTCCCGCCGATCACAAGTTTTCGATCATGACGCACACCTTCAGTTTTCTGGGGAGTTTCGAGGCCAAACACAATCCGCAATGGTGGTGGATCTTTTCGATTGCGATGGTGTCGTGGGGGATTTTGATGGTCCCGCTGGTCTTTTACTACCATCGCCGCTTTGTCGCCATTTCACGGGGAGGCGCCGTTACGGGCACTCTTCTACTGCTGCTGGGATGCGCCGGCATCAGCATGGTCGGAATCTTTCCCGATGCCAGCCCCGTGCTTTTCGGGTCGGTGCGCTGGACGGATATCCATGAAAAAGCCGCGCTGATGGTGGCGGCCGGATTCATCTTCGGATTGTCCTGCCACGGCGTTTTGTTGCTGAAAGATCGCTTCTTCATGGCAAACAATCCGCACGGTCTGCGATTCGATCACGGAAAACTGTTCTGGCCGTATTTAATGTGGTCTTCGGTGCTGGCGGTATCCGCGTATTTTCTCATCCGCTGGGAGTTCGTGTATCCGCAATGGAAGGCGGCGGCCATGGCGGAAGGACGGGATATCGGCAGTTCGTGGAGCGCGTCGTTGGGCACCCGGTATTCCTTTCCCCTTTGGGAACAGGCCATGATCTACACGCTTTACATTTTCTTGGTCTGGTTTGCCCTTGTATTGCCGGCGAATTCCGTTCCAACCTCGTCAAGCCCTGGATCCTCGCCGGCGCGAGCGCGGACGGCTGCTGCGCGCGGAGCGTCCCGCCGCGAAGGCAAATCGTGACGGTGAAGTGCGGCAAGCCGGACAACATGGGCCGGACACATAGCCTGTCTTACGATATCTCGGCCACGTTTTCGACTATCGTGTGATAGTCATGCGCGCTCAGCACCGTATCGTACAAACCGATATCCTCGCCTTCGTGCTTGTTGATCCCGGTGTAACTCAAACTGGAATCCTCATAGCGTTTGGTGTTCAATTTGCGGGTGGGTGAAATAAAAACGGCCGCCAACCCGAAGGCTGGCGGCCGTTTTGGCCGCGTTTTGTCCTAGCTGCGTTTGCGCAGGCGCGCGACGGCGGCGCAGAGGCAAGCGCCCATCAGCGCGGCGATGCCGAATGCGCCGGTTGCCGGCAGCGCCGGTTCGGGCATAACGGAAACTTCAGCCTCTTCGCTGACGACGAATTCAGAGCCACACGTCACCGTGACGCGATAGATGCCGGCGTCTTCCGGAGTGGCGGCGAGACGCGCGAGCGCGCCCGAATTCTCGCCGGAAATGGGCTGGCCGTCCTTGGTCCATGTGAACGTGTAGTCGGTCGAGACGCCGCCGCTCGCCAGCACGCTCAGGGAGAACGGTTTGCCCACTTGCACCGACACGTTGTCCGGCTGTTTCACGATCGTCAGCGGGCCGCCCGGCGATGCCGTGCCGGTCAGGGTCAGGCGGGCGGTAACCGACGTCAGCGTCGATCCGGCCTGGCTCTTGGTGAAAGCCAGTTGATCGCGGATGACGCAATAGTAAAGCCCTTGGCTGGGAGCTTGGGCGTTGGCGATCGTGAGCGTTGGGCCTGTGCCGACCACCGGATCCGTTCCAGTGGCGTATTTCCTGAACCACTGGTAATCAAGTTCGGGCGCGCCTCCAATGACGTTGACCGAGAAGGAGTAATCCGAACCCACAGGACCCGTCTGGTGGGCAGGCTGGCCTTCGGCCTTGAGCAGGGGCGGCCGGTATACTTTCAATTCAACCGGATCGGACGTATAGACGCCCGTGGGGCTGGCATAGGTGGGTTTCAATTGGTAAAGCGGACCGTCGCCGGTTCCGACGTCGCGGACCTTGACCGTGTATACACCGGTGTCGGAGAGCGCCAACGGGCTGAGGTTGTACGTCGGCGAATTCACCGGTAGCAGCAATCCGTCGCGGAACCATTGATAGGTGATGGGTCCCACGCCGCCGGAAACCGTCACGGAAAGTTCCGGCGTGTGGGGATCGCCCTTATGGAACACTCCGCCCTGCGGGGGCGTGACTATGGTAAGGGGATTTCCCACCAACAGCGGGGCCGGCACCGATGAGACGATCTGGCTGCCGTCCGTTATCGTTGCGAAGTAATAGCCCGCTTCATCGCCGGTGTTGATGTCCACGGTGAGCGTTGAGAGGAACACAACACCGTCCACATAGGACATATCGCGCGGAGGCGCCACCGATACCGCGCCATTGCCGGCCGCATCCACGGCGCGGAACCATTCGCAGATCAGCGGCTGACCCGGTTCGCCGCCGCTTGCCAACACTTCGAAGGTCTTCGGATCACCGCCTATCAGGCGGCCGCCGCCTACCGGCTGGTCCGCCTCGTTGATGATGATCGGCGTGTTGGTGACCGTGACAACGGTCTTCGGCGTAAAGGCGTACCCTTGCGCGACGCAATTGTCGCTGATCACGCAGTGGTATTCGCCCGAGTCGCCGGGCACGGGATCCATCTGGGCATTTTCAATCACCAGGCGCTGGGTGACGGCCGTGGGATTGACGGCTTCGGAAATCGCCACGTTGTCCTTGTACCACTGGTAAGTGTACTGGGCGAAATACTCCGTGTCGGGGATTACGAAGGGTTCGGGATTCGCCACGTTGCCGCCCGCGGGCCGTACCGACAGCGTTATCGTGCCGCCCAGCAGAACCGACATGTACTGGTTTGGCTGGGTGTAGTAATACAGCACACGAAGCCGTGCCGAGGGGGAATATTCGGAATACGACGCCGAACCGCCCGGATAGGTGAGCGTGTTGGTGACCTTGCAGCGGTACTGGGCCGGATCGGTTGTGTTGTTGGCCGCAGACTTGCTGTAGGTCAGGCCCGTGGCGCCCAACAAGTCGGACCAGCCGGCGCCGTTGTTCCGCTGCCATTGATACGACAGCGTGCCCTGCGAAACCGATGCATTTACCGAGAAGGAAAATGGATCGTTGAGCCGGACACAGCGGTCCTGGGGTTGACCCGGCGCGAACGAGATGATCGGCGCGGGCACATCCACGGTGTACATGGATGATTCCTTCATGCCCGTGCCGCAACCGGTCTCCACCGAGAACTTGTAATAGCGGAAGCGCAGGAAGTCAACGTCAATGCCGAACGTGTACTGTCCATTGCCTGTGTTGTACGAACCGCTGACGCTGTTGGTGATTTCCGTCCATGGATCGGTGGGGGTGTTTCGCTGATAGGCGCGGAAGCGGTAATTGTCCGCTCCAGTGCGGGTGTGATCCACGTCAATCACAAAATTCATCGTGCCGAGGAAGGTCGGCGAGGCCGGTTGGGCCGGCCAACTTTGGATGATGATTTCCGGAAAGTCGGCGGCTTCGGCCTCGAACCATTTCCCGCGGTTGGGACTCGCGGCGAACGAGGCGCGGTTGGTCGTGCCGTCGCCGTTCAAATCGCCGGTGGACGCCAGGCGGGCCGTCTGGCACGGATACGTGCCGCATTGGAAGTTGGAGATGGCGTCGTTGAGCGCGGCGCACATGTCCGAACCGTAGATGGTCACACGGCCCTTTACGAGCGTGCCCGGCTTGTTGATGTCCACGTTGATGACCTGGTTGGTGCAGCCGGTCATCATGTAGTAGGCTTTTGCATCGCCGAGGCTCGGCCCTTGCGCTGCCTTTGCTTCCGCGAAGAGGTCCATCAACTCCGCCTCGGTCATGTTCTTTTCCATCGCCTTTTTGCCGATGCCTTCCAGCAGTTTCGGGATGAGGTTCTGGACCACGCCCAGGCAGAGGTTGCCGAAGAGGCCGCGGTACCAGTTGATGGTCCGTTCGTCACCGATCGTCATACAGACGGCGGCCAGATTCTGCATGCAGTCTTCCAAGTCGTAAATGACCGGAGCGCCCGTCGAGTCGTAGATCTGCGGATTGCGCGGATCCAGCGCCTCGCGCAGGATACCGTCATCGCCCGGAGGGAACTTGTTCGACCACAGGCTCGGGATGTCCACGGGGAAGCCCATCAGGAAATTGGTCATGCCCGTCGAAACCGCCGGCACCAGTAGATCGATGTTACTCAGTTCGAATCCGGATACGCTGACGCGGTCAATGTGCACATAGAGATTCTGAATCGTCAATTCGACGTTTCGCACCTGGTTTTTGGACAGGTTGAACGCCGATTTGATGTTCGGAATGATGCTCGGATTGATCGAGTTCAGGGGCGGAGTGCAGGTTGCGTCGGTGTTGACCAGCGTTTCGACCATCGAGAAATGATCCACGGTCACGATACCGTTGCCGCCGTGAATGGCCAAGGTCAAATCGTATCCGATGAACCCCGGCTGGCCCTGCACGCGTTGATAGACCGGGGAGCTGCCGGCGCTCCACGTGTCAACGCCGTTCGTCGTGAACAGGGTGGACAAGTCCGCTTTGAAATCGAGCAGCAATTTGTCGAAATCGGGCGCTCCCTGCGCTTGGGCGTGTCCCGCGGCCAGCAGAAGGCCCATGGCCAGCAGCATCAGCGCACGGTGGCGCCATTTTGCCCGCCGTCCGAGCGCCCATGCCGCCATGCCGGCGACCAATGCGACGAGAATCCCGATGCCCCAACGCGTCGTCGCGGGCACTTCGCTGCCGAACGACAAAAGCGCCGAAGAGGAAACCGTGCCGCCGATGAAACTCACTTCGACGGAATACCGTCCGGCATCGGCCGCCGTCAACGGTCCGGCGATGTAACTGGGCGCATTGGGCGCGTCCGGAATGACCACATCGTCTTTCTTCCATGTGTATCGCACGTCCAATCCTCCTGTGGACTCCAAGGTGAACGTATGCGTCAATCCTATGATGGCGTTCGGAACGTCTTCCAAGCCTTTAAGAATGACAAAGGGCGCCGCCACGCGTCCCTTGGCCTCGCGGGACATGAGTTCGGAGAGCACCGTTTCGCCGTTCATGTCGCGCACGCGGCATTGGAAAAGTTCCTCGCCGGCCGTCGGTTCGGACAAGGTGAGCACGTTCGTTGTGGCGCCCGGAATCGGAATAAGCGATTTTCCTATCGGTGAAACCCTGAACCACTGGTAATCAACCGTGCCGCGCGCGTCCGACGTGACGACTTCCATCGTCAGGTCGTTAGCCGTCGTGTCCGTATAGGCGAAGACGTCTTCGGGTTCGCGCGCGATGGCAAACGGCAACAACGACAATTGGGCCACGTCGGAGTACATGGAACTGCCGAGTGGTTCCGTGATTAGCACCCGATAGTAGCCCGCGGTAGCTGCGCTTGCCGTCAACATGTATTTGGGTCCGTTGGGGGGCGGCGGGTTTGGAACAACCCATGTGCCGCTTTCCAAGGGGCCGGTGTTGAACTCCCACTGATAATCCAAGTCTCGAAGGCCGACGGGCGTGTCCACCGCCAGAAGGAACGGTTCGCCGACGCGCAGTTCCTGGCTTTGGGGTTGCATCCGGATTGAAAGTGTTTCGAAAACGCTGACATCGAAACTGTTCGTGGCAACGCTTGGCGCCGCCGAGCACCCCTCTTCCACACCGTCATGAAGGACGCAGCGGTAGGTGCCGCTGTCGGCCAGTTGCGCGTTTACAAGCCGCAATTGATTGTCCTCGATTACGAAGTTGCCCGGATTGCCCGCCAGGTTTTCCCATGTTTCGCTTACCGGATTGAGGCGTTGCCATTCATAGTTGAATGTTCCGAAGCCGGTGTAGGCGCTGGCGTTGCCGCCGGTACCCGTCACAATTACCGGATCGGAATCCGCGCCCACCCGGATATTGATGGGGGCCATTTCCGACGTGACGACGATGGGAATGTTCGTGTACGTAAGAATGGCAGGGCCCACCAAGGCTTGCTGGGTGTTGTCCGTTATGATGCAGCGATAACGTTCGGGAGCGGGCGGAAGCACGCAGCCGATATAGAACTGGATCTGATAGGTGTTCGAATTGGGCCCCATGTAATTTTCCCAATTGCCGGTCAGGGAATTGAATATTTGCCACTGATAAGCGGGGGGACCATCGCTCTTGCTTACGAAGACGGTCAGCGATACCGTGGTGTTCGGCGTCACCGGCCGCGATTGAAGGGCGGACACCTCCAGATTTCCACCGAGCGCCACGTTGGTCACATTGCTGGCCACCGTCGTGGTGAAGATGCTGCCTTCGGACATGCTTCCCGGAACCGTGGAGCCGGGCTCGGGAGGAATCAACTCGGCGCTGCTGTTGTCGCCGACCCGAATGACGACTTCTTCGGCGACGCCCGGTCCATGGTTGCGAATGTAAATCTGATCATATCCGTCATAGACGCCCGACATACGGATCAACTCGACTTTGCGGGTGTGGGGGAATTGCCCGACCACTTCGTCCCGGTTCCAGAAACCGCCCTCGACGTCGTTGAGATACCCTTCCGTCGCGGCCTTGGGATACGGGATGCCCGGATTGTTGCGCAATTCGCCGATAATCGGGTGCGATGTGTCATTGTCGAATGAATTGAGGCCTTTAATGGCGGTTGGATTCGTCGTTGTGCCTTTGTTGATGGAAATGTTGGCAAACGACGGGTTGTTGTCAATCAACAATTGCTGCGACATGTTCGATATGCGGCTGAAGAAACCGTTGCGCCGCGGCGCTGTCGCGCCGTTGACGTTGTCACAGACGACCGTGGTATCGCTGTTCACGAAAATGATCGAACCTTGCAGTTTGATCATGCCCGGCAGGCCGATGCCGCCTTGGGCGCCGTCACCGCCGGTGCCGCCGGCGCCGCCGGCGCCGCCGTCGCCGCCCCGTCCGCCGTTTCCGCCGTTTCCGCCCTTGCCGAGCAGGCCGGCCATTTCAGATCCCAAGGCGCTTGCGACAAGGGACGGCAATTGGGTCGTGCCGCCGGCGCCGCCGGTACCGCCATCCCTTCCAGGAACAGCGGCTTGGCCGGGTGTGCCCGGGTTGCCGGCGCTGCCGGTCGTGGGACCGGTCGCCGAAACGTCGAAGGTCGGCGTTCCCACAATGCGCAGATTGCCTCGTGCGGCCAAAATGAACGAGCCACCGCCGGCGCCGCCATAACCACCGCTGCCGCCGCTGCCGCCCGTTCCGCCCGTTCCGCCGCTGCCGCCGGCGCCGCCGCCGCCACCTTGGCTGGCGTTGCCGCCCGCCGTGGACTGGCCGCCGCCAAGTCCGCGATACGCGCCGGATCCCGCGCCGCCGGACCCGCCGGATGCGTTGCCAAAGGTGCCCGCGGATTGGCCGTTTCCGCCATTGCTGGCTGCAACGCCAGGAGCGCCGCCGGACGCGCCGCCGCCGGACGCGCCGCCGCCGCCGCCGGACCCGGAAATGGAACCCGCGCCGATGATACTTAAAATGGCGTCAATACCCCAGCCCAGCCAACCGCTGCCGCCTACATCGGATCCCGCGCCGCCGCCGCCGCCGCCGCCGCCGGACCCGCCGCCGCCGCCGCCGCCGCCCGCGCCACCGCCGCCGCCCGCGCCGCCGCCGCCGCCGCCGCCACCCGCGCCGGCGACCAGATTAAGCGTGTTTGCCAGCGTCGTATTGCTATATTCTGCAGTGCCGCCGGGGTTGCCCGGTTGGCCGAGGCCGCCATCGTTGCCGGGGCCGCCCGAATTGCCGGAATTGCTGGTCCCGCTTGCGCCGCCCACACCCACCTTGACCCAAATGGGAATATTGATTGTGCCAAAAATGCCCAGATCAACCGGTACTTTGATATCCACACGGTTGCCGATTGTGCCGCCGATGGCGCTGGAAGTCTGAGCGCCGCCGGTACCGCGCGTGCCGCCGTCAAGACCATCGCCACGCAATCCTCCGCTGCCGCCCGCGCCGGGAAGGGTGCCCCCGAAACCGGCAACGCCCGAACTGCCGTTGCCGCCGTTGTACAAACCGGGATAACCGGCCGAACCCGGATTCCCGTCCGTGCCGGCGCTTCCCCGGCCGCCCGGGCCGCCGGTGCTGTTTCCGCCGGCATCATCCCCGCCGCCACCGCCGCCGCCACCGGACCCGCCGACGCCACCGACACCGCCCGCGCCGCCCGCGCCGCCTGCACTGCCGCTGCCGCCGCTGCCGCCCGAGCCGCCACCGAGATTTCCGGCCGGCACCAACACGGAAGCGCCCCAAACCATGTCATTGGCCGACACAATGGATAGTGGTCGGCTGCCGGCAACTGTTACCGTGACACCGTCGGGCACATCGATATAATCAAAGTAAAACACGGCAACCTCGCCCATGCCGTAATCTTGGGCGACGCCGGTATAGGTCGTTGTGCCGTTGACGGTCAAGGTGGGCGCTATGCCGGTGCTTCGCGTGTTGATGGACACGCTGTTGCCCGGCGCAAGCACCAGCGTGCCCAAACTGGGAACGCCGGGATTTCGGTACAGATCGTCGAGCGTTGCGCCATGGGCAAATCCCATGCACGCGACCATGGCCAGGATGAACGCAGCCCTTGCGCCCCACCCCACGCCCGATCGCACCGTTGTGTTTGATTTGGCGAACGAGATCTTCATGGTTCCAATTCTCCCTTCAGACCACTACACTATGCCTCAATTCAGCCGGCACGGCCGGCCTTTTTCCCAACTGTTTAGTTATTTTATCCGGACGCTTTTTCCGCCCTGGAAAACCGTAAACCCCAACACCCCATTTCTCAGGTATGCACTTTCGGCTGGAAATGAGCGTCGAACACTTTAAACTGCCGCGGATTTCTCCTCGCATGGCCCTACCCACACTCTCTCTTATCTAATCGTACACCAAAGCGGGGGAATTGTCAAGCCAATTGCCGATTTCCGCCAAAGCGGCTTGACCGTTGGAAAAAAGGCGGGCGTGGCAATGCGTTTTCATTCCATTTCCACTCAAAATGAGAAGGGATTCGGCAACCAATTTTCTAGGGTGATAAAATGCTTGACAGAAACCGGTGACCTGAGTTAGTATGTCATCAGACCCGGATGGTCGAATGGTGTAAAATGTCGTATTCGGCATTTGGGCCAAAAAGCGAGGAGTGGAGGCTAAATTGGTTTGTAGCCATCGCTAAGGTCTGATTGACGCCGTGAGGAGATAACTCGTACCAGCGGGAGAATGGGTTATAGCGTGTGAGGCCGGGCAAGGCCGCGCGCGTGGATGTGCTGATTTAGGCATTAGGAAGTGCTGGATTCGTTTTCTGCAACAGGAGAGGATTGAGGCATGAAACACTATCGGCGAATTGAACGAGTGGACGGATATGTCCGCGCAGGTGTCGCGCTGGTCGCGCTGGCGGCATTGTCCGTCGCATTATTGTCGAATGCTGCGTATGCAGACATCTATGACAGTAATGGCGCATTGGGCGATCTCGTGTTGACCACGGGCACCTTGACCATCAACACCGGCGATGGGGTCGCGTTGCCCACGATGTCGGGCGCGGTCACGAAAACGGGTGAAATAGACACCAGCGCCGGAGCGCCCGGCGTGGCGGTCTTTCGGTTCGCCAATGTCAATGTGACTAACGGCGTGACCATTGTAACCCAAGGCAGCCTGCCCTGTTCGATTGTCGCCAGCGGCGACATGTACTGGGGCGCCAGCTTCAGCGCATCCGCTGTTGGCGCTTCGCCGCGTCTTGGCGGCGGCGCGGGCGGTAAAGGCGGCGATGGCGGCGCGGGCGGCGCGGGCGGCAAGGGCGGTCGTGGCGGCCGTGGCGGCGACGGCGGCGTAGGCGGTTCCGGCGGCACCAAACTCGATGGCGCCAGCGGCAGAGGTGCTGACGGCGGCATTGGCCAACAAGGTGAGTATGCGCCCAACGACGATATCGAAGGTCCCACAAAGGGCGGAACGGGCGCGAGCGGTTCGGCCGGCGAGGTTGGCCAAGTTGGTTTTGGCGGTGACGGGAATGGGGGTGTCGGTGGCGCGGCTGGTAATAACTTGAATGGTTCCGCAGGCGGTCAAGGCGGCGGTAAAGGCGATGGCGGCCAAGGCGGCGATGCCCAAATGACAGTGGGGGTCGGTGGCGATGCGGGCGGCATTACCGGTCAAAATGGAGGAGATGGCCTGAAAGGCAATAATGGCTTGAACGGCGGCAACGGCGGCTATTCGCCGACCTTCGGTCCCGGCAAAGCGGGTGGAAATGCCGGCCGGGCCATTTACGCGAATCTTGCCTCGCTTGCCAATTCGCTGACGCTTGTGGCCGGTAACGGCGGCGGCGGCGGCGGCGGCGGCGGCGGTGGCGGCGGCGGTGGCGGCGGCGGTGGCGGCGGCGGCGGCGGCGGTTCCGCGGGCGGCGGCGGCGGCGGCGCCGCGGAAGGCATAGCGGCCTATGCAACCGGCGGCGGTGGCGCGGGCGGCGGCGGCGGCGGCGGCGGCGGTGGCGGTCGTGCCGGCACGGCGGCCGGTGGCGGTGGCGGCGGCGGCAGCGGTAATTTGGCTGGTGGCCCGGGTTCTCCGGGCAGTGCCCAGCTGTCACCCCCCACAGTGGGTGGAAATGCCACGGTTGGGCAAAATGGCGCCAACGGTGTTGTTGATGCGTTTGTTTGGAATGCGGCGCCTGCCGGCGGCGCGGGCGGCGTTGGCGGCACGGGCGGATCCGGTGGCGTTGGCGGCGCGGGCGGCGCGGGCGGCACGGGCGGCACGGGCGCTTCCGGCGGTGGTTCATTTGTTCTGGCCGCCAAGGGTCTGTTGCGGATAACCAGCGCGTCGGTATTGGATGTATCTGCCGGACAGCCTCTCGGCGGCGGCGCGGGCGGCACGGCTTTGACGCCGGGTATCGGTGCGGCCGGTGGCCAAGGCAGCCGGTGTGGGTTCGGCGGCACGGGCGGCAAGAATCTGGTTGCCCAAGCCGGTGACGGCGGCGCCTCGCAAGTCAGCGGCGGTATTTCCGGCGGCGCGGGTGGCACGGGCGGAAACGGCGGCCAAGGCAGCGCGGGCGGCCAAGGCGGCCAAGGCGGTTATGGGACACCGGGCATGATCAAATTGCAGGGATCGGTGGTGCAAGCATCACAGGCCACGGTCTACGCCCAGAACGCCCTCAGCACGGCGCCCAATCAGAGTGGCGCCTGCACCCTCATCACAAATATGACCGCCAGCGCGCGAAATGCAAATAAACCCGTCATGGGTTCCGGCCAAGCCACGGAAGCGCCGGTGCTGGGAGCGGCGCGTAATTTGACGATTCTTACGGCGCCCAACAATGCGCCGTATCAATCGGTCGAAGGGGTGGTTTACCCGCTTCTCCCGACCATGCTTGGCGGTCCCGCAGCGCATGGTTGGTGTTTGCCCGATTATTGGAACAAGTCGGACGTGGATGCCAAGTTGCCTGATGCGCCCGATGGACTGGTTCGTTCCTTCGTGTTCACCCAGACCACGACACCGCCGTCCATCTTCGCGACAGGCAATCCAGAGCAATTGTTTGACCTAGTCGTAATAAAGAATACCGGGCCGACGGCCGTTGACAACGTCATGATTCGTGTCGGTGCAGACGATCCGGTGCCGATCAACAACTCGACCAACGACAGTCCTGTCGCCGGCCGCTTGGAAGCCGGCCAGGTGTGGATGACGACGGTAACGGCCGGCACCCCGGTGACGACGGGCACGGCGGTGGAAATCACCAGCCAGCCCACGTCGGTAACCGTCAATCCCGGCACGCCGGTGACCTTCAGCGTGACTGCCACGGGTTCCGACCTTAACTATCAGTGGCGCGTGGGCAACGATAATATTCCGGGCGCAACGGATGCCTCGTATTCGCTGACCGCCGAGGAAGCCAACGACGGCGAAGTGTACCGTTGCTTCGTCACGAATCCGGGCCCCGAAGCCCCGTACTTCAGCACGGAACTGTCTTCGCCGGCGACCCTGACGGTCAATCACCCCGTCCGGTTCACCTCGATTTCGACGACGCCGGTTGAGGGCACGGTGGCTTATCTTGAAACGGCCACGATAACCGTTGTAACGACGGGCACGGCCCCGATTAGTTACCAGTGGATGAAGGAAGGCTCGCCCATTCCGGGCGCCACGGAAGCCACCTACACGATTCCGCAGGCAGTGGGTCTCGATCAGGGCGTGTATTCGTGCGCCGCGCGCAATGTCGTGAATCCTGAACCGGCGGACCCGGTGGTCAGTCCGGAAGTTACGTTGTTAGTGTACGATCCGGGTATTATCCAGCAGCCCGAGAACGCCAGCGCCATTACCGGAAGCACCGTGTCGTTCACGGTGGTGGCTAATGGTTCCGGCTTGCTCCTGTATCAGTGGGAGAAATCGGAAGACGGCGTGGAAAATTGGGCGAACGTCGAGGATGGCGGCAACATTTCCGGCGCCCAGACCTCCGTGCTGACCATCTCGAATTGCGTGGATGCCGACAGCGGATACTATCGTCTGCGTATTTTGGGCACCAACCTCATTTACTCGAATGTGGTGTGGTTCTTGGTCGGTGATCCGGCCATTACCTTGCACCCGGTTTCGCAGACGGTGAATCCGGGCCAGGAAGCCACCTTTACGGTGGCGGCGGTCGGCACGCCGATAGACGGCAACTTCCTGTACGAGTGGCGGCGGGATGGCTTGGCGGTGCCGGGTGGCACGGCGGATGTCCTGACCGTACCGGTGGCTCACTGGTCGAACGAGGGCGAGTACATCGTCCGTGTGACGGGCGCGGCCGGCTTCGTGGATTCGAACCCGGCGGTGCTCGACGTGCTGGGATCGCCGATCTCGCTTGCGCCGGACCGCCCGATCAGCCAGCTGGCCTATAAGGGCAGCACGGTCACCTTGGACGTGGTGGCAAGCGGCGGATTTGGACCCTTCCACTATCAGTGGTGGTTCACTCCCGCGGCAAAGGCCGCATTGCCCGTCGGCGGAAACACGGCCGCCTTGATCCTGTCGCCGGTCGAGCTGTTCTATGCGGGCGACTATTACTGCGTGGTGGGCGACGATTCGCCGTTCACCGCCACATCGAACACGGCCACGTTGCAGGTGGGCGATCATCTGGCCATTACCCAATATCCGTTGGGAGCGCAAAAGGTCGAAGGCGAAACGCACACCATGACGGTGGGCGTTTCGGGCGGTGTTGGAACGCTGACCTACACGTGGAAACGGAATAATGTCGCGGTTGCGCAGGGAACGGGGTTGACCAGCTATACGACGCCGCCTCTAACGCTCGACGACAACAATTCGGCCTACGTGGTCGAAGTGGACGACGAAGGATACGAGCCTCCGATCAGCACGGCCAATTCGCCGGCGATCATTACGGTCACCCCGGCGCCGAGCCTTGTGCCCGTTCTCGGATTGCTGGGCGCCGCGTTGCTGGCAAGCGCCCTGACGGTTGGCGGCGCCTTCACCGTTCGGAGACGTAAACGCTAGACAACTGAAACATCAGTACAACGTATCATTACGAGGCCGCCGGGTTTGACCGGCGGCTTCGTCATTTCACAGGAGGAGAATCTTATCGTTGGCTATTTTTCCGGGGTAAAATGTGCATTTTGACTGAATTTTGGACAGAGCAGACGGTATCGCTTACCGTATGGCCTATGGGAAAAATGATGTAATTCATTGTTTTAAAGGAAGTTATGTGTTCTCACAAATGCCTTGACAGAATATCGTTCCTTGGTTTACCATAAAGACAAGCAGTGGGGAGGGTGTGTAAAATACTCCCCCCATAGAGAGTGATGTGCAAGGCATGGGCGTGGAAACGACGCCGGGATGGGCCTTCAAGAGAGGGAAGGAGTGCAATCCCCGGTGAAGTTGGCGTGTGTGATGGCATGGCTCAACAAAGGCTGGCATGCGCGAGGCCGGTCATGATCGCGCGGGGCCGGCGTGGACATAAAGAAGGTTTGGTATTGTTCATGTTTTTGTGAAGGGCGACTGATGGAGGAGCAAACAATGTTGTCTTGTCGAAGCGGCAGACACGCCGGAAGCCCCGTTCTGGCGGCGATGGGCATGGTGCTTGTATTACTGGCATGTATACCCTCTTATTCAGATATTTATGACAGCGACGGATCGTTGGGCGATTTGGTCGTGAGCAGCGGCACGCTGACGATTGACACGGATGTTCCCTCGATTTCCGGCGCAGTGAATGTGACGGGCGTCGTCGAAAGCGGTGTGGCCGTTTTCCGTTTTGCCAAGGTAAACGTCGGCGCGGGGGTGACCATTGTCACCCAGGGCGCCCGGCCGTGTTCGATAACCGCGAGCGGCGACATGTATTGGGGCGCCTCGATTGATGCCAGCGCCTCGACGGACAATGCCCGGCTCGGCGGCGCGAAAGGCGGCAAGGGCGGCAATGGCGGCACGGGCGGCGCGGGCGGCAATGGCGGCGCGGGCGGCGCGGGCGGCAATGGCGGCGCGGGTGGCGCGGGCGGTACGAA